>Ga0111539_10003077_pt1 | contig 22105 bp, 15 predicted proteins | sample RhiMethybrSRZTD1_FD_79667 | JGI IMG/M metagenome (GOLD analysis project Ga0111539, IMG submission 79667) | Populus rhizosphere microbial communities from Tennessee, USA - Rhizosphere MetaG P. TD hybrid SRZTD1 (version 2) (version 2) | ecosystem: Host-associated > Plants > Roots > Rhizosphere >...
GGAGGACGCTCGCGACCCCGACGCGAGCGATCGGCTGCCACCGGAGGGCGCGCGGGGTGGAGCGCCGAGGCCACGAGCGATAACCGAGCTTTTCAACCCGCACGGAGGGCCTCCTCGACGGGTGGAGCGGCGCCCGAGCCGACCAGGCGCTGGAAAAGGTCCGAGAGGCTCTCTTCGTCCGGCACAAGGCCGACGAGCACCGGCTTCTCTTGCCCGCCAGGCGCCGGCTCGAGCGCGTGCAGGACTTCCAGGAAGCTTTTTCCAGCGAAGCCCGGAGGCGCCTCGACGACGGCTTCGTGCGCGCCGCTCGACGGCGCGGGCTCACCCATGAGGACGACACCCGCCTCGCGAAGGCGGTCGAGGTAGCCCCCGCCCTCCCCGCGCCAGCGCAGGCGGTAACGGTTCCGAAAATGCGCGCGGAGCACGTCGATACGGCCCGAGGCGAGGACCCGGCCCTTCTCGAGGACGACGATCGAGTCGCACACGCGGTCGACGTCGTCGAGCAGGTGGCTCGAAAGGAGGATCGACTTGCCGAAATCCCGGTGCAGGCTCCGAATGAGCCCGAGCATCGCCCGGCGGCCCACGGGATCGAGCCCGTTCGTCGGCTCGTCAAGGATGAGCACTTCCGGGTCGTGCACGAGGGCCTGCGCGAGCTGGATGCGCTGCTTCGTGCCGGTGGAGAAGTCATCGACTCTGCGGTAACGCACCTCCTCGACGCCGAGGTAGGTGAGCACTTCGTGCGCCCGGCGGTGCGCGTCGCGCCGAGGCATCCCGCACAACTCTCCCGCGAGGGCCACGAGCTCCACGGCTTTCAGCCCGGACACGAACGATTCACTCTCGCTCATGTAGCCCACGCGCGACCGGATCTCCATCGAGCCTTTCACGACGTCGAGGCCCAGGACTTCCGCGCGCCCGGAAGAAGGCGGGAGGAGGCCCAGGAGCACCTTGATGAGCGTGGATTTCCCCGCGCCGTTCGGCCCGAGGAGGCCGATGGCGCCGGGGGGTAGCTCGACCTTGTCCGCGTCGAGCGCCACGAAGTCGCCATAAGTTCGGCGAAGGTTCTGGAGATAGAGGAGGTTCACCGGTCTCTCGGAGGCAAAACTCGAAACCGTCCCCCCTGACGTCGGCGCTGGATCGGGAGGATTTCCTGCATAAGATCAGACCTCGCGGCAAGCGAGCGCGCGCGGAGCGCGCCCGCTGGAACGCCCGGATCGACCGGACGGACCGGCATGTTACGGGGAGCCGCACCGGCGACCAAGGAAACATTTCTGCCCCGCGCATCGGGGCAAGCTGGCACTGGATCCGGAGAAACGACACGCCCATGAGCGCCGCCCTCAGCCTCCTTCTCACGCTCTGCCTGTGCGATGCGCCGCGCGTCGAAGAGGCCCACACCACCGTACGCGATGGATTAGAGCTAGCGACGACCGTCTACTTGCCCGCCGGAGGGGAAGGGCCCTGGCCGGTCGTCCTGGCGCGGACGCCGTACAACAAAGACGGCCTCAAAGGGCAGGCCGGCCGCTTCGTCGAACGCGGCTACGCCTTCGTCGCCCAGGACTGCCGCGGCAGGTTCCAGTCGAAAGGGAAGTACGACCCTTTCCGCACGGACCACCTCGACGGATTCGACACCGTCGAGTGGGTTGCTCGTCAACCCTGGTCCAACGGAAAAGTCGGGATGATCGGCGCCTCGGCGCTCGGCATCACGTCGCACCTCGCGGCGAGCCAGACGCCGCCGCACCTCCTTTGCGCCTACGTCATCGTGGCCGAGTCCAGCGCTCGTCACGAGACCGTCTACCGCGGCGGAGTCTATCGCAAAGAGTTGAACGACGGTTGGCTCACGTCGCAAGGCGCGATGTGGGTCATCGGCGATTCCGTGAGGAATCCTCCAGGCAGTCATCACTGGGACTGGCGCGAGATGAAGGACTTTTACTCCAAAGTCCGCATCCCCGTATTCGAAGTGGGCGGATGGTTCGACATATTCACGCAGGGCACCCTCGACAGCTTCACCGGGCTCCAGTCGCGAGGAGCTGGACTCGCAGCGGGCCACCAGAAGCTCCTCATCGGCCCGTGGGCGCACGGCGTCGTCGAGGGCCGGCTGAAGTTTCCGGATTCCCGGCCGCAGGACGTGCTCGAGAGCGCCGACATCTATCGGTGGTTCGCCCGCTGGCTGAAAGACGAGAAGAACGGCATCGACGAGGAACCCCCCGTCCGCTACTACGTCCTCGGCGACCCCGAGACGCCCAGCGCCCCCGGCAACGAGTGGCGGACCGCCGAGTCGTGGCCGCCGCCGGCGCGTGAAGTCTCCTTTTTTCTCGGCGCACGGTCGAGCGGCGGGCTCGGGCTTTCGCGCGAAGCGCCGGCGCCCGATCAGCCTGCACCCGATCGGCCTGCATCAACGAGCTACGACTATGATCCGAAGAAGCCGGTCCCGACGGTCGGCGGCGGAAACCTGATCCTCGGTGGAAAAGGGCCTAAGGACCAGCGGGAGATTGGGACTCGAGCCGACTACCTCCGTTTCCAGAGCGAGCCGCTCCCGGCCCCTGTGGAGGTGATTGGGCGGATTTACGCCGACCTTTACGTCGCATCGAATTGCCCCGACACGGACTTCACGGCGACGCTCGTGGACGTCTACCCCGACGGCTATGAGGCGATCATCACGGACGGCATCCTGCGCTGTCGCTACCGGGAAGGCCTCGACCACGAGGTTTTCCTGAAGCCGGACGAGGTCGTGCAAGTCCGCATCGACCTCTGGTCTACGGCCATAGTCTTCCACCAGGGCCACCGCATCGCGCTCCACGTCTCGAGCTCGAACGACCCTCGGTTCGACCCGAACCCCAACACGGGAAAGGCTCTGCGGGTCGATTCCGAGACGCGCGTCGCCCACAACGCGGTCTGGCACGACGCTACCCATCCATCTCGTCTCCTGCTGCCCGTGACGCGAGGCTCGCCCCCGGCGCGGAAGTTTTGAGGCGGAGCCCACCGCCTGCGGTGTACCACTTCATTTACAGGCGGGAAGACCTGCGTTAACTTCTCGCCTCATGAAAATGATCCTCGTGACCGGAGGCGCCGGCTTCCTGGGAAGCCACCTGTGCGACCGTCTGATCGCTCGCGGCGACGAGGTGCTCTGCGTCGACAACTTTTTCACGGGCCATCGCCGCAACGTCGAGCACCTGCTCCAGCATCCGCGCTTCGAGCTCATGCGCCATGACATTGTTCATCCGCTCTTCCTCGAGGTGGATCAGATCTACAACCTCGCCTGCCCGGCATCCCCGATCCACTACCAGTTCAACCCGATCAAGACGATCAAGTGCTCCACGGTCGGGATGGTGAACATGCTCGGGCTGGCTCGCAGGACGAAAGCGCGCATCCTCCAGGCGTCGACGTCGGAGGTGTATGGTGACCCCGAAGTCCACCCACAGAGAGAGGACTACTGGGGCCACGTCAACCCCATCGGCTCGAGGAGCTGCTACGACGAAGGGAAGCGCGTGGCCGAGGCGCTCTGCATGGACTACCACCGGCAGAACCTCATCGATGTGCGGATCGTGCGCATCTTCAACACGTACGGCCCGCGCATGGACGCCGCGGACGGCCGCGTGCTGTCGAATTTCATCGTGCAGGCGCTGCGCGGAGAGCCGATCACGCTCTACGGCGGCGGGCTGCAGACGCGGTCCTTCTGCTACGTCGACGACTTGATCGAAGGCATGATCCGAATGATGGACCAGGACTCGTCGACGGGCCCTGTTAACCTCGGCAACCCGCGCGAGCTCACCGTGCGCGAGCTCGCCGAGCGCGTGCTCGTCCTGACGCACTCGAGCTCCACGATCGAAGACTGCCCTTTGCCAAAGGATGACCCGCGGCGCCGCCAACCGGACATCACGCTCGCGCGGAAGCTCCTGTCCTGGGAGCCCACCGTGTCCCTCGAAGCCGGCCTGGAAAAGACGATCGCGTACTTCCGCGAGACGCTCGGCTCCTAGGCGTTTTTCAACGGGTTCCTAGAAGTCTCCTTTAGAGGCTGTTTCATAACCCGCTCCGTCGGCCCGAGGCCGAGCGAACGGCGGCTAGACAAGAAGCGAGGACGAAGACGTATACGGAGAATACGACGAGTCCGAGCGACGAAGTATCGCAGCCGTGCAGCCGGCCGAAGCCAGGATGGGGTTTTGAAACAGTCTCTTATAGTGAGTCTCCAAAAAAAGTCGAGCTCCGGAGAGCGGGTGCTCCCCGGAGCTGCTTTTTTGCCAGCGCTTTGCCGAGCGGTTGCAGCAGGCGCGCGTCTCGGGTAGGGCTCGGCCAGGGCCATCGAGGCCCTCGGGTTCGCCGCACCGCGGGACTTGACCCGCTCCTGGCTCGGGCTCAGTTCCGCCGTCGAGGCGGGGCTGCGGATCAGTACATCCCGCCGCCCATGCCTCCGGGAGGCCCACCGGCCTTCTCCTTCTTCTCCGGAATCTCACTGATCAAAGCTTCGGTCGTCAGGAGCAGGCCCGCGATGCTCGCGGCGTTCTCGAGCGCCGTGCGCGCGACCTTGGTCGGGTCGATCACGCCGGCCTTCACCAGGTCGGTGTACTCTCCCGTCAGGGCGTTGTAGCCCTCGCCGCCCGAAGTGTGCCGCACCTTCTCGCAGACGACTGCGCCGTCGATTCCCGCGTTCTCGGCGATCTGGCGGATCGGAGCTTCGAGAGCTCGGCGAATGATGTCGATCCCGATCGCCTCATCGTCAGAGGCTTTGACGGACGACAGCGCCTTGAGGCAGCGCAGGTAGGCGACGCCGCCTCCCGGCACGATGCCTTCTTCGACCGCCGCGCGCGTGGCGTGCAGCGCGTCCTCGACGCGAGCCTTCCTCTCCTTCATCTCGACTTCGGTGGCAGCCCCGACGTTGATCTGGGCCACGCCTCCGGCGAGCTTCGCGAGACGCTCCTGGAGCTTCTCCTTGTCGTAGTCGGACGTGGAGTTCTCCATCTCCTTCTTGATCTGGGCAATCCGGCCCTTGATCTCGTTCGAAGAGCCTGCGCCTTCGATGATCGTCGTGTTCTCCTTGTCGACGATCACTTTCTTCGCGCGGCCGAGGTCGGTCGTCTGGATGTTCTTCAGCTCGATGCCCAAGTCCTCGAAAATCGCCCGGCCGCCCGTGAGGACCGCGATGTCCTCGAGCATGGACTTGCGGCGGTCCCCGAAGCCGGGAGCCTTGACCGCGCTGCACGAGAACGTGCCGCGAAGCTTGTTGATTACGAGAGTGGCCAGGGCCTCGCCCTCGATGTCTTCCGCGATGACGAGAATCGGCTTGCCGGCCTGCGCGACCTTCTCGAGGAGGGGCACGAGGTCCTTGATGGCGCTGATTTTCTTCTCGTGGATCAGGATGTAGGGATCCTCGAGCTCGCAGTTCATCTCCTCCGCGTTCGTCACGAAGTGCGGCGAGATGTAGCCCTTGTCGAACTGCATGCCCTCGACCCAGTCAACCGTCGTCTCGAGGCTCTTGCCCTCCTCGACGGTGATGACCCCGTCCTTCCCAACTTTCTCCATCGCCTCCGCGATCATGTTACCGATCTCGGGGTCGTTGTTGCTGGCGATGGTGGCGACCTGCGCGGTCTCCTTCCGGTCCTTGATTTTCTTCGACAGCTTGCCGAGCTCTTCGACGACCGATTTGACGGCCAGCTGGATGCCGCGCTGGAGCGCGATCGGGTTGGCTCCAGCGGTGACGTTCTTGAGGCCCTCGTCGTAAATCGCTTCCGCGAGCACGGTGGCGGTCGTGGTCCCGTCGCCGGCCGTGTCGCTCGTCTTCGACGCGACTTCCTTCACCATCTGGGCGCCCATGTTTTCGTAGGCGTCCTCGAGCTCGATCTCCTTCGCGACCGTGACACCGTCTTTCGTGACGGTCGGCGCGCCGAAGCTTTTCTCGAGGATCACGTTCCTACCCCGAGGGCCGAGGGTGACCTTGACCGCGCGGGCGAGTTTTTTCACGCCGCGGCGGATGGCCTCCCGGGCCTCCTGATCAAATGCGATTTTCTTCGCAGCCATTCAACAATCCTCCTTGGGCTCTACGGTTTTTTGTTCCTTGGGTCTTCGCATGCAGCGCGGCGCCAGCGGAGATTTCGCACGCCGCGTTGAGTCGACTACTCGAGGACTGCGAGGACGTCGTCCTCGTTCATAATGAGGTAGTCCTGGCCGTCGATCTTCACTTCGGTGCCTGCATAGGAGCTGAACAGGACGCGGTCCTTTTCCTTCACCTGGAATTTCGCGCGGTCGCCGCTCTCGAGCAGCTTGCCGCTTCCCAGGGAGATCACAACGCCTTCCTTCGGCTTCTCCTTCGCCGTGTCCGGAAGCACGATACCGCCCTTGGTCTTCTCCTCCGCCTCCACTCGCTTGACGACGATTTTCTCGTTGAGAGGCCGGATGTTCAGCTTCGCCATTTCATCGACTCCTTGAGTTACGTTCCCAGATCCGGCCGCGTGCTCGGGCCGGACGCACCAATTCTATCAATTCCGATGGACCTGTCTGTCTGCCGATGTTCGTTCCCGCCCAGGGCTCCTCGCGCGCCCGCCTCAGTTGACTTCCCGGCTCCTCCCCAGATCGTAGACGAGCGTCCGGATCCTGATGAGGTCGACGGGCTTGCGGACGAAAGCGCGGGCGCCAGCGCGCACGGCCTCCGCCTCGAGGCTGAGCGAAGGATCTCCCGAGACGAGGATCGCCTGCACGTGCGGCACCTCCGTGACCAGGCGCACGAGCGTCTCGAGCCCGCTGAGGTCGGGCATGTGGAAATCGAGGATCGAAAGATGCACCCTCCGCTGCTCCCTCTCGAGCCGCCGAGCGCAGTCCAGCGCCTCGAAACCTCGGGTCGCGGTGAAAATCTCATGGCCGTCGAGCGAGAGGACGCCTTCGAGGCTCTCGAGGCACCGCTCGTCGTCGTCGACGACGAGGATCCGGAGTTTCGTGGGAAACCTCGGAGGCTGTTTGAGGCGCTGGCGAATGCTTCTCTCCGACGGCATGACGATCGCTGCATCTACCGGTAACTTTTGTGTCCGGCTCTCGATTTTTGGGATCTCGGCGCCTGCACGGGGAGCAGTGTCTGCGATTCCCGCTCCGCTGTTTCTTCCCTGCAGAGCCTTCCCTGTGGGGTCTTCCCTGCGGGGCCTTCCGCGCGGGCTTCCCGGCGGGACCTTAACCTAGGTCCTGACTTGGGCCTGGGAACACCCCGAGCGCCGGCCACGACGAGCAAAGCCGCGAAATTGCAAAGCACGTGCCTCGATGCCCCGCGTCAGAAAAGCCTGAAAAACACGCCTCTGCGAGGGACATCGAAGTGTGGGACGCCGGTTCCCCTGGCAATCCGGCAGGGCGCGCACGCAGCGGCCTGTCAGTTTGACAGCCCCCTCGCCTCAGGAATCCTCGGACTCGTCGGCGCGCGCGAGCTCGGCGCCCCAATCTCGCTCGAGCCGGTACTTCGCGATTTTGTTGTAGAGGCTTTGCCGAGGGATCTTGAGCGCCTTGGTGACGCGGGATTTGTTCCAGGCGCACTGCTTCAGCGCGTTCAAGAGGACGACGCGCTCGCACTCGTCGATGATGTCGTTGAACGAGTCCCGCGCCGGCACGCGGATCACGAGGTCTTTGTCGTCGCGATCGATGTTCTCGCCGGACCGCGGCGAAGCCGTCAAGTTCGACAGGTAGACGATCACGTCTTTCCGCGTCACGACGCGCCGCGCGGAAGTGACGATCACGCGCCGCAGCACATTTCGGAGCTCACGGATGTTGCCGGGCCAGGGGTACTCCGCGAGCGCTTTCATCGCGCTCTGGCTGAAGCGTCGCTTGGTGCCTTCCTCCTCGCAGATGTTAGCCGCGACGTGGCGGACGAGCGCGGGAATGTCCCCCGGGCGCTCTCGAAGCGGTGGCACCTCGATCGTGATGACGTTCAAGCGGTAGTAGAGGTCCGCCCGGAAAGTGCCTTTTTGCACGAGCACCTTGAGGTCGCGGTTCGAGGCGCAGATCACGCGGACGTCCACTTTCGCGGTGCTCTTCGCACCGATGGGGCGGATCACGCCCTCTTGGAGGACGCGGAGCAGCTTCCGCTGCATGCCCTCCGACATGTCGCCGATCTCGTCGAGGAACAACGTGCCCCCGTTGGCGGACTCGAACAGGCCCTGCTTGTCCTCGTCGGCGCCAGTGAATGAGCCTTTCGTGTGACCGAAGAGCTCGCTCTCGAGCAGGTTCTCGGGGATGGCGCCGCAGTTCTCGGCCAGGAAGGGCTTTTCGCGCCGGACGCCGGCATCGTGGATCGAGCGGGCCAGGAGCTCCTTCCCGGTGCCGCTCTCGCCGAAGATGCAGACACTCAGGTCGGAGTCTTTGATCTTCTCCACGATCTTGAAAATCCGCTGGAGCTTCTCGTCCTTCCCCACGATGCCGTGGAAGCTCGGAGATGTCTCCGGATCGACCACGGGCCCTTCGGCTCCGTCGTCATCGTCCGCATCATTTTCCGATCCCTCGGCGCCGGACGCAGCGCGCGGAGCGGAAGCGTCGCGCAGCTTCGCGGCAAGCGCCTCACACTCGTGGAAAGCGAACTCGCGGAGGAGGAAGACGAGGCAGCGCTCCCGAAAATGCCGGAGCGTCTCTCGCTCGGCGTTGCCCAGCTCCCGCCCGCCCAGGGGCCGATCGAGCGAAAGCACTCCCACAGCGCCGGGAGCAAGATCGAACGCCTGGCAGATCACCGCGCGGTGCTGCCCTTCGTGCGACCCCGACTGCATGAGGCAGTCGTTGAGCATCACCGGATCGCGCTGTGAGAGCGCGCGCTTCAGGAGGACGCGGTTGACCGCGAACTCGGGATTGCGCACGGAGGACCAGGTCTTGGATGGAGTCGCAGAGATCGCCGCGCGCGTGGCCAGGACCTGAAAATCATCGCCCGGTTGCGGCGCGCTCGGCGAGCGGCGGACGACGACCAGGAAGCCCCGCTCGAAGCCCAGCAGGTCGAGCAGTCCCTCGAGCGTCAGCTCGCCGAGGCGACGGAGGTCCGAACCGGCGGCGGAGAGCTCGCGAGCGATCTCGTCGAGTCGCTGGCCAGCGTTAGCCTCCGCCGCGCGAGGCGTGGAGGGGTGGAGTGCCTTCTCTTGCGTGAGTTCCTTGGCCGGATCCATGAGTCGATGCGTCGAGCAGTTGCAGGAAGAAGTGCCTTTTCTATCGACTTTCTGGACATCGACCTTTTGAGGGATTTGAAGCCGTGCCGAGGCTTGCGGCCGTTGTTGCGCGGCGGAGGCGACATATAATCAGTCTTTTCCGGTCTCGACCGAGGGCCATTTCAATGCGCCTGGCCGCCGCCCAGACAACCGTGGTTTCGATGCTCGCCCTGGCGGCTGCGTTCGCATCCGCGCCGCAGGCTTTCGCCGCGCCAGATGAGGGGGCGGACCGGCGTCTCCTGAACGACCTCGGGAGCCGGGAATGGAGCCGCCGCGAGAGCGCTCAGGACCAGATCCTACGGGTTGGCGCCTTACCGCCCGCCGTGCGACGGAGCGATGGTTCGGACGCTGCGGCGCGCGACGCCGGCGCCCGCCCCCGCGGGAATTTGGAAGCCGAGGCCAATGCCGTCATGTCGCTTCTCGAGTCGGCGGCGAGGTCCGATAACCCCGAACTGGCCTACCGGGCGCGGTTTCTCCTCTCCCGCCTCGACCCGGACCTCATCCAGTGCGAGGTCTACAAAGTGGAGCTCGAGCCGGAGGCGCACTGCGTCGGCGTGAGCATGGCCGTGGGGCCAGAAGGCGAGGATTTGCTGGCTCGACCGCTGCCCGCACGCGCCCAGGCTCCGGAATCGGGCGGCCTCGGCCCCGTGGCGTCAGGGCCCGGGTACCCCGAAGAGCCTTCGTACGCCCTCCACTGCCAGCCTCTCTCGGCCGTCAGCATCGGAGAGGCGGAGGCGGCCGAAGATGACAACGCGACGGAGCGCACTCCAAACGAGGCAACTCCGCCCGCCGGATTCGACATCACCGCGTCCCAGATTCTCTCGGGAGGCGCACGCCTCGAGCTGCGCCGCGTGACCACCGGCCGGTCCGGCACGGCCATCCTGCGCGTGGGAGAGCAGTGCCTCCAGCGAAAGACGGGAATCCACCTCGAACGCGAGCGGCATCCGTTCGTCACGCTGCTCCGGCTGCGCTCGGGTCGCCGGTCGCAGGTCGCCAGCCCCTCCGGCGCCGAAGCCGCGTACGAAAGTCTCGTCGATTCACTGGTCGCTGACGCCCGCTCCCCGGACGACGCGTCGAGAACGGCGGCGCTCGAGATCCTCAGCCTCCTGCGCGTAGGGAAAGCCGCCGACTTGTTCCAGGCGGTCATCCGCCGGAGCCCCGGGGACGCAGCGCAGCCTGCCGTGGCGCCCGATGATCTGGCGCTGGCGGCTTTGGGCCTCGACGACACGGAGATGCTCGCGAGCATCGCCAACGCAAGCACCGACGCCGGCCCCGGTGACGCGCGCACCACCGAAGGAACGGCGCGCGAAGATCTCCGGCTGCGGGCGGCGTCGAGGCTCCTCCGCCTCGGCGACGAGCGGGGCCTGCCTCCGCTCCTGCGCGAGCTGCCCGTAGGCAACCCCCAGGCGGCGCACGGCGTGATGGCGGCGTTGGCGGACTCCGCGGTGTCGGGAAGAGGCTCCTCGGATGGGATCGGCCGCCTGCTCGAGGCAGTCTTCTCCGAAGATTTCTTCTCCCACGCCGTCTGGGAGGACGCGGAGGCCGAGAACTTGCTCGCCCAGGCCGCGCGCGCGGCCCGAACGGCGCCGGAGCCCGGACGAGCCAGCGCTCAGCGCGGGCTCGTCCTGCTGGAGCGAGCCGCGCGCGGGGAGATGGGCAACGCCCCGCGCCTCGAGGCGACCATCGCGGCGTGGCGAAGGCTGCGCGCGAGCCTGCCCGAAGCAACCGACTCCGAGCCGAGACTCTTGCTCCGTATTCTCTCGACGGCGAAAGAGCCGCAGCAGGTCTCGGAAGCCATGAACTTGCTCGAAGCGGCGCTCGGGCAGGAAGCCGCCGAGGGAACGCGCCCAGGGCCGGGTCGATGGTCGGACGAGGAGCTCGCCCTACTTCTCGAAGGCCTGCTCGCCCCGGTGCGTGGCGACGTGCGCTCGCTGCTGCCGGCATGCGCCCAGGCGCTTCTCCGCGCCGCGCGAATGCTCTCGCCGGGGCCGGGACAGCTGCGCAAGGCCGCGGAGGCACTCGTCGAAGCCGCCGACTGGATGCAGCGCGTGCAGCTCGACGAGAAGCCGGCGTCGACTCCCGGCGCGGGCACTCACCCGGCGGCTCTCTACCTGCGGCAGATGGATGAGCAGCTCGGGCGCTGGGCTGGAGTGCCCCCGGGGAAAAAAGGGACCGGGGAACGCGCATTCGACAGCGCGGCCTGGAAAGAGTGGTGGGCCGATGATGCTCGCGTCGCCGCGCGGGAGCAGACGCTCGCGGAGCCGGATGTCCAAGCCAAGACCGCCAAGAATGCCGGGGGCAGCGACGGCGCGGCGGCTCGCGCCAGCGCGCCGCTAGCCTATTACGAGTTCGACCTCCTGCTCGACGCAGCGCGCGGCTCCGAAAGCGGCAAGTCCCCCTGGTTCCACGTCGTCACCGGCCGAAGGCTCGAGCTCGAGCCCGGTCGCGCGGCGCCGATCGACGATGGCGCCGGCGGCAAGTACTGGGTCCGCGTGGAGCGGGACGGTCCGCTCAACCCGGGCCAAGCCGCGAGGTACCGAGTCAACAGCCGCACCTACCTCTTCTCCGGCATCCCATCGTTAACGACCGTTGCAACGCGCCCCCTGAGCATGACCTGGCACGAGACGTCGGAAAGCTATTTCGGCTCCCGCGTCCTGCCCACCGTCGCGCCGAGCTCGTACCGGACTCTCTATTTCGTCCAGAACCTCGATGCGGAAGTCGGGGCTCCCCCGCCGGGAGCTGACGCGGAGGCTCTCTGGCGCTGGTTCGTCGCGGAGAGGCTCCTCTCCGGAGGCCCGGCAACCTCCTGGGACCGATGGAACGCCACGTTCAACGTCGTGCGCACGCTTCACCTTCCCGAAGCCGCTCCGCTCCTGCGCGAGGCGCTGAAGACGAAACCTACGATCGACCTGGCCCAGCACCTCATGGAGCTGGGGGATGACGCGGGGACGCAGTTCCTTCGGAGCGAGCTGGCAAGCTCGAATGCTCAGAGCCAGCTGCTTGCCGCGCTCGCGCTCTGCGGGGCGGGCCGGCCGGAAGGCCTCGACGCCTTCCTCGAGCTTGCGCCGCGGCAGAACGCGCTCGTGCGCGGGCAGGCTCTTCGAGTTTTCAAAGCGATCGACGGCTACCTCGAGCGTGCGCGAGGAAAAGACGATGACGCGCGCCGGAAACGTGCGCTCGGCTATATTTTCTCGCGCCTCTCCGAAGGAAACGCTCTGGCTTACCACACCGTCATATTTCCGATCCTTGCGCGGGAAGCCGGAAACGATTTCGGGTACGACGCGGCGCAGTACGCGCAGGACGCTTCGACGCGTTCGAAGCTGATGGAAAAGGTCCTTCGCGAAGCGCAGGCTTGGTGGGAAGCCGAGAAGGCCAGGTAACGACCCGACCGCATCCCGAACGGGCCTAATTTCCGCGCTCCCAAGCTCAGGACGAGAGCTCTGGAAGGCCCGCCGACGTACCCGGCCTCGCTTTCCGAATGGCGTCAATCACATCAAGCCTCCGACATCGTTTTGTCGATAGGTAGATCGGCCAGCGCACCCCAGTGAATCCCGCCGGGTGCTGGCCATTAACGGAAAAGAGAGGTCGTCGACGAGGTTGGCTTGGGTCAAAAGCCGGGCTGGTCTTGTCGGTCCAAGCGGCGAATTGCGCCAGAAGACTTAGGAAGGATCCAGTGAAGGAAGTTGGGCTCGAGACTTACTTCAAGGAGATCAATCGCATCGCTCTCCTGACGGCCCGAGAGGAGAAGGAGCTGGCGATCCGTATCCGCAAGGGGGACGAAGTGGCGCGCGAGAAGATGATCAAGGCGAATCTGCGCCTCGTCGTCAGCATCGCGAAGAACTACGTGGATCGCGGGCTCTCGCTCCTCGACCTGATCGAGGAAGGGAACCTGGGACTTCTCAAAGCCGTCGAGCGCTTCGACCCCGACGAGGAATGCCGCTTCAGCACGTACGCGACCTGGTGGATCAAACAGTCCATCAAGCGCGCGCTGATCGACACCGTGAAGACGGTGCGCATCCCGTCCTACATGGTCGAGCTTATGTCCAAGTGGAAGAATGCAGCGTCCTCGCTCAACGTGAAGCTGGGCCGCCAACCCACTTTCGACGAGATCGCCGCGGCCATGGAGATCCCTCCGGAGAACCTCGGGATCATCAAGACCGCGATTCGGGCCTCGAACTCTTCGAGCCAGGCGATCAGCCTCGAGAACATGTGGACACTGAGCGAGATTCTCGAGGACAAGAACGCCAAAGAGCCCCTCGAGATCCTCTTCGACGACGTCGAGATCCAGCTCATCGAGAAGTTGCTCGCCGCCATCGACGATCGCGACGCCAAAATCCTCCGGATGCGCTACGGCCTCGACAACGGCGACCCCATGACGCTCAAGGAGATCGGCGAGAAGGTCAACCTCTCCCGTGAGCGCGTCCGCCAGATCGAGAACGAGGCGCTCAAGAAGCTCTACTACATCCTGACGCACGAGAAACAGCTGATCCAGGAGACGTAGCAGCTGTTCTAGAGCAGCTCCGCCGGCCGAGGGCGAGCGAACGGCTGCATTTCGCCTCGAGGTGCGCCGGCACACACCGCAGCGGCGTTGCCACGCCCTCGCGATTGGGCTAATCTCTGGCCCATGCCAATTTCCACGGACCGGGAAGCCCTCTATAAGCGCTACATCCGCGAGATCCCCGACTTCCCCAAGCCCGGGATCGGGTTCAAGGATATCGGCCCCCTCATCGGCAACGGCGCCCTGTTTTCCGAGGTGGTCAATGCCATGGCCTCTGTCTGCCTGGAGAACCACCTCGAGCCCCAGATCGTGGCGTGCCCCGAGGCGCGCGGCTTCATTTTCGGCGCGGCGCTAGCTTTCCGCCTCGGCGTGGGCTTCGCGCCGATCCGCAAACCGGGAAAGCTGCCGTACAAGACGTCCCGCGTCGAGTACGACCTCGAGTACGGCAAAGACACGGTCGAGATGCACATCGACGCCGTGCAGCCGGGGCAGCGCGTGCTCCTCGTCGACGATCTTCTGGCGACGGGAGGCACGATCAGCGCGTGTACCGACCTGGTGGAGAAGTCCGACGCCATCGTCGCCGGCTGCGTTTTCATCGTCGAGCTGTGCTTTCTCGGCGGCCGGAAACGCCTCCACCGCTACCCGACATTTGCCCTGGTGAAGTACTGATACTTTCCTGAGTGGCGAGCGCCCGCTTCGTCGGGAGCGATTCCACTGTACTTATCACCAGTTCGCTTGCTTGCCGGCGTTCGCCCGGCGGCTCCTTGGGGACCCGTGCACAAAATAAGTGCTGATAAATCCTTCTCTCGCTGGGGGGTAGTCGAGCACGCGCACGGTTTGTACAATCACCGTCTGTCATGTCGACGCGCGCAGCATCCCGGACCCAGGGGAAGTGCATTCGCGATCGTGCTGCCTCTATTGCCTTTCTCGCGGCGGCACTGGGCAAGATTGGGCTCATGGGGACAGCAGCGCAGGCGGGCTCCATCGTCTCGGAAAGTAAACCTGCCGGCTGCCGCTACCGCGAAGAAGGCGCGCCGCGCGAATGGAACATCACGTTCGTTCACCGCGTGCGGAACGCGGCAGCTCAAGCGCTCTGCCAGGTCGATATCGCCGTGGGCGTTCCGCGGAGCGACGAGCGCCAGACGATTCTCTCGAGCCGCTTCCTGCCCGAGCCAGCGAAGGTCTCGAGGGACGGGTGGGACCAGGAGACGGTGCACTATTACGTCGCCGAGCTCCCTCCGGGCGCGGAGGCAGAAGTGCGCCTCGAGACGACCGTCTCGCTCCGCGACGTGGAGTGGCTCGTGACGGACCGGGACGTCGGCGGCGCGGAGGAGATTCCCGGGGCCGTCGCGCGACAGTTCCTGCGCGACGGAGAGAACTACTGCTTGGACCAGGGCGTCGTGAAAGAAGCCGCGGTGCGGCTCGCGGCGTCCGTGGGGCAGGCCCCCACTGGCGCAGGTTATCTCGAGCGGCTCCGCCGCGTCCATGACTTCGTCCTCGACTCACTGGAATACAGCCGCGACAACCGCTGGGACCCCGCCGACCGCGTCCTCCTGCAGCGCACGGGCTCGTGCTCCGAGTACAGCTATCTCATGATCGCGCTCTGCCGCCTGAACGGCATCCCGGCGAGGTACGCGGGCGGCACCTGGTTCGAGCTGGACGGTTGCTCGCCGCCGCGCCTTCACGAGCCCACGCCCAGCCGCGCGTCGTTCGCGACTTCGGCGGCCGTTTCCACCCGCCCGGCGGCGGGGGCGGAAAAGCCGGAGGAGACTCGAGCGGTTGCCGCCGGCGGCGCCGGAATGACGGACGACTCCCCCTACGTCGACCGCATTTTCCATCGCTGGGTCGAGGTCTACCTGCCGCGCGTGGGATGGTTCCCCGTCGATCCGACGCAGGACGATCGAGCCGAGAAAGAAGGCGCGCCGTACCGCTTCTTCGGGCGGTTGCCGTGGTCGTACCTCGCCATGACGCGGGGCGACGGCGACCGCCTCGAAAGCGGCAGCCTGGGATGGGATTACAGGTCTAGCACGAAGTGGCTGGAGCGTCAGGGAGTCTCCCGGGACGACGTGATCGAGGAACGCTACGCGCTCTGGAAGCCGGCCCGCACCGGCGCGGTCGAGGTGACGACGGCCGCGACCATGGGGAACTGAAGCGCGGCCGCCGCGCCGCTCACGCGCTCGGCGCCCAGCCCGACCGATACTCCCGCGACCAGAGTCGCTCTGCCTCGGAGTCCCCGACGATCTTGCGCGACGCCGGGTCGACGTGGATCGTCCTGCCGGTGCGGTAGGAGATGTTCGCGAGGTGGCAGAGGAGCGTCGACGCTTGCCCTTCCTGGATCTCGGAGTTGAGCGCCGCCTTCCCACGGATCGCGTCGATGAAATTCACGAAGTGGCCAACGTCGCCGCCTTCCCCGCGGTTCTCGGCGACCGTTTTCCCTTTCGAGTCAATGATGCGGTAGCCGGGGTCCGTGATCGCCAGGGTGCCGCCGTCCCCGTAAAACGACACGAAAGGCAGATCCTCGCCGCGCCGGCCGTGGCAGCTGCTCTGCTCCCACGAAGCTCCGCAATTCCCGAACTGGAATGTAGCGGCGCCGGTGTCCGGGGTCTCCTGGTCGTCATCGTACGCGTACCGGCCTCCCCCGAAGGACACCTGCGTGGGGCAGCCGACGTTCAATCCCCACCGGACGAGGTCGAGACCATGGACTCCGTTGTTCGCCATCTCGCCGCCCCCGTAATGCCATCGCCAGTGCCAGTTGTAGTGGATGAGGTTCGAGCGGTACGGCCGCTCCGGCGCCGGCCCCTGCCAGAGGGTGTAGTCGAGCTCAGCCGGAGGCGGTGAGTCCGAACCGCGGCCGATCGAGGGGCGCTCGCTCGGATACCATGCGCGCGCGTACGTGACGTGCCCGATCGCCCCGCCACGCACTTTCTCGATCGCCTCACGGATCGATGGCCAGGTCCTCCGCTGGTTGCCCATCTGGACGCGGCGGTCGTGCTTTCGGGCGACGGCCACCATCAGCTCCCCCTCGGCCGCGTTGTGGCTTCCCGGCTTCTCCACGTACACGTGCTTTCCGGCAGTGCAAGCCAGGATCGTCGCCGGCGCGTGCCAGTGATTGCAGGTCGCGATGGTGATCGCGTCCACGGTTCGGTCGTCGAGGATCCGGCGGAAATCTTGCGTCGAGGCGGGAGCCTTGCCCGCCTGCTTCTCCACTTCCGCCCGGGCGGGCCCCATCCGGCGCGCGTCGACGTCACAGACGTGACATACCTCGACGCCAGGAATACGGAGCAGGGACGCGACGTGTGCCATCCCCCGACCGAGGCCCATCACCGCGACGCGGACCGCGTCGTTCGCGCCGCGCGCCCCAATCGCCGGAGCTGCCAGCGCGCCCGTCCTCGGACCTGCGATCGCCAAGGCCGCTCCGGCCGCCGACAGCCGCCGCAGGAATGCTCTGCGACCCCACGTTCCTCGTGCTTGCCTTGCAGGATTCTGTGCCGCGGAATGATTCGTGTCGGGCGTCGGCATCGTTCCCTCCGTTCATTTGAGCGGGATACCACGAAACAGCGTCGACTTTTCGCGCTCATAATAGAGCTTGCCGTTGATGAAAGCTTTTTCGACGAACGCGCGGAAGTCCAGGGGGTGGCGGTTCCAGACGAGCAGATCCGCGTCTTTCCCTCTCTCGAGACTGCCGACACGGTCGCCGATGCGCAAGAGCCGCGCAGGCACAATCGTGATCGCCTCCAGGGCGTTCTCCTCGCTCATCCCTCCGCGGACCGCGAACGCTGCTTCCAAGTGGTAGGCGGTCAGGTCCCTCCCGGCGAGACCATCGAGCGAGACGCCTCGTCGATACGGCAGCAGCGCGACGCTGACGCCAAGCTCCCAGAAGGCCGATGGCCGGCGGATCGGGATGAGACCATGTTCGTCGACGACGGGCGTCGTGAAGTCGAAACTGAAGTCCGCGCCGCGCGCTTTGAGGAGCACGGGCACGCGGCGCGACGCCAGGCTCCTCGCGACGCCGAACGCCGCGTCGGGCCGGGATAGGATCAGATCGAACGGATACTCCCGCTGAATCTCGAGCAGCGCGTTGACCTCTTCCTCCTCGCCCGCCGTCACGACGGTCGGGCGTTCGTTCTGAAGGATCGTCACGAACGGTTCGAGCTCGGGAGGCGTTCGAGGCGGCTGCGTCTTCTTGGCTTCCGCCTCCCGGAGGGCTTTCAAGTGCTCCGATGCCTTCCGGAAGCTCTCGCGGACGCGGAAAAGGTTGAGCCCAACTTGGCGGCCCGGCATCGCGAAGTAGTTGAGCCCGGGCTCCCGTACGAGCATGCCCTCCAGGTCGCCCTGAGTCAGCTTGATCACGGCGGATCCCGCCCCCGAGATCGCCTCGACCTCTTCGCCAAAAAAGCCCGGGAACGGGACGTCGACGACGTTCGCCGTCGTGATGCCGCAGGCGAGCGCCACGCGCAAGCTCAGCTGGTAGGGGTCGAGGCTGTCGGCGATGTTGCCGTCGGTCCCGCCGACGCCCATTGCAGCCGCCTCGATCGCCACGAGGCCGGGAGAGACGTAGCCGCCTCGGGCGTCGATCACCTCCGCGCCCGCGGGAGCCGGCAGCTCCGCGCCGACTTGCTCGATTTTCGAACCCTTGCAAATCACTGTACCCCGGACGATCGGAGGCCCGGCCGCCGTCAGCACGGTCGCGTTGACGACTGCCACCACGCGCTCCGGGGGCCGGGGAGGCAGGATCGGCACCTGCGCGCGAGCGACCGCCGCGAGCAGCGTCACGAAAGCGAAGCCGATCACGGCCGCGGCACGGATCGGGCACGAGCGACGAGCTCGGAGAATCATCGCACGGCCTCCCCCGACACGCTCCCCGTCGCGAGGTCGTCGTGGTACACCTCGACGCCGCCGACGTACGCACGGGAGAGCCGCGAGGTGCCCGCGAGTGGATCGGCGTCAAAAGCGTTGAAGCTGGCCGTGGCGCCCCGCACGAGCTGGCCCACGCGTCCTTCCAGGCCGAGGATTTTTGCGGGCACCACGGTGGCCGCAGCGAGAGCCTCTCCCTCCGAAAGCCCCGCTTTTACCATCTCGCCGAGCCGGTAAGGCATGCCCTCGAAGCCATCCAGGCTGTCCGCCGGCGGCACTAGGGCCACGGGAATGCCTCGCGCCGAGAAGAGCGCGGCGGAGTTGACGAGAACCGACGTCTCCCAAAACGCATCGAGGCGCGGCTCGAGCACGACGGCGATGATGCTCTGCCCGCGCCGCGCGAGCTTGTCGATGACCTCGGGCGGCTGCGGCGGCGTGAGGATGACCAGCTTCGGCTTCACGGGCAGGGCGTCGTGAATCCGGAAGTAGTGATCGAAAGCCGCCGGCGTGCGGATGCGCAGGAACATCATGAGCTCGCCCCGCAGCACTCGGACGAGCGGATCCGGCGGCGCGGCGGGCCGCGCAGGGGCGGGCGCCGGCGCACGCGCCGCGGACGGCTGCGCATCTTTTTTCTCGCCATCTTTCGGAGGAGCGGGCTTCTCGTCGGCCTTCTTGGCTTCGCCTTTCGCGTCGTCGGCTTTTTTCTCCTCGGGTTTGGGCTCCGCGGCCTTCGTCTCGGCGGCTTTCTTCTCGTCGCGCTCTTTCACGACGGCGTCGGCCGCTTTTTTCATCTCTCCCTGCCAGACCTCGCGCCACCGCTTCCCCACTTCGAAATTGAGCAGCAAGAAGGCCTCTTCTTTCAGCACGAGCGAATCCTGCGGCGTGTCGCGACCCGTCCGGGGGCGGACGACGGCGGCCTGGCCCGCGATGAACCCCGAGCTGTCCGGAAGCCAGCCCACCGCGCCGTAGCCGGACCTCCCGAGCCGGCGCCAGACGGGCTCGTCCGCGCGGACCGCGGAGGCTGCGGCGAAGTTCCGAGCGTCTCTGGGGTCCCGCGAAGCGATCGACGTCACTCCTCCTGACCCTTCCCGGTACGTCCGCTCCGAGATCGAGCTCAACGGATTGACGAAAGCGGGAAGGAGCACCGCTCCACCCAGGTCGACGACTTCGGCGCCGGGGGGAATGGGCGTTGCCGCGGACTGGACCGCCTCCACGAGCCCACCACGCACTACGAGGACGCCGGGCTCGAATACTTCGCCTGGACGGGCCACGATCCGAGCGGCGCGGTACGCGACGAAAGATCCGGCGGCGTCGCCCGGGGAGGGCGCGGCGCCGGCCGGCCCTCCGGTGAGCGCTGCGGCGAGAAGCGCCCACCGCGCGGCGGCTGCGCGCGACGCGACCACGCAGGAGAAAGCTCGCATCAGAACCTCCTCGCCTCGCGCCGGCTGTCGTACGCGACCTTGCCGTTGACCATCGTCAGCACCACATGGTTCCGGACGTCGAACGGATCGCCCGTCCAGAGCACGATGTCCGCGTCTTTCCCGGCTTCAATGCTACCGACCCGGTCCTCAATGCCCACGGCCCGCGCCCCGGAGATCGTCACGCCGCGAAGCGCGACTTCCTCGTCGAGGCCGAACCGCACGGCCATCGCGGCCTGGTAGCTCAGCTCTTCCTCGGGGACGACGGCCGAATCCGTGTTGACGCCGACCTCTTTCACGCCGCCCTCGTACCACCGCTGAGCCGTCCCCACGAACGCGCCTCGTTCGTTGTCAAACCGGAACTGGCGCGGGCCGTTCATCACCATCACGCCGCGAGCTGCGACTTCGGGGCCCAGCTCGCCGCCGTCGAACTCGCCGTGGTCGATGACAACCCGGAGCTTCATTTCGTCGTGCAGAATTCGGATCGTTGCCAGGACCAGCTGGTAGCCCTGCGTGTGCACGACCACGGGGTACGCGCGGTGGAACAGGCCGCGGAAATACTCGAGCCGTGGGTTCGTGGGTGGACGGGGCGACTGTGGGTTCCGCTCGTAAGCGTCCCAGGCCTCCGTGTAGCGCTTCCCTTCCTCGAGCGCGTTGCGGATGAGCCAGTTCATGCCGAGGCGGTCCCGGCCGAGGTCGCCGCCGCGGCGCTCCGGGTTGCCACCCTGCGCGATCTTGAGCGCTCCCGGAAATCTGACGACGACCTCGTCGATGGTGCTGCCAGCAGTCTTCATGAGCGTGCCGAAGCCGCTCATGTTGGTCCCACTGCCGGGAATGAAGAGGATCGTCGTGACCCCCCCCGCCTGCGCTTTCTGGAGAAGCGGGTTCTGGGGCACGATGTTGTCGAGCACGCGAAGGCCCGGATTCACCGGGTAGACCATGTCGTTGATGTCCGTGCCGCCAACGTGGGAATGGAGGTCGACGAATCCCGGCAGCACCCAGAGTCCACGCGCGTCGATGACCTCATACCCTGCCGGCCGGTAGTCCGCGCCGGCCTCGGGGATGACGCGCTCGATCTTGCCGCCGGAGACGAGGACCGCGCCGTTCGCGTGAACGCCCTGCGTCACTGTGACGACTTTGCCGTTCAGGATCGCGAAGTTGCGCGCAGGCTCGGCGCGAGCGGCGGCCAAGCCGAAACTGGCCAGCAGGACGGCGGCCGAGAAACACCCTGCGAGCGGGCGGCCGGTCGGGCTCATCGCCATTCTCCTTCCACCATCACGCGCGTCACGCGCGTCCCGGGCGCGAAAGGCTCCCCCGAGAGGAACACGATGTCCGCGTCTTTGCCCACTTCCAACGAGCCTACCCGGTCGTCGACCCCAAAGATCCGGGCCGCGCTCAAGCTCAACGCGGAGAGCGCCTCCTGCGCGCTCCAGCCCTCGCGGACCGCGAAGCCAACTTGTGCCACGATGTCGCCCGCCGCGGAGGCCACTCCGGACCGCACTGCGAAACGCAAACCGCTCGCGGCGAGCTTGCGAGCGACCTGGATGCGCTGCGAGCCCTCCTGAACGACGAAGGGAACGGTGATCAGGGCCGCGGCGCCCGCTTTCGCAAGCTCATCCGCGGCGCTGTCCGCCCTTCCCCCACCGACAACGACGACATTCATGCCGAAGTCCGTCGCGAGCATGCGCGCGAACCCTGCACCGGCTTCGAAAGTGGGCGCGTAGACGACGGCCGGCGCCTTCTTCTCGAAGAGACGGCGGAAAGGTTCGAGCTCCTCGCGCTGCTCAGGAGCCTCACCTTCGTGGCTCGCCTCCCAAGCCTTCCAGCGCGCGTCGTAATCTTTCGCCTTCTTCACCTCGCCGGGCTGCAGGTCGGAGCGGAGCAGGAGACCCGCTTCGGACTTGAGCGTGACGGCGTCGCGGCTCTTCCCGCTGAGCTTCCAGGCGGTGACCTGGCCAGAGATCGGCGCCGACGGCTCGGGCGTGATCAGGATCGTCGTGATTCCTTTCCGCACGACGTCCAGCAGCGCGGGATCTCCCGGGTCGAGCGCGTCGGCGAGGCGGAACGTCGATCGGCCCCCTCCGCCGGCAGCCCCGGATTGCGCTGCAGCTTGCGCGACGAGGGCCTCGGCGCGAGCCCCGGCCGTCGTCCCCGCGTCGATGAACCCCGGAGCGACGATTTCGTCCACC
>Ga0111539_10003083_pt1 | contig 22090 bp, 14 predicted proteins | sample RhiMethybrSRZTD1_FD_79667 | JGI IMG/M metagenome (GOLD analysis project Ga0111539, IMG submission 79667) | Populus rhizosphere microbial communities from Tennessee, USA - Rhizosphere MetaG P. TD hybrid SRZTD1 (version 2) (version 2) | ecosystem: Host-associated > Plants > Roots > Rhizosphere >...
CCAGCCGATCCATCGGTTCTCTCTTTCGCCTCCGTGAGGTACAACGCTTTCGGGATCTTTCCCCCGAGTGGGCGGTTTACCAAGTAAATCGCTTACTGGTCAAGGTGTTGCGGCCACTAGCGACGTGATCCAGCGTCCGATTGCCGCCCGCTTCTGCACGCACAGGCTCTCGTTGTTGAACGGCATCAGGCCGACGCTCGGGTCGATGCGCGGGTCGTCGGCGCCGAACTCGCCCAGGATCACCATCATGTAGCTGTCGGCCGGAGAGCCGGGCTCCACGATGTTCATCTCGGGTGCGAGATCCGACTCCACGCTGACCACGTTCTCCTCGAGCATGCCCTCCTCCAGGTTGAGGCCTCCAGCGGAGAGCGCATTTCCCATGTGACACGAAGAAAATTGCGCGCAACTCCGGGTGAAGACGTTCTCCTGGAGCCAGTCGAGATCCGAGTGGGTCTCCGCCTCGATGCAGAGAGGATCGGGCATCGCATCGGCCGACGCGTCGTCGTCTCCGCCGCACCCGGAGGCGGCGGGGAGGAGGAACAGAAACAACAAGGCGAAGTGTCGCATGCTTGGATGTGCTCGCGACCTTAGCACGCTAATTCTGCGCCGGCTCGCTCATCGGCCCCGGGAGTGACTGCTCTCACGGAGAGGGCTCGGGCTGCTGGTTCACGACCTCCTTCTCCTCCTCAGCGCCTCCTGCGAACTCGCCTTCGCTGCGGAAATGGGTGGCGTGCACCTTGGCGGAAAAGCGGGCCGGGACGGTGCCGCGCAGGAACGGCACCCAGTGCGCGTTGGGCGCGCCGGGCGGCGCCGGCTTGCCGGTCCGATCGTCGGCGCGCACCCGCGTGATGTCGTCGGGTATCGGGAAGTCGCGCACCGGCGTGTCCGGGTGGGCCGCCAGCATGAACTGGAGCCAGATGGGCAGCGCCGCGGTGCCGCCGGTCGCCTTGATGCCGATCGGCTTGGAGTCGTCGCGCCCGACCCAGACGCCGGCCAGTAGGTCGGGCGTGAAGCCGATGAACCAGGCGTCCTTCCACATGGTCGCGGTGCCGGTCTTGCCGGCCGCCGGCCTTCCCAGCGCCCTGGCCTTGGTGGCGGTGCCGCGCTCGACCGGGGCCTTCAGCATGTCGACCATGACGTAGGCGAGCGCGGGGGGGATGGCCTGCCGCCGCGGCACGCGGCCGCGGTAGTCGGCGACGATGTTGCCGTCGGCGTCGGTGATGAGATCGATGAAGCGCCCGGGCGGCGTCCCGGGCAGGCTGTCCTGCCCCTCGATGAGCTTGCCGCCGTTGGCGAAGGCGCAGTAGGCGCTGACCGCCTCGATGAGCGTGAGGTCCGGGGTGCCGAGCGCGATCGAGGGGTGCAGCGGGATGATCGAGCGGATGCCCATCGCCCGCATGGTCTCGATGACCGCCTCCACGCCGGTGCCGATGATCAGGCGAACCGCGACCGTGTTGATCGAGTGGGCGATGGCGGTCCTGAGCGTGATGTTGCCCAGGTACTTGCCGTCGTAGTTGCCCGGCGACCAGATGCCGCTCGCGGTCGGCACCGCGATGGGCGCGTCGCGCACGATGTCGAGCTCGCTCATGCCGCCCGCGATGGCGGTGGCGTAGATGAAGGGCTTGATGGCGGAGCCGATCTGCCGGTTGCCCTGGGTCGCCCGGTTGAACTGGCTGCGGCGGAAGTCGTAGCCGCCGACCATGGCGCGGATGACGCCGGTCTCCGGCACCATCGCCATGAAGGCGGACTCGAGCTCCGGGATCTGCGCGAGCGCGACCAGCTCTTCTCCCTTCGCCCCCTCGACCAGGCGCACCGGGATGAGGTCGCCGACCGCGAGCACCGCGCGCGGACTCTTCGGCGACTCCTCGGACGGCTTGGCGCGCCAGCGGCGCAGGTGGGCGGCGTCCTCCTTGACGAGCGGCAGGTCGCGGTCGCCGACGGCGATCTTGACTCCCCCCTTCTTGCCCAGCTCGACGACCGCGCCGACGTAGCGGACATCCTGGAAGAGCTCGGCGCCGGCCCCGAGCACCGCCGTCTCGCGACCGGGCAGGTAGGGCCTGGGCGGCTGGGCGCGGAACTCCTCCAGCTCGCCTGCCGCCAGGTGGCCGAGCGGCCTCCTGAAGCCGACCATGCGGTCGAGCGACTCGAGGCCGCTCTTGACCGCCGCCTCGGCGCTCCGCTGCATGCGCATGTCGAGCGTGGTGTAGATGCGCAGCCCGCCGTAGAACACGCTGCGGGTGCCGAAGCGGTCCTGTGCCCACTGCCGGACGTGCTCGACGAACCAGGGCGCCGCGACGTGGTTGAGCGGCACCTCGTCGTCGACGATGGCGAGCGGCTCGGCGTTGGCCGCCTTGGCCTCCCCGTCGGACAGGTAGCCGTCCTTCCGCATGCGGTCGATGACGTAGCGCTGCCGCTCGCGGGCGCGCGGCATGTTGATGAGCGGCGAGTACTCGGTCGGCGCCTTGACCAGGCCGGCCAGCATGGCCCCCTCGGCGACCGTGAGGTGGTCGACGTCCTTGCCGAAGTAGATCTCGGCGGCGGCCTGCACGCCGTAGGCGCCGTGGCCGAGGTAGGCGCGGTTCAAGTAGCGCTCGAGGATCTCGCGCTTGGAGAACTCGCGGTCGACCCGGACCGCCAGGATGAGCTCCTTGATCTTGCGCTCCACGGTGCGCTCGTTGGACAGCAAGATCATCCGGGTGAGCTGCTGGGTGATGGTCGAGGCGCCCTCGGGCCGCTCGTCGGAGGAGAAGTTCTTCTTGGCGGCGCGGATGATGCCGAAGATGTCGAAGCCCGGGTGGTCCCAGAAGCGGCGGTCCTCGGCGGCGATGAAGGCCTGCCTGACGTGCTCGGGGATGCGCTCGAGCGGCACCACCATCCGCTTCTGCAGGTAGAACTCGCCGATGAGCTCGCCGTCGGCGGAGTAGACCAGGGTCGCCATCTCCGGCTGCTGGTCGATGGCGTCGATGTCCGGGAGCTGATCGACGTAGAACGCGTACCGGTTGTAGGCGATCCCCGCACCCGAAAAGCTGGTCCAGAGAATCACCAGCAGAAGCAGGCGCAGAGGGGAAAATCGCCGGAGAGGACGGACCTCTCGCCTCCGCCTTCGCCGCCGCCCCGGGCTTGATCTATCAGGGGTGGAGTTCACACTTGATGTGTGGGGAGGATAGCAGCCCTGGCTGTCGCCGCCGTCGCCCTCGCGGCGGGGGGCGGAGCCGCGCTCGCCGGCGACCTCGAGCCAGCGGTGCCGAACGTCCCGGCAAAGTTGCCGGATCCATTCGCCGTGATGTTGTTCGAGAACCGGTCGGGTGTGCAGACGCTCGGCTGGATGAGCGCGGGGACGGCGTTCCTGGTCGGCGAGAAGGTGGAGTCGGCGGGCGCGCTGCGGCCGGTCTACGGGCCGTACGTGGCGCCGGCCGGGCCGCCGGTGGCGGTCAACGCTGCGTCGGTGGCCGCCTTCGCCGGCAAGACGGGGGCCCGGTGGGTGTTCGCCGGCTGGGTGGCCCGGCCGAACTGGGAGCTCCAGGTCGGCATCTCGCTCTGGAAGGTGGACGGGAGCAAGGCGTCGCAGGTGGGCGAGGTGGTCAAGCGCGGCGAGTTCAACAAGCTCCCCGAGTTCGCCACCCAGGCGATCTCCGAGCTGTGCGACAAGGCCGGCATACCGCTCGGCGCCGACGAGAAGACGCGGCTGGCCCGCAATCCGACCGGCGACTTCTACGCCTACACGCTCTTCGGGCGCGGGCTGTCGGCCGCGCTCGGCACCGAAGGAGCGGCCGACCTCGAGAAGGCGGGCAAGAACGTCCAGCGCTCGGTGTTCGTCGATCCCAAGCTCACCGAAGGGCAGCGGGTGCTGGCGGAGATCTTGCGGGGGCAGGGCAAGGACAAGAAGGCCAAGGGCCGCCTCGGGTACGCGCTGTCGCTCCGGTCGGACTACTACCCGGCCATCGTCGCGCTGGGGCGGCTGGCGCGCGAGGACAAGAAGATGGATCGCGCGCGCGAGCTCTACGAGCAGGCCCTCCGGCTGCGCGCCTGGGACCTCGACGCCCGCTTCCAGCTCGGCAAGACGCTGTGGGACGTGGGGGACGTCGACGGCGCCTTCCGCGAGATGTCGCGGGTGGTCAAGCACCGGCCCAAGGACATCCGGGCCCGGCGGGTGCTGGTGATGATCCACGCGTCGCGCGGCGACAATGCCGATCTGGTCAAGGAGCTGCAGGCGGTGGCGGACCTCGACCCGTCGGACGAGACCACGCGGATGGATCTGGCGGCCGCCTACGCTTCGATCGGCAAGCTCGACCTGGCGGTCAAGGCATACGAGGGGATCGTCGAGCGAAACCCCAAGCAGGTCAGCGCCATGAAGTTCCTCGGCGACCTGCACAAGCGGCAGGGCGACACCGACGGGGCCATCCGCTACTACGGCATGGCCATGAAGGCGGAGCCGGGCGACCCGCGGCCCTACTTCCTGCTCGGCGCCATCTACATGGACCGGGGACGCGACAAGGACGCCAAGCGGGTCTATCAGAGGGCGCAGCGGTTCAAGCGCTACCTGCCGGAGACCTACAACAACCTGGGCGCCATCGCCTACCGCGAGGGGCAGCTCGGGACCTCCATGTGGTACCACCGGCGCGCGGTGATGTGGCGGCCGTCGAGCGCCCGCTACCGCTACAACTACGCGCTGTCGCTGTCGGCCTCGAAGTACGTCGACGCGGCGCTCGCCCAGGTCGACAAGGCGCTCAAGATCGAGCCGAACCACGTCGAGCTGCACTACCTGCGCGGCGTCATCCTGGTGCGCAAGGGGCGCGCCGACGAGGCGCGGCTCGAGTTCGAGAAGACCCTCGCGCTCGACGCCAAGCACGACGGGGCCCGCCACAACCTCGACATCCTCGACGAGCTCAAGCGCCGCGCCGAGGAGGGCGAGGTGGTCATCGAGGGCAAGCGGTAGCCTGGGCTCGACGCCTCCGATCAGCGGGACAGGTAGCCGCCGTTGACGAACAGGGTCTGGGCGGCGGGCCTACGCCAGCCAGAGGGCGGCGTCCGGGCGGACGGCGAGGCCGCGCGCGCGGTAGGATGCCGAGCCATGTGCTGCTTCTCGGGGCGGGTCGAGCGGGTCGAGGCGACGCGCATCTTCGCGCGCATGACGGCGCCCGGCCGGCAGGCGCTGGTCTATCAGATGAAGGTGGCAGCGGCGGCCGAGGTGGCCATGGTCCTGCCGCTGCCGGTTCCGCCCGGCGCCGGCGAGGACGCCGTTCGCTGGGTGGCGCTCGATGGATACGTCGACTTCTTCGCCGATGTGGCGAAGGCCTTCCCCGTCTCCGGGGCGATCCCGGCCTTCGGCAAGCCGTCCTACGGGCCGCCGGCCGCGACGCTCGAGGTGGTGTCGGTCGGCGACTTCGTCGCCTCGTTCGTCCCCAGCCTGGGTGACTTCGCGCGCCTCGACCCGCGGTTCCGCATGCAGCCGGGGACCATCGACAGCGTGCCGCACTACGCCGACTGGGGGTTCGCGGTGTTCCAGCTGGGCGCGACGCGCGGGTCGATCCACGAGGTCCATCCGATGGCGATGGAGTTCCCCACCCGCCACGCCGAGCACCTGTTCCTTCCGACCCTGCACGTGCATGACGGCGCGCTGCACGAGCACGCGGTGTTCGCTCACGTCCTCTACGTCCAGGGAATCGCGGCCGACGGTGGATGGGCCCGCTCGCCGACGCGGCTCGGCCAGACCGTCGATGTCGCCCGCAGCCGCGGCCTGATCGACGGCGACGCCCCGGTCAGCACGGCGGCGATCGCCGGACTGCACGTCAACCAGGACATCTGGCTGCCGGCGGCGTGAGCGCGGCTGTACGCGGCGGCGCTCAGCTGCCGGCCTTGACCGTCCGCGCCCTGTCGACGTACACCCGGCGCACCGCATCGCAGAGCACGGCGATGGACGCCGGCTTGGCGACGTGGAGCTGGAAGCCGGCGCTGAGCGCGCGCTTGCGGTCGCTGCGGCTCGCCAGCGCGGTGATGGCCACCGCCGGGATGTCGCCGCCCCGCTCGGGCGGCAGCGCCCGGATCCGCTCGATGAGTTTGTAGCCGTCTTCGTCCGGCATCGCGATGTCGCACAGGAGCACTTCGGGTCGGAACTCGTCGAGCGCCGCCATCGCCGACGCCGCGCTCGCCACGGTGCGCACCACGGCGCCGTGGAAGCGGAGCATCTCCGACAGAACGTCGCGCGAGCCGGCGTCGTCGTCGACCAGGAGGACCCGCACCCCATCGAGGTGGCCGGGCCGGCTGTCCTCTTCCAGCGGCGCGAGACGGAGAAGGTGATGCCCGGACGGGTCGGTGTCCTCGTCGACCTCGCCGCCGAGCGCCGCCGCGCGCTGGTCGGGGAGCGGCAGCTCGACCGTGAAGCTGGCGCCGGTTCCCCGACCGTGGCTCTCGGCGCGCACGCGGCCGCCGTGCAGCCGGACCAGGTCGCGCACGATCGCGAGGCCGAGGCCGAGGCCGCCCTGCGCCCGGGCGCTGGAGGCGTCGGCCTGGGCGAAGCGCTCGAACACGTGGGGCAGGAAGTCGGGCGCGATGCCGTGGCCGGTGTCGGTGACCCGGATGCGGGCGAACCGGTCGGCCTGGTCGAGCAGGACCACCACCTCACCGCCGGGCGAGGTGAACTTGACGGCGTTGCCCAGGAGGTTGCCGACCACCTGCTGCAGCCGGGTATCGTCACCGATCACCGGGCCGACTGCGGGATCGGCCTCGAGCCGCAGGTCGATGCGCTTGCTCAGGGCGGTCTCGCGGACCGCGTCGAGCGCGGCCCCGATCACGTTCTGCAGCTCGACCCGCCGCCGCTTGAGGGAGATCTTGCCGGCGATGATGGCGGAGACGTCGAGCAGGTCGCTGATGATCCGCTCGAGCGCCTCGGCGGACCGCGCGATCGCGTGCGCCGCGTCCCGGGCGCGGTCGGGCGTGCCGGCGGCGCCGGCCAGGATCAGGTCGGCGTGGAGTGCGATGGCATGGAGGGGGCCCCGCAGCTCGTGCGACAGGGTGGCGAGGAAGACGTCCTTGCTTCTGCTCGCGCGCACCGCGTGGAGACGGGCATCGTCGGCGTCCTTGACGAGCGTGTTCCGCTCGGTGACGTCGATCGAGGTGATGAGGAGGACCGGCGGTTCGGCACCCCAGCGGAGGACGCTCGCCGACAGGGCGACGGTGCGCAAGCTGCCGGGCGGGTGGTCGAACTGGACCTCGATGGTGGCGACGTCGCTCCCGGCCAGGGCGGAGGCGAGCGCGGCGCGCAGCTCGGGGCTGTCCCACGCCCCGTCGCAGGTGTCGAACCAGATCTGGCCGATGGTGTCGATCGGGTCGCCGCCGTAGGCCTCGTAGTAGGCCGGGTTGGCCGAGCGGACCGCGAAGCGATCGTCGAGGACCACCAGCGGGACCCGGATGGTCCGCAGGACCGCGCTCACCTGGTCGAGGGCGGCGGTCGCGTCGCCGACCGCCTGCTTGAGGACGTCGATATCGGTCAGCGAGATGACCGCGCCGTCGATCCTGCCGTCGACCGTCCGGTAGGGGCGCAGCTGCAGGCGGTGCCAGTGGCCGTCGCGGTCGACCACCTCGAGCTCCTTCATCTGCAGGGTCTGGAGCACCTCGGTCAGATGGAGGTCGAGGCTGTCGACCACGATGTTCAGCTTGATGTCGTCGAGCGGGCGCCCGATGTCGCCGGGGATGAGGTTCATCAGCGCCTTGGCACCCGGGGTGAAGCGGCGGACCCGGTGATCCCCGCTCACGATGACGATCGGAAGATCGATGCTGGCCAGGAGGTTCACCAGGTCGCTGTTGACCTGGTTGAGCTCCTGGTTGCGGACCTGCAGCTCGTCGTTGACCGTCGTGAGCTCCTCGTTGGCCGACTGCAGCTCCTCCTTGGCCGACTCCATCTCCTCGTTGGTGCTCTGCAGCTCCTCGTTGCTGGCGACCAGCTCCTCGTTGGCGGCGGTCATCTCGTCGTTCATCCGCTGGCGCTCGTCGATCAAGGACTGCAGGTACTCGCGGGTCGCTTCGGCCTCCTCGCGCAGTCGCTGGACCTCGCTCGGCGACGTGCGCCGCTCCGCCGCCCCCTGTGCCCGCGCCGGCCGCTTCATGCCGGTCGTCTCCGTCGCCTGGTCGAACAGGACCAGGAAGTGACGGTCGCGCGGCGACGGCGCGGCCATCGGGATCACCTCGACCGTGAGCTGGAGGACGCGGTCGCCGTCGCGCAGCTCGACTCCCTCGCGCCGGACCGCGACCATCTCCTTGCGCGCGCGCTCGATCGCGGCGCGCAGGGCCGGTCGCAGACCGGGGCGCGCGAGCTTGAGCAAGCCGAGGTTCGGGTGGCCGGGGGGGAGCTCGAGGAAGGGCGCGGTCCGCCCGCGCAGGTGGACGACGTCCAGCCGGTCGTCGATCAGCACGCCCGGCGGGGCGTAGCGGCTGAGGATGAGGCTCTCGGCCTGTCTCTGGATCTCGTCGGTCGGCCGGGGGAGCGCCGCGGGGCCGGGGACGGCGGCGATGTCCCCCCCGCGGTCCCACATCGGCAGGGCGTTCGAAAGCGGGTGGGACGCGCCGATCTTGGTGAAGAGCTTGTTGGTCTTGTCGACGCTGTTGAACAGGCCGCGGAACCCGGCGATCGCCTCGGCGTGGCCGAGCAGGAGGAATCCCCCCGGGTTCAGACAGTAGTGGAAGAGCGGCACCACCCGCCGCTGCAGTGATGCGCTGAAGTAGATGAGGACGTTGCGGCAGCTGATGAGATCGAGCCGGGCAAACGGTGGATCGCGCGTCAGGTCGTGCTTGACGAACACGCAGAGGTTGCGGATCGACTTGCTGACACAGTAGCCACTGTCGGTGGCGGTGAAGAATCGGCGCAGCCGCTCGGGTCCGAGCGTGCGGACCGCGGCCTCCGGGTAGGTGCCGGCGCGCGCGCGATCGATCATGTCGGGGCTGACGTCGGTCCCGAAGATCTGGATGGGGACCCGGTCCGGGCCGTCGCCCAGCGCCTCGACCAGGCAGATGGCGATCGAGTACACCTCCTCCCCGGTCGCGCAGCCGGGCACCCAGATGCGGATCGCTGTCTGGTTGCTGCGGAGCTTGGGCACAACCTGCTTGGCCAGGGCTTCGAACGCGGCAGAATCGCGGAAGAACTCGGTCACGTGGATGAGAATGTCGCGGCCGAGCGCGGCGACCTCAGCCGCGTCGCCGCGCAGGAGCTCCAGATAGTCGGCGAGCGCCGGGGTGCGGCGGAGCAGCATCCGGCGCGCGAGCCGGCGGCGGAAGGTGGTCGATTTGTACTCCGAGAAATCGACCCCGGAGACTCCGCGCACCAGCGCGAAGATGTCCGACAGGATCCGGTCGTCGCCGGCGGCCAACCGCTCGGCCTCGGTCGAGCCGCGGCCCTTCAGGACGGGCGAGCGGCTCAGCTCGACCAGCTCGCGGGCGAGATCGTCGATGGCGAGCACGAGATCCGCCGCCCCGGCGGCGATCGCGCTCTCCGGCATCCCCGGGAAGCGAGCCGAGGTCGGATGCTCCACCAGCGCGATCCCCCCCTGGGCGCGGATCGCCTGCAGACCCTCGGTGCCGTCGGTGCCGGTTCCCGACAGGACGACCCCGATGGCACGATCTTGCTCTTGCTCGGCCAGCGAGTGGAGGAAGAGATCGATCGACCGCGGCGTGCGGCGGTCGCGCTCGGCGGTGCCCACGACCAGGCGCCCGTCCCGCAGCGCCATATCGACTCCCGGCGGGATGACGTAGACGTGGTCGGCCTCGGGCTCGACGCCGCTGGTGGCCTCCACGATCGACATGGCGGTCGAATGTGCGAGCACGGTGGACAGCTGGCTCGGCCGCTTCGGCGCGAGGTGCTGGATGACGACGAACGAGAGGCCGGTGTCGCTCGGCAGCTGGCGCAGTAGCTGCGAGACCGCGTCGATCCCGCCGGCCGAGGCGCCGATACCGACGATCAGCGGCCGGTCGGCGCGCGCATCCGGCGCCTGTGGCAGGGACGGGCGCGCGCGCTTGGCTCGCGATCTGGTTCGCCTCGATGTCTTCGCTCGCGGCTTGGCCATCCCCGTCTCCTCTCGACGCGCCAGCTCACTACGGGCCAGCGCTCGACCACCTCTTCCTTTGCCGCGCGTTCACGCGCTCGTCAATGCCGGCTACATGGCGCTGCACCGGTCATACCAACGAGGCGGCCGCGAGGAAAGGCGAACGCGGACCGAGATCCCCCCACGAAGTATCGCGGGGGGCATCGCTCGGCGCACGATGTGCGGGCAGCGCAGGTGTCACAGGAGAGACAATGGCCTGGTACACGTGGCACGCGATCGCGTCTCCTTCTGGCGATGGCGTTGCCGGCTGGGTTCCAGTGGTGACCGATGACCACACTTCATGATCCCATCGAGAGCCAGCTCCATCGGGTCCTGGTGACCGGCGGGGCGGGGTTCCTCGGCATCAACCTGGTGCGCAGTCTGCTCGAGCGCGGCGTCGCGGTCGCCACTCTCGACCTGGCGCCGTTCGACTACCCCGATTGCCGGGAGCGGGTCGAGGAGCACCGCGGCGACATCCGCGATCGGGCTGCGGTGGAGCGCGCGATGGCGGGGGCCGACGTGGTGGTGCACGCGGCCGCGGCCCTGCCGCTCTACCGGCCGCACGACATCTGGACCACCGAGGTCGACGGGACGCGGACGGTGCTGGCCGCGGCGGCGGAGCTGGGCGCCGACCGGGTCGTGCACATCTCGTCGACCGCGGTCTACGGAGTGCCGGATCACCATCCGCTGGTGGAGGAGGACCGTCTGGTCGGGGTCGGCCCCTACGGCGAGGCCAAGGTGGCGGCCGAGGCGGTGTGCCGCGAGGCGCGGGCGCGTGGCCAGTGCGTGGCGATCCTGCGCCCGAAGACCTTCATCGGGCCCGAGCGGCTCGGGGTGTTCGCGCTGCTCTACGACTGGGCGCTCGACGGGCGGGGCTTCCCGGTCCTCGGGCGCGGCGACAACCTCTACCAGTTCCTCGACGTCGACGATCTGTGCCAGGCCATCTGGCTGTGCGCCACGCTCCCGCGCGACGTGGTGAACGACACCTTCAACATCGGCGCCCGCGTCTACGGCTCACCGCGGAGCGACTTCCAGGCGGTGCTCGACGCCGCCGGGCGCGGCAAACGGATCGTCTCGCTGCCGGTCAAGCCGGCGGTCCTGGCTCTGCGCGCCCTCGAGAAGCTCGGCCTCTCACCCCTGTACCAGTGGATCTACCAGACGGTCGACAAGGAGTCCTTCGTCAGCATCGAGAAGGCCGAGCGCGTCCTCGGCTTCGCCCCCCGCTACTCGAACCAGCAGGCCCTCCTGAGAAACTTCGCCTGGTATCGAGCCAACCGCGATCGCCTCGGCGGCGCGAGCGGCCTCACCCACCGCGCCCCCTGGAAGGAAGGCGTCCTTGCGTTAGCCAAACGCTTTTTTTGAACCGCCAAACCCGCCAAAGCCGCCAAAGTTTTTTTTGGGTATGCATCGGAGCCCCGAGGCGAACCCAACCCAATTCTGCGTTTGGCGTGTTTGGCGGCTTTGGCGGTTCAAGTCTTTCTTCGTGCCGGCCGATCACTGGGCGGCGATGGAGGAGCCGGCCTCGAAGACGCGGGCGAACTGCTCGACGGTGGCGTTGTAGGCCATCATGCGGGCGCCCGGCTTGGTGCCGAGCTGTTCGGCGAGCGCGGCGGGGACCGGCGAGGACATCTCGAACAGCATCTGGCCGTGGGCGTCGAGGCGCGCGGCGTCGGCCTCGTCGGGGAAGAGGACGCCGGCGTCCGGGCTGCCGCTGGTCGACAGATGGATGTTGGTCATCAGGAGCTGGCCGCCGCCGCGCTGGACCTCGGCGGCCAGCGCCTCGACCTGGTCGGCGGGAGAGCCGTCGGTCGACTCGCCGTCGGTGACGTGGACGCCGAGCACCAGGTGCGGCCCGGCCGGCCGGCGCTTCCAGCCGGCGATGGCGCCGCGCAGGTGGTGGAAGGCACCGCGCATCTGGGTCCGCCGGCCGACCTGCGGGTTGATCCAGATGGGCCGCGGGATCATGTTGCCCTCGCCGTCGTCCTCCTCGATCTCGTCGGCCGGGCTGTCGGCCAGCTCGGCGATCGAGACGATGTCGCGTCCGGCCAGGGCGCCCTCGAACATGGAGAAGGAGCTCGAGTGGTAGCCGGCGAGCAGGACGTCGAGCCGGTTCTTGATGGTCCCGCCCTGGTTCATGCGCGAGACGAAGTCGAGGAGGACGCCGTTGACCACGTCGGCGAGAGCGTCGATCTTGCGGACGCCGGACTGGCCGGCGAACGGGTGGCGCATCGAGCTCGAGACGTCGGACAGGACGACCAGGAGGCCTGGCTCCTGGGTGGACAGGCGGGGCAGGCGGCCCTCGATGCGCGGCACCAGGCTCCGGTAGCGCGGCGTCTGTGCCGCCGTCCGGCGGCCGCGGCTGCTGCGCGACGAGGTGCGGCCGGACGGCCGGGCGCCGGACGGGTGGGCGCTGGAGGTCGCCGTGCTGGAGGTCGCGGCGCTGGAGGTCGCCGGCTCCTCGCCGGCGAACGCCTGCGAGCCGAGGCCGAGCGGACGGCCGCGGGACGCCTCGGTCACCAGCGGCTCGTCCGAGTCGACGAAGTCGGAGCCATAGACCCGGCGCCGCGTTCCGCCGCCGCTCGACACGCCGCTCGACCCGCCGCGCGAGGCGCCGCGCGACGAGGCGACGGTCCCGAGCTTGCTGCCGCCGCGACCGATCCGCGAGCGCCGTCCGATCCTCCGGCTCGCCTTCGACGCAACCCGCGAGGTCGCGCCCGACGTCGCGCCGGACGAGGCTCCTGACGTCGCGCCGGACGAGGCTCCCGACGTCGCGCCGGACGAGGTGGAGCCCGAGCGACGACCGCCGGCGTGGGCGGTGGCCGCTGCGAGCAGCACCGCGAGCGCGGCGGCGAGCCGGATCACGGCGACGCGGGGCGCTGGTACCACGGCTTCTCCGCCGCCTTGATCGCCCGCTCGAGGGTCGGCACCTTGTCCGGCTCGCCCTTGGCGTAGCGCATGAGGGCGCGCGACAGGTTGCGCACCTGCGGGTTCTGCGACGCCAGGAGGTCGCGGAAGACCGGCGAGCTGTCGGGGTTCACGAAGTCGCGCTCCCCCTCGAAGATGAGGTTGTAGTCGTTGTGGTAGGTCTTCCACAAGGACGGGTTGTCCTCGATGGCGAGCAGCGAGACGTAGATGACCAGCGCCGAGAAGTTGTCCATGTTCTTGTCGAACGGACGCGTGCGCGGCGGGAAGTGGTACTTCGGGTGCTGGAAGTTCGGATGGCCGATCTCCGAGTTCTTCAGGCCGTCGAGCGGCGGCGCGTACATCGAGTCGTAGTCGAGGAAGCGCATGACGCCGTCCGGCTCGAGCACGATGTTGCCGTGGTGGAGGTCGCCGTGCGCGATGCCGACCGTGCGCATGTCGCGGATGGACGCCCGCCAGTTGCGCGCCAGCGCGCCGAGCGCGCCCTTGCGGTTCTGCCGGAGGCGCCGGTCCACCCAGTCGTCGAGGTTGCGCCCGGTCACCCAGGGCAGCTTCATGATCGGCAGCGCCTCGCCGTCGATGCGGATGCCGTCCTCGACATAGGCGAACTCGACCAGCTCGGGCGGCAGCCGGTTCTTCGAGCGCAGCGAGCCGAGGTACTTGCCGAGCGCCTTGTAGCGGCGGCCGAGCGCGGCGACGTCCTGCCGCTCCTTGACCTGCTCGTCGGGGTGGAAGACGCGGACCGCGATGCGCCGCCCGCTGGTGGTCTTCAGCTTGAAGACGCTCGAGAACGAGCCGGAGTAGACGATCGGCCGCTCCTTGCCGTCACGTGAGACCGAGGCGCCGGCGAGCTTCGGGTCGCGGATGTACTGGTGGCTGTTGTACATCGCGTCGACGTAGCGCTTGCGCACCGGCCAGCGCCTGCCGCCGGCCTGGGCGGTGGGCGCGGCCGCCGCCATCGCCGCGAGGGCGACCAGGACGGCGGCGCCGATGCCTGCTCGGGTCTTCATGTCGGCCTCGCAGCGTGACGGTGGAGGAGGGCGCTACCGGGCGGCGGTCACGGTCACTGGGCGGCGACGCTCGAGCCGGCCTCGAAGACGCGGGCGAACTGCTCGACGGTCGCGTTGTAGGCCATCATGCGGGCGCCCGGCTTGGTGCCGAGCTTCTCGGCCAGCGCGGGCGGCACCGGCGACGACATGCGGAAGAGGAGCTTGCCCTGCTCGTCGAGCTTGTCGGCGTCCGCCTCGTCCGGGAAGATGACCGCGTCGCCCGGGGACCCGCTGGTCGACAGGTGGATGTTGGTCATCAAGAGCTCGCCGCCGCGCGCCTTGACCTCGTTGGCCAGCTCGGCCAGCTCCGGCGAGGGATCGGCGTCGGTGAAGGCGCCGTCGGTCACGTGGACGCCGAGCACCAGGTGCTTGCCGGCGGGCTTGCGGCCCCACTTGGCCACCGTCGAGCGCAGGCGCGAGAAGCCGGCCTTCATCGGGGTGCCGCCGCTGCCCGCCGGGTTGATCCAGACCGGCCGCGGGATCATGTTGCCCTCGCCGTCGTCCACGTCGATCTCGGCGGCCGGGTTGTCCGCCAGCTCGCTGATCGAGACGATCTCCTTGCCGGCCAGGGCGCCCTGGAAGAGCGAACCGGTGCCGCTTCCGCCGTAGCCCTCGAGCATGACGTCGAGCCGCGGCCGGATCTGGCCGCCGACGTTCATGCGGTCGACGAAGTCGCCGACCACGCCGTTGACCACGTCGGCCAGCGCGTCGGCCTTCTTGATGTCGGCCTGGCCGGCGAAACCCTCGTTCATCGAACCGGACAGATCGGCGATGACCATCAGCAGGCCGGGGTCCTTGCTCGACAGCTTGGGCAGGCTGCCCTGGATCTCCGGGACCAGCTTGACGAAGCGGCTGGCGACCTTCGAGCCGGTCGCCTTGCTGGTGGCGGTCTTCGAGCCGCCGACCACGCGCGAGCCGGCCGCCTTGGAGCCGAGCGCCTTGGAGCCGGCGGCCTTCGAGCCGATCGCCTTGGAGCCGGCCGCCTGCGAGCCGAGGGTGAGCGGCGCCCCGCGCGAGCCCGCCGTCTTGGAGCCGAGCGTCTTGGAGCCGGCCGCCTTGGAGCCGAGCGCCTTGGAGCCGGCGGCCTTGGAGCCGAGCGCCTTCGAGCCGGTCAGCGGGGTGGTGGTGGTGCTGCCGCTTCCGGTGCCGCCGGCGGTGCGCGACGCCGCGACCGTGCCGAGCTTGGTCCCGGTGGCGCCCGAGCCGACTCCCTCGCGCTTGCCGAACGCCTTGGAGCCGGCGGCCTTGGAGCCGAGCGCCTTGCTGCCGCCGGTGCCGCGCGAGCCGGTCCCCTTGCTGCCGGTCGCCTTGGAGGACGTCGCGCCGCTGCCGCCGGCCATGGCCGCGCCGGGAACGGAGAGGGTGGACGCCAGGAACAGGGCCATCGAGAGTCGTCGGAACGTGCGCACGGTGCTTCTCCTTGTCATTTCATTGAAATAGGGCAGATTTTTCAGTCTCCGGCCGATTCGGCCGGGACCACGAAGCGGAGCAGGGCGGTGTCGTCCACACCCATCGCCCCGTGGTCGGCGAGGGCGCCGGCGCGCGCGTCGGCCACGAAGCGGTCCATCTGCTTCTGGCTGCCGATCTCGCGCAGTCGCGGCAGCGGGTCGCGGCCCGCCTCGGTCTCGCCGAGGACCCAGGCCGACAGAGCGTCGGTGCCCATGAAGACCTCGTCGCCCGCCTCGACATCCCAGGTCGCGCTCATCGTCGCGTGGAGCGGGGTGCCGACCGAGGGCAGCGCCTTGACGACGTCGCTGAACTCGGCGGCGCGCTCGAGCGGGAAGGACTTCACGATCCGCCCGCCGCGCACCAGGAAGGCCACGGTGTCGCCGATCCCGGTCAGGTGGAGCTGGCGGCGGCCGCCCTTCTGCACCAGCCGGGCGCCGACGAAGGCGGCGTCACCCTGCCAGGTCTTGTTGCGGTTGTACCAGGCGGTCGCCTTGCCGGCGATGAGCGGCTTGACCTCGGCGTCCCACTCGGCCTGCGCGCCGCCCAGCCAGCCGGCGAACTCGCTCTCGCTCTCCGGCGCCCCGGCGGTCCAGCGGCGGACCAGCGAGCGGGCGAACTCGCCCGAGTAGTCGCTGTTGGTCACCCCGTCGGCGATGGCGAACAGGCCCAGCTCGGGGGCGGCGGCGAGCGCGTCCTGGGTCACCTCGGCCGGCTTCGACTCGATGAGCGTGACCAGCTTGAAGCGGCGCGCCGCCCGCCGGTAGCGGGTCCGCTCGGCCTTGCTGGCCTGCATCACCCGCAGCTTGTGCTGGTCGAGCCGCGCGACCTTGTGCTGGTAGCGCTCGACCGCCGCGTCGGCGGCGTCCTCGAGCTCGGCGGCGGTCCCGGCCAGCGTGCCGGCCTGGGAGCGGAGCGCGATCGCCTTCGCCTCGAGGTCGCGGGCCCGCTCCTCGGCGTTCCGGTAATGCGTGCGCGCGTTCTGCGAGGTGGTCTCGGCGCTCGACAAAGCCTTTTCGGCGTCGACCAGGAGGTCCTTGGCGTCGTCGAGCTCGGCCGACGCGCGGCCGGCGGCCCGGGCGCTTGCCTGCGCCTGCTTGCCGACCTCGCGGATGAGGGTCGAGACGTCCTCGGGCGGCTTGACCCAGCCGAACGAGATCGCCGAGACGAAGGAGCGAAGCGCCTTGGAGCTCTTCTTCTTCTTGGCCGCTGCCTTGAGGTTCTCGAGGACCTCGAGATCCGCCAGTGCCTCGCCTGCCAGCGCGTTCTTCAACTGCTCCGCCTCGATCACCTTCTGGCGGGCGCTCTTCACCGCGGTCCTGGCGGTCGCCACTGCCTCGGCGTGGCGCACGGCCGCCTGGCCGAACTTGTCGGCGCTCTGGCGGGAGGTCGCGGCCTCCCCCTCGGCCAGCTGAGCGGCGGTCTCGGCGTCCTTGGCCGCCGCCCGGGCCTTGACGGCGCGCGTCTCGGCGTGGGTCTTGAGCGGCCGCTGCTGCTTGCCGGCTGGCTTGCTGCGCACGACCGTCTCCTGCTCGCCGGTCGCGCCGGAGGAGGTGTGCTTGCTGGTGGCGATGCGCGACGAGCCGAGTCCGGACGAGCCGGTCGACTTCGACGAGGTCTTGCCGATTCCGCTCTTGCCCGGGACGTGCTCGCGCTGCTTGCTGCCGCCGGTGCCGCTCCGGCGGTTGGCGTACGACGCGCCGAGCGAGCCCTTCTTCGGCGCGGCGTGACCGCTCTGCGCGCCCGCGGCGACCTCGCTCTCGCCCGCCACGATCGGAGCGGCGAGACACAGCATGGCGACAGCACTCGTGAGCTTGTGGCCGAAACGCATCGAGGGGACGCGCTCTGCAGGTCCCGAGCCATCCTCGATCGCCGGTCATTTCGACCGCTTGAAACGTCCGTCGCGTGGTCAGCCAACAAGCCGGCGGAACTGACCGCCAGGTCAGATCGGCAAGCCGAAAGGCCGGCCAATCGATGCGCCGTTGCCGATCGCACCACGATGCGAATCGCATCGTGCAGAAGTTTTCACAAATCAGAGCGCGTCACGCCGTCACTTCACGCAGTGAAGTCCGATCGACCAGCCGTCGTGCAGGAACGCGTTGCGCAGGGTGCCGGGATCGCCGCAGCGCGCGGTCGAGTCCTTGCCGATGAGGCAGAGCGCGTGGTGACCGGCCAGCGCCTGGAACGCGCTCTTCGACCGGGCCGGCACCTCGCCGAGCAGCGCGCCGTCGAGGAAGACCGCCTGCGCCCCGGGGCAGGCCCGGTTGTCGACGTAGAAGGTCACGGTGGTCGCCGGCACCACCGGCTTGGGCTCATCGCCCGGCTTGACCCGCGGCGGCACCACCGGCTCGCCCGGCTCTCCCGGTTCGTCGGGCGGCGCCCCGCTGGCGACCAGCTCGCCGGCCCGCTTGACCAGCTCGGCGCCGCGGCAGCCGCGGTGCTTGAGCTCGCTGCCGAGCTGGACCACGAAGGCGACCCGCATCTCTTTCAGGTCGACGACCGCTCGCCGGTAGCGGCCGGTCACCTGCTTCACCTTCCAGCGGTAGTCGGGTGTGAGCGCCGCGGTCTCGCCCATGTCGTCGAGCTGGTTGACCAGCGAGTGCTCGCTCTCGAGCTCGGAGCCGAGCGCGCGGTAGCTCTCGCCGTCGCGCCGGGCGCCGTAGTAGGGCCGCGCCACCTGGTCGACCGGGCAGCGCTTGCCGGCCGCGCGCTTGCCCGGCTTGCCGAGCGCCGCCAGCGCGGCCTGCACGTTCTTCTGGAACGAGCTGCGCGCCCGGTCCATCGCCTCGTCGAGCGCGAAGAAGCGGTCGATGTGCTGCTTGTACGACTCGCTGTCGCCGAAGACCACCTCGAGCTCGGGCGCCCCCTCGACCCGGAAGCCGGACAGGAAGCTCGGCGGCACGTCCGGGGACAGGGCCTGGTCGGGGATCTGCGGCGGGACCGCCACCACCGCGTCGGCCGGTCCAGTCGACGGCGCCAGAACCATGCTGGTCATGGTCGAGACGCACAGCGAGGACAGCGGGACCGAGAACGCGGCCATGCGGGCTCATTCTCCCACCGGGATCCCGCGCTCGCCAGCCCGGGCAACTTCGGGCGGCCGGACCGGCGCGCTTCCTGTAAGGTTTCCCTGTGTCGTCCTCCTCCGTACAGCCGGCCGGGTTCGTCCCGCGTCTGGCGTTCGGTTCGCCGCGCGCCCTGCCGCGCGCCTCGAGCCTGGAGGGCCGGGTGGTGGTGCTCGACATCGCCTTCGCCGCCTCCAGCGGCTCGAGCGTCTCGTTCGACCAGGTGACACGGCCGTTCATCGAGGAGCTCGGCGACCGGCTGGCGGCCTGGGTCGACCACCACGACCACGAGCGGCACGCCGAGTACGCCTCGGACCGCCGCTTCACGCTGGCGACCAAGGCGGAGCACGGGGCCTGCCCCGAGATGGTCACGGCCGAGCTGGTCCGGCAGACCGGCCCGATCGACACCATCGTCGCCCACCACGACCTCGACGGGCTCTATTCGGCGGCCAAGTGGATCCGCGGCGGCGCCGAGCCCTACCCGGGCTCCGACGACGACGCCCGCTGCGTCGACACCCGCATCGGCGAGCCGGGCCCCATCGCCCGCCACGTCGATCGCGCCCTGCGCGCCCGCTTCCGCGACGACGCGCTCAAGCGGTCGGTGGTCCTCTGGCTGTCGAGCGGGATGCCGGCCGGCGCCCTCAAGGAGACCATCGACGAGGCGGCGCGCGCCTTCGAGGACCGCGACGCCGGCACCGCCAAGCTGGCGCGCCGCTACGTGGTGCGCGGCTGTGTGGCCTACGTCGACACCGCGGGCGTCCGCGAGCCGTTCGACAAGACCGAGCTGCTCCTGCGCGGCCAGGAGCTGGCCGAGGTGTCGGCGGTGCGCGATTCCGGCACCGTCACCTTCGCCGCCAGGTACGGTTCGGGGTGGGATTTCGTGAGCCTGTTCCAGCTCGAGGGCGGAATGCCGACCCGCGTCACCGTGCCGGAAGCGCGCCTCGAGGAGGCGATGGCCGCGGTCCAGAACGCGGGTCGCCGTTGACGCTTTCCGCGAAGCGCGTTAGGTACGACACATGAGTTCAGGCGGGGATTCCCGCGGCGAGCACCGGGACCGCGCGGGGGCGCGCGACGTCGCGGCGGACGCGGTCGACCGCCTCATGACCAGCTACAAGAGCGCGGCGGGCGCGATGCAGCACGTCAACGCCTACGAGCTGCCGTCGATGCAGCACGTGGGGGAGATCGTCGAGCAGGCCCGTTCGCTCCTCTTCCCCGGCTTCGTCGGCCGCTCGCTGGCCCGGGTCACCGAGAACGAGCTCCGCGACTTCGTCAGCGAGCGAGTGGATGACCTGGGACGCCTCCTGCGCCGGCAGCTCTACCGCGGGCTGCACCACACCAAGAGCGACGAACGGCGCGAGGGCGACTGCCCGACTTGCAACGCCAAGGCCGACCTCATCACCAACCAGTTCCTCGACCGGCTGGTCGATATCCGCGACGCGCTCGCGCTCGACGTCGACGCCCACCTGGCCGGCGACCCGGCCGCCTCGGGGAGCGACGAGGTCATCTTCTGCTACCCCGGGCTCTACGCCATCTCGGTTTACCGGGTGGCCAACGCCCTGCACCTCCTGGGCGCGCGGCTCATCCCGCGGATGATGAGCGAGCTGGCTCACCAGCGGGTCGGGATCGACATCCACCCGGGGGCCACCATCGGCCGCTCCTTCTTCATCGACCACGGCACCGGTGTGGTCATCGGTGAGACCTCGGTCATCGGCGATAACGTGCGCATCTACCAGGGCGTCACGCTCGGCGCGATGACGGTGCACGGCCGCCAGGAGCGCGGCATCAAGCGACACCCGACCATCGAGGACGACGTGGTCATCTACGCCGGGGCCACCATCCTGGGCGGCGAGACGGTGGTCCGCAAGGGCGCGGTCATCGGCGGCAACTCCTGGGTCACCGCGTCGGTCTCACCGGGCGAGGTGGTGATGGTGGAGCGGCGGCGCTCGGTCCCGCGGCCCTGAGTCAGGTCCCGCAGACGCCGGCGGTGCAGACGAAGCCGGGCCGGCAGGCCGGGCCCTCGGGGCAGCACTCGGAGGCGCTGTCGCCGCAGGAGGTGCACTGGCCGAGCTCGCAGCGGAGGAACTCGCCGGTGCAGGGCGGGCCGCTGGTGCAGCAGACCCCGCCGAAGTCGCCGCACGACAGGTCGGCGGCGTCGAAGTCGAAGCCTCCGTCGCTGTTGCCCGGAAACGGGTTGTCGGTGTCGCTGGCATCGACCGGTGCGGGTCGCGGCTGCGGCTGCGGCACCGGCCCGGGCGGCGGGGCGGGCGTGACCGAATCGTCGACCGAACAGCCCAGGACGAGCACGGCGAGAGCGGCGAACGACAGCGTGAGGGCGGTGCGCGACATCGGGACCTCTCGGGCAAGCTAACCGTCGCAATCCGGCTCGTCCCGGCCATTCACACCGACCCATGCTCAGGAAGCTGCCGGAGATGCAGGCGCGGGGTGAATCGGCCCCGCCGGCGTGATACCTTCGTTTCCCAGCGCGCGGTTCGCGGCCATGAGTGATCATTCGGCACCGCCATCGTCGTCCGAGCGGCCCCGCACCGTGACGCGGATGCGCTTCGTCGCACCGCCCGGCATGTCGCTCGACGAACCGGCCGGCGAGCTCAAGACCATCGGCCGCTACGAGATCCTCGAGACCCTCGGCAAGGGGGCCATGGGGGTGGTCTACAAGGCGCGCGACCCGCTGCTCGACCGGATCGTGGCCATCAAGACCCTGGTGGCCCCGCGCAGCGGCGGCAAGCGGACCCGGCGGGCCTACCTCGAGCGATTCGAGCGCGAGGCCAAGGCCGCCGCCAAGATGCAGCACCCCGCCATCGTCACCATCTTCGATGTCGGGCTCGACGGGGGCGGCGGCCCGTACATGGTGCTCGAGTACTTGCCGGGCGAGTCACTGGCCGACCGGCTCGACCAGGTGCGCATGCCGCTCGGCAAGGCGGTCCAGATCGGCCTCGACCTGGCGAGCGCGCTCGCCTTCGCCCACAAGCAGCGCATCGTCCACCGCGACGTCAAGCCGGCCAACGTGCTGCACGCCGGCGAGTCGCGCTGGAAGCTCGCCGACTTCGGCATCGCCCGGCTGCCCGACTCGGATCTCACCCAGGTCGGCATCTTCATGGGCACGCCCGGCTACGCCCCGCCCGAGGCGATAAGCCAGGGCCGCTACACCTCGCAGGCGGACGTCTTCGCCTGGGGCGCCGTGCTCTACGAGCTCCTGTCCGGCCGCATCCCCTACGAGGGACCCGACACCCGGACCACCAACGGCTACGTGCTCAAGACCACCGCCAAGTCGCCGCGCGAGTACGACCAGTCGATTCCGGAGCCCCTGGCCGAGGCGGTGATGCAGGCGCTCCACCCCTCGACCGAGGTCAGGTTCAAGGACGGCGCCGAGGCCGAGGCCGCCCTCAAGCGGGCCTGGGAGGAGTGCCTGACCAGCGACATGGTTCTGCTCCAGTCGCTGACCGGGCCGGAGCTGCCGCACGACCGGGTCAGCGGGGTCATGCACCACACGGTGCCGACCCGCGCCCAGGCAAAGGCGGTCAAG
>Ga0111539_10003087_pt1 | contig 22081 bp, 12 predicted proteins | sample RhiMethybrSRZTD1_FD_79667 | JGI IMG/M metagenome (GOLD analysis project Ga0111539, IMG submission 79667) | Populus rhizosphere microbial communities from Tennessee, USA - Rhizosphere MetaG P. TD hybrid SRZTD1 (version 2) (version 2) | ecosystem: Host-associated > Plants > Roots > Rhizosphere >...
GACATTCATCCGATCGAGTTGGCCGAGCGCGAGCGGTTTATCGAGGCATGGCGAGCGACCCAGGCGCGCTTCGTCGATGCGCCGGCTGAGGCGATCAAAGCTGCCGATCGGCTTGTCACCGAGGTTATGCAGGCGCGCGGCTATCCGGTTGGCGACTTTGAGCAGCGCGCGGCCGACATCTCTGTCGACCACCCGCAGGTCGTTTCCAACTATCGTGCGGCGCATCGAGTTGCGCTCGATGCCGTGAATGCGCCGGTCGAACTTCTCGACCGTCTGCTGCAGGAAGTGCGTGGCGAGCAGCGGAATGTCGTCAGGCCGGGCCCGCAGCGGCGGCAACTGGATGGGAAACACGTTGAGACGGTAGAAGAGGTCCTGACGGAACCGCCCCTCATGGACTTCGGCCTCGACGTCGCGGTTGGTCGCGGCGACGAGACGCACATCGACGCGACGGCTGACGATGCCGCCCAGCCGCTCGAACTCGCCCTCCTGCAGCACGCGGAGAATCTTGGGCTGGGTCACGGGCGAGAGATCGGCGACCTCGTCGAGGAACAGCGTGCCGCCGTCGGCCAGCTCGAACCGTCCCTCCTTGCGCCCGGCGGCGCCGGTGAAGGCGCCCCGCTCATAGCCGAACAGCTCGGACTCCAGCAGGTTCTCGGGGAGCGCGGCGCAGTTGACGGCCACGAAGGGCCCACTCCGCCGCGGCGAGCGCTCGTGGATGGTGCGGACCACGGACTCCTTGCCCGCGCCGCTCTCGCCCTGGATCAGCACGGTGGCCGAGGAGTCGGCGACCTGATCGACCAGCGTCATCATGCGGCGGAAGGCGGGGCTGGCGCCGATGACCGTGCCATGCCCGAGCAGATCGTCCAGGCGCTGCTGCAACGCCTTGTTCTTCTCGATCAGCTCGCGCCGCTCCAGCGCCTTGTCGATCAGCTTGATCAGCTGCTCGCGGCGGAAGGGCTTGGTCAGGAAGTCGTAGGCGCCGTCCTTCATCGCCTTGACCGCTTCCTCGACGGTGCCGAAGGCGGTGAGGAGGATGACGTCGACGTCGGGCGCGATGGTCTTGGCCGCGCGCAGCAGCTCGAGCCCGGTGAGCCCCGGCATCTTGAGATCGGTCACGATGAGATCGATGCCGCCGCTCTGGAACCGTTCCAGCGCCGCCCGCCCGTCAGAGGCGAGCACGACGCGGTAGCCCTCGCGGCTCAGCGTGCGCTCGAGGCTCTCGCGCAGTCCGGGATCGTCGTCGGCAACGAGCAGCGTGGCCGGCTCAGACAATGACGCGCCCCTTCTGAGGCAGCCGGATAGTGAAGGTCGCCCCGCCCCCCTCGCCATTGCGCCAGGTCAGCTCGCCGCCGTGCTCCTCGATGATCTGCCGGGTGATGGACAGGCCCAGTCCCGTTCCCTGCGGCTTGGTGGTGAAGAACGGCTCGAACAGCCGGCCCGCGACCTCGGAGGTGATCCCGCTGCCGGTGTCGGAGACGAACACTTCCAGCGCCTCGCCGTCCCAGCGGCTGCCCAGCGTGATCGCGCCCCCGCGCGAGAGCGCCTCCATCCCGTTCTTCAGGAGATTGAGCACCGCCTGGCGCAGGAGCGGCCGATCGACTTCCATCATCGGCGCCGCCGGGTCGTTGGCCACGTTGATCGTCAGCCCCTGGCGGGTGGCGACCGGTCGCAGGAAGGCCGCCAGCTCCTCCAGAAGGTGGTTGATGGACTCCTCCTCGAAATGCGGCTTCGGAAAGCGCGCGAAGGCCAGGTACTCCTCGGTCAGCGCGTCGAGCGTGTTCACCTGATCACGGATGGCCGTCACCAGCCCGCCGGCTTCGTCCATGTCCGTCCCGGGGCGGTCCCTGACGATGTCTTGCAGCAGCTCGGCGTTGAGCTCGATGGCGGCAATCGGGTTGCGCACCTCGTGCGCCACCCGGAGCGACAGGCGCCCGACGGTGGCCATCCGCTCCGCCACCAGCAACTCCTGCTGGGTCGCCTGGAGCCGGTTGAGCGTCCCGGTCACCTGGGTGTTGAGCCGCTCGACCTCGCTGCGCGCTCGCCGCTCACGCTCGGCCACGATGCCCACGGTGACCGCGGGAATCCCGAACAGCGCGGCCAGGATCGAGACCGCGGTCCAGCCCGCGAACGGTGGGGCGAGCGCGGAGGCCGCCGCGAAGAGGCCACCGGCCACGAGCGCGGTGGCCAGAGCCAGCCACGGACCGAAGTAGTAGGCGTTGACCGCCAGGAGCGGAAAGAACAGGTGGTAGAAGAGCGTGTCCCGGCCGGCGGTGAGGAACATCAGCACGAAGATCAGGAGCAGGTCGATGCCCAGCGCCCCCAGGAAGATGGCTCGCGTGCGCGTGGGATAGACGGTGACCAGCGCGAAGATCCCGATCTTGTAGAGGGTGAACCAGAGGACCAGGGAGTTGAGATCGATCTGCTGCCGGGGCCGGAGGGGCACCAGGCCGAGCGTGGCCAGGCCGGCGACCATGGCCACCGCGAGCAGGACCGCGAACACCCGCTCGTCGCGCTCCAGCAGCCGGAAGATCGCGTGCCACGGCTTGCGCTCGCCCGTTGTCACCACCGTCTCGCTCCGGCCGACTATAGCACGTCGGATGGATTGCTCCCGGCCTCCCGGAGCATCCGCGTCTCGCGCTCGAGGGCCTGGCTGCGGCGGTACGCGCGCACGGCGATGAAAATGGCGATGGCGACCAGGCCCAGCAGCACCAGCCAGCGCTCGAAGCGGCGGACGTCGTTCAGGATCCCCTCCAGCTGGTCGGTGAACAGGAAGCCCAGTCCGAAGCCGGCCGGCACGCCGAGCATGGCGGCCGCCGTGTCCACGGCCATGAATTTGCCGAACGGAACCCGGGAGATGCCGGCGGTGAGAAACGCCGCCGCGCGAAACCCCATGAGGTGGCGCGCCGTGAAGACGATCTTGACACCGTGGCGTCGATACGCCGCCTTCAAGGCCTCCTCGCGCTCCCGGCTCAGCATGTAGCGCACGGGTCGCCAGTCCAGCACGCGCTCGCCCCAGTGCCGCCCGATCCAGTAGATGCAGGCGTCGCCGGCCAGCACGCCGACGAGGCACACCGGCAGCGCAAGCCACCAGCGGACCAGCCCCTCACGGGCCAGGATGCCGCTGGCAAGGACCGGCAGCTCCTCCGGGATCGGCACGCCAAGACCGGCGATGAAGAGCACGAGGAAGACACCTGCGTAGGTGAATTCCTCGATGAAATGCTCGATCGAGCCCACTGCCTGCCAGTGTATACTGCGCCCAGTCTGGTTCGGTCGTTTCGCGGGCCACCTCCCTAAAGGAGCGCTCCCCATGGCCGTCAAACTCTTCGTCGGCGGACTCTCCTTCTCCACCTCCAACGAGCGCCTTCGCGAGGTCTTCGCCGCCACCGGCTCTGTCGAGTCGGCGGCCGTGGTGACCGATCGCGACACTGGTCGCTCGCGCGGCTTCGGTTTCGTCGAGATGGCGACGCCGGAAGACGCCGAGCAGGCGATCAGCAAGCTCAACGGCACGTCGGTCGACGGCCGGACCATCCAGGTCGAACGCGCCAAGTCGCCCGGTGGTGGCGGCGGTGACCGGCGCGGCGGCGGTGGTGGCGGTGGCCGCGGCGGCGGCTCTCGCTGGTAGGCTCCACCTAGCCTCGGCTCAGTCGGTTCTCACCTTTTCGTTCCTGGAAAGGGCTGCCTGAGGACTGTGTCCCGAACAGGGACAACGGCAATAGCTTCATGAGCCGGTAGACGGCCGTCGTCTAAAATCGTCGGGTGACCCCCGAGCCCAGGCTCGTCCTGCACACCGAGGCATCCGTGGGCTTCGGTGGCCAGGAGATCCGCATCCTGGCCGAGGCTCGCTGGCTGCTCGATCACGGATGGGACGTCCTGGTCGCCGGCCAGCCCGACAGCCGTCTGCTCCAGGAGAGCGGACGGCTCGCCGTGCCTGCGGTCCCCGTGCGGATGCGGAGCGCGTTCGATCTGCGCGCGCTCGGCGCGCTTCGACGGCTCGTTCGCGAGCGCAATGTCGCCCTCGTGCACACCCACAGCTCGATCGACAGCTGGCTCGGCGGCCTGGCCGGCCGCACGTCCCGCCGACCGGTGGTTCGCAGCCGTCATGTCACCATCGCCATCCCCCGCCGCCGCGGGCTCGTCTATCGCCTCGCGGATCGCGTGATCACCAGCGGCCACGCCGCGGCCCGTGTGGTCACGGCCGCCGGTGTGCCCGCCGCGCGGATCGTGCCGATCGCACCCGGGGTGGACACCGGCCGGTTTCATCCGGGTGTCTCCGGAGTCCACGTGCGCACCGAGCTCGGGCTGGTGGGAGCGCCGCTGGTCGGCCTCGTCGCCAACATCCGGGGCTCCAAGGGCCACGATCTGTTCCTCGACGCCGCGCGGTCGGTGCTCGCCAGCCGGCCGGCGACCCGCTTCCTGATCGTGGGCGACGGGGTGGGCTTCGCCGACGTGCAGCGTCGGACCCAGGCGCTCGGCCTGGATCAGGCCGTCCGCATGACCGGTTTCCGCCGCGACATCCCCGAGGTGATGGCCGCCCTGGACGTGCTCGTGCTGCCCTCCATCCGCTCGGAGGCGGCCTCGCAGGTCATCCCGCAAGCGCTGGCGGTCGGAACGCCGGTGGTCGCCAGCGACACGGGCGGCAGCGGTGAGCTGATCCACGACGGGCAGACCGGTCGCCTCGTGCCGGCCGGTGATGTCGCCGCCCTGGCCGCGGCGATCCTCGACTGCCTGACCGATCCGGACCGGGCGCGGGCCATGGCGCGTCGGGGTCAAGCGATCGTCCGCGAGCACCACTCGCTCGACGCGTCGATGGCCCGCACCGCCGCGGTCTACACCGAGCTGCTCCGATAGCCTCGGCATACCGGCCGCGCGCCGCCGCCGCTGTTGGTGCGTGTTACCGTGGATGAAGAGCCGCGTTCCGTGAACGTCCACGCCTTCGCCACCGACTACGACGGGACCATCGCCGACGCCAACCGCGTCGCCGAGCCTACCGCCCAGGCGCTCGAGCGCGTACGGGCCACCGGGCGCAAGGTGCTGCTGGTGACCGGCCGCATGCTCCCGGATCTGCGGTCGGTGTGCCCGGATATCGACCGGATGTTCGACGCGGTGGTCGCCGAGAACGGGGCGCTCGTCTATTTCCCGGACCGCCGTGAGCTGCGCACGCTCGGTGATCCGCCCGAGCCGGCGCTGATCGAGGCGCTGCGCCGGCGGGGCGTTCGCTTCGACCTGGGCGCCGCGATCCTCGCCACCGACGCGCCCTTCGCGGAGGCGACCCTGGCCGCCATCCAGGAAACCGGCGTCAACCGCACGCTCGTGTTCAACAAGGGCGCCCTCATGCTGCTGCCGGGCGGCGTCACCAAGGGCACCGGTCTGAACGTCGCGCTGGCCGCGCTCGAGCTGTCACCCCACAACATGGTGGGGATCGGCGACGCCGAGAACGACCACGCCTTCCTGGCCCTGTCCGAGTGCGCGGTGGCGGTGGCCGACGCGGTGCCCGCGCTCCGCGAGCGCGCCGACTATGTCACCCGCGCACCGTCGGCAGCCGGCGTCGTGGAGTTCATCGAGGAGCATTTGCTCCACGATCTCGTGGATCTCATCCCGCGCCTCACGCGCCACGACCTGCCGCTGGGTGAGCAAGGGGAGGGACCGCCGGTGACCGTGTCCGCGCACGGCACGCGGCTGCTCATCGTCGGCCCCTCGGGCAGCGGTAAGAGCACGCTCACCGGCGTGCTGGCCGAGCGCGTCATCGAGGGCGGTCGCTCGCTGCTGCTGCTCGATCCGGAGGGCGACTACCGGACGCTGGCCGAGCTCGAGCGTGTGGTCGTGTTCGGCGGCAAGGGCGAGCGCGCGCTGCCGACGGCGGGCGAAGTCGATCAGCTGCTCCGTCAGCCGGCGGCCAGCCTCGTGCTGGACCTCAGCGCGATGAGCCGCTCCGAGAAGGTCGCCTACGCGAGCACGGTGCTGGCGACGGTGGCCACCGTGCGCTCGAGCCTCGGGCTCCCCCACTGGCTCGTCGTCGACGAAGCCCACCACGTGTTTCCCGCCGAGGGCTCGCCGGCCGCCGAGCTGCTGCGGCCCGGCGCCGAGTCGCTCGTGCTGATCACGCTCGCCGCCGGCGAGCTGGCCGCCCGGGTACGGCCGCTCGCCAACGTCGTCGCCTCGACCGAGGTGGCGGCGTTCAGGGACGGGGTACGGACCGTGCTGGCCACCCGCGACGCCGGGGCCGCCGTGGCCATCGGCGACGGCGCGCTCGACCGGGGCGAGGCCGCCATCGCGTGGCTGTCGCCCGCGCCCCGCGCGATACGGTTCCGCGTCGGTCGCCGCCGTGTCCAGCATCGGCGCCACATCCGCAAGTACACCGAGGGCGAGCTTCCGCCGGATCGCTCGTTCTTCTTTCGTGGTCCCACCGCCAGCCTCAACCTCCGCGCCGTCAACCTGGTCCGGTTCGTCGAGCTGGCCGAGGGCGTGGACGAGGCGACATGGGCGTTCCATCTCGAGCGCGGCGAGTACTCGGCCTGGATGCGCGACATGATCAAGGACCCGGAGCTCAGCGCGGAGATCGCCGTCGTGGAGCGCGCGGGGCTGCCGCCCGCCGAGTCGCGCCGGCGGATCCTCGAGCACCTGCGCCACCGCTACGCGGTGTAGCGCCCGCCGGCCGCGGCGGGCCCGTCCACCGAACCTCACGCGCGTCCTTGTCCCCTCGCAAGCCGAGGAAGGTGGGATGGCGCAGCTTGCCATCCTCGGTGCGCTCGGTGAAGCCGAGCTGGGCGACCAGCTCCGGCTCGACCCACACAGTCTCGCGCTCCCGCGGCGGATCGACGAACGGCGACTGGGCTCGCCGCCGGGACGCCAGGCGCCGGTGCAGATCGGCGAGCGTCGCCTCGGTGAAGCCGGTACCGACCTTCCCCGCGTAGCGCAGCGCGCCGTCGTCCCACGCGCCGACGAGCAGGGCACCGAGATGCTGACGGGCGCCGCGCGGCGCGGTGAAGCCGCCGACCACGAACTCCTCCTCGGCGCGCACCTTCACCTTGGACCACGCGCTGGAGCGCTCACCGGCCAGATAAGTCGAGGTCGGGTCCTTGCCGATGACCCCTTCCAGATTGCGCCGTCGCGCCTCGGCGAACGCCTGCAGGCCGTCGTCGGCCAGGCGGCGGGCGATCCGCAGCACCGGCCCCTCGACGACCTCCGACTCCAGCGCGGCACGGCGAGCCGTCAGCGGCTGCTGCGTAAGGTCACGCCCACGCGCGTGCAGGCAATCGAAGACGACGTAGACCGGTGCTGTGGCCCCGGCCGCACGGCGCTGGAGGAGCTGGAAGCGCGAGACGCCGCCGGCGTCGAAGACGACGACCTCGCCGTCCAAAACGAGCGTGGGCGCGGGCAGCGCGGCCACCGCCGCGGCGACGTCAGGGAAGCCGCCGGTGCGGTCCTTGTCGTTGCGGGTGAGCAGGCGCACGCGCGTGCCTTGCTTCAGCGCGACGAGGCGGATGCCGTCGTACTTCTCTTCCCACACCCAGCCGGGACGGTGGAATGGCGCGTCCACCAGCGTCGCGAGCATGGGCGCGACGCGGGACGGCACCCGAGCCGGTGCGGGCACTAGGCGATGCGGCGGCCGGCGCGGGGCGGGTCGGCGCCGGCCGCGAGCGCCTGCTGGCGCGGCGTGGCGCCGCCGGCGCGCGCGATCCCGGCCATCGTCCGACGCGAGACCACGGAGAGAGAACGCTTCAGGGTGACGTCGTCGGTGGACGCGAAGCGATCGCGGTGCTTGATCATCAGCCACTGGCCGTTGCGCGTGCGAACGAGCACCCACGAGCCGCGCAGCTTCGTGCCGCGGATCGTGAGCTTCAGATCGCCCCTGGCGAGGGCGGCCGCGACGTCGGGCACTTCGGGCTCCCAGGTTCCGCGATCCCAGATCATCACGGTGCCGCCGCCGTACTCGCCCTCGGGGATGACGCCCTCGAAGCCGTTGTAGTCCAGCGGATGCGGCTCGGTCATCATGGCCAGCCGCTTGACGGTGGGATCGAGCGACGGCCCCTTGGGCACCGCCCAGGAGAGCATCGCGCCGTCGTGCTCGATCCGGACGTCGTAGTGCAGCGCAGTCGCCCGGTGCTTCTGCACGACGAACGCCAGCCCGCGCTGCCGCGGTCGCCCCGGCCGTCCGGCCGGCTCCGGCGTGACGTCGAAGCGGCGCTTGCGGTTGTACTCGGCCAGGACGCCGTACTGGCTGAGATCGGGTTCGGCGCCCGAGGTGTCCTGGCGACGGGATCGGCGGCTCATGACGTCATTGTACCCACCGGCCGGCGCTCCGCGCCCGCGCGCGCCGCGAAGCGGCGCATCATGCCGTCCGCGCGTCGACCTTCGCTCTCGATGACGAAGCCCGCCGCTTCCACCGCACGCTCCGTCTCCCGGTTGGGATGACAGCCGCCGGCCAGGCGCGTCCACGCCGGCTGGATCGCGTCCTCGAGACGCGCGCGCCAGGGGCGAGGCGATCGAACGTGCTCGAGCGCGCGCAGCTGACCGTCGGAACGCAGCACGCGCCGGAGCTCGGCAAGCGCGCGAGACGGATCGCTCACGCTGCAGAGGACGAGCCCGCACACGACCGTGTCGAAGACGCCGTCGCCGAACGGCAGGGCTTCGGCGGTCGCCCGCACCAGGCGCGTGCCGGGCGCGCGTTGCCGCGCGCGCGTGAGCGCGTCGGCGGACGGCTCGACGCCGATGACCCGGACGCCGGCGGGGTAGAGCGGCAGATTGCGACCGGTGCCCGAGCCCAGATCGAGCGTGAGCCCGCGGGCACCACCGACCAGCCAGCGGCGCCAGCGGCCGAGCCCCCGCCACTCGGCGAAGGCGCAGATGGCGTCGTAGATCCATGGGATCTGCTCGACGCCGCGCACGGCGGCTCAGCCGATCTGATCGAGGCGGGCGAGCGTCGCCCCCGCGGCCACCAGCTCGGCCACGGCGCGCGCGCCGTCGCCCGGCTTCACGTCGACCGCGCGAACGGCGTCCTCGAGGATGACGACGGCGAGCCCGGCGCGGCGCGCGTCGAGCCCGGTGGCCTTGACGCAGTAGTCGGTGGCCAGCCCCCCGACGAACACGCGGCGGATGCCGCGCTCGGCCAACAGCGATGCGAAGCCGGCGCCCGCCTCGCTGCGCGCCTGGAAGCACGAGTAGGCGTCCTCGTCGGGATCCGTGCCCTTGGACACGATCCGGGTGGACGGCGGCAGCACCAGTCCGGGGTGCAGGCGCGCCCCGCTGGTCCCCTGCACGCAGTGCGGCGGCCAGACCCCGCCGTACGCGGCGAAGTGCGTCGTCCGCTCCGGATGCCAGTCGCGCGAGGCGAACACGGCCCCGTCGAGGGCGGCGAACCGCTCGGCGTAGCGATTCAGGAGCGGGACCACGGCATCGCCGTCGGGGACGGCCAGCGTGCCACCGGGACAGAAATCGTTCTGCACGTCGACGACGACCAGCGCGTCACTCCGGGGATCGATCGTGTACATTGACTGGCCTCCCGGGATCATGCTACCAGCGTGGGCCCCCCACCGCCGGACACACGAACGCCCTGAGGTCCGGACCCCGGGGCGCTCGGCCGACCCGCGGCGGCAGGGTGTTAGCCGCGGTAACGGTCCGGGAACTGTTTGACGATCGCCTCGGCAAGCGGATCGGCGATCTGCTGCATGTGTCCGGCCGCGGTGCGCTCGCCGCCGTAGGCCTTGGCGTAGTCCTTGGCCGCCTGCGCGTCGACCACGCTCTTCAACGTCACGACGTGGTGCTTCACGAGGTCGGCCACCACGCTCTTGGGCAGGTTCGGATTTGCCGATGCGAGGAACGCGCCGAAGTCCTGGCTGTAGGCCACCAGATCGCTCACCGCCCGGTCTTGCTTGGTGCGGTCGCCGGGAGCCACGCCGGTCGTGTAATCGACGGCGAAGCCGATGTGGCGGCGCCACAGCGGCAGGAACGCCGCCTCGGCGTCTTTGCCGTACACGGAGCCGATCGCCTGCGCGATGGCGACGGAGTTGGCGTCGAGCGCGTTCGCGACCGCCTTGAACTCGGCGTCGCGGCCGCCGAGGGCGGCGCCGGTGGCGAACGCGGCGAGGTAGACGTGCTCCCGCAGTGCCACGTTCAGCGTGGTGCGCAGGCCGGCGGACACCGACGTCGACGCGCCGGGGAAGCGGTCGGGGAACTGCTTGGCGATGGCGGCGGCCAGCGGATCGGCGATCATGGCCATGTGCGCGCTCGCGGTCCGCATCGCCGCGTACGCGCGCCCGTGGTCCCGAGCGGCCTGGGCGTCGATGACGTCCTTGAGCGTGACCACATGGTGCTTCACGAGCTCGGCCACCACGCTCTTGGGCAGATTCGGATTGGCCGAAGCGAGGAACGCGCCGAAGTCCTGGCTGTAGGCGACCAGATCGCTCACCGCCTTGTCCTGCTTGGCGCGGTCGCCGGCGGCCACCCCGGTCGTGTAGTCCACCGCGAAGCCGATGTGGCGCCGCCACAGCGGCAGGAACGCCGCCTCCGCGTCCTTGCCGTACACGGAGCCGATCGCCTGCCCGATGGCGACGGAGCTGGCGTCGAGCGCGCCGGCGGCCGCCTTGAACTCGGCGTCGCGGCCGTCGAGGGCGGCACCGGTGGCGGCCGAGGCTAGCACCACGTGCTCGGCGAAGATCGTGTTGAGCCCGGTGCGCAGCGTGGCCGCGCCCGTCGTGCTGGTGGAGGGCGAGGCCATGCCGTGACCGCCGGACATCGAGCCCGAGCAGCCGGTGAGCAGCAGGGCGGCCGCGGCCGCCGCGGTAACCGTCGTCATGAACGTGCGCATGCTGTGTCTCTCCTTGGTCAGGGAATCACTTGACGTGGATCTCGCCACGCATCGACTGGTGGCGAGCGCAGAAATACGGATAGACGCCGGGCGCGCGGAACGTCACCGTCGCGGTCGCCCCCGGCCCATCCAGCGGGACATCGAATGTCTGATCGGGCTGCGCCGGCCGGCCGGACGTGACCCTGTGGCCGATATCGTCACGATTGAGCCACGTCACGGTGCTCCCGGCGCCGACGTCGAGCGTGCCCGGCTTGAACTGGAATACGTGCGCGGTGACCTCGGTGGATGTCGCGTTCGCGAGACCGTCGATCGCGAGCGCGATCAGCGAGAATCCCGCGGCGATCACCAGGACCCAGAACCTCATGTCCGCCTCTCCTCCCACCCTCGGCTACGGGCGGGTGGCGCAGGCGGATCCCGACGACGACTAGCGGCGGCCCGGGACTACGGGAACAGGCGGTAGAGCATCCAGTAGACGACGACGCCGGTGACCGAGACGTACAGCCATACGGGCAGCGTTCGCCGGGCCAGCCGGGCGTGGCGGACATACTCGCGACCGAGCGCCCGGTAGAGCGTTGTCAGAACGAAGGGCACCATGGCGGCGGCCAGCACGATGTGCGAGACGAGCAGGGGGAAATAGATCCAGCGGATGGCCCCCTGCCCCGTGAACGGACGCGAGCCAGCCAGCGCGTGGTAGACGACGTAGGAGATCAGAAACAGCGTGGAGAAGGCGAACGCGGCGAGCATGCAGGCCCGGTGCGCGGCGATCCGCCGACGTCGGATGAAGACCCACCCCGCCGTCAGGCAGACGGCGCAGGCCCCGTTGAGCAGGGCGTTCAGCGTGGGGAGCGCGGCGACATTGGTTCTTCCGCCCCGTCCCGGCGCATGACCGAGCAGCAGGTATCCCACGAGCAGGACGATGACCAGGGACAGGGCGCCGATGAGGGGCAGCGCGACACGATCACGCACGGCCCCCATCGTACCGCACGGCCGTCGGCCACCCCGCCGGCGGCGACGGCCGGACGGCGCGGCTACTTCGTGTCGACGATCCGGACCTCGGCGTTGGCGAAGCCACCCAGGATGGCGCCGCCCCGAATGTTGCTGAGCACCACGCCGAAGCTCTTGGTCGGCTGAGCCCCCGGTTCGATCTGCAACGGGATGGTGATGCGCTGGCTCAACTGCCCAGCCGCGAACAACACGGTGCCCGTCGTCGCCACATAGTCGCTGAGCGCCGAGGCCGTGCCGTCCACCGTGGCATAGTCCACCGACACATTGCTGGCGATATTGCTGCGCTGCAGGGTCAGCACGGCGCTACACGGCGCTGCCAGGCACTCCGAGACCGTGAAGACGGGGGCGGTGAACTGGACGATACCGCCATCGTCGTCCTCCTTGATGGTGACCGACGCGGTGCTGGGCGAGCCCAGGGTCATGCCGCCGGTCGGCGCCGAGAGCACCACGTTGAACGTGCGGTCGCCGTCGTCCCGGGTGTTGGGGATGACCTTCACGCTGAACTGCGCGAAGAACTCGCCCGCCCGGAAGGTCAGCGTGCCACTGGCAGCGGTGTAGTCGATTCCCGCCTTGGCGGTACCGTCCTGGGTTGCGTAGTTGAACGTCACCGGCCCGGCGAAGCCGCCGTCACGGCGGACCGAGAGCGTGATGATGCCGAATGCCTCCTTCACCGAGTAGCCGGCCGCGGTGAAGTGCAGAGCGCCGCCCAGGTCGTTGTCGGCGATCTGGAGCACGGCCGTGCCCTGCGGCCCGACCACCGCGGTGCCGGCGGTGACGGGGCCGAGCGAGAGGTTGATCGTCCGCGGGCCATTGACGATCGTGTTGGCGATGGTCTGGATGGGGAACGTCGCCGTCTTCGCCGCGCTGGCGAAGGTCACGGTCCCGGTCTTGGCGACGTAGTCCACGCCGGCCGTGCCGATGCCGTTGCTGGTGGCGTACTGCACGATGACGACGCCGGGCGGGCCCGTGCGCTCGAGCGTGATCGTCGCTGCGCTACCCTCGGCCACCGAGTACGTGGCCGTGACGAACTGCACCGTCGGCTCGTCGTCGAGGATCTTCAGCATGGCGGTCGACCGCGCGCCCAGGGTGGCGCCGCCGCCCGGGTTGCTGAGCGTCAGGACGACGTTCTTGTTGCCTTCCGCCGCGAGGTCGTTGCCGGGCAGCGCCACGGGCACGGTCTTGCTGAGCTCCCCGGTCCCGAAGGTCACGCTGGTGGTCGCCGCCGTGTAGTCCACGCCGGCCAGGGCCCCGGTGAGGCCCGGCCCATCGGAGGTCGTAAAGTCGATCGTGGCGCCGCTGGCGGTGCCGCCCGTCCGCGAGATCACGATGGCGGCGGAGGTGGCCGACTCGTTGACGGTGTAGAGCGCCGCGCTGAACTGGATCACCCCGGCCACGTCGTTGTCGGTAATGGTCAGGGTGGCGGTGTCACGCGCGCCGAGCACGGCGCCACCGGCGGGGTTGCTGAGGCGCATCATGACCGTCTCGGCCGGCTCGTCCAGCGTGTCGTTCATGATCGGCACCAGGACGGTCTGGGTGATCGCGTTGGCCGGGAACGTCACGGTGCGGGAGGTCGACACGTAGTCCGCGCCGGCGACGGCCGTCCCCAGGCCGTCCACGGTGGCGAAGTCCACGCTCACCGGGCCACCCAGTCCACCCGTGCGGGTCAGGATGATGCTGGCGTTGAGTGTCCCCTCGGTGACCGCGTAGGTGGCGGACTTGAACTGGATCTCGCCGCCCTGGTCGTCGTCGATGATCGTGAGCGACACCGTGCAGATCCCGCCCACGAAGCTCGCGCAGTTGCCGGTGGCGATGTTAACCGGCGGCCCCGGCACGACGAATTGCGGGTTGCTCAGCTGCAGGCTGAGCGTCTCGTTGCCCTCCACGCGCGTGTCGTTGACGATCGAGATCGGCACGGTCAGCGAGCGGATGTTGGGACCAAATGTCAGGACGCGGTTGACCGCGGTGTAGTCGGCGGTCGGAGCAGTGGAGGTGGCGGTGCCGTCGACGGTCGCGAAGTTCACCAGCAAGGTCCCGGTCGGCGTGCCGAGCCGCTCGATCACGACCTGCGCCGGGCCGCGGTTCTCCAGCACCGAGTAGCCCGGGCTGGCGAAGCGCACCGTCTGCTCGTCGTCCTGGATCGTCACGGTGGCCTGGCTCGGCGGGCCCAGGATGGCGCCGCCGGTCGGCGGGCTCACGAGCGCCAAGCTGAACGTCTTCGGGCCGTCGGCGTTACCGTTGTTGACGATCGCGATGTCGATGACCTTCGAGGTCTCACCGGCGCCGAAGATGACGGTCCCCGTGGCCAGCCCGGTGAGGGCGACCGCGAAGTCGGCCGGGTAGGTCGCGGTGCCGCTGCTCAGCTGGTAGTTCACGCTCACGCCGCCGGCGGCGCCGCCGGTGCGGGTCACCGTCACGTGGAGCGTCCCGCCCTCGCCGATCGTGTAGGCCGAGGCGTTGAGGGCCAGGGTGCCGGCCTTGTCGTTGTCCGTGATGGTGAGCGTCGCCGTGCTCGGGCTGCCGAGGACGACGCGGCCGACTTCGGCCGGGTTGTTGGTGCGCGGGTTACTCAGCGACACGAGCACCGTCTCCGGCGTCTCCGGCGCGCTGTCGTTGGCGATCGTCACCGTGAAGGTCTGGGTGGTGACGCCGACGCCGAAGGTGAGCGGCGTCGCGCCGATGGTCGTGTAGTCGGCCCCGGCCGTCGCCGTGCCCGCGCTGGTCGCGTAGTCCACGAGCACCGGCACCGACGTATCGCCCGTCCGCGTCACGGTGATCACGGCCGTCGGCGCGCCCTCGGCCACCGTGAACGTCGGGGCCGCGAACTGCACGCGCGGCTCGTTGTCCCTGAGGGTCAGCATCGCGCTCGTCCGCAGCCCGAGGATCGGGCTAGCGGGCAGCCCGGCCGGCTGCGGGGCGCTGATGCTCAGGTTGACGGTGCGATCACCGTCGGCCAGCAGGTTGTCGTTGACGTTGACCGTCGCGGTGGCGCTGGCCTGACCCGCGAGGAACGTCACCGTCCCGCTCGGCACGCTGAAGTCACCCGGTAGCGCGGTACCCGGAGTGGCGGCGAACGTCACGGTCACCCCGCCGGCCAGGCCGCCGGCGCGAGTGAGGGTGATGCTTGCCGGACCACCGGTCTCCGTCGCGGAATACGTCGCCGAGCTGAACTGGATCACCCCACCCTGGTCGTCGTCGATGATCGTCAGCGCCGCCGTGCAGGTGGTCGGCGTGGCCACCAGACAGAGGTCGGGAGCGATCGAGGCGCCGGTCGGGTTGGACAGCGTGAGCGTGAGGGTCTCGTTCGGCTCGACGAGGGCGTCGCTGACGATGGAGACCATCGCCGTGGCGGTGGTCACACCGGGGGCAAAGGTGATCGTCGTGTTCACCGCGGTGTAATCGTCGGGCGCGGCCGCGCTGCCGGCGGTGGTCGCGAGTTGCACCGTGACCTGGCCGGTGGTCCCGGTGCGCCGGATCGTCACCGGGGCCATGCCGATGTTCTCGTTCACCGCGAAGGCCAGGAACGCGAAGCCCACCGAGTTGTTGACGTCGCTGATCCGGAGCACGGCGGCGCCGCCGGGTGAGGCCACCAGGCCGCCCCCGGTGGCGTTGCGCAGGGCCAGGTTGACGCTGCGGATGCCGACCGTGCTGTTGCGCAGCGGCACGACGACGGTCTTGACGGTCTCACCCAGGCCGAAGGTCAGGGTCTGCGTCGTCGCGTCGTAGTCGATGCCGTTGATCGCGGTACCGTCGCTGGTGGCGAAGTCCACCGTCACGGCGTCGGCGCTGCCACCCACGCGACGCACCGTGATCGTGGCGCTGGCGGCGTTCTCGTTCACGTCGTAGACCGCCTGGCTGAAGCTCAGGAGACCCCCGAAGTCGTTGTCCAGCACGACGATGTTGATCGTGCAGTTGGCGACCAGGGCCGGCGCCGCCGGCGTGGCCGTCGCGCACGACTCGCGCGCGATGCCGGCTCCGACCGGGTTGCTGAAGACGATGTCGAACCGCTCGTCGCCCTCGACGACGCCGTCCTCGCGGACCAGCACGTCGAAGGTCAGCACGCTCACGTTGGGATCGAAGGTGAGGCGCCCACCGGTGACGTTGACGAAGTCCGACGTGCCCCCGCCGGAGGTCGCCGTGTTGTCCACCGTCACGTAGTCGAGCGTCGCGGTCCCGCTGAGGTCGCCCTCGCGCACCACCGTGACGGTCACCTGTCCCGACGCCTCCCCGATCGTGAGGCTGGTCGCGCCGACGCGGAACTGGGTCTCGAGGAGCTGCAGCGTGGCGGTGGCCAGGCCCAGCGTCGGGCTACGCGGCGCGAACCCGGCCGGCAGCGGCGTGGTCAAGGTCAGGTTGATCGCCTCGGTGCCCTCGATGACGGCGTTGGACGTGATCGGGACCAGGACGGTCTTGACGAACTCTCCGGCGCCGAACTCCACCACCGTGGGCGGCGGCGCGGTGTAGTCGCTGCCCGCCAGGGCGGTGCCATCGGAGGTCGTGAAGGTGACCGTGGTCGCGTCGGGACACGAAGGCGGCAGCCCGACCAGCGGACTCGGGCAGCCGGCGGTTCCGCCGCTGCGGACGATCCTGATCTCGGCCTGGCCGCCGCTCTCGGAGACCAGGAAGACCGGGGCGCCGAAGGCGATGACTCCGCCCACGTCATCGTCCTTGATGGTCAGCGTGGCGGAGTTCACCACGGTGCCCGCGCTCGGCGCGGCCAGGCTCAGGTTCAGCACCTTGTCGACGGACACGACCTTGTTGTCGATGATCGGCACGGTGAAGCTGGCCACGGCCTGGTTGCCGCTGAAGGTGACGGTGCCCGTGGCGGTCTGGTAGTGGACGCCGGCCAGGGCGGAGCCGTTGTTCGTGGCGTAGTTCACCGTCAAGGCGCCGCTGATGTCGCCGGTGCGCTCGAGCTGGACGGTGGCCGACCCGGCCGCCTCACTGACATCGAAGTTGGCGAGCGTGAAGCCGACCGTCTGGGTGGCGTCGATGATTCTCAGCACCGCCGTGCTGGTCTCCGTCGGGATGACCGGACCCGCGCCCGTGCCGCCCGGCAGTTGGCTGTCGATCAGGAGGTTCACCGTCTTGACGCCGCTGGGGGCGCCACCGTCGTTGGTGATGGGCACGGTGAACACCGCGGTCGTGTCACCGGCGTTGAACGTCACGACGGTGTTGGTCGACGTGTAGTCGACTCCGGCCGCACCTGTCTGGGGAGGCGTGGTCGCGGGGAACAGATCGCCGGTCCGCGCTCGCACGGTGACGCCGCTGGCCAGGCCGCCGGTCCGGGTCAGCGTGATGGTGGCCATACCGCCGGCCAGATCCTGAGGGACACTGTAGACGGCCGAACCGAACCGGATGGTGCCGCCGGTGTCATCGTCCTGGATGATCAGCGTCGCCGAGCCCGGGAACGCGATGCCGGGGCCCCGGCCCGGATCGGTGTTGCGCGGGTTCGGGCTCTTGGGACTGCAGGGACTTCCCGGGCAGTCGTTGATGAAGACCAGCATCGTCTTCGGCCCGTCCACCACGGTGTCGTTCAGGAACGGCACCCGGAACGTCTTCGTCGTCTGGTTGGGCGCGAACGTGAATGCGGAGTCGCGCACCACCAGGCCGCCGCCGAGGTCGACGTAGTCCTGACCAGGCGCGGCCGGGTTGTCTCCGCCCGTGATCGCCATCATGTCCAGCGTGAGCGGCTGCGCCAGGAAGCCGGGCAGGCCGGAGCGAACCACCGTGATGAACGCCTCGCCGGCGCTCTCCTGCGCCGCGTAGTTCTCCGAGGAGAGGAAGACGAAGTACAGCTCGTCCTCCGTGATGTTGACCAGCGCGTCCGGTGTTCCGATCGAGGCGCCGATCTGCTGCGAGTCCTGCATGACCGAGGGCTGCCCGTTCCTGACCGAGACGGCGAAGTTCCGGCTTCCCTCGGCGACGCTGTTATCGACGATGCTCACCGGGACCGTCTTGCTGATCTCGCCCGGCAGGAACGTCAAGGTCTGCGTGAAGATGGGCACGAAGTGACGCGGGAGCGTGACGGGGTCGGTCGGATCCGCCACCTCACGCGCCGCGAAGTCGCAGGTCGGCGCCACCACACCGCACTCGCGGGCCGTGAAGTCCACGCTGACCGGTCCACCCGTGCCGCCGGTCCGCGCGATCGTGACGTTGAACACCCCGTCGTGCTCGTTGACGGTGCCCCCGAACACGCTGAAGGTGCCGCCGCGGTCGTTCTCCTTGATCAGCACCGACGCGGTCGTCCGCGGGCCCAGGGTCGAGGCGGCGGGCGGCTGCAGGTTGCTCAGGGTCACGTTGAAGTTCTTGTCGGGCGCGACGACCTGATTGTCGACCAGCCGGACGGTGAAGCTCTGGCTGGTGACGCCGGCCTCGAACGTCAGCGTGCCGACGGTGTTCAGGTAGTCGGCCGGGGCCGTCGCGGTGCCGTTGCTGGTGGCGTAGTCCACCGTGAGACGTCCCGCCGGCGCCGTCCGTTGGACGGTCACGGTCGCGACGGGCTGCCCCTCGGCTACCGTGAAGGTGGCCTGGCCGAACTGCACCGTGGCCTGCGCGTCGGCGATCGAGACCGTCGCCAGGGCCACCTGGCCGATCGTGGGCGTGCCGGGGGTGCCGCTGGGCTGCGGGTCGCTGATCTGCACGTAGAACGTCTCGATGCCCTCGGCGGCCACGTCGGCGGTGATCGGGATCTGGACGATCTTGGTCGTCTCTCCCGGCCCGAACGTGACCCGCACGTCGGTCGAGGTGTAGTCGGCGGCCGTTGCGGTCTGGGGGTCGTGGGGCGGGGTCACGGTGAAGAGATCGCCCGTCTGCAGCCCCACCGAGACTCCACCGGCCTGGCCGCCGGTGCGCACCACCGTGACGCTGGCGTTGCCGCCGTCCTCGTTCACGCTGTACGTCAAGCCGCTGAACTGGACCATCCCGCCGAGGTCGTCGTCGGTGATCGTCACCTCGGCCCGGCCCGGGGTCACGATCGTCACCGTCCCGGCGGTGATCTGGGCATTGCGGAGGACGACGTCGAACTTCTCGTCCGGCTCCGGCACCGAGTCGTTGAGGATCGGAATCGTGAAGGTGCGCGCGCGTACGGTGGGCGCGAAGGTCAGCGTCCCCGTCACCGCCGTGTAGTCCACGTTGGCCACGGCCTTGCTGCTCCCGGCCGGGAACTGGTCGGCGGTCGCGTAATCCACGGTCAGCGTCGCGGTGTCGATGCCGCCCCGCACGACGGTCACGGTGAGGAAGCTGGCTCCCTCGCTCACGGTGTAGGTCGCCGCACTCAGCGAGACGTTCGGCTCATCGTCCTGGATCTCGAGCACGGCGTTGGCGGCGCTGCCGATGGTCCCGCCGCCACCCGGGTTGGAGAGCGCGAGATTCACGGTCTCTTTCCCTTCGCCCAGGGTGTCATTGATCAACGGAACCGCGAACGTGAGGCTGGTCGCCCCCGCGGGGAACGTCAGGCGACCCGCCGTGGCGGCGTAGTCCAGCCCAGCCGTGGCGGTGCCGTCAGACGTCGTGTAGTTCACGGTCACGCCGCTCGCCAGCGTCTTGCCGCCTGTCCCCGTGCGCTTGACCCGGATGACCGCGGTGCCCGCGCTCTCCAGGCCGGAGAAGGTCGCGCCATCGAACTCGATCGCGCCGCCCTCGTCGTCGTCCTCGATGCTGAGGATGGCCGTCGAGCGCGCGGTCACCAGCTGGGCGACACCCACCGGTGTCGGCAGGCTGAGGGTCAGGTTGATCGTCTCGGTCCCCTCGGCCAGCGTGTCTTGCAGGATCGGCACCGTGAAGGTCTTGGTCCGGATGCCGGTCGCCGTACCGCCGGGGGGGAAGATGAGCGTGCCGGTGGCGGTCGTGTAGTCGAGTCCGGCGGTCGCCGTGCCGTTGCTGGTGGCGTAGTTGACGGCGATGGTGTCCGTCGCCGACACGCCGGTCAGCTCGACGGTGATCGTGGCGGTGCCGGCGCCCTCGTTGACCGTGTAGCTGGGTGCACTGAACCCCAGCGCGCGCTCGTCGTCGATGATGCGCAGCAGCGCGCTGGTGCGGGCCCCGAGCGTCGCGCCACCGCCGGGTGTCGAGAGCGTGAGGTTCACGGTCTCCACACCTTCGGCCAGGCTGTCTTGCAGGATCGGCACCGCGAAGGTCTTGCTGGTCTCCCCCACCCCGAACGTCAGCGTGCCGCCGGAGAACGTGTAGTCGGAGCCGGCGGTGGCCGTGCCGTCGCTGGTCGTGTAGTTCACGGTGGCGCCGCCCGCGGTGCCGTTGCGGCGAGCGATGGTGATGATGGCGGTGCCCGCGTTCTCGGCGATGTCGAACACGGGCGCGCCGAACTCGATGATGCCGGCCACGTCGTCGTCGGTGATGGTCAAGGTCGCGGTGCTGGGCGTCACGATGGTGATCGAGCCGGTCGGGTTCCCGAGGCTCAGGATCACCGTCCGGGCTGCTCTCACCCGGGTATCGTTGAGGATCGGCACCGTGAAGGTCTTGGTGGTGACGCCGCTGGCGAAGCTGAGGGTGCCGGCGGTCGCCGTGTAGTCGACGCCGGACTGGGCGCTGCCGTCGGTGGTGCTGTAGTCCACGGCCACGGCCCCGGTGGCCACGCCGCCCCGCCGGACGGTGATCACCGCGGTCGGCGCCGACTCGGCCACCGTGAAGCTATCGGTCGAGAACGAGATCGTCGGCTCGTCGTCCACGATGGTGAGCACGGCCGCGTTCAGCGAGCCCAGGCTGGCCCCGCCGCCGGGGTTCGTCAGCGTGAGGTTGACGGTCTCGTCGCCGTCGGCGCTCGTATCGTTCACGATCGGCACCGTGAACGACACGCTGGTCGTCCCCGCGCCGAAGGTGAGGGTGCCTGATGTCGGCGTGTAGTCGGCGCCGCCCGACGCCTTCCCGTCGCTGGTCGCGTAGTCCACCGTCACGCCGCTGGCCGTGCCGCCGGTGCGGGTCACCGTGATGGTGGCGACGCCCGCCGCCTCGGAGACCGAATACGTCGCCTTGCTGAACTGCATCGAGCCGGCCACGTCGTCGTCGACGACGTTGAGAACGGCGGTGTTCCGGACGCCGAGCAGGGCCGGCGGCGTGCCACCCGCCACGTTGCTGAGCGTCAGGCTCACCGTCTCGGTCCCCTCGGCCAGCGTGTCGTTGACGATCGGAACCGAGACCGTGGCCGTCCGCACGCCCGGACCGAACGTCAACGTCCGGTTGACCACCGTGTAGTCCGTGGGCGCCGTCGCGCTGCCGTCACCGGTCGAGAACTGCACGGTCACCGTGCCGCCCACCGGACCCGAGCGGGTCACCGTGATCACCGCCGGCCCGCGATTCTCGGTCACGCTGTAGGTCGCCGCGCTGAAGTTGATCGCGGGCTCGTCGTCCACGATCGTCAGCGTCGCCGTGTGTCGGGTACCGAGCACGGCGCCGCCGGTGGGATTCTGGAGCGTCAGGGTGACGGTCTCGTCGCCATCTCCGGCCGCGTCGTCCAGGATCGGCACGGTGGCCGTGCTCAGGACCTGGCCCGGACCGAAGGTCAGGACGGTCGACACCGAGGTGTAGTCGGCTCCGGCGGTCGCGGTCCCGTCGCTGGTCCGGAACTCCACCGTGGCCCCACCGCTGGCGTCGCCGGTCCGCTGCACGGCGACCACGAGGTTCCCGGCGTTCTCGGCGACGGAATAGGTCGCGCCCGAGAACTGGATGACCCCGCCGTCGGCGATCTGGGTCACGAACGCGTCGAGCAGGCCGGTCGCATTCTGGATCGGCGCCATCGTCGGAAATGCCGGCGAGCTGGTCGAGCCGGTCAAGAACGCCACCCCGTCGGGATCCACCGCGATCGCCTGACCCATGTCGTCGCCGGTGCCGCCGAGGAAGGTCGAGTACACCAGCGCGGCGCCGGAGGCGCTCAGCTTGGTCACGAACGCGTCGAGGCCGCCGCCCAGCGTGCTCTGCAGGGCCGACACGATCGGGAAGTCCACCGAGCCCGTCGCGCCGGTGACGTACACGCTCGAATCCACGGGGTGAATGCCGATGCCGTTGCCGACATCGTCAGCGCTGCCGCCCAGGTACGTGGAGAACACGAGGCCGGTGCCGGCCGGGTTCAGCTTGGTGACGAAGACGTCGTCGCCGCCGCCCGACGTCGACTGGAGCGGGCTCGCGGTCGGGAAGTTCGACGACGTTGTGCTGCCGGTGACGTACGCGTTGCCGGCGGCGTCTACCGTCAACCCGAACGCTAGGTCATCGCCGTTGCCGCTGAGATACGTCAGGTACATGACGGCGCTGTTCGTGTCGAGC
>Ga0111539_10003088_pt1 | contig 22079 bp, 15 predicted proteins | sample RhiMethybrSRZTD1_FD_79667 | JGI IMG/M metagenome (GOLD analysis project Ga0111539, IMG submission 79667) | Populus rhizosphere microbial communities from Tennessee, USA - Rhizosphere MetaG P. TD hybrid SRZTD1 (version 2) (version 2) | ecosystem: Host-associated > Plants > Roots > Rhizosphere >...
AGGAGCGGCGCCGGTATCTTTTTGAGGACGCGCGGTACCGTCAGCAGCAGGGCCAACGTGCAAGCCGCGACGGCGAATTCGGAGAGCCGAACCGTGCTGCGCGCCGCCCAGAGCGCGCCGAGCCTGTCGAGATAGTGCTCGGGCAGCGTGCCCGGCTGTAGCCCGAAAACATCTTTGACCTGCAAGGTGGCAATGACGGTCGCGATGCCGGTCGTAAAACCCGTGGTCACGGGGTGAGGGATGTATTGAATCAAGTTGCCGAGCCGGGCGAGCCCCATACCGACGAGGAGCAAGCCCGCCATCAAGCCGGCCACGAGAAGCCCGGAAAGCCCGTGCTTGGAGACGATCGGCGCCAGGATGACCACGAACGCCGCGGTCGGGCCAGTGACCTGGAACTTGCAGCCACCGAGCAGCGCGACGGTCGTCCCCGCAAAAATGGCGGTGTAAAGCCCGTGCTGCGGCGCAACCCCGACCGCGATGGCAAGTGCCATCGAAAGGGGGAGCGCGACGATGCCGACGACGGTGCCGGCCATGACGTCGGCGCGCAAATGGGCGGCGCCGTAGCCTTTTTGAAAAACGCGCCTAAGTGCGGCGCCGATGGGAAAAGGCGTTTCGGCCACGACTAGGCTCGTCGGCTCCCCGGACCGATCATCCGTCCCATTCTAGCGGAAATCGTGCCTGCGCCGTTGGTCGTAGAATGGTCGCACCCGGACGTCCGTCGTCGGACGCCCGTCGCGTTGCACGAGCGTACACAACCGGTGGACACCCCCTCGTCGCAACCCTACATCGCACATGCACGGCACGGGTTCTGCAACTCGTCCGCACGACGTAGGGAATTCACGTAGGCAAGATTCTCAACCTTATTGGAGGACGCCATGGCCGGTTCAACGAAGGGCGAAACTGCAGAAAAATCCGTCATTCTCGTCGCCGTCGATCTTTCACCTGTTTCTCGAGCCGTGCTGGAGACCGGCCTGCGTGTGAAGGGGGCGCGCGCCACGGAACTGCATCTTCTGCACGTGTTGAAACCGGAGCCGCCGGAGCTGGCTTCGACGCTGCATTTCCCGACGGTTCTCGAGCAGACCAAGGTGCAGCTCGACCAACTCGCGAGCGGGGTCCCGGATACCGTGGAGACGCTCGTGGTTCACGTTCGTTCGGGCGAGCCGGGCGTCGAAATCGCGCAGCTGGCAAGCGACATCGCGGCGGATCTCATCGTAGTCGGCACCCACGGCTACAAGGGTATCGATCGGCTTCTCCTTGGCTCCGTCGCGGAGACGCTCGTTCGCAATGCCCCTTGCTCGGTCCTCACCTACCGCCCGCGATCGGTGCAACTGTGGGAGCAGATCGAGCCCCCTTGCCCCGATTGCGTCGAAGTCCGACGGGCGACCGGCCGCGTCACCTTGTGGTGTGAGCGCCATTCGCAACACCATCCGCGTGCCCATACCTACCGCGAATCGCCGGAAAGCTTCGGCGTGGGCTCACAGACCTTCCGCTGAGGGAGGAATGGCCAAGGATCGGCGCACGCGAGGTTCCGCGCATGGATTGCGTTTCGCCGCAGTTCTTGCGCGTCCGAGTGGACCTCGCGTGCTCCTCGGGCCCTCTCGACAGGACTATTTCGAAGGGGCGGGTGGCGTCGTCGCGGGAGGTCGGAAGGTCGACGCCGAGGGGGCGCTCGCCGCGCCGTGATGCGTCACCGGCGCGCGACGCAGGAGCAAGTATACCGAAACAAGCACCAGCGCCGCCGCCGTGCCGGCAATCATCCATCGCCGGCGTGGGGGCGCAGGGTCCGCTGGGACCGTGGCCGGCGCCCCCCATCCATCCGCCGACGACAGCATGTCGGGACGAGGCCGCGCTGCCGCGCCGGACGCATTGGCCGGCGAGCTGGAGCGCATGTGCGATGAGGATCGCGACGGGACGCCCCCCGCCACCGTGAGCCGAGCGATGCGTTCGATGGAGAGGCGCGCGCGAGCGGGCGCCACGTCGATCAAAGAAGCGGCGAACTCGTCGACGTTCGCAAAACGCTTCGATCGATCCTTTTCGAGACAACGCATGATGGTGCTGACGAGTTGCGCGGGAAGATCGGGCCGCAGCGGCTGCGGGCTCGGCGTCTTTTGATGCAAGATCGCCAAAAAGAGTTTGGGCAAATTCTCCGCCCGAAAGGGAGGTGTCCCTACCAAGAACTCGTAGAGGATGACGCCGAGCGCCCAGATGTCGGTGCGCTCGTCGACCTCCCCCGCCTCGGTCAGCTGCTCCGGAGACATATAGGTCGGCGATCCCAGCGCGCCCGCGGCCGTCGTCATCGACGCGGTGCCGTGCGACTGGTTGGGATCGATGTTCTTCGAAATACCGAAGTCGAGAACTTTGACGACATCGCTGCCATCGGCAGCTCGCGTCAAAAACAGGTTGGCCGGCTTGAGGTCACGGTGCACGATACCAAGCTGGTGCGCTTCGGCGATCGCTTGGCACGCCTGCAATACGAAATGCACCGCCTTATCGGGAGAGAGCCGCGTGCGAGACCGCAGGTAGGAGGCGAGGTCCGTCCCTTCGAGGTACTCCATCACCATGTAGGGTGCGCCGGACTCCAGCGTGCCTACATCGGATACCCGCGCGACGTGCTCGCTCTTGATGCGCACGGCTGCGCGCGCCTCGCGGGCAAAACGGGTGACGGCTTGTTGATTGCTGAGGACGTGAGGGAGAAGGAATTTGATGGCAACGAGCACGTTGAGCTCGACGTGCCGTGCCGCCACGACGATTCCCATGCCCCCCGCGCCGAGAACCCTCTCCACCCGGTACTTTTCGGCCAACATCTGACCGGGCTGCACGGGCGACGGGGAGGAGACACTGATCATCGCTCAGGAGCTCGCAAGCGTATCGTAACCCGAAGGCGTAGGCGCACGGGCGTGCGAATTAGCCTCTTTTATCGCAATTCCGGAAGTTTGGCGGCTCTGGGCCGGCGGTATCCGGTCGTTACCGCATCGCCGTCAAAAAACCGACGGTGTCCCTGAGTCCGCGTTCACCCCGCCGCCCCAGCTTGGCCCAATCGTCGCGGGCGGCCTGTGCGAGCGCAACGGCTTTTGCACGGTCGATCTGGAGCCCCCAAAGGCTTTGCGCCAGCGCGAGTCGCACCGTGCCGAGCAGAGCAGGATCGCTCGCTCGCCGTTCCGCCAGGGCGAGGGCACGCTGCAAGATTTCTCGCGCCCGCTGATGCTGACGAAGACCGAGGTACGCTTGGCCCAATCCCGATAGCGGCTCGGCCAAGTCGGGGTGCTCCTTTCCGAGGGCCTCGATGTCGATCGAGAGAGCGCGTTCATAGAAGGTCGTGGCGCGCGCGAACTTGCGCTGGCCGATCAGCGCATCGCCGAGCCCTACCAGCGCCGTCGCTACGTGTAGATCGCGCTGCCCCAGGCGCGCCTGCCAGACGGTGAGCGCTTGATCGTACCAGCGCTCGGCTTCCACGTAATTGCCCGCATCGAGCGCCGTGCTTCCCAAATTCGCGAGATTGCTGGCCGCGAGGGGGTGATCGGCGCCGAGCGTGCGCGCCCGTATCGACAGCGCCGAGTGGAATGCCGCGGCCGCACCCTCGCGGTCACCCACGGCCCGCAGCGCCTCACCGATGTTCGTTCGGGCAATGGCGACGTTGGGATGTCCTTCGCCGAGCGAGGCTTCCCAGATTTCCAGCGCTTGACGGTAATGTCCGAGCGCGCCGTCGTAGCTACCCCGCTCCAGCAATAGGTTGCCCAGATTGTTCCAAGCCGCTGCGACGGCGGGATGGGAAGGGCCGAGGGCTTTCTCCCAAATCGAACGCGCGCGCTCGTAGTCGAGCCGCGCCTCTTCGTCATTGCCGATATCGGCTTCGGCATTGCCGATGGTTTTGAGCACCTCGGCCACGGCCGCCGCGTCGGGGCCGAGGGTCCGCTCCAGGATGGCGCGGGCACGCTCGCCGGTTCGCGCCGCTTGCTCGAGTTTTCCTTGTTGATACGAGAGCGCGCTCTCCGCCGAAAGAAGTCGGCCCATCGTGGCGGTCGGACCGGGTAGCGCTTCGAGGTGCGCTTCCGCGTCGCGGGCCCACTCGTGCGCCTCGTCGTAACGCTGGAGCCTGACGCCGACCACCTTGACGAGATCGATCCACGCCGCCGCTGTGACGTCGCCGACGCCACCGACTTGGGCGGCGCGAACCGCCTGCCTCAACATGTGCTCGGCGTCATCGTAAGCGCCCCGCGCGTCGAGGAACTGCGCCAGCGTGAGCTTGGCATCCGCTTGGAGCGGGAGGTACCGCAGCGTCTCCGACTGCACGACCACGGCGCGCGCCAAGGGTTCCCCTTCCGCGTAGCGGCCCGCTTCATGGAGCGCCCTGGCGCGTCCGAGCTCCCCCCAAGAGCGTTCGACCTCGTTGCGGGTGAGCGCATCGGGGGGCATCACCCGCTGCGCCAGGCGAGTGAGATCGCCGCACGCGTTCACGGGGCTCAGCGATTTCGCGGTCCGTGTCGCATGCTCGAGCACCGTGCGATCGGCGTTCGCCAGCACGTCCGCGGTGGCATCGAGCTCCATCCGGCGCTGCTCGAGGCAGGCCATCCTCCGGTCGAGCATGTCTTCCGACTGCTCGCCGCGCAGGCGCGTCGCTTGGAAGGCCTCGGTGTACGCCGATGCCCAGTCGCTCGCGTAGGCGTCGAGCACGGCGGACACCGTGGCAAAGGCGTGCTCGGAGTAGGGCAAGCCGCTGGCGCGGAACGTCTCTTGGATGGCGCGGCGCCGATCGGCATTCCAAACGGCGCCCATTCTGGAAGAAGCTCCGCGACAGAGCATCTGCTGCCGCTCGCGCACGGTGCGATAGCTGACGGCGATTGTTGCGGCGACCGCCAGCACCGCGAGAGCGAGGGGCCAACGCGGTCGCCGCCGATGACGGGCGGCCCGAAGCTCGTCGAGCAGCGCTTCCATCGACGGAAATCGATCTTCGCGCGCCGCCGACAAACCGCGCGCCAGCACCGCTCGCACACGCCGCGGCACGCCGCTTCGCACGGCCGAGCGGCGTGCCGCGGTGCTCACGTCTTCGCCGTCGAACGGTCTTCGCCCGAAAAGGGCTTCGAAGAGCGAAACGCAGTAGCTGTACTGATCGCTCAGCTCATCGACGGGCCCCCCTCGATTCTGCTCGGGAGACATGTACTCCGGCGTCCCCACGATGGCTCCTTCGACCGTGAGCTGCCCGCCCGAGCGCGCGAGGCTCGTCGGCGATGGCCGGCTTGCTTGCCGCGGCTCGCTCGGCGGTGTGCTGCAACGAAGCTCGGCGTTCAGAGCGTCGGGTGGCGTGCTCCATGGCGCGTCGGCAGGGGGCTCGCTCGGCGGCGTGCTCCTTCGCCCGCCGACCGTTCGCGGTGATCGGGCGCCCCCTTGAGGCACAGTGGGGTCGCTCGCGCTTTCGCGGTCATCGAGCGGCTCACTCGTCGTGCGTGCGTCGAGCGGAAGGGGGTTCCGCGGCGTCGAGTCGGATCCCGCGAGCGTCGTGTGCAAAACGTTTCTGGCCAAGCCGAAGTCGGCTACACGCACCCGTCCGTCGGTTCCGAGAAGCACATTGCCCGGCTTGAAATCGCGATGAATGATGCGCGCGCGATGCGCCGCTCCGAGACCTTCGCCCGCGGCCAGGAAATGATCGATGATCTCGTCCGTCGATCGGACCTTTTGTCGCAACCACGATCGCACCGTGCGGCCTTCGACGAGCTCCATGGCGATGAAGACCGACGATTCGAACCGACCGACGTCGTAGACCGCGACCACGTTCGGATGCGACAGCTGCGCCAACGCTTGGGCTTCGCGCAAGAGGCGCTCCGAGGCCAGCGCTTCATCGTCGAGGTGCAGGATCAACTTGAGTGCGATGAGGCGATCCAGCTCCGGGTCGTAGGCGCGGTAGACGATCGCCATGCCCCCTTGACCGAGCTCGTCGAGCACGAGGTAGCGGCCCCCCACGCTCTTTCCACGCGCGAGCCGTGTGAAGGCACGCCGCGCCTTTGGCCTCGCGCTGGCCGACGAAGAAGAGCCGGGTGGCCCTCCCGTGGGGGGCGTAGGGGCGATGTCAAATGAGCTCATGCCCGCCGCTCGCATGGTAACGCTTCTCGCGGGTCGTATCGATAATGCTGAATGCCGCTGAATGTGACATCAGTCCGAGCAGAACTTTGCCGAGACTATCAATTTTCGGTGTGGGGCGGCGCTCCGTTTACGAGCTAGGTCGCAGCCTCGAGAGGGGCGGTCGCCTGAGGTGCGGCGCAAATGCCCGCGGCCCTGCGTCGCCGAGCGACGCGATCCGCGCGGCGCGGTTCCGCAAGAGCCATGCACGGAATCCGTCGCGCGCAAGAAGGCGCAAGAAGCGACGCCGGCGATCGCGAGACGAAGATTGGCACACGGTGAATCGACCGAGTCACCACGTTTTCGATCGCGTTCGCAACGCGCAGGCGACGCGCGCTGGAATCCACAACGTCGCGTCTCGATGCGTACGAGGCGACCACACGTCGGTGATTGCCCACATGGGTGGCGTGATGCGCGCGAGAAAATAATCGAGTCGACAAATTACCAATCTTCTTACGATTAGTCGTCGCGACGCGTCAATGTCGATTAGCCACTATTGACAATCGCGTCGCAATAACGCACAAGCGTGTTACGACCGGAACACGCTCGTTCCGAACGCCGGGGTCAATCACCTCGTAGCCCCGGCATTTCACGACGAAGGTGAAAGGGAGGAAGCCTCGCACCTCTCACCGAGAGGCGAAGGTGTGCCCGTAGCGGTCCATCCCGGCGTCGATCGCTGCCCATCGCCTGAGCTCTGTGCGCAATTCGAAACGACGAAAATCCATCGTCGCCGGGCAGGCTGCTGGCCGTTCCCGCCAGCAGCGCTAGGAGGATCCATGAAATCAAGGCGCATTTTGATCCTGATTGTGGGGAGCCTCGGAATCATAGGCAGCGTGCTGGGTTGTTCACAGGCGGGGACGGCAACTGATACGACGAACCCAGCCGATGAGGACGTCGACCGAACGTTCAACACGCTTGGAGCCGATCCGGGACCGCGCGGCGGACCGGCGGCAGCAGGCGGATTTTTCCCAACATTGAATGCGGATGAGCAGGCGCTCTTCGAGACTTCACTCGAGGTCTTCGAAGAGGTGGACTCCGTTTCCGGCACCATCCCCGAGGAAGAGGGGAGGGGACTCGGGCCGACATTCAACGGCAACGGCTGCGCGCAATGCCACGCACAGCCCGCCGTCGGCGGTTCGAGCCCGGGATTACGCAGTCCGCAGCATCCGATACCGAATCCGCAAGTCGCGCTGGCCACACTCGATGGCGCGACGAACGTCGTTCCGGCGTTCATCACCGCCGACGGTCCGGTACGCGAAGCGCGCTTCGTCGCTACGTCGAATCGCTCCGATGCGCCGCTCGACGGCAGCGTCCACGGTCTTTACACGATCAAAGGGCGCACCGACGCGGTGGGTTGCAACTTGGCGCAGCCGGACTTCGCGGCGCAGCTCGCCCAGCGCAACGTCGTCTTCCGCATTCCGACGCCGCTCTTCGGGCTCGGCTTGGTGGAGAACACCAGCGACCTCACGCTGCAAGCGAACCTGGATGCCAATTCGAACGCCAAGAAATCGCTCGGCATCACCGGACATCTGAATACGAGCGGCAATGATCAAACGGTGACCAAGTTCGGCTGGAAGGCGCAGAACAAGTCGCTCTTGATCTTCGCTGGTGAGGCCTACAACGTCGAGCAGGGCGTCGCCAACGAGCTCTTCACGAACGAGCGATCGGCCGTGCCTGGTTGCGTTTTCAACAAGACGCCCGAGGACCCCACCACGACGAACAACGGAGCGTCCGACGTCGTCCAGTTCGCGATCTTCATGCGCTTCGCGGCACCGCCGACTCCGGCGACGCTCTCCGCTTCGGCGCAGCGAGGATCCGAGCTCTTCGACAGCGTGGGATGCGCGAATTGCCATTCGCGATCGCTCACGACCGACGCATCGCCGTTCACGGGTATGTCCAACGTGACGTACCATCCGTTCTCCGACTTCGCGCTCCATCACATGGGCGCGACGCTGGCGGACGGCGTGCACCAGGGCGCGGCTGGCGCGGACGAGTTTCGCACGGCACCGTTGTGGGGCGTCGGACAGCGCTTGTTCTTCCTGCACGACGGCCGAACCTCGGATCTCGGCGCGGCCATCCAGGCGCACGCCAGTCCCGGGCGAAGGTGCGTGACGACCGACGACTTCGAACAATTCAGCGTCGATGGTCGCACCTTCGAACCGTCGTCGCACACCCACACCTGCGGCTCCGAAGCCAACCAGGTCGTTAGCAGGTTCAACCGGCTCCGGCAAAATCAGCAGACGGACCTCTTGAACTTCCTGCGAGCGCTGTAAGCCGAGGGGCTGGTCTCCTCGTCTAGGTTCCGGTGAGGCGCATGACGATCGACCCTCGGCGACCGCGGTGCTCGCGGTCGCCGAGGGGGGGCGGTACGATGGTGGAATGCCGCGTTCCGTGCGCCGTAGGGCCGCCTCGCTGGTCTGCGCGTCTCTCGTCGGTCTTGCGTGGTGGGGATGCTCGGGGCGGCGCGCGACGAGCGACATGCCGGCGCGATCGACCGGCGAGGATTCGACGCCGCGCCTGACGACGACGGGCGCCCCTGATGCAGGCCAAACGGAGAACCAAGGCGCCTCCAAGGTGCCATCGACGCCTGGCGGCGCCGTGTCGTCTGAACCTCGCGAGGAGGACGGCGTGCTCTTCGTCGACGACCCCAAGGTTCTCGCCGCGCTCGAAGAAGGTGGCGCTAGTTTGGGGGCCGTGTTGGCCGGCACGACCGAGGGGCCCGTCGACAACGGCGTGCTCGCCAAGATTCCTCGCTACGCCTCGTTGGTCCAGGTGCTCGAGGCCGACATCGACGAGATCGCGCGCTCGGATCCGAGAGCGGGCGTTTCGGTGGCGCGCTACTCGCATCGCCTCTTCGACAAACGCTGGTTGCGATCGCCGTCGGCACATTTCGAGCTCGTCGGGCTCGTCAATCGCCTCGATCGCGCCGGCATCGTCGGTGGCTGTGGCGAGGTTCGTCTCGTCTATCGCCTGGGGTACGACTTGCACGTGAACCGCGACGCGATAGCGTCACGCTTGCCGATGACGCTGAGCCTCGAGCTCGCCGTGCGCCCCGACGCAGCGGGCGGCGATCCGGCGAACGTCGAGCGACCCGCTTCACCCGCCGTCCCGACATGCCGGAGCGCGGCTCAGCGTTGGTTCCCGCCGCCGCCAGAACGCGAAGGCGCGCGGCTTGCCCGCTGGCTTCTTTCCGAACGAGGTCCGCTCTTCGCAGAGCAACGCGCACCGCTCGCCATCCGTCGCGTCGCGGTGAACATGCAGAGCGTGCGCTGGCCGTCCACCGTGCGACCCGATCTCGGCGGTCACGCGGAGTACGTCCTGCGCGCCTTCGCCGATGACGGCGCGGGGCGACTAGGGGCTGCGCCTCTCGAAAACACGCTGGACGTGGCCCGCGCATCGCGCGGCACCCCTCTTTTTCAAAAGCTTCGCCGGTGGGTCTCCACCGAATCGAATCTATCCGCTATCGACGGCGCCACGATCGTGCTCCCCGACGAGCTCAGTGCCAAGCGCGTGGTATCGGTCACCCCGCGCGGCCTCGCCCGTCAAAAGAATCGTCCCTTCTCGACGATCTTGCGCACATCGGACATCCCCAGCTTGCCGCTCGGGTCGCTGAGCCACGCACAATCGCCGGCCGCATTCTTACGCCGCCTGGACGATCTGACGTGCTCGGGATGCCACGAATCGCGCAGCGTGGCGGGTTTCCATTTTCTGGGCATCGATCGGGAGGGGACCGCTCCGACCAATGCGCTCGCAGCGCCGTTTTCGCCACATTTCGCGAGCGATCAGCCTCGCCGCCGCCAGATTTTGCGCGCCCTGCGCGAGGGGCGCACTCCGTCATTTGCGCGCCCTTTCGCGGAACGCGCCGCGCGAGGCGACGCGGGCTATGGTGCGCATTGTGGCCTCGGTGATCCCGGTTTCGCGGACTGGAAGTGCGACGCGGGGTACCGCTGCGATCCATTCGACGCCGCGCAGGGCGACACTACGGTCGGCGTCTGCCTCCCGGAGAACGGGGGGGGCGTCGGGGACCCGTGCGAAGTCGGACCGATCGCTCCGAATGCCGACCCACTTCACGATCGCGTGGCGCGCGCGCGCGCGTCGTCCTGCGCTGGCGACGCGGCGTGCAACACCAACGCCGTTGGATTTCCGGGCGGCATGTGCACGCCATCGTGCGGCGCGCTCTCCCCCGCCGGGTCGTGCGGCGCGATCGCCATTCTCGATGCGTTCAACGCCTGTCTTGCGCAGAGCAAGAGCTTCGAGACCTGCATCACGCAGCACTCTTCACCGGCTGGTCTGCGCCGATGCAGCCGAGACCAACCCTGTCGTGACGACTACATTTGTGCGGGGGGCGGAGTCTGCATTCCTCCGTACTTCGTCTTTCAAATGCGGGTCGATGGTCATCCAGTGCCACCCCCGCGCTGAGCGCCATTGCCGCGCGCAGACGGCGCGTGGAAAGTTGCGACGAAAACATATTCGCAATAAGCGGCGCGCGCGCCACGTCTTGCATCGTCGGCGCGCGCGGGGGAAAGTATCGAGACCTGCTCGACGCGTGCGAACGCCGCGCAGCCACCGGACGTCGCATGGCCGAAGCACTGCTGCATACCGTTTGCACCCGCCGTTCGGCGCGCGGCCTTCTCGGTGGCGCGCATCGCGCTGCGGCGCTCGCGGCACTGGCCTTCGCGCTGGCCCCGAACCGCGCGTTTGCGCAGGCGACGGCAACGCCGCGCGTGGAAGCGACGTACCCGCACGACACGACCGCTTTCACGGAGGGGCTCGAGCTCTTCGAGGGCAAGCTCTACGAAAGCACGGGGCTCAACGGCAAATCGACGGTGCGGCGCGTGACCATCACGACGGGCGCCATCGAAAAGAGCATCAACCTCGACTCGAGCCTCTTCGGCGAGGGGCTGACCCGCATCGACCGCACGCTCTACAACCTCACGTACACGACGGGCGTCGCCATCCTCTTCGACCTCGACACTTTCGCTGAGCTGAAGCGCTTCACGTATACGGGCCAAGGTTGGGGGCTCTGCTACGACGGCACCGACCTCGTCATGAGCAACGGAAGCGACAAGCTCGCGTTCCGCGATCCGGCGACGTTCGCCGTCAAACGCGAAGTCACGGTGCAGCGCAACGGCACGTCGATCGATCAGTTGAATGAGCTCGAGTGCGTGGGGTCGCTCGTCTATATCAACGTGTGGAAGACGGACAATATCCTCCGCGTCGACAAGGCGACTGGCAACGTGCTCACGACGATCGACGCCTCGGCGCTGCTCACGGCCGACGAAAAGCGCAACGCCGACGTGCTCAATGGCATCGCCTACGACGAGTCCAAGCGCCGTTTCTATCTCACCGGCAAGTATTGGCCCAAGCTCTTCGAAGTGAGCTTCGATTTCGAGCCCGGCGGCGCGGGAGACGCAGGGGTCGACGCCGGTAACGTCGACGGCGGGGGAACGATCGACGCGGCGATCGACGCCACGCCGCCGCGCGACGCCTCGCGCGATGCTGCGAGCGACGGCGCAACCGTCGACGTCGCGACGCCGAGAGACACAGGCTCCGCACGCGACGCCGCGGACGCCGCCGTGCGCGACGTCGCGATCGATCGGAGCTCCAACGACGTGGGCACACCGACGGCCGACGTTGCGACGCCGCCCGAGGGCGGCAATGGTCAAGGGGGCGCAGCGGGTGCCGGAGCGGGGGGCGGCGCGGGAACGGGTGGAAGCGGTGGCACGTCCGACCCCGGAGGTGGCACCCCGACCGATGACGGATGCGCATGTCGAAGCGGGGCCGCTCCGGCGCAGCGCTCTTGGTTCGCGCTGACGCTGTGGCTCGGTGCCGCGCTGCTCAGCCTTTCGCGCCGCTCCACGCGACGAATTCAATGACGAAGCGGGAGCGCATTCCGACTTAACACCAACCGTCGTCGTGTGGTCCCACTGGTAAGCGGCTACGCTTGACCGGCGCACTCCATGGTCGGATAGATCTACGGAAGCGCGTATGCAGAGCTATCCCCGCTCGAAGCTGTTTGGTGCGGCCTTTCTCTTGGCCCTGCCTTGGACGGTGACGTGCGGCGGTCCAACGGACGTCGATCGCGATGCCGCTGGCCACGCCGACGCCACGGCCGACGTCGCGGTTTCCGCCGACGCGGTTTCTGACGTGCCGACGTTCCTCGACGTCACCGCGCCGGGTGACGTTTCGCTACGCGATTCGCCCACGCGCGAGCCCTGCGTTGCGCAGCCCCTCACGAGCGACAATCGCGACATCGATGTCCTCTTCGTCGTGTCCACGTCAGCTTCGATGGCGACCATCGATGGCGAGGCCTCGTCCGATTCGCGCGCTTCTTCCGTTACCAAGGCCGTCGGCACCTTTATGGCCGGTATCAATGGTCAAGCCTACGGCGCCGGCCTCTTGGCGTACCCTCTTCTCGAACCGGACGACGGTGGCATACCGGTCGAAGCTTGCGCGAGCGTCGCGTACGAGCGGCCAACGGTCCCCGTCGTCGCGCTCGATGCGAGCGGTGTGCAGGCCGCCGTCTTTCAAGCCGAGTTGAGCAGACGGACGCCACGCGGCGGCAATCCGATGGCCGCAGCGCTGACCGGCGCATTGAAAGAAGCCGCGCGCGTGAGGAGGACTACGGGGCACGTCGTCGTGACGGTGCTCGTCACGGATGGGAGCGCCGATCCATGCGGCGCCAACGTGGCCGGCGCTGCAGCTGCCGCAGGTCAAGCCTTCGAGGGGGATCATCTCGAAACCTACGTGATCGGAATGGGGCCCGACGCGACGAAGCTCGACTCCATCGCTGCGGCGGGTGGCACCTTTCACGCGTACAGCGCAATGGGCAACGAGGGTTCCATCGCAGCGCTCTCGACAGTGGGCACGACTTGGCGCCGCTGCCATTTCTACTTTCCAAGCGACCTTCCGTCGAACGCCTTTGTTCGCATGATCTTCGCCATCGACTATCAAAAGCCCGGCGAAGAAATCCTCTTCCTACTCTTGAAGGGGGGCGATTGCTCGGAACGCGGCGGGTGGTTCGTCGACACGACACCCGTGCCCACCAGCGGCACCCTTTGTCCTTCGACATGCGACATGCTGTTGCAACGACCCGAACGCGACACAAACGCGGTCATCGGCTGCTTCTCGAGCCGAGGGCCCTGATCGCGCGTGCTTGGGGTCGGCACGATTCCCCAGATCGTATCGATGCGCCGCGCCGAGCTCGGCTTTCGCCACGTTTGACCCATGTTGCACGTGATTGAGATAGAACCATGGGAACCATGGTGTACACGCGACGTTCGAGGGTGCCGCGCTGCAGCGCGCTAATCCTTCTCGTTTTGCCCTGGATAGTGGCGTGTGGCGACGAAACGCCCGCCCCGCTCGACGCCGCGGGCCCGCTCCCCGACGCTGGCACGCCGGCCGATGCTCCACCCGATGGCTGTGTCGCGCAACCCTTCCCGAGCGACGAGCGCGACATCGACATCTTGTTCGTCATGTCGACATCGGCTTCCATGGCCACGATCGATGGAGATGGCTCGGCCGATTCGCGCTGGGCAACAGTTTCCAAAGCGGTCACTACGTTCGTTGCCGGCCGGAGCGGCCAGCCCTACGGCGCAGGGCTCCTGTTCTTCCCGATGCTGAGCGCAGGCGACGGAGGAACGCCTACCGAAAGTTGCGCTGCTGCCGACTACGAGATCCTCGCGGCGTCCATCGCGCCGCTCGACGAAAGCGGCGGGCATGGGGCAGCGATCGAGGCAGCCTTGGAGACGCGGTCGTTGGCGGGGGGCAACACATTGACCGCCGCATTGACGGGAGGCTTGCGGGCGGCTGCGCGCGCCAAGGAAAGAACAGGGCACGTCATCCAAACGGTGCTCGTGACCGATGGCACCACGGATCCTTGCGGCGGAGATATCACGAGCGCCGTCGCCGTCGCCGGCGAGGCTTTTCAGCGAGATCGCCTCGAAACGTACGTGCTCGGCGTCGGCCCCAACGCGACGAACCTCGACCCTATCGCCGTAGCGGGCGGTACCATGCGCGCCTACAGCGCGACGGGCAACGACGGCGTCGCCGCAGCGCTCACCACGCTAGGAGCAACGATGCGCCGTTGCCACTACTTCCTTCCGTCGAGCTTGCCGTCCAACGCCTTGGTGCGCATCAACTTCCTCGTCGATCCCGGAAAGAACCGCCAGCAGATCAATCGAACCGAAGACGGCACGTCATGCACGCAAGGGCAGGGTTGGTTCTACAACTCGAACACCGCCCCGGCCTACGTGATCTTCTGTCCGGTGACGTGCGACGCCTTGTTGGAGCGACCCGAGCTCGAGGTGAGCGGAGAGCTTTGGTGCTTCACCGCCAACGATTAGCTCCTGGGGGCGGCATCCACCGGCGCATCGCTCGTCATCTCCACGACGTACTTCTTGACGGTCCGCCGATCGAGCTTGGTCCTGCGCGCTACCTCTTCGTACGTCCCGTGACGGCGATAGAGCAGCGCGCAATACATGGATAGGATTTCATGTGCGTCGAGCGTTCCCTCTTCAATCGACGCCAATAGACGATCGCTCAAGTCATACGCCGCCGCGCGCGGGCCCGGATCGTACACCGCCGTCATGAGGATGCGCCGCACCGCTTGCTCGAGCTCGCGCACGTTGCCCGGCCATGTGTAGTCCTTGCCGACACCGGCAACGATGGCATTGCGCGCCGAGGCCACGAGCTCGTCCGACTTCTCCCCCACGATGCGCTCCACCAAATATTCGAGGAGCTCGTCCATCTCTTGCGGCCGCTCTGCCAATCGCACGCGCAGCGGTGGAACCTCGATCACGTCCGAGCATAGCCGATAGTAGAAATCTTGCCGGAAGGTGCCCGCTTCCCGCTGATCGGCCAGCGAGCGGTTGGTTGCTGCGATCACGCGCCCTTCGAACCGCTTGCTTTCGTGGCTCCCCACCGGCGTATAGCGTCGCTCCTGCAGGACATTGAGAAGCTTGATCTGAATCGGCACCGAGACCTCTCCGATCTCGTCGAGAAAGATCGCGCCGTGTGGACTGCATCTTTCGAACGCACCCTCGTGCGTCTCGATGGCGCCGGTGAACGCCCCTTTGCGGTGCCCGAAGAGCTCGGACTCGATGAGGCTCTCGGGGTATTGGGACAAGTTGATGGTGACGAAGGCGCGCGTGAAGCTCTCCGTGAATCGATCCTTGCCCGGGTCGAAGGGGATGAAGCCCGAGCGCCCGATCGCCGCGGCTGCCGTGCCTTTGCCGCTGCCGGTTTCGCCCAGGAGGATCGTGGAAAAGTCCTCCATTTTCGAAGAGAGGTACCGCTCGTACACGCGAATGTCGTGCGTGAAGACATTGTTCCAGAGGCTCTCGCGCAACGTGCGCATGGACGGGCATTGCCCGGTGAGGCCGCGCTCGATGAAGAAGAACGCGCGCCGCATCTGAAAGAACACGCCGACGAAGCGCGCCGCCGACTCCGCGTCCCAGCCGTAGGCGCCGAGCTCCGCCAGCATGCGGCGACCGAACGGAGCAGAGCTCGACGCGGCCCCGGCGCGCACCTGGCGCCCGATGAGATCGTCGAGCGCATCGGCGAACTTGTGAAAGATCTGAAAAAGGATGGCGTTCTCGAGCAACGCGCGGTCCGCGGAAGCATAGGCCCCTAGCGCGGAGCCGCTCCGCACCTCGAGCGCCGCGATTCTAGCGTCGAGATGTGCGAGCACGCGGACGAGATCGGGACCCCCTCCGGGTGCCGCGTAGGTGCGCGCCATCTTGCGATCGAGCTCGTCCCGCCGGTGACCGAAGGGATTGGAGAACGTCGCCTCCGCTACCAGCGAGAAGAAGGCGCGATCCGCATCACGGAGCCTACGCTCGGGCATTGCTTCTCGCACTGCTCATCAGTGCATCCAATGTATATAGATGTACATACAATGTACAATTGACCAGTCGGGCGCGGTCCGGTCCGGTTGGCTAACTTGGCGCTTTTGCATCGAATTCGCGCGCCGGGTCCCGGCGGCACACCCGTTGCTGAATGAGCCTGCGGAGGCTCGAAGACGATGGGTGCAAAGACCGAACGTTGTGCGCGCTGGCTCGTGAAGACGGTGTACCGGCTCGAGGCGCGCGGCTGGGAAAAGGTGCCGCTTTCGGGCGGCGCGGTGCTCGTGAGCAATCACGTCAGCTTCGTCGACGCGGCCATCATCGCGGCGTGCTGCCCGAGGCCCATTCGCTTCGTGATGGACCACCGCATCTTCGCGAACAAGGCGTGGGGTTGGCTCTTCCGCGCGATGCGCGCCATCCCCATCGCGTCCGCCAAAGAGGACCCTTCCTTGAAGGAGCGCGCGTTCGCCGAGATCGCGGCGGCGCTCGCGCACGGCGAGCTGGTGTGCATCTTCCCGGAAGGAAGGCTTTCCCCCACCGGCGAGCTGCAGTCCTTCCAGCACGGCATCGAGCGCATCGTCGGTGCGACGCCGGTGCTCGTCGTGCCCGTCGCCCTCGGCGGTCTCTGGGGCAGCGTCTTCAGCCGCTCGAAGCAGTCGCTCGTCGCATCGTGGAGACAGCACATTCGCCGCCGTGTCCGCGCCGTTTGCGGTGTCCCTGTCGCTCCGAAGGCGGTGAGCTGCGCGTTACTCGAACAGCGCGTGCAGGCGCTCGGCACGGGGGCGTGAGGTGAATGCGCTCGCCCTCGCCGTTGCGCTGCCAGCAGGACTTCTCGCGGCGGATTTCGTGTCTGCCCTCGCACACTGGCTCGGGGACACGTATTTCCAGACCGACACACCGGTGCTCGGCGCGATCGTCGGCCCCTTTCGTCTGCATCACCACGATCCCGAGGCCTTTCGGCGTCATTCTTTCTGGGAGCGCAATCGCAACAATTTCTGGGCGGCCTTGCCGCTCGGCGCGATGGCCGCGTGGCTGACGCCGCGTGCGGTGGCGAGCGGGCACGCGTTGCTGGGCTTCACTTTGGCGGTCGCGGCTGTCGTGCTCGCCGGTGCAACGCAGATCCACGCTTGGGCACACGACGCTGGGGCGCCTAGCGCCGTGCGTTGGCTCCAACGCAACGGCATCCTACTCTCCCCCGAGCGCCACGCGCGTCATCATCGAGGCGCCCATGACGGCTCCTATGGAATCGTCAACGGCTGGGCGAACGCCGTGCTCGATCGCACACAGCTACTTCGTCGCGCGGAAAGGTGGGCGTCGCGTCTCGGCTTTCGCCCCGCCATCGCAGAGCCTTCATCCCTGCGGCGCGTCCGATGATCGGCGATCGGCAGACATATCGGCGCGCGCGTCGTCGGTGGGGGGCCATCATGGCGGCGTTGCTCCTGGGGGCGGCAATTCTCGGCCTCGGATCGAGCCTCCGCTTCGACTGGTTTCTCGTCGACCTGCTTCTCTTGTCGCTCGTCTACGTACCGCTCGAGCGACTCTTTCCGCGCGTCGCGCAACCGGTCTTCCGCCATGCCTTCGCTACGGACCTCGCGTACTTCTTCGTGAACCACGTTCTCGTGCACGTGATCCTCGTGCTTGCCGTTCTGCCCGCCACCACGCTTCTCGGTTGGGCGCACTCCGTTCCGCTCGCGCGCGCGGTTGCATCGCAGCCCCTATTTCTGCAAGTGGCCGAGATCATCGTCGTGGCCGATCTGTCTCAGTACGCGATCCATCGCCTCTTTCACGCCGTTCCATTTCTGTGGCGAATGCACGCCGTTCATCATTCTTCGAAACAGCTCGACTGGTTGGCGGGCTCGCGCTTGCACCTCGTCGACGTGATCGTCGTGCGCGCGGCGACCTTCGCGCCTCTCTTCGCTCTCGGATTCAGCGATACCAGCCTGCGCGTCTATGCCGTGTTCGTCGCGCTCGTCGGCGTCTTCCTGCACGCCAATGTCCGATTTCGCTTCGGTGCGCTCGAAAAAATCGTGGCGACACCGCGCTATCACGCCTTCCACCACGCTGCCGAAGCCGAAGCGGTCGACAAGAACTTCGCGTTTCATCTGCCGATCATCGACCGCATCTTCGGAACGCAATACCTCCCCGAACGGGCTTGGCCCGAGCGCTATGGCATCGCCTAGGTGCACCCACCCGCACTCACCTCGCTTGGATGCCCCGAGCTCGGCTCCGTGCCCAGTACGCCGCGCGATCGGCCGCGGGTCGATCTCGGTTAGCATGGTCGATGATGGCCATTCGTCTGCGCAGCGTGGGGATGAAGTTCTCGCTCCTCGTGGGGCTGCCTGTCGTTCTCGTGCTCGCGGTGTTCCCTTTCATCACGCGGGTCATGGAGCGCCAGCTGGCGCGGCAAACTGACGAGCGCATCGATGAAGCGCGCGAGGCCTTTCAAGAGGAGCTCGACGACGCCAGCAACGAAATCTTGCTGACGGCGCGGGCCCTTTCGGAAAGCAGCGACGTGCGCCGCGCCGTGGATGCGAAGGACGGCGCCGCCGCACAGGCCACGGCCAAGAACTTTGCCGCGATCTATCCCGATAACGACATTCTCTTTGCGGCGCGCGATGGCACCGTGCTCGCCAAGCTCGGCTCGAGCCCCGCGCCCGACAAGTTGTCCGACATCCCCGAGCTCGCCGACTACCGCGCGGGCGAGCAGCGTGGAATCGTCGCAGGCGGCTGCGCCAAGCGCGGAACCCGCACTAGCTCGGCACGCTTCATCGCGCTCGAAGCCGGCGAGGGGGGATTCGTCGTCGTCTGTCAAATGCTGGGGAAGCGTTACGTCGCCAAGATCGCGTCCAAGCTCGGGCTCGAGCTCGCCATCCTCGACGCCGCCAATGGAGACAACGTCATCGTCGCCTCCAAGTCGTTTCCTCCGGGCGCGGTACCCCAAGCCCGCGCCGTGCCCTCCCGTTACGCAGACGCCGGCAAAGAGTGGGCGATCGCGCGGTTCGAGCCGCGCCTACGCGTGCGCGCGCGCGGCAAGCTGGCCGCGGTGCTCGCCCGCGACGTGACGGACATCCGCGTCATCATGCGGCGACAGCTCGTGCTCGTGACGGGCCTCTTGCTCCTGGCGGCGCTGATTTCGCTCGGCGTCGGAGCGCGGCTCGCCATGGCGATGTCGCGCGCGGTAGAACGGATCGGAAACGCGCTCAAGAAGCTCGAGCACCAGGAATACGTCAAAGTCGACCCGGTCCGAACGGGCGACGAGCTAGAAGATCTGGCGAACGGCTTCAACCAGATGGTCGACGGCTTGAAAGAGCGCGACAAGCTGCGCACGACGTTCGGCAAGTACATGACCGAAGCGGTCGTCGAGCATCTCATGAACGGCAAGGTCGCGTTGGGGGGCGAGTCGCTCACGGTGACCATCCTCTTTACCGACATTCGCAGCTTCACCAGCATCAGCGAAAAGATGGACGCCCAGGCGCTGGTCGGTCTGCTCAATGAATATTTCACGGAGATGGTCAGCATCGTCATGCAGCACGATGGGGTCGTCGACAAATACATCGGCGACGCGATCATGGCCGTCTTCGGCGCTCCGGTTTCGCGCCCCGACGACGCCAAGAACGCCGTGATGGCCGCGGTGCGGATGCGACACGCGCTCGCCCACTTGAACGAGCGGCTCGCCGAGCGCGGTTTCGCGCCGCTGCAAACGGGCATCGGCCTTCATACCGGCGAAGTCGTCGCCGGCAACATCGGCAGCGAGCGGCGCATGGAGTACACGGTGATCGGCGACGCGGTGAACCTCGCATCGCGCCTCGAGAGCTGCACCAAAGAGCTCGGCGTGAGTGTTCTCATCAGCGACGTGACGTATGGGCTGACGAAGGACGCCGTCGAAACGCGGCCGCTCAAGGAGATCACGGTGAAGGGGCGCGCGCAGCCGGTGATGACCTACGAGGTCATCGGGATCAAAGGGGAGGCCCGCAAAGCGGTCTGAAGGCGACCGATCCAATGTGGGGCAATCTCGCCCGGACGTCTTTCAGCGCGCAATCGAACATGTCCCAGATTTGCGACATTCCATCGTGAAAGACCTCACCCTAGCCTGCATTCGTCGAAGCGCATTGCGAAGCAAGTTCCACGGTTTAGTGGCGCCTCACGACACGGGGACATTGGACGGCCGCGCTACTTCTCCATGGTGTCGCGCCCCCGCCGTGACGGCGCTTGAACGGGGCGGCGAACCGTTCGCTGCAAATCCCCGATCACCGGAAACAAAATGTCGAGTCTGTCTGTCTTTTGGTCAGCGTGATTCAGCTCCAAGACATCAACAAACGATACCGGAGCGGTGCCGGCGAGCTTCACATCTTGAGGGACGTCAGCCTCAAGGTCGAAACGGGGGAGTTTGTCAGCATCATGGGGGCATCGGGCTCGGGCAAGAGCACGCTGCTCAACATCCTCGGCATTCTGGATAGCTACGACTCGGGCAGCTACCACTTCGGCGATACGCTCATTCGCGACTTGTCCGAGGCGAGCGCTGCGCACTATCGCAATCGCCTCATCGGGTTCGTGTTCCAATCGTTTCATCTGCTCACGTTCAAGACCGCGCTCGAGAACGTGGCGCTCCCGCTCTATTACCAAGGGGTGCCGCGACGGCAGCGCAATCAGATCGCGGCCGAGTACCTGGATCGCGTGGGGCTCAGCGCGCGCGCCGATCATCTGCCGATGCAGCTTTCCGGCGGCGAGCGACAACGCGTGGCCGTCGCGCGTTCGCTCGTCACCAAACCGCAGCTCTTGCTCGCCGACGAGCCTACCGGCGCATTGGATAGCAAGACCTCGGACGAGCTCATGGCGCTCTTTCGCGGCATCAACCAAGAGGGGCTCACCATCATCCTCGTCACGCACGAGCGCGACGTGGCCGAGCTGACCGATCGCACCATCTTCATGAAGGACGGCCGCACCGCGGCCGCGTGACATGTTCGACGCCGATGCCCTTGCCGAAGTGTGGTCGACGCTGTCGCGGCACAAGCTGCGCACGGCGCTCACTGCGTTCAGCGTGGCATGGGGCGTGTTCATGCTCATCATCCTGCTCGGTGCGGGGAAGGGGCTCGAGAACGGCGCGATCGACGGATTCCAAGGCGACGCGCTCAACGCGGTGTGGATCAATACCGGTTCGACGGCGCTGCCGTACGCCGGGCAAAATCCCGGTCGAAAGATCAAGCTCGACAATTCCGACTACATCGCGCTGGCTGGGCTTCGCCCCGGTATCGAGTACGTGAGCGGCATCCTCGATCTTGGGGGCACCTATTCGGTGCGCTACGGCAATCGCCGTTCGAATTTCATCGTCCACGGCACCTTTCCCGAGCATCGCTTCGTCGAAAACCAGACGCTGCGTGAGGGGCGGATGCTCAACGAAGGCGATCTCATCGAGCGTCGCAAGGTCGCGCTCATTGGTCCGCTGGTGGCGGACGTCCTGTTCGGCAAGCAATCCCCCATCGGGGAATACATCCAGATCCGGGGCTTCAACTTTCGCGTGATCGGCGTCTACGAGGACACGTTCGGCAACGAAGATGACCAGCGCCAGATCTTCGTGCCCCTCACGATCATCCAGCTCATGAACGGTTCTTCCGCCGAGCTCACGGGAATGGGCGTCACGATCGCCAACTACGACATCGCGATCGGGGAGTCGCTCGTCAAAACCATGCGCGAGATCGTGGCCGAGCACCATCACTATTCGAAGGACGACACGCGCGCGGTGCGCTTTTTCAACAACTTGGACCAGTACGCGAAGGTGACTCGCACCTTCCGCTGGATCCGCGTGTTCATCTGGCTCGTGGGAATCGGGACGCTTTTGGCCGGCATCGTCGGCGTTTCCAACATCATGCTGATCTCCGTCAAAGAGCGGACGCAGGAGATCGGCATCCGCAAAGCGATCGGCGCCACCCCCTCCGCCATCGTACGCATGATCGTCACCGAGAGCTTGCTCATCACGGCGGTGGCCGGATACCTGGGGCTCGCGGCGGGGATCGGCGCGCTCAGCCTGGTCAGCGGGTTCTTGCCGCCGATGAAGGGGATGCGCGATCCTTCCGTGAACTTCGAGGTGGCCCTGGGTGCCACCGTGCTCATCGTGGTCGCCGGCAC
>Ga0111539_10003090_pt1 | contig 22073 bp, 22 predicted proteins | sample RhiMethybrSRZTD1_FD_79667 | JGI IMG/M metagenome (GOLD analysis project Ga0111539, IMG submission 79667) | Populus rhizosphere microbial communities from Tennessee, USA - Rhizosphere MetaG P. TD hybrid SRZTD1 (version 2) (version 2) | ecosystem: Host-associated > Plants > Roots > Rhizosphere >...
ATCGATTTTTACCGGCTGAAGATTTAAGCGGAGAAAATACAAACCCGTGCTTCACGCGAATACGGCGAGGATGCCAAAATCACATCTTGTCATTTCGACCGAAGGGAGAAATCTTTCCGAGATCCCATTCGCTCGACAAGACTCAAGCTAGCTCATTACTTGGCATTCTCCGCGCCTTTGCGTGATAGAGCTTAACCTGCGGAGGAACATATGCGTTTAAAAGACAGAGTAGCGATCGTCACCGGCGGCGGCGTGGGCATCGGCAAAGCTTATGCCCACGGCTTAGCCAAAGAAGGAGCCAAGGTCGTTGTCGCCGATATTCAAGAAGCGGAAGCGCAGAAAGTCGCCGGCGACATTAAATCGGCCGGCGGCGACGCCATCGCCGTGGCCGTCGACGTCACCTCGCCGGAGAAAACTCAAGCGATGGCCGCGGCGGCGTTGAAAGCCTACGGCCGCATCGACATCCTGGTGAACAACGCCGGTCTCTACTCAGCACTCAAAAAGAAAGCGTTCATGGAAATCGACACCGACGAATGGGATCGCGTGATGGCGGTCAACGTAAAAGGGTTATTCCTCTGCGTGAAGGCCGTCTACCCCGCCATGCAGCAACAGAAAAAAGGCAAGATCATCAACATCTCATCGGGCACGACGCAGAGCGGCACGCCATTTTTCTTGCATTACGTCTCGTCCAAAGCCGGCGTCTTAGGTTTCACCCGCGCGCTCGCCCGCGAAGTCGGCGGCGATAACATCTGCGTCAATTCGATCATGCCCGGCTTAACCATTTCCAGCCCAAATCAGGAAGGCGTCACGAGTCCCGAGCAACTGGCCGACCGCAGAAAGCGCCGCGCGATCCAACGCGATCAATACCCCGCGGACCTGGTGGGCACCGTCATCTTCCTCGCTTCCGATGACAGCGACTTCATGACCGGCCAAGCCATCGGCGTCGACGGCGGCATGAACATGCACTGATGCGTGCTTTGAAGGTGAAACGTAAAAACGGGAATCATAATCGAACGGTTATTTAAAAATCAAACTGCTAAACGTAACCGCCGAACCGGTTTCCGGCGTGAACGCCTGGCTGTACTTGAGATGTTCGCCCTGTGTGCCGTCGAGCAGATGAATTAACGAATAGAGCGGTGAGAATCCACAGATGCGGCGCTTATCCTGATCTTTAGCGACCGCGTTGAAAAAACCGGGCGCGTCCAATGCCGACAATCGGCTGACGAGTTTTTGATCTTCGCTCTCGACCCACTTGAGAAAATCATCTGTGAGCGGCTCGCGATCGCCGAACTGCCTGCCGACGTGCGCGAGATCCACCCCGGCCACAAAACAGACTCGCCGACTCTCCAATGCCGCCAAATCACGCAGTGTCCGTAAAAAGGTTCCCACGGCTGAGTCTTTTTCAGGAAGCGTCTGGTTGACGACCGCGGAATGAAACGACGATACGAGAATCGGCACGATCTTAAACGGCCGCTCCGGCCGGCCGGTCAAAGCGGCGCGCTGCTGCGCGATGTATTTTAGAAAAACCACCTGAAATTCAAGCGAGTGCTCGCCGCGATGCAAATACTCATCGGTAAAACAATCCTCGGCGCATTTCGCCTGCAAGCGCTGGACGAAATCGCGATCCGTTTCGACGAGGCCGAGTGGAGTTGCAAAATCCTTGAGCGTCAAAATGTACGGCGTCTGCCCGCTGCAATGCGAGGTGCCGAGCAGGATGTAAAGGTCCGCGCCGTCGCTTTCAGCCAACGGTTTGTAAGCCCACGCGTAGGCGGGACCGCCGCGATGAAAATCGATATGCGGCGCGACGATCGCCCGCGGTGGCGCCGCGGCGACTTGGCGATTGAGCAATCCCGGACCGCTCGGGGCGCTAAAAAAACCTTCGAGTTGCGTTTTTAATTCTTCGGGATCGGCTTTGTAAACGCCGCCGACGTGCGCCGGCGCGCGCGTCGTTTGGCTACGAAATTCCAGCACCACCGCATTTTTGTGATCGCGGAAACGTTCGCTATCCAGATAGTAATGCTGATCGAGCATGTCGACGAAGCTTTTCAAGTCGTCGCTCATCAGCAGTGAGCCAAACTGCTTGCAATAAGCTTCTTGAATGTCCGTGAAGGAATGTTGGCCGTCGAAATGCGCCAGGACGAAATATCCCGCCGGAGAGATTCCCAGCGGCGTGGCGAAATTCAAAGGGTCTTTCAGGTAAACCGATGTCTTGCCGTCTTGTTGAACTGGAAATGCTTCAACCGGGCGCACCCTGGGCTTGTCGTTCATTATCGCAGACCGGGATAGAGGATGATCCGGTGGAGTAATTTCTTTTTCACTGCGGAGTGCTTCGACTCGGTGGACGCGTGCTCAAACGATACCCAGGCGCTGCTTGGCCTCTTCGCGAATCATGCTCGGGTTCCAGGGTGGGTCCCAGACGAGATCGACGGTGGCGTCGCCGACGCCTTCGAGCGCCATAATTTTCTGCTTTGCATCCGCGGCGATCATGGTGCCCATGCCGCAGCCCGGCGCCGTCAACGTCATTTTCACTGCGACGTTATCGTTATTGATTTCGACGTCGTAGATGAGACCTAGATCGACGATGTTGACCGGAATTTCCGGATCGTAACATTCTTGCAACGCTTCGTAGACCTGTTCTTTTGTCACCATGAGATTTGCTCCTTAGGAACGCGGCTAGGCGTCTGCCCGCCTAGCTCGACACGATTTTGAGCCCTTGAGCTTTCTTTGCCTGTTCCGAGACGATCGACAGCTGTCCAGCCAACTTTGCTGCGATCGCCAAAAAACTTTGACTGACTTCACTCTTTGGATCCTGAATCAGACTCGGCACGCCTTTATCGCCGCCTTCGCGCAGCGATGGTGTGATGGGAATTTCACCGAGATAAGGGATTTTGAACCGTTCCGCTACGCGTTGCGCGCCACCGCGGGAAAATATCTCGTGCTTCTTGCCGCAACCGTCGCAAACAAAGTAGCTCATGTTCTCGACGATGCCGACGATCGGAATCATCACTTTATCGAACATCGATTTGGCGCGCACCACGTCTGCGAGCGCTACTTCCTGCGGCGTCGCGACCAACAAGGCGCCGCTCACCTTGAGCTGCTGCGAAAAAGTGATTTGCACATCGCCGGTGCCGGGCGGCATATCGACGACGAGGTAGTCCAAGTCACCCCAATGCACGTCCGCCATCAATTGATGCAAGGCCTTACCAAGCATCGGACCGCGCCAAATCACGGCCTGATCCGGGTCGAGGAAAAAGCCGATCGACATGACCGGCAAGCCATGAGCCATGGTCGGTTCGATCTTGCGACTACCGTCAACATCGATCTGCTTCGGCTCGCCTTTGACTCCCATGATGATCGGCACGGACGGGCCGTAAATATCGGCATCGAGCAATCCCGTCGCGGCGCCGTGCATTTTTAACGCCACCGCCAAATTCGCCGCCACCGTCGATTTTCCTACGCCGCCTTTCCCCGCTGCAACCAGCACGACGTTCTTCACTGTGGGCAATAAATCGGTCTGCCCCGCACCGGCCTTGCTGCCGCGTACCTGAGCGCCGAAATTTATCTGAACGGTATCGATACCGGCGACCTCGCCCAAAGCTTTTTTACAATCGTTGTCGATTGTTTCGCGCAGCGGACAGGCCGGTGTCGTAAGCTCTACCGTGAAACTCACATTGCCATTAGTCACGGCCAGGTTCTTCACCATGCCGAGGCTGACGATGTCGCGATGGAGCTCAGGATCTTGAACTTTCCGAAGTGCTTCGAAAATTCGTTCTTCAGTCAGATTTTCCACAATCATCCCTTCATAAAAACTTTAGACTTATAAGGTCCATGATGTCAACAGCACGTATGCGCATTAACACTTAACATGCTTCCGCGTCTAAGCCGATGCGTGTAATGCGCCGATTATGGCCGATAATTTTGATTTCTTGCTGGTGTGGCAGGCTTCTGCTAAAATTCGTTTGTCTGACTTTTTACCTCCTGTTTTAGGAGTTACCGTGAAACAGACAATCACCGTCTGCCGCCGCAGTATTAACGAGCACCATCGTCGGCGGCAGGAGATATTGACTTCAGCGAAGTAAGAAATAGTTTTTTCTCGAACGCGTTCTGCTTTGAAAGCAAACGCGCACCATTGATCGCAGACCGGTTAGTAAAGGAGAACACCCCATGAAACGTTGGAATCAGCTATCAGCAACCGCTCTATTGCTGGCCGTCACTACGATCGGCGCGGGGTGTGCGGGCGGCGACTTTACCACGCGTGAAAAGGGCGCAGGTATCGGCGCGCTAGGTGGCGCCGCTGCGGGAGGCGCCATCGGCGCGGCGGTGGGTCATCCTGGCGCCGGGGCTGCGATCGGCGGCGTGCTCGGATTGGGCACCGGTGCACTGGGCGGAGATCAGTTGCAAGGGCAGGAAAACAAGCAGAGAGAACAACAAGCAGCGCTCGATCAGCAGCGCGCCGAGATCGAGAAAAACCGCGCTTTGATCGAAGAGCTTAAAAAAAGAAACATCGAGGCGCGCGAAACCAGCCGCGGTGTCATGGTCAATTTACCCAATGTGAACTTTGAATTTGACAGCGCCGACTTGACGCGCGACGGCAGAAATAGAGTCAACCAAATCGCCGATATCATCAGGCGCGATGCGCCCAATCGACGCATCACGGTCGAGGGCCACGCCAGTCGGGAAAGCGCCGCTCAGGAAGCGTACAACCAACGCCTGTCGGAACGGCGCGCGAGCACCGTCGCCGACGCCCTGGAACGCAACGGCGTAAATGGAAGAAACGTTTCCTCCCAAGGCCTCGGAACGCGCGCCCCCGTTGCTTCCAATGACACCGAGAGCGGACGGCAGCAAAACCGCCGAGTCGAAGTCATTATCGAGAACTAGTCCGCGCGCCAAATCGCGGTTCAGCGCCATTGAGCAAGCGCTTTATGTTAGCGCGGTGACGAATAACGATCATCGCCGCGAGAAAAACCGTCAGCGCCACGAGCGGCATTGGGTAAGAAAAAAACCAAAACAAGATCGGCGCCGCGAGTGCGGCGCCGAGCGAGCCGAGCGATACGATTCGGCTCGGCAAAGCCGCGCAGATAAATACCGCGAGCAAAATCAAAGTCACCTGGGGCGCCAAGGCCAGTAAAGCGCCGAAGGCGGTCGCCACTCCTTTGCCGCCGCGAAATTTGAGAAAGATCGGGTAGAGGTGGCCCAAGAAGGTGGCGGCGGCGATCACAGCGATTGCCGTATCGCTGAATGCCATTTGCTGCGCCGCGAACACCGGGACAAAGCCTTTGGCGATATCCGCGAGCAAAGTCAGAAGGCCGCGTCCCTTGCCCATCACGCGGGCCACGTTAGTGGCACCGATATTTCCGCTCCCCGCCGTTCTGACATCGATCCCGGCGAGTTTACCGATGATAAATCCTGTGGGGATGGAACCAACTAGATAAGAAACGAGCGCGACAATGACTTCCATGAAGGAGGTTCGAAGCAGCAGACTTAATCAGAAACGGAGCTGGGTCCGACGCCGCCGGTCGCGGCGCAGATAGTAGTTGCCGCCGCAGACCCAACCGACCGAAAAGAACGCCACGGCGATCGCCGCGGCCACCAGCAATTCCGTTTCATGTCCCTCTACCATTTGCATAATCGAGCGCGGCTTCTCAGGGAGAACTTCTTCTTTTTGCATACTTTGAATCGGCACGCTCGATTTCGACTGTGATTGAGGAGCGATGTCATTCCTACCAGCGGCTCGCGCCGGGGACTCGACGGCTTTCACCTTGCTTTTCTCGTTGACATTTACATTCACGATATTCGCTTTCGACTCGATCGAATCGATTGCCGCCTTTTCGGTCGACTTTTCAGCCGCGGCGAGAACGAAATAAGTAGACTCATCAACCGTCATTCGATGCGCGCTTGTGCCGGCGGCCGGAGCGGAATCACCTGGATGAAACAGGGCTACCGTCGGCGCCGCCGAAACCACCGTTCTTTTTTCCGCGACGCTCGCCAACAAAACTTGACCCAACACCATTACAACAATCACAAAGGAGACCAACGGGATTAATCGCGCGCCCGACATCGGCCAAATCTAACACAGCCTTGAGAAAACTCTCAATAATTTTAACAAGGCATAAAAAAGCCCCGCTCGGTAGGTTTTCCCGGCGGGGCTTTCAATTGTAAAGAAACTCGCTTTAGGCTGGTTTTTTATAAAAGTCTGGGTTCATCCGAGTCGAGGTGCTGGATTTGGCGAGCTCTTCCTCGAACATCTTACGGATCCACGGAGCTTCGTCGTAGTACTCGATTTGGTTGCCGCCGGCTTTAACGTCCTTATCGACTTTGCTGATATCACCGAAGCTTTCGCCGAGGCTGTACTTGATCCCGCCGAGGCGCGGCGGCAAATAGCGTGCTCCCGTGGCGCCGGTGTTAAAGTGCTGGTGCCACATCATCGCCGGCGGCGTGAAGACGCTGCCATCCTGCCAGTCATAGCGCTTGGGCTCTTCGCCCTCGCGCCAGAACAACGAGAAGCCTTGGCCCTTGATAATAATGACGTTGAACCCTGGACCGTGGCGATGGGCCTTTTTATAAGTGCCGATCGGGAACTCGGAAATATGCGCCGCCATCGAGCCGCTGGCCATTTCTAGCATCACGTTTTTGCCGGCTGCGCCGCGCTCTTTCCAATCTTCGAGCGCAAAGTTGCGCGCGTCGGCAATGAAGTTGGTGTCCCAAACCCGGCCGGGATAGGCCTTGCCTTTGCCGCTAAAGTATTCCGGATCACCGTCAAAGCGATCCGTGAAATCGCGCGGCGTGTTAAAAATGAAGTCCGCATCGTGAAACAAGTTGAAGACGATCGGCATGCTGTTGACCGAAAAAAATCTTGCCGGCTCGTCGCCCGAACCGTTGAAATGCTGATAGGTGCAGTTGAGCGGTAACGCAAACAGGCTGCCTTCTTGCCACTCAAAGTTCTGCTTCGCCCCTTTGCCATTCCAGATCGTCGTCCCGCCGCGTCCCTTGAGCACAAAATGCAAATCTTCGTATAGATGTCTGGCTGGATTCAGTTTTTTCCCCGCTGGAATTTCACTGACATAAGCGCCCGTGGCGCCCTCCGCGCCTTCCATATTGATAAACGCACCGTTGCCGCCGGTTCTGCTCCAGGATTTTAGCTCGACTTTTTTTAGATCTTGGACAAAAAAAGTTTTGATGATGGGAATCCCTTCATCGAGCTGCCATTTGTCATAATAGGGAATGTTATCCATCATATTCTCTAGCTGCGTCGCGGGTTTGGACATAATATTCCTCCGAAATAAACTATCAGATTACTATCGTATACATCAGTTGAAAGCAAGGTGGAACGGGCGCTTAGCAGGGAAGTAAATGAGCTTTTTGCGCCGGGATTTACGTCGGGAAAAGTCCCGAACGTCATTGACAACACAGGCGAAACTCTACTAAATGGCACAAAGTTATCACGCTGCGCACGGCACCCCGCGGGCGCCAAGTTAGATCAATTTAATAAAGGGAGACAATCCTTGGCCACAAGCGTCGAAGCACCGATGGTCGGTAAGATTTTGAAAATCGAGAAACAGGTGGGCGACCATGTCGATGAGGACGAAGTCGTGATCGTCATGGAAGCGATGAAAATGGAAATTCCCATCGTCGCGCCGGTGGCCGGAACATTGAAAGAAATTATGGTTTCACCCGGGCAAGCCGTTGAAGCCGAGCAGGCGCTCGCCGTTATCGAGTAACCCCCGCCGAGTCAAATTCACAACTTGTTGAGCGATTGCTAGGAGAAGCAATGGACACGTGGACATTCGGCTGGACACTGGCGCTGATCGGCATGGGCGGAACCATGTTGGTCCTTTGGTTATTAAGCCTGCTTATTCTGCTGATAAAAAAAATCTTCCCCTATCAACGCCCCGAAGCAGACCTTAAGAAAGGATAGCTTCCCTTCATGGAATCCGCACTCGCCTCGGGCGTGCAGGGCCTTTTCCTCGGCGTAGCAAATCTCGGCCTCGGCCACGTGGTCATGCTCGTTATAGGATCGTTGCTGCTTTACTTGGGAATCAACAAAGGTTACGAGCCCTTGCTCCTCGTGCCGATCGGCTTTGGCGCCATCCTGGTGAACATTCCGTTGGCCGATATGATGGGCAAAGAAGGCTTTCTCCGTTTTTTTTACGACGCCGGCGTGCTCACCGAAGTTTTTCCCCTGCTGATTTTTATCGGCATCGGCGCCATGACGGATTTCCAGCCGCTGCTGGAAAATCCCAAGATCATTTTGCTCGGCGCGGCCGGCCAATTCGGCATCTTTCTTACTTTGCTGCTCGCTCTGGCGCTCGGCTTCGACAAATTAGACGCCGTCGCCGTGTCGATCATCGGCGCGTGCGATGGACCGACGGCAATCTACGTCAGCTCGAAATTCGCGCCGCATATGCTGGGCGCCGTTTCCGTGGCGGCCTATTCCTACATGTCCTTGGTGCCGCTGATTCAGCCGCCGATCATGCGCGCGCTTACCAGCGAGAAAGAACGGCAGATCATCATGGGCGCTGCCAAGCGCGAGCCGATCTCGAAAACCACTAAGATCGTTTTCCCTATCGTTGTGACAATTTTTGCCTCGATCTTGGCTCCCAAGGGCGCGCCTTTGATTGGCACCGTCATGCTCGGCAATTTGCTGAGAGAAAGCGGTGTCGTCGATCGCTTGAAAAACGCCGCGGAGAACGAAATCACCAACATCGTTACGCTTCTGCTCGGACTCTGCATTGGCGCGACCATGGAGGCCAGTAATTTTTTACGTGGCGAAACTCTGCTGATCCTCTGCCTGGGATTTATCGCCATCAGCTTGGATACCGCAGTGGGCGTGCTTTTCGGCAAGCTCATGTGCGCGCTGACGGGCGGCAAGATCAATCCGTTGATCGGCGCCGCCGGCATCTCGGCATTTCCGATGTCGGCCCGTGTCGTCCAAGTCGAAGGTCAGAAATACAATAAGAAGAACTATCTTTTGATGCACGCCATGAGCGCCAACGCCGGCGGACAGATCGGCTCCGTGATCGCCGCGGCGGTGATGCTTTCCGTACTTCAAGGGATGGGTATCGTCGGCGGCTAAGGAAAAGATCATGGCGCAGTCCAGGGAAGATCTCGAAAAGAAGCTTTCCGAGCGCGAGCAAATCGCCCTCGACGCCGACCCAAAAGCGGCGGCCAGGCAACGCGCCGAAGGCAAGCTCACCGCCCGCGAACGCATCGATAAACTGCTCGATCCGGGCTCCTTCGTCGAGGAATTCATGCTCGCCGAAACGCCGTGCAGCGATTTCGGCATGGCGGAAAAACGCCAGCCGTCCGACGGCGTCGTCACTGGCTTTGGTAAGATGGAGGGCCGGCCGGTTTACGTTTACTCCCAGGACCGCGCCGTGCTGGCCGGCAGCGTCGGCAGCGCCCACGCCGAAAAGATTGCCTACGTCATCCAAACCGCGCGCAAACTCGGCGTCCCCGTGATCGGCTTGAATGACTCCGCCGGGGCGCGCATTCAAGAAGGTCTCTCAGTCACGTCAGCCATCGGCAAAATCTTTTTCGAAAACAGCATCGCCTCGGGCTGCATTCCACAGATCTCTGCCATCATGGGGCCGTGCATCGGCGTGGGTTCCTACTCGCCCGCCTTAACGGATTTTATCATTCAAGTGCAAAACACCAGCCAGATGTTCATCACCGGCCCCGCCGTAATCAAAGAAGTTCTCGGCGAAACGGTCACGATGGAAGAGTTGGGCGGCGCGAAAATTCACTCCGAAGTCTCCGGCGTGACGGATCTCGTCGCCAAGAACGATGAAGAATGCCTGGCCACGATCAGAAAGCTCGTCGGCTTTTTACCCTCGAGCTTCGAATCCTTACCACCACGTAAAGAAACCAGCGATGATCCGGCGCGCTGGCTCGATAAGTTGGAAACCATCGTCCCGGAAGACATGAAGCGCGCTTATAATATCCTGCAAGTTATCAAAACGATTGTCGACGACAGCGAGTTTTTCGAGCTGAAGGCGAAGTTCGCGCGCAACCTCGTCATCGGTTTTGGCCGCCTCGACGGTTATCCGGTTGGCTTCGTCGCCAACCAACCGATGTTTCTCGCCGGCAGCTTGGATGTCGATGCTTCGGACAAGGCGGCGCGTTTTATTCGTTTTTGCGACGCGTTCAATATTCCTGTGATTACGTTGATGGACGTTCCCGGTTTCTTTCCTGGAAAGGAGCAAGAGGAGAAAGGCATCATCCGCCACGGCGCGAAAATGCTCTACGCCTACGCCGAGGCGACAGTGCCCAAAATCACGATCGTGCTACGCAAGGGCTACGGCGGCGCCAAGCAAGCTTTGTGCACTCGCGAAATGGGTGCCGATCAATTGTTCGTTTGGCCTGGCGTGGAACTGGCGGTCATGGGCGGCGGGGGTGCCGTCAACGTCCTTTACAAGCGCGAAATCGAGCAATCGCCCGATCCGGCGAAAACGCGCGCTGAGAAAATCGCCGAATATCAGGAAAGGTTCAATGGCCCGTTCGAAGCGCTGGCGAAACAATTCGCTCACGCGGCGATCCGCCCGCACGAAACGCGCAAGCGGCTCATCCAATCCCTAGAGATTCTGCGCTTTAAAAAAGAATCGCGGCCGAACAAGAAGCATGGGCTCATGACGGTCTAGCGCAGCGCCAATCGGCGAGCTGAAGCGGCAGCGAAACATAAAAGGTGCTGCCCCTGCCAAGCTCGCTTTCCACCCAGATCCGGCCGCCATGAGCTTCGACGATTTTTTTGCAAATTGCCAGACCGAGCCCGGTTCCCGTACGGGTCGAGTGCCGTCCACCGCCGCCTTGGCGGTACTTGTCAAAAATCAGCTCCAGCTCGTCTTGTGGAATGCCGATACCCGAATCTTTGATTCCCAGAATAATCTCTGAATCGCCCAAGGTTCTCGCCGCGATTTCGATCTCGCCTCCGATCTCAGTGAATTTGAGGGCGTTGCTCAAAAGATTGTTCAACACCTGATTCATGCGCCGGCGATCGACAAAGAGTTGCGGTAGATAGTCGCTGATTTCCGTCTTGAGGGCGATTTTTCGCTTGTCCGCCTCAACCGAATATTCGATCAAAGTGTCTTGTAGCAGCGGTCGGATCTCCACGGGCGCCTTTTCAAGCTGAAGGCTGCCGGCGTCGATTTTCGAAATATCTAGAAAGTCGCTGATGTGGGTGATCAAACTCTTGCAGCTCGACTGAATCTTCCAGAGCCATTTCTGTTGCAATTCCGTCACCACGCCAAACAACCCGTCTCGAATCGAATCCGTGATCGATACCACATTCGACAACGGCGAGCGCAGGTCGTGGGCTACCATCGCCGTGAAATCGGCCAAGGTTTGCTCCGCACGTTTACGCTCTTCAATTTCACGGCGCAGTTCCTGGTTAGCTTCCAGCGTGGCGCCGTAGAGCCGGGCGTTTTCCACCGCGAGGGCAATTTGCCGCGACATGGCTTGCAGAAACTGTTTTTCATCGGTGCCGAACGGATGAACGCGCGTGCTCATCAATGCGACTGCCGCGCGCAGCGGCGCGTCGTGCGCGAGCGGCAACACCGCGAGGGCCCGGATCCGGCTGTCGGCGGCGGCCGAAGCCAACTCTGGCGCCTCCGCCACATCTTCGACAAACCAGGCATTCCGACATTGCCAAAAACACTGCTCAAATTCAGGCCCCAATCCGTTCCAGATCTGTGCCAGTTCTGAAATCGAGTGGGAACCGGAAGTAGCCCCGTAAAATTTTCCCTCCGCCGAGTCTTGCTCGCACCGTGCGAGTGCGATGTCGAATCCACTGGCTGAAACCAGCCGGCGCAAGCTCCGTTCGATAACGTCCGAGACCAAGAGCGTACCGGCAATTTCCTGCGAAACCAGATTGAGCGTCTCTAACTGGTCCGTGTAAGCGAGCAGTTGTTCTTCGCCTTTGCGCTGCAGGGTGATATCCCGCGTGATGGTGGCGGCACCGATCACGTTTCCTTGCAGGTCGCGGACCGGCGAGAGCGACGCGGACACGTCGAAGAGTTGACCAACTTTGCGTATGCGCTTGCTTTCATAGCGATTGATACCAAGATCGCGTTTAACGATATTCAAGAGCTCGGTCACTTCACCCTGGTGTGTTTCGGGAATGAGACGGTAAACGGATTGACCGACAATCTCATGACTTTCGAAGCCGTACATCGACTGGGCGCCTTCATTCCAGCTCGTTATCACGCCGTCCAAGGTCATGCCGATGATCGCGTCCTGGGAGGATTCAACGATCGCTGCCAGCTGCGCCCGCGCCTCTTCGGACTCGGCGCGGATTTTTACATACCCCACGACAAACTTGCTGCCGATCAACCAAGCCAGGCCGGTCGCTATTAAGGAAACGAGGCCGAGCCAGATCAAACCGCGCGTCAAGGCCTGGTTGGCTTGGCCGAATGCCACCTCCTTGGGGATTCCGACCATCACATAAACTTGGCCTGCCGTAGCGTGCCGGGGAATCGGTTTCAATGCATAGAGCCGGTCTACGCCATCCAAACCAACCAGCTCGCTGGTGCTGATACGGCTGCGCAGTTGCAGCATCTCGAAAAGCGAGGCGTCCGGAATATGCTTGCCAATCCACTTTTCTGGATCTGGAAATCGCGCCAAGAGAGTGCCTTTGCTGTCGACGATCGATAGTGCCACGCCGTCAGGCAAATTATGGTCTGCGGCCAGCTGATTGATCCAATTGACATCCAGAGCCGCGAAGATCACCGACTTTACACGCCCATGGTCATCCAGGATCGGATTACCGAAATTGATGCTTCGCCGGGACACATCGCCCTGAACCTGATAATCGCCGATGGCGAAAGACTTCTCTTTGAGCGCTTGACGGAAATGGCTGGTGGCGGCGATGTTCTCGCTGTTTGAAGCAGCTAACTGAGAACGGCATGAAACGTCGCCGCTGGAGTCGGCGACACCGAGATCGACATAGACCGTGTTGTGCTCGGCAAACCGCCGCAGGAACTGGCTGCAAGCGCTCCTGTCTCCGCCGGCTACTTCCGGCGTTTCCGCCAAAAGAGTCAGCAACTGCTGCGCCGCGTCTATGAAGCGTGATTCTCGGAGCGCGACGTTTTCAACGATTTGCCATGCCGCCTCCCGCGCCTCGGCGATCTGCACGTCGCGCGCGATCTTCGCCTGGCACAAAATAAACGCAAGGATCGGCACGACCGCGATCAAAATAATGACGAGCAGCCTCTGGCGTAGTCTGCGCAAAAACGCGCCGGTGGCTTGAAGTATGATCCGGTCAAGCTTGCCCATACAAACTGTCAATTTCTTGTACTCTTGAAACCTTGCAATCTTTATCGAACTCGGCGGAAGCTTAACACCGAGCCACGTTATCAGCGTCGTTCCGCCAGCATAGACTCCCGCCCGCGGGTCCGAGCGCGACACGGGCTAACTGCTCATGGCGCTCAATCCATTCAGTCAATTGACTTTCAGCGAGGCGCCATTGTCCGCCGACCTTGAACGCCGGGAGTTCCTGTTTGTGAATCATCCGATCGAGAGTTCGTCGGGAGACATGCAAGAGTTTTGCAGCCTGCGGTAGGGTGAACAAGCGGAGCGTCTCAATTGAGTCATCCATGTGCATCCTTCATCACACCCGTCCGCGAGTTCTTTCAGCAATGCTGATGCCATCGAGCGAGTCGCCTTAACCGGCTGTTTTGATTAGGCTTGCATAAGAATTGTTGCGAAAGATGCGGTACAGAAATGGACAAATCATGAAACCCAGAAACGAACGCAGAACGGCCAAATTCCGGCCGTGATTTGCGGCGAATTCCGCGGTCTATGTCGCGACTCTACGAGCACTGACTAACGATTTGCTGGCGCGGAATAAAAGACTGCGCAAGCATTGCTTGCGCTAACGGGGGCTGCCGACGCACAAGATGCCCTATTGCCGGTAGATAACCTCACCAGCTCGAGCGGCGTCATAGCCGCCGAGCGCGCTTACCGCCTGGCGAAATTCCGCCGTACGGATAATTGTCAGCAGCGCGCTGCCGCGTGCGGATTCATAAAACGGCCGAGAGATGAGCAAGTCATATTCTTCGTCAGCCACGGGAATGAAATCGAGTTTCAACGCCGTCGCTGCCGCGCGCACACCGAGGCCGGCGTCGGCGAGTCCGCTCGCAATGGCGACGCCGACAGCCATATGAGTAAATTCTTCGCGCTCGTAACCGACGATCGCCAACGGGTCGATACCGAGTTTTTTCAGTTCGCAATCAAGCAACACCCGCGTGCCCGAACCCGGCTGGCGGTTGACGAAACGAACGCCGGTTCGGGTTAAATCTTTGAGGCTGGAGATGGATCGCGGATTGCCACGAGCGACGAGAATCCCCTGTTCACGCTCGGCCAGGTGGACGAGCACGACCGGCACTTTTGGAATCGTGCGCTTGATATCGGGAATATTGTAGACGCCGGTCTCCGGGTCGAGCAAATGGGTTCCGGCCATGTGCGTTTCGCTGCGTTGAAGCGCCAGCAGACCGCCCAAGCTGCCGACATTGGTGGCGGCAATCTTGAGGTCCGGGTGACGCAGTTTCAATTGATCTTCCAACACCCCGATGGCCAAGTCGTGGCTGCCGGTGCAGAGAATCGTATTTTCGATGTCTGCGATCGGCCTCAGCAGTTCGACCTCGGCCTCCTCGCCCGCATTCAATCCTTCAACGAGACTCGGTATGCGCATCAAGCCATCGGCGTGCACCATCGTGGTGATCACGCCCGCGCCGCGTCCTAAAGGCACCGCGACTAGCTTTTCGTTCACGCGACCCAAGGTAACACGAATGAATTCCTCCAAGCCGAGATGGGAGGCGATTTTTTTCGGCAGTACGGCGCGCACAGTCGGATAAGCCGGCGCCGCCGACCCGAGCAATTTTTCCAACGCCGGGCGCAAAATCTCGCGCGCGATGACGATCGCCGAGACCGGGTAACCGGGCACACCGAGCAACGGCTTGTTACCGACGCTGCCCAACACAGCGGGTTTTCCCGGCATGACATCGATACCGTGCGCCAGCAGCTCTCCCGCCTCGGCGACGACGTCCGCCGTCAGATCGTGCTCTCCCGCCGACGAGCCGGCTATGATCGTGACGATATCGCACTCTTCGGCCGCCCGGCGCACCGCCTTCAAGAGCGCACTCATGTCGTCGCGCGCGCGCGGATATTTGATCGGCGCCCCGCCCCATTCGCGCACAAAGCTCGCAAGCACGGTGGAATTGAAATCGATCACTGCGCCCGGCTTGGTTTCCTCGCCGGGCTGGATCAACTCGTCTCCCGTCGGAATAATGCCGACCCTGGGCCGGCTTTTGACAGACACGGTAGTATGCCCGGCCGCCAACAGCGCGCCTAAATCATAGGGACGCAAGCGATGAGCGCGCGGCAAAAGCAATTCCGTGGCAACCACGTCCTCGCCGACCAGGCGCACGTGGTTCCACGGCGCCACAGACTCGAAGATCTCCAGCGTGCGCTCATCTATCTGGTGCACTTTCTCGATCATGATCACGGCGTTGGCCCAGGCGGGAAGCGCGCTGCCGGTGTCGACGTATTGGAATGATCCAGCTGCCGGCACATCGGAGTCTTCCAACGTGAGTGTCTTGCCGACAAATTCCGTCGCGCCGAAAGTGTCTTCGGCGCGCACGCAAATGCCGTCCATCGCCGAGGCGTGATAATGCGGCGAGGAAATTTTTGCAAAGACGGGCTCCGCGGTAATGCGATCGAGCCCGTCGTCGACGGCAATCTCTTCGACGGCGAGCGCGCCCGGATCCACTGTCGCGAGAAACAATTCGCGCGCCTCGATCAAGGGAGTTTTCTTGAGGTACCGCTTGCGTGCCATGGAATTGAATAAGTCTAGGGTTTAGTGTCTATCGTCTGGCGTTTTAAACTCTAGATTCAAGACGCTAGACTCTAGACTAAAAAAGAATTACCTCGACCTCTTCGCCCTGCTCCAAACCATCCTGATTCATATCGATGCGCATCATGCCGTCGGCTTTGACCAAGGTAAAGATCGCGCCGGATTTACTCGGTAGGGGTGTCGCCACCAGTTTTTCCGACTGGCGCTCCAAAGTGACGCGAATATAGTCCTCGCGGCCGATCTGCGACGCGACGTTGGTTTTTAACACGGCGCGCGCTGTGCGCGAGAAGCGTTGCAGCGGTTCGATATTTTCGCCGCCGAGGCGGCGAATCAGCGGCGCGGCGAACAAATCGAAAATCACCAGGGCCGAAACCGGATAGCCGGGCAAACCGAGGATCGGCTTGCCGCACGCTTTGGCGAAAATCGTCGGCTTGCCCGGCGCAATCGAAATGCCGTGAAAAATAAATTCGGAATCACGAAAAGATAAGATCGTTTCCAAAGCAATATCCTTCGCGCCCATGGAGCTGCCGCCGGAAAGCAGGACGACATCGCCCCATTCGAGCGCGCCGCCGATCGCTTTGGTCAGCGCGCTCCGATCATCGCGCACCACACCCCAATCTTTGAGTTCGCCGCCGCACTCTTCGATCAGCCCCGCGAGGGAATGTTGATTAATGTTGCGCACCTGTCCCGGCAACGGGTCGGTATCGGCGTCTACGATCTCGTCCCCCGTGGAGATCAAAGCCACGCGCGGTTTTTGGTACACCGCAATCGATGAAATGCCGACACCGGTCAAAGCGCCGAGATCATGCGCGCGCAGCCGCCGTCCGTTTGGAAAGACCGCGTCGCCCTTTTTGATGTCGTCGCCGATCTGGATCACGTTTTGCCACGGCGACACGCCGCGATGGATCTCGACTAAACCGGCATCGGTCTCGTCGGTATATTCGACCATGACTACGGCATCGGCGTCAGGCGGCATCATGCCGCCGGTGGAAATGCGCATCGCCGACCCGGGCGCTAGCGCTTGCGCCGCCTCCTTGCCCATTTCCACGACCCCGGCGAGTTTCAGATAAGCCGGCAAACTTTGACTGGCACCGAAGGTGTCTTTCGCTCGAACCGCATAGCCGTCCATCGCGGCGCGATGAAAATGTGGCAAGTCGACCGCCGATTGAAGATCTTCCGCCAGAACACGAGCGCGCGCTTTTACCGAAGCAATCTGTTCCTTGCCCACCGGCTCAACGGACAGCAAAATCTTCAGCGCCTCTTGCGGCGCTAAAACTTTGAAAAATGTCTGGGCCATCGATTGTGGATCATAACCGGAAGAAACACCCGGAATCAAATCGTAAAATACCGCCGCACCCGCTTGACAGTCTTTTCGCATAGGCAGAAAATCACGCCCGCGTAGAAGGGAGCAGGATCATGAAATTACAAAAGGTTTATCACATGGGCATACCGGTGGATAATTTGGACCGCGCCAAAGATTTCTACACCAAGATTCTCGGTATGGAATATCTCGGCCGCGTCGGCGGCAATCCTAACAATCCCGACTCGTTTCCGATCCATGGCGTGGCGCAAAAGCTCGATAGATTTAAGTGCGGCAACGATGACGTCGTTCTGTTCGAACGGCCAAAGCCGATCGAGCGCGACGCGCTGGACGAAGACGGCATCTTCCATCAGGCCTTCGATATGGCGTGGGAAGATTACGACGACGCTTTGAAAACAGCGAAAGCGCTCGGCCGCTTTCACCGCAGCGTGGAGCGCGACAGCGGCAACACCATTTACATGTTCGACTCGGAAGGAAATTATCTGGAATTGCACTTTCCCCGCCCCGGCGGCAGACGCGTCCGGCAATAAAATCGCACTTGTAGCCGTGAAAAGGACAACTATGAATGACGCCGTGAAACTTTCCATCGGCGCGACTTCCAAGCGCGTCGATATCGCCAACGTTGTCGCCCAAACGTTTTTCAACAATGTGGAATTGCCGCGCCAATCCGAGCTCGAGGTTCGTATGGGCTGGCGCGGCTCGGAGCTCGGCGGCACGGGACCAGCGCTTCTCGTCGACAGAAAGAAATGCGACTTCGGTTTCGGCAACCCCGTCGGTCTTTCGGCGATGGCTTATCTCGGCCGCGGGTTTTATAAGAAAAAAATTCCGCTGCGCGCTATCGGCGTTTTTCCCACTTGGGATCGTTTGATTTTCGCGGTGCGCCAGGACATCGGCATCGAATCCCTCGAAGACATCAAGAAACGAAAATATCCTCTGCGCATCTCGACGCGCCGACGTGGCAAATTGCAAACAACGATCTACGCCATCGAAGAAGTGCTCAAAGCCTCTGGCATGAGCTTTCGTGACATCGAGCGCTGGGGCGGCAAAATCATGGAAGCGCCGAACCCGAGCGGGCCCGACCGCAGAGATCATATCCAATCCGGCAAGGCCGACGCCGTCTTCGACGAAGGCGTCAAGAGTTGGGGCCCAACCGCGCTCAACGCCGGCATGCGCTTTCTCCCGGTCAACGATGCCGCCGCGCACCACATGAGCAAGCTGGGATTTCCGAGCGCGATGCTGACACGCAAGCATTATCCGAAACTGGAGCGCGACATCCGCTGCGTCGACTTCAGCGGTTGGACTTTTTTCTGTCACGCCGATTTGCCGTCGGCCATCGCCTACGCGATGGCAAAAGCCGTTGACCTTTGTCATAAGCAAATCCCGGTGGACCATTTCGATAAGCGGCCGATGACCATCCGCGAATTCTGCCGCGGCGGCGAAGCCGGTCAATTGAATATTCCGCTTCATCCGGGGGCGAAGAAATATTTCCGTGAGAGAGGATATCTCTAGAACATGCTGCGCTGTCTGCTAGGACCGTTTGTCATCCTGCTTCTTGGATTGACCGGCATTATCTTCCAGACACCCAAGGCCGGCGCCGAGTTGTTCCGTATCGCGCTCTCGACTCGAGACTTCGGCTATCTGCCGCTCTACGTCGGCATGCGCGCCGGTATGTTCGCCCAGGAAAATCTCGAAGTCCAATGGATTCAAGTCGGTTCCAGCATCGTCGTGACGGCTTTGCTGGCCGGCGAGATCGATGTTGCCGGCATCGCCGGCTCTTCGATGCGCGCGGCGGCGCGCGGTGCGCCGCTCAAAGCGATCTTTTTCCCCTACAACCGCTCGCTTTTCGTCCTCATGGGGGCACCCAGCATCAAACGGGTGCAAGACCTGAAGGGAAAAATTATCGGCACCACGGGGCCGGGTGGCACCACCGAGTTGGCCGCATCAATGGTGCTGCAGAATCATAACATGGACCCGAGGAAAGACGTCACGTTCATGAATATCGGTGGTGCCGAAACTTCGGTGGTCGCCATGCGCAACGGCACGATTCACGCCCGAGCTTTTAATCCCGACGCCGCGGCGCTGCTCAAGAAACAGGGATTCACGGAATTGGGCGTCCTCGCCGACATGGGACCCTGGCCTTGGGCGGGATACTCGACTTCGGACGCGGAATTGAATAATCGCCGCGACAAGCTCAAACGCTGGATGCGTGCGATGGTCAAAAGTCTGCAATTCATCAAAACCCGCAAAGACGAGACCCTGAAAATCGCCCAGGCAGAATTCAATCACCCGCGCGACGTGATTGAAGGTGCCTGGGAGATTTGCATGAAAGCCATTGACGCGCAAAACCCCGGCGGCGTGAGCGACGACGATATGCGCAAAAACATCGATTTGACGATCACCCAGCCGTTGAAACTTACCGCTACCCCGCCGTTGGCGCAGTTGGTGGATTTTTCCGTGCTCCGCGAAGTTCACAAAGAATTGGGAATCGCCGGGCGTAAATAGCAATTGTTCAAACAAGGAGTTGCTCCAATGCCGCGAAAATTTCTTGCCGCGCTATTTATCGTTGCAGCATTGCTTTGGGCAGCTGAATTATCAGCGCAAACGGCGGAATCCAAGCTCGCCGCATTAGAGAAATTGCCCGCGCAGGAACGCCAGCAGCGCCTCTACGAGCTGGCGAAGAGCGAAGGCGAAGCGGTGATCTACGCCAACATGGACGTGTCGGCGATGAAACCGCTCACGGATTTATGAAGCGCTACCCCGGCGCGAAAGCAGTGAGCGTGCATTTTTCTGGTGCCGCGATCATCACTCGGCTCGACTCGGAAGCGCGCGCCGGCAAGCCGGTCTCCGACGTGGTTTTGAGCGGGCAACTGGGCGTGTTGGCGCTGATCGACAAGAAAATCGCCTTGCGTTATCGCTCGCCCGAAAGAGAATTTTTCCGCGACGGCCTGAAGGACAAAGACGGCTTGTGGACGCCTACATGACCAACGTCATGGTCAGCGCCTACAACACGCGGCAGGTGAAAAAGGAAGACGCGCCCCGCGCTGTCGAAGATCTGCTAAAGTCGCGCTGGAAAGGCAAGCTGACGATGAACAGCCAGTCCTACGTTTGGTTCGGCACCATGATGCAGTATCTCGGCGAGGAAGCTGGATCGCGTTTCATGCAGCGGCTGAACGAGCAGAACATTTCCCATCAGCGCGGCCGGCGGCTGATGACGCAACTAGTGGCCGCGGGCGAATTCGATATGGCCGTGGAAACGAATTTGAATTCCGTGCTCACACTAAGCAAGCAAGGAGCGCCGCTGTCATTCGCGCCGGCTCAGCCCTTTTTCCTGAGCCCAAGCTTGGTCTTCATGAGCGCCAGCGCGCCGCATCCTTATACCGGTGCGCTTTTTACCGACTTCTTGTTATCCGAGGAAGGACAGAAGATCGTCGTGACGACCAATCGCATGCCCGCGCACGCCAAAGTCAAATCACCCGAGAGCCAGGTTTTAGAAGGTCAGGACGTGCGCACCCCGGATATTTTCGATATAGGCAGAAGATATCAAGCGATCGGCAATCGGTATCGGGAAATATTCGGCGGTGCTAGATAATCGGTTGTTCCAGTGGTTTCAGTCCTTCCAACGGTTCCGGAAACGATTGGAACTATGGAATTATTGAAACCTTTGGAACGAAACTTTTTTCGACCATCTAGGAAAGGACATTGCCATGGCGACTAAGCCTAAAATCACCTTGGGCCTGCCCGATCATCCGCGCTGCCAGGCGATTATCGATGGCAAGGTCGGTATCGAAGGCTATGAGCTCGACGTCGACCCTAATTTTGTTTCTTCCGGTGAGCGGCATTACAAATATCTCCACGGCGCGTGGGACGTCGGCGAGGTTTCCGCCGCAAGCCTGATGCGCGCCATCGAGAATGGCCAGCAGCTGCTGGCGATTCCGGTGTTCTTCGAGCGTGGGCCGCGCCAGCGCAATATTTATCATTGCGCAAATTATCTAAACCAGCCGTCGGAGCTGAAAGGCAAAAAGTTTGGCTGTTTCCGCTACGGCGCCACCGCCGTCGTTTGGGCGCGCGGCTATCTGCTCGATGCGCACCATATCAAGACGACCGACATGCAGTGGTTCGTCTCCGGCCGGGAAGTTTTCATCGGCCACGAGCTGCCGGTCAAAGTGCAGCGCATCGAGCCACCGCCGCCTTTCGGCGGGGAAAAGCTCGTGCTTTCGAAGATGCTGAGCGAAGGCGAACTTCACGGCGCCGTCGTTCCCGGCGACAACGGCTATGCCGGTTTCTTCGGCGGCGGCGAGACGCCGAAGATGATGGCTGCTTATCCGGGGGTGAAGCCGCTCTTCGAAGACGGCCAGGAAATCATCGACTACGTGAAGAAGTCCGGCATCAATCCGATCATGCACGTCCTGTCGATCCGGCGTGAAGTCGTCGACCGCCACCCCGACTTGCCCGCGAAATTGACCCGCGCCTTCATGGAAGCGCGCGACATTTCGACCCAGTACATGCCCGCCGACGAAATCTCCGGCTATCAAAAAGAACGCGATGAGCTCGGTGAAGATCCCTATGCCTACGTCATGGGTGAAAACGAGAAACGCACGCTCGCAGCGATGAACCGCTACCAAATCGAGCAAGGGCTGATGAAAGCCACGCTGCCGATGGCCGAGTTGTTCGTCGGGCACGTGCGCTAAGACGATCGTAATGCAGCTACTCGTTCTATTTGTCCTAGTGGTTTTATCCGCCGCGACCGCGCGCGCCGCCACCCTCGAAGACTCCACCAAAACCGATGGTGAAGTCGTTCTTTACAGCTCGCTCAACAACGAGCAGATCGTTACCTTGGTCGATGCGTTCAAGAAAAAATTTCCGAACATCAAGCCGTCGTTCTATCGCGGGACAAGCGATAGAGTTCTG
>Ga0111539_10003091_pt1 | contig 22071 bp, 18 predicted proteins | sample RhiMethybrSRZTD1_FD_79667 | JGI IMG/M metagenome (GOLD analysis project Ga0111539, IMG submission 79667) | Populus rhizosphere microbial communities from Tennessee, USA - Rhizosphere MetaG P. TD hybrid SRZTD1 (version 2) (version 2) | ecosystem: Host-associated > Plants > Roots > Rhizosphere >...
AAGTCGCTCATCTTCGTCAGCGAAGGCTTCCCTGCGGGCTGGTCCGTGGACCCACAGCAGCTGCGTGAGATCACGCGCGAAGCCAACCGTCACAACACGTCGATCTACCCGATCGATCCGCGCGGACTCGTCGCCGACGACGGCGATGTGGCGGCGTCGCTTCGCCCCGGGTGCGGCCGCGCTCCCGCCTCCACGCGGCAGCGCCTCACGCAGGACACGCTGCGAGAGCTCGCCGACGAAACCGACGGCCGCGCCATCGTCAATCGCAACTCGCTGGCCGAGGGTCTCGCGCAAATCCTGCGCGATTCGAGCCAGCATTACCTCCTTGGATACAGCTCGACCGTCTCGCAGAACGACGGCAAGTTCCATCAGATTCGTGTCCGTGTGAAGCGGCCCAAGGTGGAGGTCCGCGCCCGCAAGGGATACTGGGCATCGACGGCCGAGGACGTCAGCCGCGCTGCGACGCCGACGCCGGTCGCGCCGCGGCCAGTTGTCGATGCGCTTGGAGCGATCGCCGCGCCCAGTCAGGAAGGCCGGCTGGCGCGCACGTGGGTCGGCGTCGGCCGCGGTGTGGAGGGCAAGGGCCGCGTGACAGTCGTGTGGGAACCGCTGGCTGCAGGCGCTGCCCGCGCGGACGTGGCGGCGCGCGTCACGGTGACCGCGGCACGCCCGCGCGGGGAAAACCTGTTCGAGCACCCACCCGGCGATCTGGTTGGAGGTACACCGCACCGTGTCGATTTCGATGTGCCGCCAGGCGCACTCGAGTTGACGATGACGGTGACCGATCGCGAGGGCAACACGATCGATCGCGAGAAACGCGTAATCTCAGTGCCCGATTATGCGGGCGGGGAGGCGGCTCTCGGCACGCTGCACTTCTATCGCGCTCGAACGCCGCGCGAATTCCAGGCGCTTGCCGCCGGCGCGGATGCGCCGCCGGTGGCGACGCGCGACTTTCCGCGCACGGAGCGTCTGATCATCCGCTTCGACGCGTATACGCCGGGTGGCGCGGCAGCGCTGCCCACGGCAGCGGTACTCAGCCGCGCCGGGCGCAGGATGTTCGACGTGCCGGTCGGGCCCGCGACGGCGGGTGGGTCGCATCAGATCGACCTGGGGCTCAGCCCATTGCCGGCGGGCGAATACGTGCTCGAGGTGGTCGCCGCTCCGGATGGACCGCGGCAACTGGCGGCCTTTCGTGTCCGTTAACACGCCGGTCGCTATGACACCCTCGTGACACGTCCTTTCTCGAGCGAGATCCACTTTCCGTCGATCGAGCCTTCGATGTCGAACGTGTAAGCGGATGGCGACTGCGACGTCGTCGTCAGCCGCACCTTGAGCGCTCGCCCGGCAATGTCGAGCGTGCCGTTCCAGGTCCACACGCCGCCCGCCGGCGTTCCGTGCACCAGCACGGAGGCGCCGTTGCTGTTGATCGTGATCATCGCATAGGCCTTCGCCGACGAGTCCCACGTCATGATCGACTGACCGGCAATCGTCCCTTGAGGGCCCTTGCCCTCGCGGCGACAGATCAGGTGAAAGCGTCCAGCGAACCACTCGCACGATTCGCTGAGCGTGTACTTCTCTCCCTCGGATTCGCCGTCGATCGTCCATCGGCCTGCAAACGCGTCGAGCCGCGCATGTTCGGGACCGGGCGCGCCGAGCTGTGCCGACGTTGCGCTGGTGAGTCCAACGCAGAGAAGCGCGGCGGCAAAGATCTTGTTCATGAATTGCCTCCAGACTCATTCGTGACGAAGCGCGATCACAGGAGGAATGCCGAGCGCGCGGCGGGCAGGGACGTACGCCGCCGCCAGGCCGATCGCGGCGATGATCAGCGCGAGGGCGACCAGCCATCTCGGATCGAACGGTGCAATGCCGAACGTGACGGCTCGAGCCACACCCGTGGTTCCAAGGGTTATCAGCGCGCCGATGGCCAGGCCGATCAGCGTCAATCGAGATGCCTGACCCACCACCAGCTTCAGGACGTCGCGTTGAGTGGCGCCGAGCACCATGCGGAGGCCGATCTCGTGGGTGCGTTGTGACACGCTGTAGCCGACGACCCCGTAGAGTCCTATCACCGCCAGCAGCAACGCCAGAGCGCCGAGTGCCGCCATGATGACTGCGACTTGCCGCGGCCCGGTCAGCCGCTCCTCGATGACCTCGCGCATCGGCATCACGTCGTTGAGCGGTCGCGCGGGGTCGATTCCCTGGATCAGGGTCCGCACGCGAGCGAGCGCGGCGGCGGCATCGCTCGTCCGAATCGTGAGGGCGAAATCACGCGCGGGGTCTTGCTCGTATGGGCGATACAGCATGGGCACACTGCCGCCAACGTACCAGTTGTCGAGGATGTCGTTGGCGACACCCACGATGCGAATCCAAGGCGCCCCGGGCACGCTGGACTCGCGCAGACCGCGACCGATCGGATCGGCGCCGGGCCAGTACTTCGCCGCCATCGATGCACTGACGATGGCGACCGGCGCAGCGCGGTCGGCGTCGAGCTCGGTGAAGGCGCGTCCCTTGAGGATCCGGATTCGCATCGTCTCGAAGTAGGCGGGCGACACGACGCGGTCGTCCACATAGTCCGGCTCTTCTCGCGGCGCGGATCGTCCCTGCACCTCCAACGCGAAGGTCTGGTTGATGTTGGTCGAGGGCAAGACGTTCACGACCGCGGCGCCGTTCACCGCGGGCTCGCGGCGGAGTCCGTCGAGCATCCTGGCGACGAAGCGTCTCGTCGTGGACGGGTCTGGGTACTGCCACTCGGGCAGCGTCATCCGCATCGTGATCACGTTGGTCGCGTCGTAGCCGTGCGGTCCGTTCAGCAGCTGGCGTGTCCCGCGCCAGCTCGACGCTGCGGTGACGATCAGTGGGAGCACGAAGGCAACCTGCGCCACGACCAGGATCCGGCGAAGGCGAAGCCGGCTGACACCCGCCGTCTGGGCCCGGGCAGCCTCCTTCAGTACCTCGGGCTCGTGTCGTGTCGCATGCATCGCCGAAAACGCTCCGAAGAATCCCGCCGCAACGATCGCCAGCAACGACGTGAAGACGACGAGCCTGCCGTCGACATCGAGCAGCTCAAAGCCCGGAACAATGACCGCCAACCGGGCGGGCATGCTTGCGCGCAGCAGACCAAGCGCCGCTCCCGCCACGGCCAATGCGAGAGGGACCGAGAGCAGGGCCAACAACGTGTGTTCCAGCCACACCCCCCGTACCATCGCGGCGCGCGTCGCGCCGAGCGCGTACCGCATCGCCACTTCACGCCGCCGCTCAACGCCGAGCGCCACGAGGAGATTCGTGATGTTTGCGCACGCAATGAGCAGAACGAGCAGCGCCGAAGCATGCAATAGGACGCTGAGGGGGCGCACCTCCGGCTCGATGAATCCCTCGGCGAGCGTCTGCACGAGCACCCCGCGGTTCTTGTGAGTCTCGGGGAACTGCTGGGCGATGCTGCGGCCGATCGCCGCCATTTCCTCCCGTGCCGATTCGAGCGTGGCACCGTCGGCCAGGCGGCTCATGACCATCAGCACGCGGTTGTCGCGGGCGGCCAGAGCGTTGGCTTCGAATGCCATCGGTCGCCAGAGCTCCGTACCATAGGGAAATCCGAAACGCGGCGGAGCGATGCCGATGACACGGTGCGGGACGCCGTCAACGACGACCGAACGACCGACGATCGCCGGGTCGGCGCCGAATCGGCGATGCCAGAGACCGTCGCTCAGCACGACGATTCGGTGCCGACCGAACGTCGATTCCTCGACGATGAAGCCGCGGCCTCGTGCTGGATTGCCGACGACGGTGAAGAAATCGTGCGAGACCGAGGCCGCGCGAATACGTTCGGGACGGTCGTGATCACCGAGCTCGGCATCCTCGATCGTCAGTGCCACGAGCGTTCGAAACGACTTCGCGCGGTGCTGCCAGTCGAGGAAGGTGGCTGGCGATGTCCACGAGCGTCCGCCGCCAGGCGGCGTCTCGAAAACGAGGACGAGCCGGTCGACGTCGGGAAGCGCAAGCGGCCTCAAAAGGAGTGAGTCCGCGATCGCGAACACCGTGCTGTTCACGGCGAGCGCCACAGCAAGGGTTACGAGAATGATCAGAACGGGGCCGGGAGATCGGCGCAGCCGCCGCCCGGCGTCGCGAAGGTCGCGCAGCAGCGTTTCGACGACAGGCACGCCGGCGCGATCGCGATACTGCTCCTTCGCCTGCTCGAACCCGCCGAGCGCCATGAGCGCGCGGCGCCGTGCTTCCTGCGGCGCCATTCCGATGCGAAGGTTGTGCTCGATATGCAGATCGAGATGGCTCTCGAGCTCCGCCTGCATGTCGCGCTCACGCGCTCGCCGGCGGAGCAGGGCGACCAGGCGGACGATCCAGCCGCGCAGGGTCCTCACGAGTCGCCTCGTTCCACGGTCAAGAACCGCGCGAGAATCGCCGTCGCGTCGTCCCACGCGCGTGCTTCGGCGATGAGCTGCTTGCGACCGGCGCGCGTCAGTCGGTAGAACTTCGCTTTACGGTTGTTCTCCGAGACGCCCCAGTCGGAGGCGATGTATCCCTCCTGCTCGAGCTTGAGCAGCGCGGGGTAGAGGGTCCCGTAGTTGAGCGAGAGCCGGTCGCCGCTCGTTTGCTCGATTCGACGGGCGATGCCGAAGCCGTGCAGCGGTCCCATCGTCTCGAGCGTCTTGAGCACCATCAGGGCGAGCGTGCCCTGCCACACGTCACTGGGTTTCTTGGCCACCGGCACCTCTCATATGGGCAAGCCATAGCATGGCACACACTCATATGGGAAGGCAATAGGTAACGGCAATCTGATCTGTGGAATCGAGCCCGAGCCGACGCTAAAGCGGCGCGGTGCATCGGCCGACATCCACAACATCCTGCATCGTGCGCATCGGACGAGGTGTGTCAATTGCTCGCGCACCAGCCCATGCCGGGAACCGAGTGAGGGACGTATGGTACGAGGTGGATTGTTCGCGACGGGTGTTCTGCTGATCGTGGCCGGCCCGGCGTTCGCTCAGGACGCGAGCCGCGCGGAGATTTCAGCCGGCTGGCGTCAGCACCATGTCACGATCACCAGCGTCGTGCGTCCGCTCCAAGTGGAAGTGCCCAACGACTACCCGAAAGGGTGGTATGCCGATGCGGCCGTGAACGTCTCCGAGAAATTCGCCATCGTCGCTGAAGCCGCCGGCTCGAGGTTCGAGGATGCGTTCGAGCAGCCGTCAAACGTCGTGTCCATCCGCGAATCGCTGGATGTCGAGTTCTACACCTTCATGGGAGGGGTGCGCGTCAGAGCGCCGCAGACCGCGTGGGCCGTCCCGTTCGGACAGGTGCTGTTCGGCGGGGTCCGCAATACGAGCGTCGGCGAGCGCACCATTACCGTCTTTCAGACCACGTCGACGACTCGTCAGGAAGAAACCTCGAGCGACGCGGCGCTCGCGCTCGATGGCGGCGTCACGCTGGCGATCGGCCGGATCGGCGTGCGTGCGTCGGTGGGGTACGCGCGATTCTTCGGCACTGCTGATGCCGACGCGTTTCGCTTGAGCCTGGGCGCGGCCTTCCGCTTCTGAGGCCGCGCGCCCGGCTCACGCGGTTCTCGCGAGAACGCTCAGGCTGCTGGATCTTTCTGGCGCGTCTTCACGATCCCGCCCATCAGACCGAATCCGAGGATGACGAGCGCACCGACAATGATCCACACCTGACTCACGCCGAGGCGCGAGGCTCCGTACGCCAGCCCGGCGACCACGAGCAGGGTGCCGATCAGGTACACGACGAAGTTGGTCATACTCATGCACTCCGGCGACTCGTTACTGCAAGACGATCGCCACTCACGTCAGCTGACGTAAGCGCGCTCGATGTGAGTCAACCTCTGCACTGCGGAGTTGCGGCTCGTCACTGCTATACGCGGTCGTAGGTCTCTGCGATCGCGCTCAGTTGTTGCAGCAAGTCGGGCGTGAGCTGACCAGGCTTCAGTCGCCATCGCCAGTTACCGCTGGCGACGCCGGGTCGATTGAGTCGTGCGTCGCTGCCGAGGCCGAGCAGGTCCTGCGCCGGCACGATTGCGGTATCGGCGACCGAGCCCATGACCGCACGAATGAATTGCCAGTGGATCTGATTCCCGTCGTCAAAGCCCAGATAGCGCCGGGTGTGCTCGCGTTCCTCCTCGATCTCGGTCTCAGAGCGCGTGCTGTGTCCGACGTCGCCAGTCCACCAGCCAACGGTCGTATCGTTGTCGTGCGTGCCGGTATACACCACGACGTTGCGAACGTAGTTGTGCGGCTTGAACGTCGGAGCCTGCGGGTCGGTGCCGAACGCGAACTGCAGAATGGCCATGCCGGGAAAGCCGAAACGCTCGCGGAGCGATTCGACTGCTGGCGTAATCACCCCGAGGTTCTCGGCCACGAGCGGCAGCTGTTTCAGCCCGAGCGCCTGTTGGACCGCGTCGAACAGCGATGCGCCGGGACCGGCGACCCATTTGCCGTCGATCGCGGTGGTCGCTCGTGCCGGCACTTCCCACGACGCCTCGAACCCGCGGAAGTGATCGATGCGAATCCGATCTACAAGCTCGAGCAGCGAACGGAATCGATCGATCCACCACGCGTATCCGGTCTGATGGAGAACGTCCCAGCGATAGTGCGGGTTCCCCCAGAGCTGACCGGTCGCGCTGAAGTAGTCCGGCGGCACTCCAGTGAGTACGGTCGGGTCGCCGTCGGCGTCGAGTTTGAACAACTCGCGGCGCGCCCATACGTCGGCACTGTCGTGTGCAACGAAGATCGGCAGGTCGCCCATGATCTCGATCCCGTTCACGAGGCACCGCTCGCGCACGCGCTGCCACTGCTCGAAGAACAAGAACTGCGTCAGCTTGTGCGTGCGGATCTCTCGCGCACATCTTGCCGACCACCGTGCGACGGCGTCCGGCTCTCGCCGCGCGATGTCCGCCGGCCATTGCGTCCACGGTCGCTGCTCGTGCGCGTCCTTGACGGACATGAACAGCGCGTAGTCGTCCAGCCAGCGTGCGTGCGTCGTGCAGAAGCGGTCGAACCGATCCCGCTCCGAGGCGGCCGCCCGCTTGTCGAACCGCTCGAGCACACGCGGCCAGAGCATCCGGCGATGGGCGATCACGGCGGGGAAGTCGACAGCCGTTGATGCCGGAAACGGTTCGCCGGCATCGGACATCGCCAGCCGGTCGTCCTCGATCAGCCAATCCGGGCTGATCAGCAGAGGGTTGCCGGCGAACGCCGAAAAGCACTGATAGGGCGAGTCGCCGTATCCGGTGGGCCCGAGTGGGAGTACCTGCCATACCTGCTGGTTGCCGGACGCGAGGAGATCAACGAACTCGAACGCGGCGGGCCCGAGATCTCCGATCCCGTACCGCCCGGGCAACGACGTCGGGTGTAGCAGCACACCGCTCGCACGAGGAAACGACATCAGGCCACCTCGCCGACGGATTACAGATGCGGTGCCGCGTCGGTGTCCCGCTTCTTCTTCGCGCGGAACTGCTCCTCGAGCAGAATCTTGGCGGCAGCCTGGCCTCCCAACCCGAACGCAATCGCCAGGCCCAGCATCAAGGCACCGAAGGTGATGGCAAACGCGGTCAGGATGACCGACGTCGCCAGACCCAGCTGCTCGAGTGCCATGACCACCCCGATGGCAATGACCAGCACGCGCAGCGCGCTGCTGAGCAGGCGGGCGCCCGGCAGGCCTGCATTCACCGACGCGAGGAGCGTGGCGCGCCAGAGGAAGTTGCCAACGAGAAAGCCCATCGACAGCACCAGCATCGCCACCAGGAACCGCGGCACGAGGCGGAAGAACTCCTGGACCAGGCCCTGGAACGGCCCGAACTGCAGCGTGTCGACCGCCGACACGATGAAGCCGAGCCAGACGATCCAGAAGAGGATCTTGGCGATCAGGACCTCGGCCGGCGGCATGTCGGCGGTCCTCAACATCTCGCTGGCGCCGCTGCGCAGCGACAGACGATCGAAATTCACCCAGGCGAGCGCCCGCTGCGTAACCCGCCGCACGAGCAAGGCGACGAGGAACCCACCGCCGAAGATGATCGTCGCGGCCACGAGTCGCGGCACGAACAGGACGAACGCTTCGGCGAAGTTCTTCCATGACTGGACGAGCGCATCCGCGATTTCTTGAATCATCGGGTCCTCATACGTTGTCCGCCCAGGCGGCCACGAGCGTCGGCTTGAGCCGCTGGAAGGTGTCACAGAGGGAATCGAGTCGTGTCTGCACGGCGGGGAGCGGTTCGCCTTCGGTGTCCGCCATGAATGCCGCCGCGCGCGACATGTAGAGCGGCGCGAACATGTCGGCGAGGTGCTCGACGGCCGCGCGCCCGTGCCGAACCGCCGCGGCAAAGCTGTACACGGTTCTCACCCACAGCTCGTCATCGAGGTGCGGGCCAGAGTTGGTGGTTGCGTCCATGACGCGGACGAACAATCCCGGTTCGAGCACGCCTTCGAGCAGCGGCTTGATCTGGGAGATGTCGTGTCGTGCCTGCTCGGCCAGCGCATCGTAGTCCCAGGTGGCAGGCTCGGGTGCGTTGCCGGGATCGACGCCCCACGTCCGCAGTTCGGTGATGGCGTTCGCTTTCAACCAGAACGATTCGTGAGCGCGCAGGCTCTCGACCAGCGACAGCACGACCTGGTGAATCACCTCGCGCAGCGTGGCCCGCCCGGCCCCCGGCGTCCCGACGGGACGCCAGATCTGGCCCACCGAGAGACGCTGAGCGGCGGCCTCGGTTCGCAGCCAGAGGTCGATCGCAAACCGGGCGGACTCGTGGCTCCAGATGTCCTGCTCGAGGCAATGCGACGCGAACCGGCCCGTACAGGCGAACTCGCTGCCGAGCGGCTCGTCGAGACCGATCGAGTAGACCGCGCGGACGAGAGGACGAACGAACTGCGTGATGAGGACGCCGTCGCGCGGGTGCCGCCGGTACCGCGGTGCCAGGAACTCGATGTCGCCGCGCGCCACCGGCGCGATCAACTCGGTGATGCGATCGGCCGTCGTCCCCTGTCCGCTCGCGTCGACGACGACCAGCGCCTTGGCTTGGGTCAGTTCAGCGGCGGCAAGAACGGTTCGCAATGCGGTGTGTTTGCCCGGCAGGCCGTGATAGGGCGCCAGCACGCGGTGCAGCGTGCGCAGCGCGTGAGACGTCTGCACCATGTCGCCTTCGACGAAGGACGCCGAGCGAATCAGGTCGGGCGTCCCATCGGTGGATCCGCCGTCCGAGTTGATCAACACCGTGCGCAGACGGGGAAAGTCGCGCGTGAACGACACGCTGACCGAGCGGACCACGTCCACGATGGTGGCGGCGTTGTTCAGCGTCGGCAGCCCCACCAGGACGTCGACCTGACCGACAGCGATCAGCTGCCGTAGTAACTCATCAGAAAGTGTGCTCTCGTGCTCCACAGGGTTTTGTGCCACCAGTTAGCAGAGGCACTTGTAATGCAAAATGCAAAATGCAAGATGCAAAAGACTCCTGAGTCCCCCCACCATTTTGCATTTTGAATTTTGCATTTTGAATTTCGTGTTTCTTGCTGACTACAGCCACCGCAGCCGGAACCAATAGAACGTGTACGCCCCCATCATCATGATGTACGGCTCGCGTCCGATGCGCGGGAACACACTGTGCCCGAACATCTCGATCGGAATTGCACCGGCGAGCCGGGACAAGTCGAGCTCCACGGCCTGGGCAGTCCCCGCCAGGTTGGCCACCACCAGAATCGTTTCACGTCCCAGCGTGCGCGTGAAAGCCAGTACCCGATGGTTGTCCGGCTTCACGAACTCGATCGACCCGCGGCCGAACACACGCGTCGAGTGACGCACCTCGATGAGACGCCGCGTCCAGTGGAGGAGCGAGGTCGGGTTGCGTTCCTGCGACTCGACGTTGACCGATTGATACCCGTACACGGCGTTCGAGATCAGCGGCAACCAGAGCCGTTCGGGATCGGCGGCCGAAAACCCGGCGTTCACGCCGCTGTTCCACTGCATCGGCGTTCGCACGCTGTTGCGATCGCCGAGATAGACGTTGTCACCCATCCCGATCTCGTCGCCGTAATAGAGAATCGGACTGCCCGGCAGCGACAGCAGCAGTCCGCTCATCAGCTCGATCCTGCGGCGATCGCCGTCCATCAGTGTCGCCAGACGACGACGAATGCCAAGGTTGATGCGGTCGCGTGGGTCCTTGGCGTACTCGTCCCACATGTACTGCCGCTCGACGTCGGTCACCATCTCGAGCGTCAGCTCGTCGTGATTGCGGAGGAACAGCCCCCACTGACAGGTCTCGGGAATCGCGGGCGTCCGCTCGATGATGTCAATGAGCGGCTTGCGGTCCTCGAGCCGGACCGCCATGAACATCCGCGGCATGATCGGGAAATGGAACGACATGTGGAACTCGTCCCCGGCGCCGAAATACGGACGCACGTCTTCCGGCCACATGTTCGCTTCGGCGAGCAGCACCCGGTCGGTGAAGTGGGCGTCGAGACGCTCGCGCAGCTCCTTCAGGATGGCGTGGGTCTCGGGCAGGTTCTCGCATGACGTCCCTTCGCGCTCGACCAGATACGGGACCGCATCCACGCGGAACCCGTCGACACCCAGATCGAGCCAGAACTTCATGACGTTCCAGATCTCGTCACGGACCGCCGGGTTGTCGTAGTTCAGATCGGGCTGGTGGCTGAAGAACCGGTGCCAGTAATACGCCTTCGACACCGGGTCCCACGCCCAGTTCGAGAGCTCCGTGTCGATGAAGATGATTCGCACGCCGCGGTATTTGTCGTCGGTGTCGCTCCAGACGTACCAGTCACGCCGCGGATTGTCGGGGGCGCTGCGTGCCTCCTGAAACCAGGCGTGCTGATCGGACGTGTGGTTCAGCACGAGCTCGATGATGACGCGCAGGCCTCGGCCGTGCGCTTCGTTCAGAAAGCGCTGGAAGTCCGCGAGCGTGCCGTAGCTCGGATGGATGTCCGTGTAGTTGGAGATGTCGTAGCCGTCGTCCTTGAACGGCGACGGGTACATCGGCTGGATCCACAGACAATCCACGCCAAGCGAGGCGAGATGGTCCAGCCGCGAGGTGAGACCTGGAAAATCGCCGATGCCGTCACCGTTGCTGTCGGCGAACGACTTGACGTGGAGCTGATAGAACACCGCATCCTTGAACCAAAGGGGATCCGGGCTTCTCAACGTTGGCATCGAGGTGTGTCGTCGCGGCGGCCGTGCGGTGTGTGACCGCACGTGCCATCTAGTGTAAGGGTGTGTGCATTATCCCTAAGCTCAGGCACAACGCAATTCAATGATGCGTGATGGTGCGCCGACGATCTCGGATGCAAATACGCGAACTACGCACGGCCGCGACAGCTACCGATAAACGCTGAAGATGTCCAGATCGAGTGCTGCCGCCCGGATCGATGTGGTGGACGAGACGCCGGCTGACCGCGTACCCGAACGGCCGGTCGCGCCAGCACCGGCGCCGCGACCGGCGACCCCGCACGCAGGCTACCTCTTTCATCCGGTTACCGATTTCATCCTCGCGGGCGGCGGCTCCGTGCTCGTTCTCGCCCCGCTGTTCTGGCTGCTCGGCGATGTCGCGTCCGCGCATCCGACCGCGGTGACGATCAGTGTCGCGTTGTCGTTCGTCTTGAACTATCCGCATTTCGCGCACTCGTATCAGCTCCTCTACGATGGCATCGGGAAGCGGATCAACGGACCTGACACCACGCAAAAGGTTCGCCTGAAGTACATCTGGGCGGGGTTCGTTGCACCCCTTCTGATCTTCGGGCTCCTGATGGCCGCGTACTTCGGCGGAAGCATCCAGATGCTGGGCTATGTCGCCAACGCCTACTTCTTCAGCGCCGGCTGGCACTACGTGAAGCAGGGGTACGGGGTCATTACAGTGCTATCGGCGGTTCGGCGTATCTACTATTCGGATCTCGAGAAGAAGCTGTTACTGCTCAACGGCTACACCGTCTGGATCTATTCGTGGATGGCGTTCAACGTCGAGCTGCGGCAGGGCACGCTGTTTGGCGTCAAGTACTTCACGCTGGAGATTCCGAGTGTGGCGGTGACCGTCGGCTGGTGGGGGGTGATCGCGACCTCGCTCGCGTTGGCGGCCGCGATTGGCCATCGTGTGTTCGTGCGGCGGCAGCCGGTCTCCTGGAACGGGATTGTCGGCTACGTCTCGTCGCTCTACCTCTGGGTGATCGCCTTCTTCGCCAATCCGATTTTCACCCTGTTCGTGCCGGCCTTCCATTCGCTACAGTACCTGCTCTTCGTGTGGCGCTATCAGATCAACAAAGCCGCGTCGGAAGCGGCGGCTGGACCTGACGGCTCATCGCACGGCCCGATGCAGGCCTCCACGCGCAGGGTCGCCAGGTTCGTGGTGGTCGGCATCGTGTTGGGGTTCGTGGGCTTCGTCGGCCTGCCGCTCGTCTTTCAATTGAGCCTTGCTCCCGACGCGGCGGTCTGGGGCCCAAGCGTCTTCATGTTCATCTTCGCAGCCGGCATCAACCTGCATCACTACTTCATCGACAACGTCATCTGGCGGCGCGACAACGAGGACGTCCGGCGCTTCCTGTTCGCGCCTCGGTAAGCCATAGCGCACACGGAGATCTGGCCACGAAGAACACGGAGAACACGAAGTCTCCGTGAATCTCGGTGCTCTCTGGGCCATTCCTTGGTGATCTCCGTCCCAGTACCCCCCACGATCGTGAGTTGACGCCGTCCCTGATCAGGGGTATTAACGTGCCCTTCCCCTGTGGCGCGTAGCGGTCAGGGCTTTTCTTTAGCGTGTAGGACAACTTCATTTTCGCGGAATCTGGGGGGTGGTTCATGTTTCCCCCAGTGATCGCAACGCGCGTCTTCGTGCGGCAAGGAGGCTGTGATGAGACGTCCGGGATGGGTGGCCATACTGGTGATCGCGATGGTTGCCAGCGTTCCAGCGCAGACATCGAAGAAATTCCTCGGTGGACCGCTGGTGATCGAGGACCAGGGCAGCTTCTTCGTCGGAGGGGTGCAGAAAGTCACCGAATACGCCGTCGTTCCGCCACAGCCCGCCCCTGGTTCTGCAGGGGCTCCGGCGGTCCCCACACCTCAGCAGATCACCATCGGCCAGATGTACGTGCAGTTCCAGGTTCCGGCCAAGAAGTACGGCGGTGGGTGGCCGGTCATCATGGTGCACGGCTCGACGCACACCGGTGCCTGCCTCGAGGCGACGCCTGACGGCCGCGAAGGCTGGTATCCCTATTTCGTTCGACACGGCGTGCCGAGCTACGTCGTCGATCAGGCGGGGCGTGGGCGATCGGGCTTCGACCAGTCGGTGATTCACGAGGGTGAGGCGCGTCTTGTCAGCGGCAACGTCAAGGCCGCCGCCGATCTGCTTCCGAGCTTCGGCCGAATCACCGACAACGGCGCGTGGACGGCGTGGTTCGGTCATCTCGTTCCGGAAGGGTCGACCGTGTTGACCGGCACGCTGGTGCCGCATGCCGACGCGCGCGACCCCAACCCGAAACCGGACGCCTATCAGCACGTCGCGCCGCTGTTCCCGATCGATGCGGTCGATCAGAAGCTCGTCTCGCGTGCCGGCGCCATCGGTCCCGCGCCCGGAGGGTCGAACCCGAACTACGCGCTGGAATACTACAAACAGCTGGTGCCGAACGCCGAAGTGACGCTGCCCGGATCGACGTGCGCGTCATGCGATCCGAAGGAGTTGTCGCCGGCGAATACCTGGACGCCGCAGAATCTCGCGACGCTCGTGGAGCGGCTCGGGGGCGCAATCGTGGTCACGCATTCGCAGTCGGGAATCATGGGCCATCACATGACGCGGATCCTCAAGGAGCGCGGTCGGCTGGATCTGCTCAAGGGGCTGATCACGCTCGAGGGCTCGTGCTCGCTGTCCAACAGCGGGTTGACCGCGGCCGATTTCGACAACATTCCTTACATGGCGCTCAAGGGCGATTACACGGCGACCAGCAATGTGTGCCAGGAGACCGTGAACGCGATCAACGCCAGGCGAGCCGCCAAGCAAGGCACCGCGAAAGCGGATTACCTGAAGCTGGACGACATGGGGATTCTTGGCGTCACGCACATGATGATGCTCGACAAAAAGAACCTCGAGATTGCGGACATCATGCTGAATTGGGTCAACAAGAACGTGCGGGGGAGTGGCAAGAATCGGTAGGTCCGCCCACGAAGTCGGACATTACGCCGAACGGGTCCGGTTAAAGCCGGACACTACGTCAAAACAGGGAGCGTCATATGAAGAGACCATCGGGGCTGTTCATGGTCGTCGCATCGGTCGCGTGTCTCTCGAGTGCCTGCAGTTCCGCGCCAACCGAAACACCCGGAACTGGAGGTTCCGCTGCTGCGTCGACGGCCCCGACAGCCGTTCAAGCCGCCGACAAAGAGTGGACGATGCAGAACAAGAACGCGGCGTCCACGCGCTATAGCTCCGTCAACGAGATCAACACCGGCAACGTGAAAAACTTGAGAGTCGCGTGGTCGTTCTCGACCGGTGTCCTCCGCGGCCACGAGGGCGGACCGCTCGTGGTGGGCAACACGATGTATGTCCACACGCCATTTCCCAACCTCGTCTACGCGCTCGACCTGACGAAGGAAGGCGCGCCGATCAAGTGGAAGTACTCGCCGAAGCAAGATGCCAACGTCATTCCCATCGCGTGTTGCGACACCGTGAACCGTGGGTTGGCGTATGCCGACGGGAAGATCTTCATGAACCAGCTCGATACCACGACGGTGGCGCTCGATGCCGCGACTGGGAAGGAGCTGTGGAAGGTCAAGCAGGGTGACTACAAGAACGGACAGACGGTCACCTCCGCGCCGATGGTGATCAAGGACAAGGTCATCTCCGGGATTTCAGGCGGCGAGTTCGGCGTGCGCGGGTTCGTGACGGCGAACGACGCGAACACGGGCAAGCAGGTCTGGCGGATGTACAGCACCGGGCCGGAAGCGGAAGTCGGCTTCCCGGGATCGGTCGAGACCTGGCAGGGTGAAGAGTGGAAGCGCGGCGGCGGTACGACGTGGGGCTGGTACAGCTACGACCCCGATCTGAATCTCTTCTACTACGGCACCGGCAATCCCGGCTCGTGGAATCCGGACCAGCGCCCCGGCGACAACAAGTTCTCGATGACGATCTTCGCGCGCAATCCTGATACCGGGAAGGCGGCGTGGGCGTATCAGAAGACGCCGCACGATGCGTGGGACTACGACGGCATCAACGAGAACGTGCTGGTCGATCTCAACATGAAGGGCCAGATGCGGAAGACGCTGGTCAACTTCGACCGCAACGGGTTCTCGTACGTGCTCGATCGCCAGACCGGCGAGTTGCTGCTCGCCGAGCCCTTCGTCGCCGTCAACTGGGCCAAGAGCATCGATCTGAAAACCGGACGACCGGTCGAGGATCCAGCGAAGCGCACCTCGTCCAAAGCGAACACGAAGGACATCTGTCCGTCGGCGATGGGCGGCAAGAACCAGCAACCGGTCTCCTATTCGCCGAGAACCGGTTACTTCTACGTGCCCACCAACAACCTGTGCATGGACTACGAGGGCGTACAGGTGAAGTATCAGGCGGGTCAGCCGTACGTCGGCGCGATCGTCGTCAGCAAACCGGGGCCCGGCGGCAATCGCGGCGAGTTCATCGCGTGGGATCCGACGACGGGGAAGAAAGTCTGGGGGATCAAGGAGGAGCTCTCGGCCTGGGGCGGCGCGCTCTCGACGGGCGGCGACGTCGTGTTCTACGGCACGATGGAAGGGTGGCTCAAGGCTGTGGACGCGAAGAGCGGCAGCGTGTTGTGGAAGTTCAAGACCCCGTCGGGGATTATCGGCAACCCGATGACCTACGTCGGGCCTGACGGCAAGCAATACGTGGCGGTGCTGTCCGGTGTCGGAGGATGGTCTGGTATCGGCGTCGCAGCCGACATGAGCCTCGAAGATCCAACCGCGGGTCTCGGTGCGATCGGCGCGTTCAAGGACCTGGCGAACTTCAGCAACCAGGGCGGCGTGCTGACGGTGTTCTCCCTGCCGTGAACGTGTTACGGGCCCTGCTCATCGGGGGCTGTCTCGCCTGTGCCTGCGCAGACGTAACGTTTGCGCAGGCACAGCCGAAGACGAAGCCGCTAGGCGTGTGCGCCGATCCGATGAATATGCCGTTCTCGAACCGGGAGCAGGAAGGGTTCGAGAACAAGATCGCCGACCTCGTTGCCAAGACGCTCGGGACGACGACGCGCTACGTCTGGTGGGGACAGCGCCAGGGGTTCATCAGGAACACGATGAACGCGACGCTCGAAGAGGGGCGCTGTGAAGTCGTTGTCGCGGTCCCCAAGGAATACGACCTCGTGCGCACGACCAAGCCGTACTTCCGGTCGACCTACGTGTTCGTGTATCCAAAGGACAAGGGACCTCAGATCCGGTCGCTCGACGATCCTGTGCTCAAGAAGCTGAAGATCGGGGTGCACCTGCTGGGCAACGACTATGAGAACCCTCCACCGGTTCACGAGCTGTCGAAGCGCGGAGTGGTCGGCAATCTGGTCGGCTTCAACACGTTCTACTCCGCGGAGAATCCGCCCAGCGCGATCATCGACGCCGTTGGCAGCGGCAAGGTCGACGTCGCGATCGTCTGGGGGCCGGCTGCCGGCTACTTCGTCAAACGCCAGCGCGTGCCACTGCTGATGGTGCCGGTGCCGTCCGCGCCCGGCGATTTACCGTTTGCGTTCGACATCTCGATGGGCGTCAAGCCGGGGAACACCGCGTTGCTGTCGACCCTCGAGAAAGTGATCGACACGAAGCGCGTCGAGATCGAGCGCATCCTGAACGACTACAACGTTCCATTGGTCGAGAGAAAGGCACCCCCGAAACCATGATCTCGCGAACGATGATCACCGCGGCAGCGGCCGTGTTTCTCGTAACCGCCATTGACGTCGTCTCAGACAGCCCGCGCACGACGGTCATCGCGCAGGCGCCTTCGGACACCTACAACGACGTGTACAACGGCTGGAAGTGGTGGCACGTGTACTGTTACCGCTGTCACGGCGTAGACGCGATCGGCACCACCAACGCGCCGAACCTGACGGATCCCAACTTTAAGCTGACGCCGGCACAGTTCCTCAAGACCGTTCGCAACGGCATTCCCGACAAGGGCATGCAGGCGTGGGACAAGCTGCTCGAAGACAAGCAGATCAGACAGATTCACCTCTACGTTCGCGCGCGAACTGACAAGATCCTGCCGCCAGGACGACCCGATGAAGTAGGCCCCAACAAAGGGCCGTGGGTTCCTCCCGCCGGCTGGCCGAAGCGCTAGCTGGGCTTCCCTGGATAATCTAAGGAAGACCTGCAACCATTTCCTTCCCCAGATCGTCTAGGGAAGGTATGGCTGTCCGCCAGATCGACCTACTCCAGGGAACGCTCGACCTCCTCATCCTGAAGAGCCTGAACACCAGTCCCAATCACGGCTACGGCATCGCGATGCGGCTTCATCAGCTCTCGGACGAGGTGCTAAGGGTCGAAGAGGGGTCGCTGTACCCGGCACTCTACCGGCTCGAGGAGCAAGGTCTCGTCGAGTCGGAGTGGCGTCCGACCGAGAACAACCGCAAGGCCAAGTTCTATTCGTTGACGCGAAAGGGGCGCGCCGCTGCGCAGGCCGAGCACGACGCGTGGCTGCGTCTCTCGAAAGCGGTGACCAAGGTGCTGCGCGCGCTCGAGCAGGGAGCCTGAGATGCGAATCCGGCCGCCTCGAATCATCCGCCGCATGGTCGCGCTGTTCACCTGGGAGCGGCGCGACGACGACATGGACCGGGAGATGGTGTTTCATCTCGAGTCGATCACGCGCGAGTACATGCGCGCCGGCATGAGCGAGCAGGACGCGAGTCGCGCTGCCCGGAAGCGCTTCGGCAGCGTGCTCAGACACAAGGAGCGGGGCCACGACGTCCGACGCGCCCCGTGGATCGAGGACATCATGCGCGACGTGAGACACATGGCTCGCGGACTTCGGAAGAACATGGGGTTTACCACGGCCGTCGTGCTCACCCTCGCGCTCGGCATCGGCGGGAATACGGCCATCTTCTCTGTGGTCGACCAGCTCTTACTCAGGCCGCTTCCGTACCCCAACGGCGACGAGCTCGTCACCGTCTACGAGGCGTTCCCCAAATCGGCCCTGGGTGACGGCGAGGTACGCCTGCGCAACGTCGTCTCGCCTGCGAACTGGCTCGATTGGCAGCGCGAGAGCAAGACGCTCCATGGCTTCGCCGCGTACTTCCTATTCCCAGGAACGATGACCGGCGTCGGCGAGCCCCTGCGCGTGCGATCGCACCTGGTCTCGTCGGAGTTCTTCCCGCTCCTTGGCGTCAAGCCGCTCCTGGGGCGGACGCTGACCGATGCGGACGATCGGCCGAAGGCGCCTCGCGTCGTGGTGCTGAGCCATCGTCTCTGGGAGGACCGCTTCGGCAGCGACCCGAAAGTCATCGGCCGCGTTATCCGAGTGAATGACAACCCGATCGAAGTTGTCGGTGTGATGCCGCCAGGATTCCGGTTCCTGTATCAGGACATCGACATGTGGAGTCCGTTCCAGCTCGATCGCAATCAGGATTGGCGACGGACGGCCGGTCGATTCATGAACGTCGTGGCACGGCTGAAGCCGGGCGCGACGCTCGAGGGCGCGCAGGCAGAGATGAAGGCTCTCGCCGATCGGCTCGCCGGCATGCATGTCTTCAACAAGAACACGAGCGCGACCGTCGTCTCGTTGCGGGAGGAGCTGACCGGCCAGGTGGAGGCGTCGTTGATCGTGCTCTACGCCGCCGTCGGCGTCCTGCTGGCGATCGCGTGTTTCAACGTTGCGAATCTGCTGCTGGCGCGCGCGGCCTCGCGGCGGCGCGAAATTGCGATTCGGACGTCGCTCGGCGCGGGCCGTCTGGCGATCATTCGGCAGCTGGTGGTCGAGAGCCTGTTGCTGGCTGTGCTCGGAGGTGCGCTCGGCATCGCACTCGCGCGAATGAGTCTGGATGCGCTCGTCGCGTTCGCCCCGCAGAATCTGCTTCGTGTGCCCGAGCTCTACGTCGATCAGCGGGTGCTCCTATACGCACTGCTGCTCTCCGTCTTCACCGGTGTCGTCGTCGGCATCGTGCCAGCGCTGCTGGTCGCGGGCCAGCCGATTGCGGCGGCCATTCGTGCCGGCGGCCTGACGGTGGCGCACTCACCACGGATTCGGCAGACGCTGGTCGTCTGTCAGGTGGCGATGACGGTGATTCTGTTATCCGGCGCCGGTCTCCTGGCTCGGACGATTCTCGCGTTGAACGCCACGAACAACGGCTTCGACAAGCGCGACGTGCTGACGATGGAGGTGCAACTGCCGGGAGCGCGTTACCAGGCGGAGCGACGGACGGCGTTCTACCGCGACACGCTGAACGCCATTCGTGCGCTGCCGGGTGTGGAGGCGGCGGGAGCGGCCAATAGCTTGGCGGTCGTCGGCGGCCCGCGTGGCGGCAGTTGGTTCCATCGGCTCGGCACCCCTGAGCTGCCACCACCTGAACGACCGGTGACGCTGATTCGCGTGGTCACACCCGGATACTTCCGCACGCTTCGCATCCCGGTGCTGCGAGGGCGCGAGTTCACAGAGGCAGACGAGACCAGCCCGACGCAGAGCTTCATCGTGAACGAAGCGTTCGCCAAGCAGTACTTCACCGACAGCGATCCCATCGGCGCGTCGCTCACGGTGTGGATGCAGGACAAGAACCCGTATCTGCCGATTATCGGGGTGGTCGGCGATGTGAGCGAAGGGTCGGTCAGAGAGAACGCACAGCCGACCGTCTTTTACAGCCATCGCCAGATGTCGGAAACAGCGATGACGCTGTTCGTTCGCACCGCGCAGCCCGGTCCGATCGCCGCGTCGGCGATCGCCGAAATCCGACGCGCTGATCCCAACCTCGCCGTGACCAGGGTGCAAACACTGGAGGGCGCGCTGGCCGAGAGCGTCGCGCGGGAGCGACTCAACGCGATGGTCTCGGGGGCGTTCGCGATTAGCGGTTTGCTGCTGGCGTCGCTTGGCCTCTACGGGTTGCTCGCGTTCGTCGTCACCGAACGGACGAAGGAGATTGGGATCCGGATCGCCCTCGGTGAGCAACTCGCACGCTTGAGAGGGTCGGTCGTCGTCGGCGGGCTTCGTCTGGTGGCCATCGGCGCCGTGATCGGCCTCGCCGGGTCGGTACTGGCGCTGCGGTCTTTGCGGTCGCTGCTGTTCCAAGTGACGCCAGGCGACGTCTCGACCTATGCGGTCGTATTGACCCTGCTCTGCGGCGTCGCGGCGCTGGCCTCGTATGTGCCTGCGCGTCGGGCGGCCCGCGTCGAACCGCTGGTGGCGCTTCGTCAGGAGTAGGCCCAACGCCGCCCGTTTCGGCGCCTGATCCCCGTTGACGCCGCCCCAAATCGGGCGTAACGTCTCCGCACTTTCATACCGGTCGCAATGGCACTCTTCGGGTCACCCTCTCACGAAGGGAGCTGTTATGAATCGACGGTCGGTTCGCGTGTACGCGTGTCGTGTCGCCGCGGTCAGTCTGCTTGCCACCGTCGTCGTATCAGCGTGCGGACGCGCGCTCGATGATGATCCAAAATCGCCTATCGACGTCGCGGTCGAGCAGACCTACATCACCATTGGCAACAAGTCAGGCGCCGCGCTCGTCGACGGCACCGTCGAACTGGTCCCGTCCGGCGTGCTGGCGCCATACAGATACTCGTTGACGCGTATCGAATCGGGCTCGAACCGGCAGGTGCCGCTCGATCGATTCTCCGGGGCGGGCGGTGCCCGGTTTTCGCGGGGAGCGACGCGCATTCGCAGCGTTCGGCTCACCGTCACCGACATCGCCGGCAAGAAATACAAGCGCGAAGTTCCGTTCAAGTGAGCGGATGACGCGCGAAGAGGTGCACCAATGTCGATTTCACGCCTGGAACGCCTGCTGACGATCGGCGCCGCAGTTGCGGCATTCGCCGCCGCGACCGGCTCGAGCCAGACCGACGTATCCGACCCGGCGGGCGCGTCGCTGCCGAATCCGAACCCGACCGTCGTCAAGAACTTCGGGACGCTGCCGGATGGCCGCGTCTGGGGATCGACGGCAGGTGTCGACATCGGACGCGATGGTCACATCTGGGCGTACGACCGGTGCGGTGCGAACTCCTGCGCCGGTTCCAAGGCGGATCCGATCGTGAAGCTCGATCGCCAGACGGGGAAGCTGCTCGCGAGCTTTGGCGGAGGTCAGTTCATCTTCCCGCATGGCATTCACGTCGATCGCGACGGCAACATCTGGATGACTGACGGCCGGGCGGCGAATGAAATGGAGCTGGCGAAATTCCCGGATGCCAAGGGCAAGGGTCACACCGTCACGAAGTTCAGTCCCGACGGCAAAGTGCTCCTGCAGTTGGGCAAGCCCGGAGTCGGAGCGAGAGGGAAGGATACGTTCCTCGAGCCAAACGACGTGATCACGACACCGAACGGTGACATCTTCGTCTCCGACGGACACAGCGGTCAGAACCCGAACGTTCCGCCCGAGACCAACGCACGAATCGTCAAGTTCACCAAGGACGGGAAGTACGTCAAGGAATGGGGCAAGCTCGGCTCGGCGCCCGGCGAGTTCCGAACGCCGCACGCGCTCGCGCTCGACTCGCGCGGCCGTCTGTTCGTCGCCGATCGCGGCAATCACCGGATTCAGATCTTCGATCAGGACGGAAAATTCCTGGCCGAGTTGAAGCAGTTCAGCCGCGTCAGCGGTCTCTTCATCACGCGCAACGACACGCTCTACGCGATCGATTCGGAGTCGAGCCCGGAGCGGCACCCCAACTGGAAAACCGGCGTGCGCATCGGCTCGGTGAAGGAAGACAAGGTGCTTCAGTTCATCCCGCCGCACGCGCTCCCGACGGGCGCGCCGCATGGGGCTGCTGGCGAAGGTATCGCGGTTGACGCCGATGGCAACGTTTACGCGGCGGAGGGACCGCTGTCGCGGCAGGCGGCCGGCGGTGGGCTCACGAAGTACACAAAATAGTACTTGGTGCTTCGTTCTTGGTCCGTTCTTGGTCCTCGGTCCCTGGTCCACGGCATGGACCAAG
>Ga0111539_10003092_pt1 | contig 22064 bp, 19 predicted proteins | sample RhiMethybrSRZTD1_FD_79667 | JGI IMG/M metagenome (GOLD analysis project Ga0111539, IMG submission 79667) | Populus rhizosphere microbial communities from Tennessee, USA - Rhizosphere MetaG P. TD hybrid SRZTD1 (version 2) (version 2) | ecosystem: Host-associated > Plants > Roots > Rhizosphere >...
CATTGCCAGCGCCTGCGAGAAAACTTTCGAGATCGACTGAATAGAGAAGGAGTAATCGACGTCTCCCAACGTGAGCGACTGGTTATCCGTCGTTACTATCGCAATGCCAAAAAGCTTTGAGTCAACGTGGGCCAGGTAAGGAATGTAATCGGCATTCTTTCCGGAAGTATCGTTCTTAAACTTTTCGTACGCTTCACGAACTACCGCCTCCACTTGCGCGCGCGCTGGTGCTACCGGGCTCGTCTTCTGTCCCACAGCCGGCAGCGATGGCGTTGCAAATGCCATCACGACCAGGAGCGCCATGATCGAGCGTAACTGAGGTCTTCTTCTCAACATGGGGCTCCCGATCAAAACGCAAACACTTTCGAGAAATTGTATTTAAAGGAAAACTGCAGATGGACGTCTTCAGAACTAAAGCCGTCGCGGAAGTTTTCACGCCGTCCCCAAATGATTTCCGTTCCCAGCATCACGCGATCTGTCGGATAGAACAGGAGATTGCCCGAAGCGTAGTGACCACGCCGAAACGCGTCCGCCGTCGCCCCGTCGGAATTCGAGATATCAATCATCGAGTAGCCAATCGAGCTGCTGAAGCGTTTGTTCCAGGTGTGATCGAGATAGGTCATCCAGGCCCACATCGGCAAAGCCACACCTTTTAACGGTCTGTGTGGATCGCCTAAATTTAGCTCGACGCCGACGTCGACCGGTGCGTCGTTCATGTAGTTCTGAATGCCGTGCCCATAAACATAGGAAAACTTGCCGACGTCCTTCTTTCCGAAATTAAGGCCTGAGGTTATTGCGAAGCCCGCGCCCGTTGCGCTGCCGCTAAGATCAACGTCGTCGTCGACCGTGTCCACCCATTTCATGTGGCGCACGACTCCGGCGATCTGGACATGACCCCAGTCCCGGTCGAAACGAACGTTGCCGGTAAGGTCCGGCAGGTTGAATCTCGGTCGGACGCCTTGCAATGCGATGCGGTCTGCGGCCTGGCCCAAGTCAGCGCTCGCACCCGGTCGCTCGGCTGCAATCGTGATCGAGTTCTTACCTTTGAGAGGCATCCAGCGAAATTGCACGTTACGAAACCATGCAATTCCGTTTGGTCCCCAGTATTCATTCGTGTTTGGAAAGACATCCGGATCAACGAAGGTGCTCCAGTATTGACCGGCACCGAACTGGCCCAACTCTCCCCAGGCATGCCGCAGACGGAACGTCGTTTGACCCGCATCGACGCCGGTACCAAATAATTCAAACTCGAAGATCGTTTTTAGCTCGCCGTACTTCGTGGGCGTGGTCGACTTCGCGCCGAAGCGAGTTTGCCTGACGCTGAAATAAGTATTTCCATCCGGAGCAAATTGATCTCTAAACGCCGGTAGCTTTACAGCGCGCACCGTGTCAAACCATTTCGGATCGGCCTGCTTGAACTGATAGCCGGCGTCGAGCATCGCAAATCCATAGATCTGAAAAGTGCTTTCGCCTTTGCCGTCCTGTGGTGCTGGAGAAGCTGGTGATGTTGTAGGGGTTGCTGGTTGCGAATAGGTTGCGTCGATAACCGTCGCAGGAGCAGGGATCTTTGCTTTTGTGTCTTCGATGGCGTTGATCTGCCCTTTGAGCTCAGACACGATCTGCTCGAGTTGTTGCACACGTTGTTTGAGTTGTTCTACGTCTGAAGCCGGCTTCGCCGGTTCCTGTGTTTGGGCTGTTTGTGCGAGTACCGAACTGGAGAACAAACACAAGACGACTAACACCACTACTGATCGCAAGCCTGATTGACTATCCGCGTTCATACACCTTCCTCCAATGATCGGGGGCGGAGTTTGCTTTCTTAATGCGGAATGTAGAGGGAGCGGTGAGTAGCTGGAACTAGCAAAAGTTACAGGGATGGCGTTGCCCAGTGATTCTATCCACAGATTACGCAGATTCCATAAATCAATCTGTGTAATCCGTGGATAAACGACCTGTCAGAAGTAACAGGCGAGAAGTGCGGGCGTTGCCAATACATTAACAGCATGACGCCCCAATCGGATTACGAGTTAGCTCAGGCAATTTCTCACGGCGCGATTTCGTGCATGGCCGATCTTTACGAACGTTACAACAAGATGGTCTACGGCGTGTGCTTGAGAATGACTGGTGATGTGAGCGAGGCCGAGGATTTGACGCAGGACGTTTTTATCCAGCTATTTAAAAAGGTGGGAACGTTCCGTGGCGACAGCAGGTTCTCAACCTGGCTTTATCGCTTAACCGTCAACCAGGTCCTGATGCACTTTCGTAACACGATTCGACGAAGAGAATCGCCCTGCATGTTTGATGACTTAATTAAAACGCGAATCGGAAAGCATTCGTTTAGTCATCAGATCATGGATCGCATCGCCCTCGATCTCGCGCTCGCAGAACTTCCTTCGGGCTCGCGATCCGTTTTCGTCAAGTTTGATGTCGAGGGCTACAATCACCAGGAGATCGCCGAGATCTTCGGCTTTAGTACCGGTAACTCGAAATCACAACTTCACAAAGCCCGAAGGAAGCTCCGCAAGCTTTTGGGTCTAAATGACCGTCAGAGTTTTCGTACCGCCATCAGACGTATGGGAGCGATGCCATAAGTTTCTACGTCGATCGAGTTACCGTCCAACACCTTGATCTTGGCTGAGTATATGAGCGAGCCCTCTCCTTCTTCCTTGCCCTTATCTTTCGTCTTTAGATCGACCTGAAGAACTCCAAACGGGTAATCCTGCGACCTGTTTCCCGCATACACTTCAAGAAATCCGATCGGCCGATCGCCAAGTGCATAGATGCGTCTTCCTTCCGGTGTGCGATGAGAGCGTATGAGTTTGAGGTCATAAAACCCTACGCGTCCAGTGAGAGTTATCTTGCCTATCGACTTGGCCTTCTCGAGAGCTTTGAGTAAAGCATCCGGGCCGGATTCGACCAGCAGGCCGGCCATTCTCTTCGCATCTGCGTCGCTCGTGTAACTGTTTACATACAAATCAACGTTCGCTCTCGCTCCAGCGCCAACCATTGCCGGGCCCGCTCCGGACGGCAGGTATGCGAGCGCGCCAAACTTTTCCTTCTTGGGTTTCGCTTGTTCCTGCGGCGGCGCTGCGGCTGAGATAGTTAGTCCACAGGCTACCAACACGCAACACGCGATCAAGATTATCCTTCTCATGTTCACTTCCCTTCTTCAGCCTACGACTTCACCGGCGGCGGATACTTCTTGAACAACTTCGCCATGGCTTTGTTGAGGTTCTTCGCGACCTTGTTCGGATCTTTCCCCGAACCTAAGGTCTTCGTCGCATCGCCACGCCAGATCTGTTTCTTCGTGGCAACGTCGTAGATATCGCAACTGAGCGTACCGATGTTGATCGTGGAGCTGGTTGTTGTCGTCGTCGACATGCCGCCCCAACCACCCCAGCCGCCCCAGCCCCACATGTCACCACCGGTGCTGTAGGAGTTCCACTGTTTCTCCTGATTGACGGCCGCCTGGTAAGTGACGTAGAGGTCAGGGTTATCTTCGGACTTGGTCAAACCCTTGGCGGCGAGTTGAGTATCGATTGCTCGCATGATCTGCTCGTCGAGAATATTGTTCGGGTATTGAGCTTTCGGCACCCTCACCCATTTGTAGGTTTTGTATTTGCTGAAATCGGTTCCCTGGAGGTAGTTGAAACGAATGTCCTGGGCCGAAGCCACAGCACAACAAGCCAGCAGCAGCCCAACCACTAAATTCAATTGCAGAGTCTTTCTCATTCTGCGCACACCATCCTTCTTTAAGACTTTATCGGGAGTTTAAGGTCGGCGGGTGAATCTGAAACTGTCACTTTTGACAGGCCAGCGCTGCGCTTTCTCTGTGCAACCTCTGTGTTCTCAGTGACTCTGTGGCTGCTCGAAACTCGAGATACAACAACCACAGAGTCACTGAGAACACAGAGGTTGCACAGAGAAGAGCCATCCGGAGGGGCGTGGCATGATCCGAAAATTTGTTTGGCCTGTGATCCTGTTTTTGATGTTGGTATCTTCAACCTACGCGAAGAACGACGACGATGTAGTGGTTCTGAAAAATGGTGATCGGATCACTGGAGAGATAAAAGGACTTCAACGTGGTGAGTTTAAAATCAAGGCTGACTACATGGCCGAGGCGGTCCGGCTCGATTGGACCAAAATCGAACGAATCGAAAGCAAATCGACCTTCATCATCTCTCTCGTTGATGGCAAGCTGTTCACGAGCGGCATGCGCCTGATGGCTTCGAACTCGAATCATGCCCCAAACTTCATCATTGGCCCATCCGATAGCGCACTCCGCGTGCACCAGTTGGACGTAATAAGAATTCTTCCGGTTGATCCGGGATTCTGGAAGCGCCTGGAAGGATCGATCGATTTTGGCTTCAGCTTCACGAGCGGCAATGATCAGTATCAAACCGGACTCACTGCCACCACAACTTACCGGACCGGAGATCATTCGTTTACAGCTTCAATAGATTCTGCCTTTAGTGGACAAAGAGAAGGAACCAGCATCACTCGCAGGGAATTCACGTTTGATTATAGAAAGCAGTTGACGCCTCGTTACTTTGCGGGAGGGTTTTTCGATCTACTCCAAAGCGATCAGCAGAGTTTGGATCTTCGCACCTCGATTGGAGGTCTGCTTGGACGCAACCTGCGTCAAACCGAGAGCTCGCGGATTTCGGTTTTCGGTGGCGTACTGGGCACTCGCGAGAAGTATTCCACCGTGCTTGAAAAACCCGAAAGCACGAATGCTGACGCGTTAGCGGGAGTCGAGCTCAACATTTTTCATTTCAAGGCGACCGATATTCGCTCGCGGTTCAGTTTGTTTCCGAGTTTGACCACGCCAGGACGCATGCGAATGCAAACGACTTCGGACCTGCAAGTAAAAATCGTGAAGGACTTGTACTGGGGCTTTCACCTTTATGAGAACTTCGATAGCAAACCGCCGGTGCGAGCAGACAAGAATGATTTCAGCATCAGCACCTCATTAGGTTGGAAGTTCTAACTTGGACACGGCTCAAAGCCCGGCTCCTGTAACTTTTGCCAGTGGCCTGACGGCCTAAGTCACCCTACAACCACAGCGGCGTTGCAAACCTCGGCCAACTCGCCCGGCGTTCTCATTGAGGACGGACGCCAGTCAGCAGCGGGCGCGTTTGGTCTTAAGGTGTTCCGTTCCTGTTCAAAGAACACCTTTTGTCCTGGCCGCGTTTTTGAAGCGATTAATGCTTGGGGGAACGAAGCGCGGTCAGGTTCTTTCCTAAAGAGATTGCCACCTTCTCAGTTGCTTCTCGATCGACGCATCGCCGGAGGTTACCCGAATGAATAGTCACAATGAGTTGAGACGAGATCTGAGCGATGTCCTCAGCGAGAGCTGGGTTCCTTTGGACGGCGAAGTTGCTGCAGCTACACATCAGGGTCACGTCAGAGAAAATAATGAAGACAGTTACTTCCTGATGCGGTTTGGCCGTTCCCTGGAAAAACTCGCGACAAACCTCGAAGATTATTTTGTCGAAGAAAACTATTCAATCACCGGTTATGGATTATTGGTCGCGGACGGCATGGGCGGCATGGCGGCCGGAGATGTTGCGAGTCGCATGGCGATTTGCAAGCTGATCGAACTTCTCGTAGATACGTCCGACTGGACCCTCGCACTCAAACGAAATAAAGACGTCAAAACCGTCTTTGAGCGCATGACCAGGCGCTTTTACGATATCGACAGAACTTTGAAACAAGAAGCCACCGACGACCACACACTTTCCGGAATGGGAACCACGCTAACGGTTGCCGGCACGCTTGGAAACGATCTCGTGCTGGGCCATGTTGGTGATTCACGCGCGTACTTGTTGCGTGGAGATGTTTTCAGACAATTAACACGGGACCATACCCTCGCCCAGATGCTGATTGACGCGGGCGTCGCGAATTCCGACGATCCCGCTCCGCGATCGATGAGACACGTCCTGACTGCTGCGATTGGTTCTCTCGACGAACGTATCGAGCCTCAGGTACAACGCTTCAGGTTACAGGGAGGCGACCAGCTCCTGCTCTGCACGGATGGGTTGACGGAAATGGTTGACGATGAGCTTATCGCGAGTGTGTTGCGTGAGTCGTCTTCAGCTCAACTCGCTTGTGACAGTCTGGTTGATCTGGCACTCGGAGCCGGTGGGACAGATAACATCACCGTTGTCGTTGCCCGCTTCAGGGCCGCCTGATTCTCTTTCTCAATCCATTTGGTGGACAGGATTAATCCTGTCTCAAAAACCGAGGATCGTTGATGCGGTCTTCTTTCGTTGCCTCAACTCGTCGATCCACGAGTTGATTGTCTCGAGCATTTCCCGCCTTGTTTGATTCTCAGTCTTCAATTCACACTCCGGAATTTCCTGCTGACAGGCGGAGATTTGTCGCTGCTCGCGCTTGATGATTCTGATTGTTTTATCGGTTCCGGGCATTTGAGTTGAACGCATCGTATTGAGCGGTCATTCTCCCAAACACTGTCAGAATTAACAGTGTTGCCAGCCACAGCGCGTCGTTACGATGCCCACGCTAGAACAGCAGGTCGGCCCCAAGGGCTGGCAAGTGCAGGACGCGCTGCAGGTGGAGCGTGTGGACTGCGTTGCTCAAAGAATAGAAGGCTGACTCGTGCTTTAACCCCAACAAACAAGGAGCAGACTAATGAGAATCAGCAGTAACAGTGTTCTGAGACTGATGACAGTCGCCTTCGTTCTCGTGTCGGCCGGCGCTGGTAATGCGTACGCCGCGAGATCATGGGCGACGACCGATCGTCCGGAAGTGCGCACCTTGCCTCAGGAAGAGGTCAAGAAAATGAAGGGGGTCGTGGTCAAGCGCGAACCCGATTCGTTCACCATGTCCGAAACAACAGGCGGCCCGACAACGACAGTTGTCTTGACGTCGAGTACGGAAGTGAAGAGCCATAAAAAAGGTGTTTTCCGCGGCTCGAAGGAATACGCCGCGAGCTACATCCTGCGTGGGCTCCGACTCGAAGTTGACGGAATCAGAAATTCCGACGGGACAATCACCGCCGATAAGATCCGTTTCGACGAGCAGGATTTACGAACCGCGCAAGCACTCAAGGCGACGGTCGACCCGGTCGAAGCGGAGCTGAATGAGAAACTCAAACAACAGCAGGCGGAGCAGGAACGGCTGGCTGGTCAGATCGAAGAGAATCGAGCACTGACGCAGCAAGCGCAGGCATCAGCGGATGCTGCCGCCGAATCAGCGAGAAAAGCACAGTCCACTGCGGACTATGCCAATAATCGAATCAATGGGCTCGATGATTTCGACCCTCTCAAGACGATTACCGTTTACTTCACGACCGGAAGCTCAACCCTGGGCCCGAAAGCCAAAGCGGAGATCGACAAAGCCGCAGCGTGGGTTAAGACTCAGGACACGAAAGGCTGGGTGATGGCTGTGATCGGTTATGCCGATACTACCGGCAACTCGCAACGCAATATCGATTTGAGCGAGCGACGCGCGAACGCCGTCATCTATTACATCGTCAGCAAGTACAAGATGCCGCTGAACCGCCTGGTCCAGCCATTTGGTTATGGACAGTTGGAGCCGGTAGCAGAAAACAAGACTGCGGCGGGCCGCGCCAAGAACCGTCGAGTCGAAATCAGATTGATGGTTAACAAAGGGATCGCCGGGACAGTTGGCAAGGGTAATTAAGATCGAGGTGTAGCGGGTGCGGGACCATAGTTAGAGAGGAGCATCTGCTAAACCTCATTGGGGCCGGGTAAGCCAACACCCCGGCCCTTTTTTTTCGCCACAAAAAGGCACAAAAGCACAAAAGAGATTCGGTTAAGGAACTCTCTTTAAGTGCTTCTTTGTGCCTTTTGTGGCTAGAACTTTTTGTGCCTTTTTGTGGCTAGAAGGATGATAGGAAGGTGCGGCCGGCCATTACTTCCCTGACTGCGACAATCAGATCCGCGGCCATCCGCGTTTTGAATACGTATCCTTCGGCGCCGCTCTTAAAAGCGGCGCCGACAAAATCCGAATCATTGTGAATGGTCAGAAAGATCACCTTCGCTGGTGAGTCGCTCAGCTTGAGCTGCGCAGCGGCCTCGATACCACTCACATTGGGCATCGAGATATCAAGCACACATACGTCGGGTTTCAACGTGGCCGCTGCCTCGAGGAGTGCTTCTCCACTATCAACGGCTCCCACGACTTCGAACTCACTCTTCAGCAAGCGTACCACCCGGTTCCGCATCAACTTATGATCTTCAGCAACCAGAATCCGAGCCCGCTTCACTTTTTCGTACCCCGCCAAGTAATGGCCTTATATGCCGTAATGATCGTAGGACCAAACAGAAAGGGCACGCACTAGCAAAACTGACAGGTAATTTTACGGAGCTATGCGAAAGCAACAGAGCTCTTCAACGCATACTCAATGAGTTCTGCACTGCTTCTGATGTTGAGATGCTCCATCATCGTGTATTTGTGAAAAGCAACTGTGCGCGGAGACACGTTAAGTACAAACGCAGCCTCTTTCATCGAAAGCCCCTCAGCCAGAAGCTGCAGGACCTCCTTTTGACGAAGCGTCAGTGAGTACTTGTTCTTTCGTTGTTTGAAGTTCTGCACAAATGAGCCGTCCATCCCTTTAGTCATCAACGGAGTGACGTAATAGCCACCTCGTACAACTTGCCGGATTGCCTGGAGCAGCTCGGTGGCCGCCGAATTCTTAAGCACAAAGGCGGAGGCACCCAACCTGAAAGCCTCGCCCGCAATGTCTGGATCGTGATTCATTGTGAGATACACGAGTTTTACCATCGGCATTGTTTGCTTAAGTCTTTGACCTGCATTCAAGCCGTTCATGGTCGGCATGCCGATGTCGAGCACGATGACGTTCGGATTCAATTGTGGAGCAGACTCGACCAGCGTATGACCATCAGAGAATGTGCCAACGACTTCGAACTCCGGTTCAATCAAACCTTTCAGCGCATCGAGCATCAGCGTGTGGTCATCTGCGAGAATGACTCGGGGGCGTTTCATAAAACCCTCCTTGGAATTAGGTTTCCGAATTCAGGGGAATCACTACATCGATCCGAGTGCCATGCAGGGGTCGCGAGCAAATCTTGATTTCTCCGCCAACGAGCCGGAGACGCTCGTGCATGCTGATGAAGCCGAGACCTTTGTCCATCAAGTCTGAACCAGTGTCGAAGCCACATCCGTTGTCTGAGATAGAAAGTCGAATAGAGTTATATGTTTTGGTGAACACTACCTGGACAGCGTCAGCGCTGCTGTGCTTCACGCTATTGCGAAGCGTCTCTTGCACAATTCTGAAGAGACACAGCGTGACGTCTTTCGGAAGATCAGCCGGCACTTTACTTTGATGGAAGTGCACTCTCAGCTTTCCGTTTTGCGTCAGAGTCAATTCGTCACAGAGGCTTTTCACGGCCGCAATCAGTCCTAAATGGTCCAGCTTGGAGGGATGTAGCTTGTAAGACAGTCGATGTATGTCACTCGAGATCTCCTGAGCCTGCAATTGCATTTTGTGAAGACGCTTCTGCAACGCAAGAGAGTTACGGTTTTTCTGACTGAGTTGATCGAGCTCAATCGACAGCACCGCCATACGCTGGTTTAAGTCGTCGTGTAACTCCCGTGCTATTCGTTTGCGCTCCTCTTCCTGAGCTGCAATCAGGCGGCTGCCAAGATGTTTCAACGCTTCCTCGTTACGCTTCCGCTCTGAAATGTCGATCATGAAGCCGTGCATTCGAGCCGGCGAGTCATTCGCAGAAGTAATGCTGACGAGATTCTGTATCCAGGCCACCCGACCTTCGTTACCAATCATGCGAAAGGTCAAATCAAAGTGTTCCACGAGTCGAGCTTGCTTCTGATAGGTGCTCAACACCCGACCTCGATCGTGCGGATGAATGTGAGAAGCAAAAAAGTTAGGTTCGTACCAGTCACTAGTTGGAAAACCGAGCATCTTTACCGCCTGCTCACTGACGTATGTGAATCGTTGAGCTTCAACTTCCGCTTCCCACGAAACTACCTTGGTAGTCTCGAGCAACTGAGTCAAACGTTCTTTCGTGTGCTTGAGATCCTCACGAGCCGCGGCTATGTCCTCGTGCGTCATCAAGACTCTGAAAGTCGAGCCTGGCAGGTTCAAGCGGGCAGCATGCATGACGAACGGCCGGCCTTCGTTAACCTGCGGGCAGTAATAATTGCGATGAAATTCCTTTTCCCCACCATAAAGTATTCGTCGCAGATCTTCCGCCAGGGTTACGTCTGCAACTTCGTCAAATTCCGACGCGGGAAGCCGCTTGAAGCTCTCAAAGGAATACTGGGCACCTTGAGACCCGGAAGTTGTGGCGTGATCCAACAGGCGCCAGGCATTGCTTGTATAGAGAATCGAGCCTGACTCGTTGAGCACCGCGACATTCGAAACGCAGGCGTCCACAATTGCGCGCAGGAAATCATCCGTGTCTTCCTTTATGGTCTTAACGAGAGTGTTGATTGGCTTAGGACCCATAAACGGAGACAAGGTCCGCTCAGTTTGCAACATCCATTGCGGACTTATCGGCTTCCGGTTGTCTGACTGTCTCGACATGGTTATCGCTTTACCTCTTCAGGCTGTACGTTCAAGGTTGCAAGCTTCAGATGTCACGAAGGCTTTCGAATCGGTACTGCCGACACTGAGAACCATGATTGCGCCGCGGAGAATCGCAAAGTCGTTCGAGCGCAGATAACGGTCAAGGTCCGACTCAGTTTCCCACTCGCTCAGCAGCAACGAAGAATTCTGATCGACTGCATCCAGGTAGAAACGAATCGCACGGCAGCCTTTAACGTCTTTGATCGGTCCGAGCAAACGGCCGATCGTTTGTGCGAGTTCAACTCGCTTCTCAGCTTTCACTGTAATCCTGGTGGTCTTTAGGATCACGATTGCTCCTCAATTCCGACATCATTCACTGAAGACACTCCGCCCTTATGCCGCACGAATATCTTTCTTAAAAGAACTCAACTTGGGCTGAGAGGTTGTCAGGTCTGAGCGGTGCTATACGTAGTGCAAGCCGCGTGCACAAGCAAAGAACCGTCTACTGCTAACGAGCCTTAATCGTTTGTTTTTAGCGGGTTAAGAGTAGTGGGGAATTGGTCCATACTCTGGTCATAATACATATGGCCGTTAAATTTCGCGGGATCCGCTTAACTCCACGGATATGTTGATGTGGTGATGTTTCTCTTGCGGCGGGGTTGCGGTATAACGCAGCCATAGCAATGTGCCAGACTTCCACATCCTACCCATGGCAGAGCGCGGATGCTTTCAGATCCTTTCTAGATAAGATCTAATTAGGATGTGAACTTTCCTTGTGTGCTTTTGTGCCCTTTGTGGCGAGAGGATTACGCGGACCGGGCGGCCCGCTGTATTCCGAGCTTAATCATTCGTGTCCGTAATGTGCTGGGATTCAGACCGAGGACATTTGCCGCACCGTGCGGTCCCTCAATTCGCCAGCCGGTGTTCTCAAGGGTGCGAACGATGTAGTCGCGTTCGACTTCTTCGAGAGTCTTCGCAGCAAAGGGAGGCTCCTCAACGATCTCTTCAAATCGATCGATCGTATGCAAAACACTTCCTTTAGCATGAATCACCGCTCGCTCGATCGCGTTTGCAAGTTCTCTGACATTACCCGGCCACGAATGACTTTGAAAAGTTTGCAGCGCACGCGGCGAAACCGAGGTAATAATCTTGCCGAACTTCTTTGCGTACCCGTTCACAAAGTGTTCGACCAGTAAAGGTATATCTTCCTTGCGCTGCCGTAACGGCGGCACGGTGATGGGATAAACGTTTAATCGATACCAGAGATCCTCGCGAAACCTTCCGTTGTCGACTTCAACTTTCAGGTTGCGATTAGTTGCGGCGATGATCCGAACATCTGCCTGGATTGTCTTATTACCGCCCAGTCTCTCAAACTCGCCTTCCTGAATCACTCTTAACAGCTTCACCTGTAATTCGAGCGGTAGCTCTCCAATCTCATCCAGGAATATCGTTCCGCCAATTGCCAATTCGAAACGACCAAGTTTACGTGCACCGGCTCCGGTAAAAGCTCCTTTTTCATGTCCAAACAATTCGCTCTCAATCAAGCTGGGTGCGAGGGCTCCGCAATTTACTTTTATGAAGGCACGCTCTTTCCGCGCACTTGCACCGTGAATCGCGCGGGCTACGAGCTCTTTTCCAGTACCCGTTTCGCCTGTTATCAGCACGGTAGTATCGGTTGGCGCTACCTGCGTCACTTTGAAGAGCACATACTTGATCGCATCGCTTTGCCCCACGATCTCGCCGAAGGTCGGATCCAATTGCAGCTCCTGCTGCAGATAAACATTTTCCGCCTCTAACTGGTTTTTCAACTGATTGAGTTCGTCATGAGCCTGTCGTAACTCCACTTCTGATTGCTTCCGTTCCGTAATATCGATACAGGAACCGGTTGAACCGAGAAACTCGCCGTCGGGTGAAAAACGGGGCACCCCCGTGTCATATATCCAACGATACTCTCCATCGTATCGACGAAGCCGGTACTCCATCCCGAAAGGCTTTCTCTCTTCGACGCTGTTCGCATAAATCTGGAAACTACGCTCGCGATCCTCCAGATGGATACTTTCTGTCCAACCAGCGCCAAGTTCCTGCTCCAACGCGCGCCCGGTAAAATCGAGCCATCGCTTATTCACATAAGTACATGAATTGTCGGGCGCAGAAACCCAGATCATTACCGGCGAATTATCGGCCATGTTTCTAAAGCGTTCTTCACTCTCTCTCAGCGCCTGTTGAGTTGCCATGCGCTCGGTGATGTCACTCGAACCGATCAGCAGGCAATCTTCTCCCGAGACTTCAATTCTCTCGGCTGACGAAAGCAGCACTCTAAAAGAACCATCTTTGGTGCGGAACTTCATCTCAAAGTTAACAATGGATCCGTTTTGTTTAAGTCTCTGAATGAATTTTGCCCGGTGACCGGGTGTCTTCCAAATATTCAACTCGAGCGAGGTGTGACCAATAACCTCTTCACGTTTGTACCCGCTCATTGTGAGAAAGCTATCGTTCACGTCAATATAAAAACCATCAGCAAGTCTGGTCAGTGACATTGGTTGAGGGTTTGCTTTGAACGATTTGGCAAACCTTTCTTCGGCCTGACGGCCCCGGCTTTGCATTATCAGGAGACGAGTGATGAGAAACGCCTGAATAAGAAAGGTCGCAATCGCAACGACGACGTACCACTTGTAGAGAGACCAGAAAGTAAGAGGATGAAACGGAATCTGGGCCGGAGTTCGCGCGAGTATGACCGAGGTTGAAACGAGAATTACAAAAAGCAGAACGCAGAAGTACTTGATAATTTGTCGCAGCAGGCGGCTACCCGGTCGCGCTAGTAACTGCCTGGCCGAAGCCAAACCCGTAGCTCGATAATAAGGCACCCGAGGGGAGAAAAGGGGTCCCATAGCACAGTCTCAGCGCTGTCGTACTACCAACCTCCACTCGACATCCTTGAGTGCTTTGGGGCAAGTATTTGCCGGGGAGAAGCTGCTTCAATTAGGTAATTCTTGACTAACCCGTCAACATTCTAACACTTACGCAAATCCGTAATTTTACGGAGCACCGGCTGGAACCAATGGTCCCGCCTGGTTGCGACGCCGCGGAGCATCTTGAACGAGCGCCCTATACCCCTTCATCAATGCCCCACGGCGTCACCCGCGCGAGCCACCACACTTTCGGAATTCCCCATAAATTCCTCAGCGTCGGCGACCGCCACCCCTAAAACCTCCACCACCACCTCTGGAAAAGCCACCGCCACCACGATAACTGCCCGTACTTCTCGAACTACCTCCTCTGTTATACGAGCCGTAGTCACGCGTGCGTTGTGCTCCTTCCCTTCGTGCCGCTCGATCCCGTTCGAGACCACCCAACGTAGAGGGATCCATCCGGTTTCCCGGCGATGACTGACCCGCGCGTTCCCCGGTGGCGCTGTCTCTGCGAGTCTGTCGCTCCTGTCCGCGCGCGCGATCGTTCAGCATGCCGTCGCGGACAGAGTTGTTCTGCTCGGGTCGTTGCGCAGAATTCCAGTTGCCGTTGTCCCACTTACTCCAGTTCCCACTTTGATCGCGCCGGTAAACGTTTCCGTCTCGGCCGGCATAAACGTTCTCGCCATTCGACCCGACGAACCCGCGACCATCCGGGCCGCGACGAGAGATCACTCCTCCCTGATCGCCTCGCGTAACACGCGTTGTATTGCCGGAGCTGTTGGTGAACCGTTTTGTGTTTACCCAATCATCGCCACGTTGCACGGTTGTCGATCCCCAACTGCCGTACACACCGGAGCCCTGCCGAGTTTTTGCATATGTTCCGGTGCGCGGGTTATACGCCTCCGCTGCGCCACGTGCTCCGTATGGTCCATACGCGAACGCGCCGCGAGAATAAGTGCCTGTACTCGGGTTGTAGCGAGCACCGTAACCGACGCCGCCGTATGGACCATAGATCCTTCCGGCAGTTCCGTAGCGTCCGGTGTACGGGTTGTACCAGGAACCGTAGCCGTACGTTCTCCAATACGGGTAATAAATCGGATAATAACCGCCGTACCAGTAGTATGGTGGGTAGTACCAGCCAGTGCCCCAGACCGCGCAACCCCAACCTATCATGACGCCGGTGTAGCCTGCGTAAGCCGCGTACGTTACCCAATCGTCGTTGCTATCGTCGTCTTGTTCGACAGTAACGTACGTCACGCTATGTGCAGGCGAGCTGGGAGGAATCTGGTAGACCTCCTCGGGAACATGACTGGCGAGAGTCCATGGACCTTTAGGTTCGCCGGCCTGGAACCAGACTCCCTGATAGCACATGTAGTACATTTCGCCGACTTTGATGATGTCTTTGTCGGTATTCTTCGCGCGTTGGATTGGCAGGCCCTGAATCTGTTCGTATTCCGGATCGCCGTTATAGGTAACTTCCGGGGCCTGGATTTCTTTCTTGTTGACCCGCGCAATCTGCGGCACCTGCGCCAGCAAGACGGCTTCAGCCGCTTGTTGAGTTCCCGGCACCGAAGCCAGCACTCGTGAACGAGGATGTTCGAGAGAGATCTGCTTGAAGTCCTCCGGCAGCTCAGGCGTTGTGAAGGTCCATGGTCCGCTGATCGTAGGCGCCTTGAACCATCGGCCGGTCACCAGGTAGAAAAACGGACCGTCTTTACCGAACCGAAAGAGATCACTTTCAGTATTGCTGACCCAGAGTAATTGGGTACCGGGAACGGGCACATACTGCGGCTCGCCTTCGATCAAGAGCATCTCGGCAGGATCCGTCGCTACATAAACGCTCGGCAGCACCTTGGCGGGAGCGCCGGGCAAGTTAGCGCGGACGTCCTTCCAGTTGTCGTCTGCAGGCAGTTTGTTGAAGCTTTCCGGTAGTTTTCCCGCGCGCGACCATGGCCCGATCAATTGGGTGGCTCTCAGCCAGGTCGTATCGTTCCGAAGGTAGTACAAGCCAGTCGGGCCATACTGGAAGATGTCCCAGTTCGTATTTACCGCGAACTTCAGTTCGTTGTCTTTGATGGGACTCCAGATGGGTTCGCCGTCAAAACTGACCAGAATGGCAGGTGTCTTGCTGAGATAAATTCTTGGCGGATCGCTCTTGATTCCCGCGACGTTCTTCGGCTGGATGGTGCTCTTATCTACATAAGCAAGCATGCGATCGAGCGCGATAATGCGGTCTTCATCAGGAATGTTTTTCTCGATCTCTTTTACGATCTCACTTGTCTGCTCTTTCGGTAGCGTCTGGAAATTAGCTTCAGTGATCTTGAGTGTCGAGAACTTTACTAAGCGCTGTTCGAGCGAGACTTCCGTATCAGTTTCCAATTTAATGGTTCCAATAACCGGCTTCTCAGCGCCTTTGGCTACATATGAAACTGCAGCCAGCGCAACCGCATGCTTCTGATCCTGCCAACTGGCAATCTGCGGCTGGAACAAAACGATTTGCGCCTCGCTGGGCAGGGTGTAGCCGCGCGGCCACCCACGATCCTGTGCCTGCTGCGCCGCGGCTGAGCCGGTGAGTATGAAGACAAATAGAATGGGACTGATAAGTCGCATGACTTGGAATTTTATGGGTGCGCCGGGACGGAAATAACTGTCACTTTTGACAGTCGCCACAACACGCACAAAAAAAGAGGTGGCCACAAAAAAGCACAAAAAGCACAGAAAGAGTTTTTCTTGAGGCAGAGAATTCATGATGGTACTCGGGAGTACGTTTTAATGATTTTGTGCCTTTTGTGCCTTTTTGTGGCTAAGTTCTGTTTGTGCCTTTTTGTGGCTCAGTTCATCAGGCGTTCCAAGATCAGTTTGTAGGGGTCGGATGAGATGCTGACGGCGCCGAAAAATGGTTTGTCGTTGATCACTATCATGAAGAGAACCATGGCAAGAAAGCCGCCCATCAAAATGATGAGGATCGCGTGCAGCTTGAAGTCCGGGATGTTGAAAAAATATGCAATGCCGATGCTGATCGCCGCGCCTACCCATATCACTGCCCACATCACTGTTGACAGGCCGCCGCCAACCGCATCGATACGTAAATGGCGATACTCGAGCAGGGAGTTATAAGCCCGCAGCGTTTCGACGTGTAAGGCTGACTGACTCGCATTTGCCGGTTGGAACGAATAGAGTTTCGATTGGAAATCGTCGAGAATGTGGACGCCGCCGGTGATATGTTGGCCCTGCCCTTTCTTCTGCGCCGGCCAAGCCTCGTTGATGACGTAGAGCGTGTACTCGCGGAGTTTTGACCGAAGCTCATCACGCAGGGGCGACGGATACTCGCTCACATCTCTGTACAATGCGCCAATCGAAGCCGCCTCCTTTGATACGAGGTCGGAAGCATTCGAATTTGTGTTCCACACACCGACGGCTATCAGCCCGACTGTTATTCCATAAAAGACGCCTATCGCCTGAACTGTTCCGCTCACTGCATCATTGGCGCCGTCGTGATAATGCAACCGCGGTATCAAAAACCTTCTTACCAGCACCAGTCCGATCAGCGCGACAGACTCGACAAAGATCACCATGATCAGTGCCGATACGCGAGGAGGAATTTCATACAGCCAAACAGGCATGAGTCACCTTCTGTCGGAACGTTAAGCGACCGCAGGCACACCAGGTTCACGATATTCGCCACCGCCCATGCCCTGTAAATCCCCAGTTTCGGCCAGTGACTGATCGTACAGATCTTCAAACATCCGCTTCGCTGCGGCCTGCAAAAGTCCAAGCTCAAGGCGCAGCATTGGCGCGCGTCTCTCCGGCAGTGTCTGGACCAGATTTTCCAGCATCGCTCTCAGACGTCGCATGATCTGAATACTATCGTCACCATACTGGCGGATCTCGGTGACTGCCAGGTGAACGAAATCTTCCCAGTCAGGGGTGCGATAAACCAGGCGCAGCTCGCCTCGACTATCGGTTTCGCGACCCGACGCCAGACTGCGTGCGCCAACATTGCGCAGGAGATGATGAATTTGATCGATAGCTAATACGGCGGTGGTTGGATCGTTGATAGCGGGCGAAAGCGCTTTAGAGGCAATGTCGACGATAATGCGAAACGCGTACGTAGGATCTTGTTCCAGAGTACGCTCGCTGCCGAATGCTACGGAGTTGCGTAACCTCTCCTCAGATAAATTCTCGCCACCCTCAAAGATCCTGAACAGCGGATCGCCCGCAGCAACGAAGTCGCCGACCTGCGGCACCAATTCGATGAGACAGTTCGTCTGTTCAGCGAGGGTCATAAGACCGCTGCGATCGAACGCCAGCACGACTCCATCTGTTTCGTTGGTGACGAGACGACTCGGCTGATTCTTCAGCGTCGCGATCGGCTTTAACACCTCCGGCTCGTCTCTTCTAAGTTTTGAAGGGTAAACACTTTGGATAACCTCGCGCCCTGCGATCCCGACAAACTGCAGAGCGGAGCTCGGGCGCAGTGCTTTACCGACTCCATCGATGAAGTAAAGAAATAACGCGAGGTTCAGTAGAAACCCGTACGCAGCAACGTAGGTGGTTAAGAACGGCACGCTGCTTTCAATCCTAACCAACGTGCCAACTGAAAACGTGAAAGTAAAGACGAATACCGAGATGCAGAGTTTTCTGATGGGACTCCGGTAAACGAGCGCGATAATTCGGGGCGTGAGTTGCGCGCTGGCAAGCTGCACTGCCACGAGCACCGCGGACGAGCTCACCACTACGAGGGTAAACATCGACGCCGCAACCGTGCCTATAATGGTTCGCGCAGTGTCTGCACCAACGTTGAGTTCCCAACCGAGTGCGCGGTCGATCCGGTTGAGTAACGCCACCGTTAGCAATCCGGCGACGATACACAACACTGGAAAGACCCATATCGAGTTGCGAACGTAAAGTTTGAGTCGATGTCGGGAGAGCCAACTCATGATTAACGTTTCGGCCTGGCCTCAGAAGCGGAATAGACCGCCAAAAAATGGGCCATGTGCCACAACTTTCAAAAAGTCCAAATCCTTTTCCACCCTGTAGCGCTCGGCCTTGTAACCTCCGGAAAAACCAAAATTCTTCGTGACGTAAATTCTGGCGCCTCCTTCAACGTGAAAGAGACGTTCGCCCTGAAACCGTATCGCGCCCAGGTTGTTGAATATGTTTATGTGCGGAGTGGGATCCCAATCGAGATCGTATCCGAGAGTTGCCGCGAACTTTGAGATGGAACCATTTGCAGATCTCGTCCCGTTATTCGTTGTAGCGCTGAGATCGAGCTTAGTGGTGATCACTCCCATGTCGACCATTGGTCCAATTCTGAATTTCTCGTTGCCCCAGCGATAGGCATACATCGCGCGAAAGTTTGTGAGTGTCAGCTCGCCAGTGGTATTCAGGTTGGCGGTAAAGGTTTCTCCGCGGAAAGTAAAACTGCGGCTGAGCGTGGTTTCACGATTCCAGTCGGTTTTCGCGAAGCTTCCCTGAAACTTGTGTTTTCCACTCGCAGTTCGGTGTGTAAAGCGAAGTTCGAAACCGAGCTCGTTGCGAAAATCGAAGTCTCGCTCGAGCGATATAACCGAACCGGCAGCTCCGCTTGATGAGAAGCTGGCCTCGCCGGAAGGAACCGAAAGAACGCCACGCACTTCAATTTCATTCCTGCGTCCCTCCTCGATTTGTGAATAAACGATTGACGGAGCTAACAATAGGAGGACCACTGTTGTTGCCGTCCGGAAACAAGTTGATAGTTGCATCAGATCATTCCTTTGGAGCGCATTCCTATAACAGGACCAACACTCTATAGGAAGGTCAATGCATGAAATAACTGTCAGTTCTTACAGTCGTGAAGGACTAACTCTTCGACTGCGGCGGGAATTTCTTGAACATCTTCTGCACTGCTTTGTTGATTGGCTTCTCAACAGCCTTGGCGTCACGGACGCTATTGCCGCTTGGGCCATTCTCCAAAGTATGCGACGCAACGCCGCGCCAGACTCCGTTCTTCGTCCTGGCATCGGACATGTCGATCACGAGCGTGCCTTTAGTCACTGCCCACGCCTGCGAACTCGCAGGGATGCCAGTGGCGATGGAGTTGAGTGCCGGCGCCCAGCTTGGATTTGTCGCGGTGAGATCGCTCTCAGTCGCCGTGAGAGAGGTGAGCGTAAGATCCGCATCGTTCTCGACTTTTCGCAGGCCCTTCGCCGCCATCTCCTTATCGACGGCCGCAACGATGTATTGCTTGATGATGGGATTCGCCAGTGTTCCCTGGTCCCAGGTGTAGGTCTTGTATTTGGAAAAATCGCAAGCAGGATCGGAAGAGACCTTCACCTTCTGAGCGTTGACGGTGAGGGCGCTTAAAACCAGCAGTGCTAAAACGATTAGAGATTTCATCGTGCCGGCCAATTTAGCTGAGGCCGGCGGGGTGCGGTAACTGTCAATTTTGACAGTAGCCTGCGTTCGTCGTCTGACGAAAACTGAGAACGACGTGGAGCGTGAAGCACGTGCAGTCTTAACTGGGGAGTTGACCGCGCCGTGCAGTACGTTCCTGATGGGCCGAGACACAGGAGGCTCGGCCCATCGCTTTTTGATCCGCTTTAAATAAATAAACTTTCACAGAACGTACTGTAGGGGCGTCCCTCCGTGGCCGCCCCTACAGTACATTCAATGCTGAGTTACTTCCCTTCGAAGTTTGCCTCGACGATACGCTTGCTCGTTCGACTCACGCCTTTCAAACTCAACCGCATAACAGACTTCCCATCGCTGCTGAGAAACACTTTACCTCTACCCTCCAAACCACCCGGTGTCGCGCCTCCTGTAACTTCGAGATCGTATTCTTGCTGCGACTCGCCATGGTTAGACCATGTCGCACTCAGGAAAACGGTGATATCGGAAGCCAACGTAATCTCGGCCTTACGATCGTCGATCAACTTCACGATCACCGAATTGATCTCAAATCTTTCATCTCCAACTCTGAGAATTCCCTGACCCTTGGCATATGCTAATCGCGACTGGTTCTCCTGTGCCTTAACGACAAGCAGAGTGGCGGACAGCATCACCAGCACTACAACTATGCTTAACTTTCGTTCACGCGTCATGGGAAGTCTCCTTACAACTCGGATTGCAGGCGAGCGTAGCCCGAGCCAATAGATAGTCGTAACTGTTACTTCTTACAGTGCGTGCGGCATGATCTTAAGCAGTTGGAGACCGATGCTGTTGCAACCGCATCTGGAACATTGCACTAATCACCGCAAAGATGAACGCCGTCGACACTCCGCACAGCAAAACACCGGCGACGCCCTCAATAGCACCTACCAACCGCCACCTCTCGGGCAGCAGCACATCCCCATAACCGATCGTCGTATAGCTGGTCAGAGAAAAATAGACTGAGGTTTCGAAGTCCTTGAACAGTTCCTGCGTGTAGTAAAAAGTTGCCCAGATGCACGTCTCGGTTATGTGCAAGAACATGATTCCGGCAAAAAGGAGTATCAGGAGAACGGCATCGTGGATCCTGGTACCCCTCTTTTCGAGATTTTCCCGATGTCGCAATAACAATTCGGCCATCGCCAATACTCCCGAAACATGAAGCAAAAGGCACACAGCCACAATCATTGCCGCTAGAGAAATCTCAGTAAACATCCCTTAGCCCAGCAATATCACTCACTATTGCCTGCCCGCACTGTAAATTCTGCCAGTATCAGCCTCACCCCCTCGAAACTAACATTCAGCAAAACCAGCCTTCTTTGAAGACAAAAGGAGTGGCGATGAAGAAGCTTGTGCTCATGGGAAATCTCTCCGTTTCAGCGGCGGCGCTGATTGTGCTTGCTGCGCTGATAACCAATGCGGGTTGTAGCACAAAGGGTGAACATAGCGCTGCTGCGCAACCCCCGCCTCCTACCGTCATTGTTTCTGCAGTCACGCAAAAGACTGTGCCGATTTACAGCGAGTATGTTGGCCAAACGCGGGCGGACAATACGGTCGAGTTGCGGGCTCGGGTAGAAGGGATTCTTCAAAAGGTTTACTTCCGGGAAGGAGCCCCTGTCAAAAAAGGTCAACTCCTGTTCACGATCGACAAGCGTCCGTTCGAAGCCGCGTTGCAGTCAGCCAAAGCACTCGCCGCCAAAGCTGTCTCAGACCTCGCTCAGGCACAGCAACGTACCGACGTGCTCCAGGCCGAAGCTCAACTGGCCGAAGCCCAAGCCGTATTGGTCAGAGCCGACCAGGACGTGAACCGCCTGGCTCCTCTCGCCAAAGAAAAAGCAGTCACGGAACAGGATCTCGACGCTGCTGTCGCTCAGCAAAAATCGGCACGGGCGACGGTCGCTGCGAGACAGGCAAACCTGAAGAACCTCGAAGCCGCAGTGAAATACACGATCGAGCGTGCGAGGGCGGAAGTCTCCGCCAGCAACGCGCGGGTGATCCAGGCGCAACTCGAATTGAGCTATTGCGATATCCACTCGCCCCTCACAGGAGTCATCGGCTTTCTTCAGATCGATGAAGGAAATCTGGTCGGCCGCGGAGACGCGACGCTACTGGCTACCGTTTCAGCGTCTGACCCTCTGCTGGTTGATTTCAGTGTCAGCGAGATTGAATACCTCAAGTTAACTGATCCACAAACGGTCGGACACCACGCA
>Ga0111539_10003094_pt1 | contig 22055 bp, 24 predicted proteins | sample RhiMethybrSRZTD1_FD_79667 | JGI IMG/M metagenome (GOLD analysis project Ga0111539, IMG submission 79667) | Populus rhizosphere microbial communities from Tennessee, USA - Rhizosphere MetaG P. TD hybrid SRZTD1 (version 2) (version 2) | ecosystem: Host-associated > Plants > Roots > Rhizosphere >...
CGTTCCGCTATCGCGATAACCTCGAAGGCACGGGCAGCACGACGTATTCGACTTTCGTCGCCGCGAACGACACCACCGCCGAGCGCACGCCGATGGTCTACGCTGGCGCCAACGACGGCATGCTGCACGGCTTCAACGCCAACACCGGCGCGGAAGTGTTTGCGTTCATCCCCACGCCGATGTTCAAGCTGATCGGCGCGGGCCCGCTCGCGCGCATCACCAAGCTGGCGCAACAGAACTACCAGCACGAGTACTTCGTCGACGGCTCCCCGAGCCTGGGCGATGCGTATTGGGGCAGCGCCTGGCACACCGTGATCGCCGGCGGCCTGAACAAGGGCGGCCAGGGCATCTATGCGCTCGACGTCACGGACACCGCGCGCCTCGCCGCTGCGGAGGGCACGACCAATGCGCCGGCCACGATCCTCTGGGAGTTCACCGACGCCAACGATGCGGACCTGGGCTTCACGTTCAGTCAGCCTTCCATCGTGAAGTCTCACGACACCACGGCGGGCGGCACCGGCCGCTGGGTGGTTGGCTTCGGCAATGGCTACAACAGCACGGCCAGCGACGGTGCGGCCAGCGCGACGGGCAACGCGGTGCTCTTCATCCGCGACGCTGCGACGGGTGCGACGGTGCGCAAGCTCGATACCGGCGTCGGCAACGCGCAGCGGCCTGCCGGGGTCACGTGGGATAACGGTCTGTCGACGCCTACTTTCGTCGACATCGATGCTGATCGCATCGTCGACTACGCGTACGCCGGCGACCTGTACGGCAACATGTGGAAGTTCGACCTGCGCGACTCGAACCCGCTGAACTGGAAGGTCGCGTACGGCACGAGCACGCCGAAAGAGCCGCTGTTTACCGCCGTCGATGCGTCCGGCAACCGGCAACCGATCACCGATCGTCCCGAAGTGACGCGCGGCCCCAAGGGCGCCGGCATGGTCGTGCTATTCGGCACCGGCAAGTACCTGGAGCCTTCGGATCTGCTGTCGACGCCGACGCGGCCGCAGAGCTTCTACGGAATCATCGATCAGAACACGGGCGTGGCCGCGACCGATCGCGTGACGCTGCGCACGGCCCTGACGCAGCAGACGATCACCAACGAGATCACCTACGATCCGCCGGATCCGGACGGCGCCACCGGGCCGCTCGGCGATCCGCCGCCGATTGCCGCGCGCATCACCAGCAACAATTCAGTCGGCACGTCCGGCTGGTACATCGACCTGGTCTCGCCGGTCGCGGGCTACCAGAACGAGAAGTCGGTGTCGAACCCGATCGTGCGCAACGGCCACGTGATCTTCACGACCGTCATCCCGGAGACCAATCCCTGCTCCGGCGGCGGCCGCAGCTGGATCATGGAGCTCAACGTGCTCGACGGCGCGCGTCTAGAGGAGGCGCCGTTCGATATCAACAACGACGGCAAGTTCGACGACAACGACCTGATTCCGGTCACCGATGCGAGCGGCAACACCATCTATGTGCCGCCGAGCGCGCTGGGGTCCGAAGACGGCATGGGTATCCTGCAGTCACCGGGCGTCGTCGACGGCGATCGCAGCGCCGGACCGGTGCAGTACAAGTACTCGCCGGGCTCCTCGGGCAGCATTCAGCGCATTACCGAGAATCCCGGCGCGGGCACGGTCGGCCGTCAATCCTGGAGACAGATACGGTGAGGACGACTCATATGATCCGCAAGCAACGCGGCATGACGCTGATGGAGCTGATGACTGTAGTAGTGATCATCGGCGTGCTCACGGCGATCGCTTATCCGAGTTACCGCGCCCAGGTGCGCCGCTCGAATCGCACCGAGGCGCGCGTGGCCCTGGAGCAGACGGCCAATGCGCTCGAGAAGTGCTACACGCGGTACATGCTGTACAACGACAACACCAACTGCCCGACGGCGAATCAATTCAACGCCGGCGCGGGTTACAACACGCCCAAGGGCTACTACCGGATCACTGCGCCGACCCTCAATGCCACGCAGTTCACGGTGCGTGCCGATGCACAGGGCGGGCAAGCGAGCGACACGGGCTGCACGGCGATAACGATTGACCAGACCGGCAATCGGCTGCCGGCGACGTGCTGGTGATCTCGCCTACTGAAAGAGCCCCTTGGACTTGCCCTGGCGCAGCACACCGACGACGACGCCTTCGATGATGAGCGACTGCTCCTTGAGATCGACGCGGATCGGCTCGAATTCCTCGTTCTCCGGCAGCAGCCACACGACTTTACCGTCCTGCTTGTAGCGCTTGACGGTGACTTCGTTGTCCAGGCGCGCCACGACGATCTGGCGGCTGCGCACTTCCGGAGTGCGATGCACGGCGACCAGGTCACCGTCCAGGATGCCGATGTCCTTCATGCTCATGCCGCGCACCTTGAGCAGGTAATGCGCCTTCGGCTGGAAGATCTTCGGGTCGATCTGGTACCGGGCCTCGATGTGCTCCTCCGCGAGCATGGGCCTGCCGGCTGCAACTCGACCGATCAGGGGCAGGCCCATCTGCTCACGAAGAGAGTCCTTCAGCTGGATGCCGCGCGAAGCGCCCGGCAGCAGATCGAGCACGCCCTTGCGTTGCAGAGCACGCAGATGCTCTTCCGCTGCGTTCGGTGATTTGAATCCCATAGCCGCGGCGATTTCGGCGCGCGTCGGCGGCATGCCGTTGTCGACGAGCGAGTCCTGGATCATCTTGAGAATCTGGCGCTGGCGCGGCGTGAGGTCGGACATTGCGGCTCCGCTGTACGGATAATCAGTTTTGTACTTATATACAGAAACGTCCGCGCAGACAAGCCGGAGCGTTCCAGGCGGCCCTGCCAGCACGGTTTGACAGAAGCCGGCGACTTCGCCGTCCGTCCCGACCGCCAAGCCGTTTGTCGGCGGTGTCTGTACGCGGCTGCGGCCCTGCCTATAGTTCGCGCCCCATGAGATCCCGTAAAGCTGACGGATTCACGCTCTACGAGCTGATGCTCGTGCTCGCCATCGCCGGCGTCCTGTTCGCAATCGCCATCCCGAACATGCGCGACTTCATCTGGAACGGTCGTATGACGAGCGCGGCGAATGACTTGCTGACGGCCGTGTATCGCGCGCGCAGCGAATCGGTGAAGCGGCACACCCAGACGATCCTGTGCTTCAGCGCCGACCCCACGGCAGCGACGCCGGCCTGCGGCGGCAACGGCACGCAGGGTTGGGTGGTCTTTGCGGACACCGACAGCAGTGGAACAGTGACCGGGACGGAAGAAGTGCTGCTGCGTCATGGCGCACTGCCCTCCACGATCAGCCTGTTCTCGAAACCCAACGGCAACGGCGGCTACATCGCTTTCAACAACGCGGGATTTGCCCGCGGCATCGTCGCGCTGGGCGCGGACCTGGATGGCATCGTCCTGTGCGACCCGCGCGGCAATAAAGCCCTGAATGGCCCAGACAATTCGGCGGCCCGTGGCGTGATGATCTCACCGACCGGCCGGCCGCAAGTGACGCGTGTGGTGGCGACGATCACGAACGACGGCAGGTTGGGGACTTGCCCATGAGATACACGATGCAAACTCGAATTAACTGGAACCGGGCGCAGGGCTTCACCCTGGTCGAGGCGCTGGTCGCGCTGGTCGTGTTATCGATCGGCATGCTCGGCATCGCCGCCCTGCACGTCGAAGGTCTGCGCTCGTCGCGCACCGCGCTGACGCGCACCACTGCCGTCACGCTCGCGTCGGACATCGCCGATCGCATTCGCGCGAACCGCGCCGGCAAGGCCGAGTACGAAGCCGCAGTCACCAGCGCCGACACCAACGCCAAGTGCAAGCCGAGCGGCGCCGGCTGCACGCCGGCGGAGCTCGCACGCCATGATAAAGCCCTGTGGCTGGGCGCTATTCAACTCGCGTTGCCCGGCGGCACCGGCACTATCGACTGCGTCGATCCCGCGGCGGTCCCGGTCACTTACACGATCACGATCACGTGGTCAGAAGTGAACGCGTCGACCCCGAGCTCGTACAGCATGACGATCCAGGCATGAAGCGCATGCGAAACACACCCGTTCGTGCCCTGGGCCTGAGCCTGATCGAGCTGATGGTCTCGCTCACGATTGGCGCGTTGCTGCTCGCAGGCGCTGTCACCGTCTACATGCAGAGCCGCAACACGTATCGCACGAATGACGTGGCCTCGCGCATGCAGGAAGTGGGTCGCTATGCGCTCGACGTGATCGGCCCCGACGTACGCCTCGCGGGGTTCTGGGGCCTGACGAACCGCCCGGATTCATTCACCAACGGCGCCGGCGCGGTCGGCAACGATTGCGCCGCCAACTTCACGGTCAATGTGGCAGCGCCGATCGAAGGACGCGACGCGACCGCGACGCCGCCGGGCACCGGCTACGACCTGGGGTGCGCGCCTGGTGGCGGTTTCGTCAAGGTCAACTGGGCGGATGTCTTGATCGTGCGCCGTGCAACTGTCGACGCAACCGCGCTCGAGGACGGCCGGTTGCAGGTGCAGTCGAATCGCGAAGCGGCTGCACTGTTCAGCGACGGCGTCCGACCCGCTGGCTTCGGCGCGTCGCCGCAATCCGAAACGCACAACCTGATGGTCGGCGCCTACTACATCGGCGAAGGCCCCGTGGTGAATGGCCTGCGCCAGTTTTCACTGCGCCGGCAGACGCTGATGCGCGACGTCGGCGCACCGAAAATTGTCGATGAAGAAATCATTCCGGGCGTGCAGGACCTGCAGGTGCAGTTCGGCCTCGACACCAACGGCGACGGCACCGTCGAGCGCTATGTGAATCCGCAGGACGCGATCCCCGCCGGCGCGCGGATTGCCACGGTGCAGCTGTGGCTGCTGGTCGTAGCCGAGGAACGCGAGGTCGGGTTCAAGGACACCAACCGCGCCTACAACTACGCCAACGCGAACCAGACGGCTGCCGTGTTCCACGACGACCGTCGTCGTGTAGTCGTGACCAAGACCATCCAGATCAGGAACGCGACATGATCAAGCAAAGAAACCTCTCCCTAGCGCGCGCGCAACACCAAAGCGGTGCGGCACTCGTCGTCGGCCTGATCCTGTTGATGGTCCTGACGCTGCTCGCCATCTCCGGCATGAACAGCGCGACCCTCGAGTTGCAGATGGCCGGCAACGCGCAGTACACCGAGAACGCATTCCAGGCCTCGGAGACCGGCGTCGAAGAGGCGCTGCGCGAGGCGCGCGTGTTGGGAGTGAACACCGCGAACGTCGATCCGGAAAAGATCCTCGACGTCCCGGGGAGTACGACCGACGATTACAAGATCCTGACGCGGCACAACCCGGACAATGGCGTGACGAACGTACCCTCCGGCGGCTTCAGCATGGGCGTCGGCAAGGGCTTCAGCGCCTACCACTTCGATATCACCAGCACGGGGACGTCGAGCCGTGACTCGACCCAGACGCACGTGCAGGGCTTCTACGTCGTCGCCCAAGCCGCCAAGTGACGGCCTGATAGCAGTCGAGTGAATTTCAGACACCTCTTATCCGGTTCGGAGCAAGCCATGTTCAACAAAGCCACGTTTGCGCTGCTGCTCACTGCAGGCCTGCTGGCCAACGCGTTCGCGGCCGATGACCCCGACCCGGTCCCGCGCAGTTCCGAGCGACCGATCGAGACGAGCACGGTCGGGCTGCCGTTGCCGGATGTCGCGACGGGCTCGATGACGCTGCGGCCGTGCGAAACCTGCGGGCCGGTCACGCTCGAGCTCACCACCGCTTCGCGATTCTTTCTCGGGCGCAAGCCGGTGAACTACGCCGACTTGCGTGCGTACGCTCGCAGCGCGACCGCGAATGCGGTCGTGTTCTATGACATCAAAACCAACGTCGTAACGCGCATCGTCGCGAGCGACACCGCTGAATGATGCCGGCACTGGCCCATCGAGGACCCCTGCATGCGTAACCGCTACTCACCCTTCTACGCGCTCTGCGCGGCGACGCTGATCTGCAGCGCTGCGTTGCCCGTACACGCGGACGACACCGAGATCTACCTGGGCGAGCCGACGCAGACCTCGGCCGAGTCGCGCCCGAACATCCTGTTCGTCATGGACACGTCGGGCAGCATGGACACCGCCGTGGACACGCAGACCACTTACGATCCGGCCGTGACCTATACCGGCGACTGCACGCCCGACCGGGTGTACTGGAAGGCCAAGGGCGCCACATTCCCCAACGCCAGCAACGACCTGCCCGTGCGCAGGTCGGACTGCAGTCTGCGTGGCGACGCGGCGGACAACCTGGCCGGCTGGGTGAGCGCGTCGAACTTCCTGTGCAAGACCGGCCAGAGCGTCATCGACGTCAACGGCTTCGTGAACGTCAACCGTGCGGCCCAATGGAAGCCCGCGGGTGACGCGACCAAGAGCAGGTGGAGCAACCTGCGCGTGCTGACCGGCAACAACGACATCAACGACAAGCAGATCGAGTGCGCCGACGACAGCGATTTGAACAAGATCAATCCCCCGCACGGCGACGGCTCGAAGAAGTACGCCGCCAACGGCAAGAATGGCCCGTTCACCGACGAGCTCGGACAGCTGATCAACTGGACGACCAGCGAGGTTGACCGCGGCTATGTCTTCTATACCTCGAACTATCTGAACTGGTATTACCACGCCCAGACCGTCAAGAAGTCGCGCCTGACGATCGTCAAAGAGGCCCTGCACACCCTGGTCGCCGGGCTCTCGAACGCCAACGTCGGCCTGATGCGCTTCAGCACGAATGGCGAGGGCGGCATGGTCATCAAGGCGATGGAAGACGTCGCGACCTCGCGCGACACCATGCTGACGGCGATCGACAGCCTGCAACCCTCGGGCACCACGCCGTTGTCGGAGACCTATTCGGAAGCTCTGCGCTATTGGCGTGGCATGAGCTGGGACTACGGCAAGACTGCGAAGCCGGATAACAGCACCGATCCCGCCGCCCGCAGCGGCGAGACCTACAACAGCCCGATAGGCGCATCCTGCCAGAAGAACTTCATCGTGCTGCTCACCGACGGCGAGCCGGTGGCCGACTCGTGGTTGCCGAACCACAGCCCGACGATGACCGGCTTCCAGGACTATCTGGACGCATACGGCAAGTTACCCAAGGACGTGGTCAAGGGCACCGGCACGTGCACACCCAACCAGGGCACGACTGATACCAACGGCGTGTGCCTCGATGACCTCGCAGGCTTCGCGCACGACGAGGACCTGGCACCGGCGAACGAAGTCGGCGACCAGAGCATCACGACCTACACCGTGGGCTTCGGCGGCGACGTGCAGAGCGTCGCCTGGGCGGTCGACGTGCTGAAGAACACGGCCAAGCGCGGCGGCGGCGAGTTCTTCACCGCCGGCGACAACGCCTCGCTCAACGCCGCGTTCTCCAACATCATCGGCGAGATCCTCTCGGTCAACACGACCTTCACCGCTCCGACCGTGGCCGTGAACGCGTTCAACCGCACGCAGAACCTTTCCGATCTGTACATCACCGTGTTCGGCACGCCGCAGCCGCCGGCCGCCGGCAACAAGTTCCATTGGCCGGGCAACATCAAGAAGTACAAGATCGAGACCACCGGTACGATCGTGGGCGAGGACGGTCAGGCAGTCGTCGAGAACGGGTTCTTCAAGAAGAGTGCGCACAGCTTCTGGCAATCCGGCGAGGATGGCCCGAACGTGACGGTCGGCGGCGCCGCCCACAAGCTGCCCAGCCCGGACACTCGGGTCATCTATACCGACGTAGTCGCCGGCGCGGACATCACGGCCGATGACAACAAGGTGCTCCCGGACAACGCCAACATCACGCCGGCCATGCTGGGGCTCGACGACACCGCCACCGCGGATGATAAGAAAAAACTCATCAACTGGATCCGCGGCGCCGACGTCGACGCCGAGGCGGTCGCCGACCAGAGCAAAGCGCGCTTCGAAATGGGTGACCCGCTGCACGGCCGTCCGGCGACCGTGATCTATGGCGGCACCGAAGACAATCCGGACCTCGTGCTGTTCGCCGTCACCAACGACGGCTACCTGCACGCGATCAATACCAAGGACGGCAAGGAGATCTGGTCGTTCATCCCGACTCCGATGCTGAGCCGCATGCGCGACCTGTACGAAGACAAAGTGCAGTCGGCGAAGCGCTACGGCCTGGACGGAAACATCCGCATCTACAAGTCCGACTTGAACAACAACGGCACCGTCGATGGTACCGACGCGGTCTACTTGTTCTTCGGCGAGGGCCGCGGCGGCGAGAGCTACTACGCACTCGACGTCACGGACCGCGGCACGCCGAAACTGCTGTGGCGCAGGGGCAGCGCGAACGAGCTGAAGGCGGACGGTACGCCGCTTGCTTCGAACGAGCAGCTGCCTGGCCTGGCGCAGACCTGGTCGACGCCGGTCATTACGAAGGTGAAGATCGGGACCGCCCAACCTCAGCTGGTTGCCATCTTTGCCGGCGGCTACGACCCCTCGCAGGACAATCTGGTCTACAACACGGATGATGTCGGCAATCGCATCTACATGGTGGACGCGGTGAGCGGCACGCTCCTGTGGCGCGCCGGTCCCGCCAGTGACGCTGATACCTCCCATGGCGCCGTTCTCAAGATCGACGAGGGCGTCACCGATGATGCGCGCAAGATGAACAACTCGTTCCCCGGCGATGTGCGCGTCATTGACCTCGACGGCGATCAGCTGGCGGACCGCATGTACGCTGCGGACACCGGCGGGCGCGTGTGGAAGTTCGACATCAACAACGGCTCGGCGGCAAATGCTCTGGTGAATGGCGGCGTATTCGCGTCGCTGGGTCGTGGCGGCGGCGTGGGCAGCACTACGACCGACGCGCGGCGGTTCTACTACGCGCCGGACGTCTCGATGCTCAAGCAGAACGGCAACGCGTTCCTCAACATCGCGATCGGCTCCGGCTACCGCGGTCATCCGCTGGACGAGCAGATTCACGACCGCTTCTACTCGCTGCGCGACCGGGCTCCGTTCGTGCGGCTGTCGCAGGCCGACTTCAAAACCTTTCCGTACATCACGGACGGCAGCACCAAACTGGTCGACGTCACGACCAACATCAAGCCGACGATTCCGGCGGACGCGGACGGCTGGAAGATGGACCTGAACGATCCGACGTGGGCCGGCGAGAAGGTGCTCGCCGAGTCCATCACGTTCGCGAACACCATCATCTTCACGACTTACCTGCCTCAATCAGGGGATACCGTCGCTGGCAGCAACTCGTGCGTTGCGCGTCAAGGCACGAACCGCTTGTACGCGGTGTCGGCGATCGACGGTTCGCCCGTGTTGAACCGCGACAATTCGGTGGACGAGAACGGCAACGTCAGCCCGACTGGCGACGACCGCCAGGATCGCTACGGCGAGCTCGACCAGAGCGGCATCGCGCCCGAAGCGGTGATCCTGTTCCCGGAGACGTCTACGCCGACCTGCCTCGTCGGTGTGGAATCGTGTGGCGTGAGCTTCACCAACGACCCGGTGCGCACGTTCTGGTATCAGAGAGACACGGAAGGCAGCAACTGATCAAGCGGGCCGCGATCGCGACAATGCGGTCGCGGCCCGCCGCATCCCGAACCGAAGATATCTGCGGAGCGTACCGGCATGACGAGATCTCGCGAACGCGGCGTAACCCTGCTCGAACTGATGGCGGTGGTGGTGATCCTGGGCGTCCTCGCCTCGATCGCCATTCCTTCTTATCGCAGCTATCTGCTGCGGGCACAGCGCACCGACGCGACTGCTGCCCTGCTGCAGATTGCAGCCGCGCAGGAGAAGTTCTATCTGCAAAACAACGCGTATGCGGACCAGGACCATCTCGACGATCCGTCACCCGCGGGCCTGGGCATCCCCAAGACGGAGCATGACTACTACACGTTGGGAATCGTCAGCGACAACCTGAGCCTCAGATTTACCGCAACGGCCACGCAGAAGGACGATGGGCCGCAAGGCAAGGACAAGGACTGCAAGACCTTCACGATCACCCAGGCGGGTACGCGTAGCGCCACAAACCAGTCCGACGCCGATAACACGGCTGCCTGCTGGCGCTGACACACGCACCATCGCTGTCGAGCACTGTCGCGTCTCAACGACGCCAGCATCGTTTGTGCTTTATCGCACCGCTTCGATCTTGTATCCTCCGCGCTCGGCTCGTGCCGGAACCTTTTACAAAGAATGAGGTTTTGAGGCGAAATTCGAGGGAACCCGCCATAACTCCCGCGGATTAAGAGGCGTGAAATTTAGTCGCTCCGGTCCATTTTTGTCCGACCCAGAAGAAGGGGAAAGAAGTCATGAAGAAAAGCATCTCCACCACGCTGAAGGCAGGCGTTGCCGCCCTGGTGCTCGTCGCTGCCAGCGGCTGCGTGTCGCAGAAGAACCTTGATGAAGTCAAGGCCACTGCAGACAAGGCAGTCCAGGACGCGGCAGCAGCGAAGGCCGCAGCGGACTCTGCAGCCAGCGCCGCCGCTTCTGCTCGCTCCGCCGCTGACAGCGCGCAGAGCGCCGCGAACCAGGCGATGCAGGCCGCTCAGGCCAGCCAGTCCTGCTGCGACGCGACCAACGAGAAGATCGATCGCGCCTTCAAGAAGGCCGTGTCGAAGTAACTCGATTCGGTTGCTAGAGATGAAAAACGCCGCGGCATTCGCCGCGGCGTTTTTTTGTCTTTGACCAAAACCGGGCGCCGCGGCGAATGCCGCGGCGTTTTTTGTCTTGACCAAAACCGGGCGCCGCGGCGAATGCCGCGGCGTTTTCGTTCAGGCGGATCCCACAGCCTCGGCCATGGACTAACTCGGTAGAAGATGACTCCGGCCGCGGGACCCGCGAGCCGCAGTCTAACGCAGTGCGTCGGCTAGCCGCCGGGTGTCTCGCCCGCTGCCTGCACAGTCGCCGGCCGCAACAGCACCGGCTCGGGCACGCCGGTCGCGAGAATGAACGCGCGCTCCGCTCTCGCCCAGTCGATCGCCACGCTGCGATTCTGCGTGGCTGCCACCAGCAGCCGCGTGATGTTCGTGAGGCTGCGCATCTCGACCGGATCCTGTCCCTCGAGCGACGCATGCACTTCGATGTACAGCTCCTCGCCGTGCCAGCCCATGCGATACGGCTGATCGATGAGGCGTACCGACGTGTTCACCGCGACCAGCTTGTACAGCTCCGAGATGTTTTCCGGGTACATCCGGATGCAACCGTGCGTGACCTGCATGCCGACGCCCGCGGGCAGATTGGTGCCATGGATCAGATACGCGCCGCCGGGAATGCCGAGACGCATCGCGTACTCGCCCAGCGGGTTGTCGGGACCGGGCGGCACTGCCTTCGGCAGCGGGCGGCCGTCGGCTTCGTGCTCGCGACGCACGGACTCCGGCGGATACCAGATCGGCTTCTCCCGCTTGTTGACGATGCGCGTCATGCCCAGCGGGGTCTTCCAGTCCATCTTGCCGATGCTGATCGGATAGGTCATGACGACCGGTGCTTCGCCGACCTTGGCCCGCGGAAAGTACCAAAGGCGATGCTCGGCGAGGCTGACGATCAGGCCTTCGCGCGGCGGATCCGGCAGGATGTAGCGCGATGGAATGAGCACGCGCGTGCCCGCGCCCGGCAGCCACGGATCGACGCCCGGATTGGCAGCGACGATCTCCTCGTAGCCGACGCCGTAACGGCGTCCCAGATCGAGCAGCGTGTCCTCGTGCTCGGCGACCGCGTATTGAATATCGCCGATGACCGTGTCCTCGCCGCTGGGCAAAGGATAGGTCGCGGCATGCAGCTGCGCGCTGACAGCAAGACTGGCGAGCCAGGCGGCCAACCGGAGCGCACTCGATCGATAGCGGGTCTTCATCGCGGCGTCTTCAACAGTGGCAAAAGTCTAGCAGGTAGCAGCGCCGCTGGACTGTGCGCTACGGCACCTGCGCCTTGAGAAGGTTGGAGATCTGCGTCGGCACGCCCTTGCGCGCCTCGATCAGTCCGACGCGTATGGCGTTGCGGAAAGAGAGAACATCGGCGCTGCCGTGGCTCTTGATGACGATGCCGCTCAGACCGACCATGCTGGCGCCATTGTAAGTGCGCGGATCGAACTCGCGACGCAGCGAGCGCAGCACCGGCCAGGAAGCGGCCGCCCCGACGTAGCGCAGCGGATTGCGCGTGTACTCCGTCTTCAGCGCGCCCACCAGCATGTTCGCGAGCCCTTCCATGGTCTTCAGCGCCACATTGCCGGTGAATCCGTCAGTGACCACCACGTCGACTTCGCCGGAGAAGATGTCGTCGCCTTCGACGAAGCCGATGTAGTGCAACTTGCTCGCAGACAACAGGCGCGCTGCGTCCTGCACCACGCTGTCGCCCTTCATCTCTTCTTCGCCGATGTTGAGGATGCCGACGCGCGGCTGCGCGATGCCGTGCAGATCGGCAGCGACGACCGTGCCCATCACGGCGAACTGGAACAGGTGCTCCGCGGTGCACTCCGAGTTCGCACCCAGGTCCAGCATATGCGTATGGCCATGGCGGGAGCGGATGCGCGAGATGATCGCCGGCCGGTCGATGCCTTCGATCGTCTTCAGCACGAAGCGCCCGGTCGCCATCAGTGCGCCCGTATTACCGGCGCTGACGCACGCTGCCGCATCGCCGGACTTCACCAGGTCGATGGCGACGCGCATCGAGGAGTCTTTCTTGCGCCGCAGAGCCTCCTGCGGCTTCTCGTCCATCGCGACGATCTGAGTCGCTTCGTGCACCTTGATACGCGAGCGCACACCGGCCGGCGCCTCGGCCAGCAGCCGCTCGACGGGCTCACGCAGACCGACGAGCACGACGTGCAGATCGGACTCGGCCTGCAACGCGGCGAGCGCGCCGGGCACAGTGACGCCGGGGCCGTGATCGCCGCCCATGGCGTCCACCGCGATTGTGATCGGCCGGGGACTGTTCAAGGAGATGTCGCGCCGCGCACGCCGGGACCGGCGCCGCGGGCCCGCGTGCTTATTCCGTGTCGCCCTTGTCGCGGCTCTCGATGACTTTCTTGCCGCGATAGAAACCGTCGGGCGAAATGCGATGGCGCGAATGCGTTTCGCCCGAGGTCGCATCGACTGACAGCGCCGGCTTGCCGAGATGATCGTGCGAACGATGCATGCCGCGCTTGGAAGGTGTCTTTCGGCTCTTCTGAACTGCCATGGCTCATTTCTCCAACAGATCCCGCAAATTCTCAAACGGCTTCTGCGAGCCTGCGCTCGCCTCCTGCCCGGTCCGCGGCGGCGGCACCTCCGCCTCGTCGCACTCGCCGTCCGCATGCAACGGTACCAGCGGCATTGCCAGCAGCGCCTGCTCCTCCGCCAGCCAGCGCACATCGAGGTGCGCAGCCTCGGCGATCACCGGCTCGTACCCGCCGGGTTCCTCGGCACTCTCTTCGGGCACCAGGATCACCTGGAACCGCTCGTCCATCGGCACTGCCACCGGCTGCATGCAGCGCTGGCAGCTTACGTTCACCGTGCCAAGCAGCGTGCCGTCGATCGCAGGCCGCCCGTCGTACACCGAAAACTGCAACCGCACGTCGATGCGCGATCCGTCCTGCGCGCCCGCCTCGTGCAGACGCGGCAGCTGGGCCACGGAAAAATGACGCTCGATGGTGCTGCCCGCCCGCGCACAGACGTCTGCGTCCACATATAGGTCGGTGGAGACGGCCGGGGGTCGCGGCATGGGGCGCGTATACTAGCGGCCACCCCCGGCAGTGTCAAAAACAATAAGGGCGTAAATGATTGTTTTAGTAGGGCTTGTTTTTACCGGGCAGCCCCGATGGGGATGCCTGCCATGAGCGCCGGAAAAGAACCCAAGTTGCGGCTGATCCTGGCCTCGACCTCCGTCTACCGCAAACAGCTGCTGGAGCGGCTCGGCATCCCGTTCACGGTGGCCGCGCCGAACGTCGACGAGTCCCCGCTCCCGGGCGAATCGGCCGCGGACCTGGTGGGACGGCTGGCCCGGACCAAGGCCGAGGTCGTGGCGCGACGCTCGACTCACAGCCTGGTGATCGGCTCCGATCAGCTGGCCATGTGCGGCCGGGACGTGCTGGGCAAGCCCGGCTCCGGCGACCGCGCGATCGCACAGCTGAAATCTCTCAGCGGCCATCGCGTCGTGTTCAACACGGCTGTGCACGTCGTGCTCTCGGATGCCGGCACGAACGAAGGGCACCTGGACGTGACGACGGTGCACTTCCGCCGTCTCAGCGACGACGAGATCCGCCGCTACGTGACGCGCGACAAGCCGTACGACAGCGCCGGCGGCTTCAAGGTCGAAGCGCTCGGGATCTCGCTGTTCGACAAGGTGGACACGCACGATCCGACTGCGCTGGTCGGCCTGCCGCTGATCTGGCTCTCTGCGGTGTTACGCAAGCACGGCTTCAACGCACCGTAGAACGCAGCCGCTCGAGGACGGATTCGAGCTCCGGCGACAGCGGCGCAGTCACGGTGAACGGCTCGCCCTCGCCTCTACGGAACGTGAGCGAGGCCGCGTGCAGGAACATGCGCGAAAGTCCGTATTCCTTCAGCTTCGCGTCCTTCTCGCGGTCGCCGTATTTCTCGTCGCCGGCCACCGGGTAGCCGGCATGCGCCGCGTGCACGCGGATCTGATGCGTGCGGCCGGTGCCGAGCGTGATGCCCAGCAACGTGGCGACCTTGCCGAACTGCTCGACCGGTTTGAACGTCGTGACCGCTTCCTGCCCGTCGTCATGCACGCGCACCACGCGTTCACCGCCCTGCCTGAGATTCGTCTTGAGCGGCAGATCGATCGTCTTGGTGCCGAACGGCCAGCGACCTGCGACCAGCGCGAGGTAGCGCTTGTCCATCTCGCGTCCGCGCAGCTGGGCGTGCAGGTCTCGCAGCACCGCGCGGCGCTTGGCGACCAGCAGGCAACCGCTGGTCTCGCGGTCGAGCCGATGGACCAGCTCGAGCTCCTTGAGCTGCGGATGCACGGCGCGCAGCGCTTCGATCACGCCGAAGCTGACGCCGCTGCCGCCGTGCACGGCGACTCCGGCGGGCTTGTTGACGACGATGAGATCCCGGTCCTCGAAGATCACGGCGGCTGCGACGAATTCGCGGAGCGACTTCGACGGCGCCTTGACGGCGTCGGACTGCCCTTCCCGCTTCGCGCCCTGGACCGGCGGCAGCCGTAAGCGATCGCCTGCAGCCAGTCGGTATGCCGGCTTGGCGCGTCGGCCGTTCACCCGCACCTCGCCGGTCCGCAGGATCCGGTACACGAGGCTGCGCGGTACGCCGCCGAGCGTGCGCAACAGGAAATTGTCGAGGCGCTGGCCCTCATCGCCCTCCTGGGCCTCGACGTAGCTGACTTGGGTCTTGGCCGGGCCGGAGCCGGCCGGTGCGCGTTGGCCCATCTGGAAATGCACGTAAGCTATTGATGGATCATTGAATGGCCGCCCACGTGCTGTTATATTCCGCGACGATTTCCGCGGTGTCTCCGTAGCTTACGCGATGAGGCGCCGCATATTAGTTGGTTCTGTTCGAATCTGTCTCACCTCGATCGGTCCTTGTTCGACGGTGCCCCGTGCGCCCCCTCCTCGTTGTGCAGGGGTTGCGCTGGCGGTATTCGCAGTGCCGAGCCGTCGTCGGCCGCGGCCTCAGAGGTGCACGGATTGCTCAGACCATCGTCCGGCCGCGTTACAACGCCGGTGCCAGGGCCTGTCCAATTGGGGCTCTGGGTCGGCGGCAAGCGCCAACGGGCGGGCCAAAAAGTGAATGGAAAGACAAGCGCCGGGCCTCGAGGTCCGCGCCAAAAAGGCACCAATCGGATGAATTCGTTTCCCGATTCGCTCTCCTTAAGTCCAACGCTTCCGCCCGCCGTGCGTGAGCTCGCGGCCCTTTGCGAATACTCAGAAGGGTCTCATGAAGCGAATGCTCGTCAACGCAACCCAGGAAGAGGAGTTGCGCGTCGCACTGGTTGATGGACAAAAAATCTACGACCTCGACATCGAAGTACCGTCACGCGAACAGAAGAAAGCCAACGTCTACAAGGGCCGCATCACGCGCGTCGAGCCGAGTCTCGAAGCGTGCTTCTTCGATTACGGCGCCGAACGTCACGGCTTCCTGCCGCTGAAGGAAATCACCAAGGACTATTTCAAGGGCGGCCAGGCGCCCGGCGGCCGCAATATCCGCGAGCTGCTGGACGAAGGCCAGGAAGTCATCGTCCAGGTCGAGAAGGAAGAGCGCGGCAACAAGGGTGCCGCCCTCACCACCTTCATCAGCCTGGCCGGCCGCTTCCTGGTGCTGATGCCGAACAACGCCCGCGCCGGCGGCGTCTCCCGGCGCATCGAAGGCGAAGACCGCGAGCAGCTGCGCGAAGCGCTCGACCAGGTGCAGATTCCCGACACCATGGGCGCAATCGTCCGCACGGCCGGCGTCGGCCGCTCGGCCGAGGAGCTGCAGTGGGATCTGGATAATCTCAAGGAAGTGTGGACGGCGGTCTCGACCGCCGCCGAAGGGCGCGCCGCGCCGTTCCTGATCTACCAGGAGTCCAAGGCCATCATTCGCGCGCTGCGCGACTACCTTTCGGACGACATCGGCGAGATCCTGGTCGACAACCAGGAGGTCTTCAACGAGGCGCAGCAGTACATGCAGCGCTTCATGCCCGCCGGGCTGCGCAAGCTCAAGCTGTACGAAGACTCCGTGCCGTTGTTCACGCGGTTCCAGATCGAGAACCAGATCGAGTCGGCGCACTCCCACAAGGTCAACCTGCCTTCCGGCGGCTCGATCGTGATCGATCCGACCGAAGCACTGGTCTCGATCGACATCAACTCCGCGCGCGCCACGCGCGGCAGCGACATCGAGGCGACCGCCCTCAACACCAACCTCGAGGCAGCGGATGAAATCGCGCGGCAGCTGCGCTTGCGCGACCTTGGCGGCCTGATCGTCATCGACTTCATCGACATGGAGTCGCAGAAGAATCAGCGCGCGGTCGAGGACCGTTTGCGCGACGCCGTGCGCCAGGATCGCGCGCGCATCCAGATCGGGCGCCTCTCGCGCTTCGGTCTGCTGGAGCTGTCGCGCCAGCGCTTGCGGCCGTCCATCGGCGAATCGACGAGCATCGCCTGCCCGCGCTGCAGCGGCATGGGCACGATCCGCAGCGTCGATTCGCTCGCGCTCGCGCTGCTGCGCCTGATCGGCGAGGAAGCGCGCAAGGACCGTACGGTCAAGGTCATCGCCCAACTGCCGGTCGAGGTCGCCACCTACCTGATGAATGAGAAGCGCGACTGGCTCAACGGCATCGAGACCAAGAGCGGCGCACAGGTCGTGCTGGTTCCGAACAAGTACATGGAAACCCCGGCGTACGAGATCCGACGCGTGCGCGACGACGAGGCCGGGCTGCCCGAGAACAACGCCATCAGCCACCAGATCCCGGTCGTTCCGCAACCCGCGCCGAACGAAGGCGTGAAGCAGCAGGAGACGCCTGCGCCGCCGACTCCGGCGGTGGTCGCGTCCAGCATCGCCAGTATTCCGCCGCCGCCGACCATCGCGATGGAGACAACCATCGCGCCGGTCAAGCCGCCGGCGCCGGTCGAACAGATCGGCGTCTTCGTGCGCTTCTGGCGCTTCCTGTTCGGCGGCGCGGGCGTTGCTCCGCAGCCGACAGCTCCCGCGCCGGCGCCGCGCGAGTCCGGCCGCTCATCGCACGAAGGACGACGCGACCGGCACGAAGGTCGCCACGGCCGCGACCGGGATCGTGACCGGCACGGGCGTCATCATCGCGATCGCGACCGTGATCGCGGTGGCCGTCACGACCACAAGGACAAGGCCGCGGCCGGCGGCGGCGACAACCGGCGTGACGGACAGCGTCACGAGCGCAAGCCTCGCGAACACACGGACGCAGCTCGCGTCGATGGCGCTCAGCGTGCAGGTGGCCAGCAGCAGCAAAATCGCGAGCGCGCCCCAAGCGCGCAGCAACCCGCGCCGAAACCCGAGGGAGCTCCGCAGCCGGCACAGGCTGTCGAGGGCGGCGGACGTCCGGAGCGCGGCGATCGCGGCGATCGGGGTGACCGCGGCGCGCGCGGGGGTCGCCGTGGACGTCGTCGTCGCGGCGGCCGGGGACGCGGCAGCGATGGCGCGGGCGCCGAAGGCGGTTCGCCCAACGCCGAGCCGCGCGCGGAAGGTTCGGGCGACAACGCGCGCGAATCTCAGCCGCGCTCGGAGGCGCGCCAGGAAGCACAACACAGCTTCGATCTGGCCACCCCGCGCACGGAGCATGCAGCGGAGTCTGCGCCACCGAAACCGGAGCGCAGCGAGTCGGCCGGCGATCCCAGTCACGGCGACTCCAAGCCTTACACCGTGGGGTCGTGGGGACCGCCGCCGAGCAGCGGCTCGTGGGGCGGCGGCGGCTCGTCGCGTCGCGACGAGTAGCTCTCAGGTAGGTCGGGCTTCGGCCCGACTCGATATCTCTCTCAGCAATCCTTCCGCAGCTTCTTCGAGCAGGTCCAGGACCTGCTCGAAGCCTTGCGGCCCACCGTAGTACGGGTCCGGGACCGCACGCACCGGGCTGGACGGCACGAACTCCATCATCAGCCGGATGCGCTCGTGGCGAGCCGCGGGCGCGCGCCGGCGCAACTCGCGCAGGTTCTGCTCGTCCATCGCCAGGATCAGATCGTAGTAGTCGAAGTCGCTGATCCGCACGGTGCGCGCGCGCAGCGATGACAGGTCGATGCCGCGGCGACGCGCAGCCGCGATGGCGCGATCGTCGGGCGGCTCCCCTACGTGATAGTCGTGCGTGCCCGCCGAATCGATTTCGACCGCCAGCTGCGGCGCGCGCACTGCGAGGAGGCTGCGAAAGACGCCCTCCGCGCTCGGCGAGCGGCAGATGTTGCCCATACACACGAAGAGAATCCGCATGGTGGCTGCTATCGTAGCGTAGCCGACGCTCTGGACAACGGAGAGCTCACATGAACACCCGCAAGTGCTTGGCAGTGTTGCTCGCGTGCAGCGCCTTGTTCCTGGACGGCTGTGCGTCGTTGCAGAGCGATCCGCTGCAGGTCACCGTTGTCGGCATCGAACCGCTCCAGGGTGAAGGCATGGAGCTGCGCCTGATGGTCAAGCTGCGCGTGCAGAATCCCAACGACGCGCCGCTCGACTATCGCGGCGTAGCGCTGCAGATGGACGTGCAAGGGAAAACTCTCGCGAGCGGCGTGAGTGACAGCAGCGGTACCGTGCCGGGCTTCGGCGAGGCCGTCATCACCGTTCCCGTCTCGATCTCGGCCTATCGCATGGTGCGTCAGGCGATAGGCCTCGCGACCAACAGCGACACTCGCAAGATCGCCTACGAAATGAAGGGCAAGCTCAGCGCCGGGGCGTTCGCGACCCGGCGGTTCACGACACGCGGCGACTTCGAGCTGCCGGCGCCCGGCGGAACGCCGACAACTCAGTGAGTGCGCTCACGACAACGCGTTGCGGATGTCGTTGAGCGCGCGCTGCGCGGCGCCGAGGACGACGTCGCGATACGCCTGCGCGTGCGCCGGGCTCTTGCGGGCGATCAAGGCGATGCTCTCGCGCAGGCCATCGAGCACCACGCGACTCTCCGGCCGCTCCCTTCGCCAGTTGCGTCAGCCGGTCCTGAGCGAGGCCATCGCCAAAAGCTGCGCCGACCAGCGGCCTACGTCAGCGCGCCTGCAAGCATCTTCTGCACGGTCGGGCCGCCGAGCTTGCCGAGATACTGGGTGACCGTCGGCGTAAATTTCGCGACCGTGTCCGCATTCATGCCGAGTTTCCCGAGCGCGCCGTTCAGCCCTTGCAGGTTGTTCAGCGGCCCGGTCACGGCGCCGAGCTTCTTCGCGCTCTCCAGGTAACCGGAGGCGCCCGGCACCAGCGAGGCGATCTTGTCGAAGTCTCCCTTGGCGAGCTTCTCCTGCAGCAGCGTCAGGTAGGAGCCGATGCCGCCGCGCGCCTGGTCCTCCGAAACCCCGAGCTGACTCGTCAGCGTGCCCAGCAACGGATTCTTCAGCGCCGAGGTCACGCTGTCCGGCGTCAACGAAGGCGTCTGGGCATGCGCAATGAGAGGCAAGGTGCCGAGCGCCGCCAGGAAGGTTCGTCGCTGCATGGCAAAGCTCCTGCAAGGATGCTGGAGAAGTCGCGGAGTACTGCGCCCGGGCACATCGACTCCTATCCGCACTCGGGGCGACCCTGCGGTCCCTCGGGCTCGCCCCTAGAGATAAATGCCGATAGGAGCGCCGTCCGGACCTGCGTAAAAAAATCGCTGCGCTGTTGCAGGCGCGCCGGATGAGCCGGCGTGGAATAACGAGAATGAACAAACCCGAGCATGGCTTCGCGGAAGGAGACCGCGTGCGCGCGCCGCGCCGCCCGCAGTTTCCCGAAGGGACCGTCGTCAAACTGATGGACAACGGCTATCTGCTGGTTCGTTGGGACGGCGACGTGCTGGAAACCGCCCACCACTCCGAGCTGGAGAAAGCCGGCACCCGCTGAACGCCGCGCTGCTACGTGCCCGCTTCCAACGAAGCACGCACGCGCGCCACGTCGGCTTCGGTGTCGACGCCCGCCGGCGGCGCTACCGCGGCGATACCGACGACGATGCGCATTCCCGCTTGCAGCGCGCGCAGCTGTTCCAGCTTCTCCGTCACTTCCAGGTCGCTCGGCGGCATCGAAGTCAGCGTGCGCAGCGCCTCGACGCGGTACGCGTAGATTCCCAGGTGCCGTTGCGCGCCGAGAATGCTCGTCTGACTCGCGAGCCCGTGCGCCGCGCCGTCGCGATGCCACGGAATAGGCGCGCGGCTGAAGTACAGCGCGACGCAGCCGCGACCGGTCACGACCTTGACGACGTTCGGATCGAGGAACTCGTGGACGCTGCCGATCGGCGCGCACAGCGTCGCGAGGTCCGCGTCGGCGTGACGCTCGAGCAGCGAGGCGACCTGATTGATCAGTTGCGGGGGCAGCTGTGGCTCGTCGCCCTGCACATTGACTACGATTGTGCGCCCGTCCCAGCCGCGTGCCTGAGCGACCTCGGCGATGCGATCTGTTCCCGAAATGTGATCGGCCCGCGTCATCACCGCGAGCGAGCGAGCCGGCGCGCGCGGATCGCGTACAGCCGTGGCGATGCGTTCATCGTCGGTCGCCACCAGCACTTCATCGGCAGCGCTGCGACACGCCGCGTCGACGACCCACTGGATCATCGGCCGTCCGCCGAGATCGACCAGCGGCTTCGCCGGCAGGCGCGTCGAGGAATAGCGCGCCGGGATGACAACTTTGAATCCCATGCCGCCGCTCAGTCCCGCAGCAACGGATCCATCGGCTCGAGCTGGCGCGCTTCCTCTTCCAGCATCACCGGGATGCCGTCGCGGATCGGATAGGCCAGGCGATCGGCCCTGCACACCAGCAGCTGCTGCACCTTCGCGTACTGCAAAGGCCCCTTGCACAGCGGGCAGGCGAGAATGTCGAGCAGCTTGGTGTCTAGGGTCATGCGAGGAGTCGTCCGAGCATTGCGTGGACCGCCGCGGCATCCTGCTCGCTCACCATGACGTCCATGCGTACGGCCCAATGCCGCTGATCGGCGAAGCGAACGCATTTTACTGCATCCTTCTCGGTCATCAGCACCGGCAGGTCGTCGGGGAAGCGGATGTCCTCGGCGGCGAAGCGAGCATGATCCGGCAGCGGGTGCGGTGCAACCTCGATGCCGAGCTGCTGCAAGGCTGCGAAGAACTGCTGCGGATGACCGATAGCCGCGACCGCATGCACGCGCGTGCCCTTGAAAGATTCGAGCGGACGCGTCTCGCCGCCGACGAGCGCAATGGCCGCGGAGAGCCGCGCGCACGCCTGAATCGTCGCCGCGACCGGTGTGAGCGGACGCGCCGCTCCGTCGCGCCAGGACACGACCCGCAGGTCCGCTCGTGCGAGCCGGCTGACCGGCTCGCGCAACGGCCCCGCCGGCAGCAGCTGTCGATTGCCGACACCGCGACGGCCGGCGATCACCACGATCGCGCGATCGCGGGCCAGCCGATAGTGCTGCAAGCCGTCGTCCGACAGCACGATTTCGGCGCCGCGCTGGATCGCACGCTGCGCCGCTGCCACTCGATCCGGACCGGCGACGACGATCGCGCCGGTACGCTGCGCGAGCAGCACCGCTTC
>Ga0111539_10003097_pt1 | contig 22050 bp, 20 predicted proteins | sample RhiMethybrSRZTD1_FD_79667 | JGI IMG/M metagenome (GOLD analysis project Ga0111539, IMG submission 79667) | Populus rhizosphere microbial communities from Tennessee, USA - Rhizosphere MetaG P. TD hybrid SRZTD1 (version 2) (version 2) | ecosystem: Host-associated > Plants > Roots > Rhizosphere >...
CCAGGTTGAATGACGCCTGCACGAACTACCGCTCTGTAGGCAGTGTCAGCCCGGCCTTCAAGATCGTTGCGGCTGCCTCGGGTGATGCGAGGAAGCGAAGGAGCGCTCGCGCCGCGTCCGGTTGCCGGGCTGCGCTGGTGATCGCTCCGACGAAGGAAAACCCGGGTTGGAGTTCGGCCGGAATCGCCCCGACGAAGGTCACACCAGGGACGTGCAGGAGCTCGCTCACCTGCTGAAAACCGATTTCCACCTCTCCCCGCGCGACGACTGCGGCTACGGGTTCGCCCGACGGTGGCCCAGGTACCTTCCGGCTCTTGCCTGCCACTTGATCCGCGACGCCGAGCTTCGCGAACAGCGTGGTCGACAGGTACATACCGCTGGCGCTGTCCGAGTAACCGATGGACTTCGCTGCTAAGAGTAACCTCCGGAATGAATCGACGCTGCTGATATCCGGTGCGGCGGCGCCCGAGCGCACCACCATGCCGACCTGCGACCGGGCGAGATCGACCTTGCTGCCGGCGCGCACCAAGCCGCGCTTCGCGAGCTCGTCCGCGGCTCCTCCATCCAGGATCACGACGTCGGCTGTTTCGCCTCGCGCGAGGCGAGCGGGAATGGCCTCCGGAGAGTCGCCCAGCGACGGGCCGCGCGTCGTGATCAGGCGATGGCCGCTCGCGCGCTCGAAAGCGGGGACCAACTCCTCATAGACCCCGTAGAAACCGGCCGAGATCATGACGTGAAGTTCGGCGGCAGAAACCGAGGTCGATATCAGAAGGGCGGCCACGGCAAGCCGGCCTGACCACTGAGCGAGCAACCGCAACTTCATAAGACCTCCACCGCAAGCTGGCTGCAGGCAGGGCACCGGCATTATCGACCCGGCTCCGCAGTGTAATGCAGCAGGCTGTTAGTGATCAGTCCGATGTCGCCGAGGGTCGAGTAAAGCATGATGTCCAGCCAGCATCTGTCATCTCCATGGCCGAGGCCCCAGGACTGTCAACCGTAGGGAGTCGGATCGCCGTTTATCGAGAGCGACACACGCTCTGCGTCGTCGTTCATCAGCCAACGCACCGGTGACTAGTTCCTTTGCAGTGGTGGCAGTGTGCGCTATCGTTCAAGCCAAATGCACAAGTACATCATCATGGGCGTGCAGGGGTGCGGAAAGGGTACCCAGGCGAAAATGCTGAAAGACACGTTCGACCTGACGCATATTTCGGTGGGCGACATTCTTCGCTGGAACCTTCAGGCTCACACGAAACTCGCCGCTCGCATCAAGCGGATTATGAACGAAGGACAGCTTGTGCCCGACGACATCGTCGAAGAGATCATTCGACGGCGTCTGGAGGAGCACGATTGGAATTACGGTTTCATTCTCGACGGATTTCCGCGCAACCGTCGACAGGCCGAATTCTTCCTGGAGGCCTACGACATCGACGCGGTCATCCTGGTCGAGGTGCCTGATCGTGTCGTGGTCGAGCGAATCCAAGCACGCCGAATTTGCGATCGCTGCGGCGTTGACTATAACCTCATGTTCCACCGCCCTGTGAAAGAAGGTTCTTGCGACGTTTGCGGCGGCGTACTGATGCGACGCGCCGACGACAACGAGCTCGCCGTGAACGCCCGGCTCAAGGACTACCACGAGAAGACGCAACCGATCATCGACCTGTTTCGAAGGAAGGAGCTAATCGTCGTAACCGACGGGACACGACAGCCTGACGAAGTGCAACATGACATCTTGAGCCAGCTGAAGCTATCAGCGATTTCGGACAAGCTTAATTGACCTGGCGACTTTGCCGGTGGGGCTCGCAGTGGCATTTCATCAGAAGGCAGCGGAGTCGCGTGCCATCACGCGGCCTTCGCGAAAGTAAACCATGCGCCGTTGTCATGACGAAACGATTGAACGAGGGAGTTTCGGAGCGCTACACGCCGAACCAACGAAGGTGCCGTCCCAAAAGACCAGGCGTATTGTTCCGAGTTCCCAATCGCCGTAGCTCTCTCGCTGCTGCGACAGCTCGCTCGCCGCCGAATAGACTAGACGAATATGATGCACCTTCATGTGCGGGTACCACGTTAGGGACATTACAGCTCCCGCCAGGCAGGTCAGGGCGAGAACGACTCGGCCTTGGAGAAGATAAACAAAGGCGAGGACGGAAAGAGGTGCAATCAGTGCACGCAGGCACTTGGCAAGTTCATTTGGACCGTATATCGCGAACTTTCGAGCTCGGTACTTCTCGCCGGCCTCTACCAGCTTGAATGCAACTTGGTACGATCCTGCTCCAACGCCCATATCGCCACTCGCGATCGTTTTTTGATCGGCGTATTCTGTCTCGTAGATGTCCCGCGTACGGAGCTTCCCCTCTCGTTGTGTCTTGAATACCACTTCGTCAACAGCATCACCGACGGAATAGAAAAGCAGGGTCAATGCTGCAGCGAGGAACTCGGAAGAGAAGGGAAGCGTTCTGCCAAAGAGAGCGATATGGTCAGGCGGCGATGCCGCGTAGACAGCTGCCATGGTCACAACATAGAGCGGGACCCATCCGGGCAGCTTGTCAGAGTCCTTCAAAAACTGATGCCACACTGCCTTGAGTGGCTCGAACCTCGCGCTCGACGTCTGGTTTGAAGCTGGAGTGTTCATAGTTCGCTCCTTTATCCCTGATGTCTGTTCGCGTAGTGCAATTCTAGAGGCCATCTCAACGCGCCTGCCGAGAGTCCCAGCGACGCCAAAGTGAAATTGCGCGGCTTGCGCTTCGAAGAGGTGATAGCGTGCATCGGATGATCGGATTGACGCGACGCGACTTCTTGTGGGCGAGTGGCGGGCTGTTGATGGCATCCAGCCTCGGCGCCCAGACATCCCTGCGCATTCGCACGATTGCCGGGACGGGCGTCGCGGGTACGGCCGCCGACGGAGCAGCGGCCGACACCGCACCCATCAACAACCCGTACGGCGTGGTGGTAGGTCCGGATGGCCACCTGTATTGGGCCGACTTCGGCAGCAACCGCGTGCTGCGGCTCGACCTGCGCCAGCGGCGCATCACCGTTGTGGCAGGCAACGGGACGAAGGGACATGCAGGTGACGGCGGGCCGGCGCCGGTTGCGCAACTCAGCGCCCCTCACGAGGTGCGCTTCGACAGCAAGGGGCACATGGTGGTGGCCGAACGCGACTCGCACGTCGTGCGCCGCATCGATATGCAGACGTCGATCATCACGACGCTGGCCGGCACGGGCGTCGCGGGCTACAGCGGCGACGGCGGGCCGGCGTCAGAGGCTCAGCTCAACCAGCCACACAGCATCGTGCTTGACGATGCGGACAACGTCTTCATCTGCGACATCAACAACCATCGGGTGCGGAAGATCGACGCTCGCACCGGTGTGATCTCGACTTTCGCCGGAACCGGGGACAACGCGTCCACGCCAGACGAGGGCGGCCTGCTCACGAGTCCGCTGGCGGCACCCCGCTCAATTGAGATTGCGAGGGACGGCACGATGTACCTGATTCTGCGGGCAGGGAACAAAGTATTGTCGATGAGCCCGTCGCAGGGGCGGCTCCGCCGTATCGCGGGCACTGGCGATTTCGGGTATGCCGGCGACGGGGGACGCGCGCTGGATGCCACATTCGGTGCGCCAGGGTCGCCGTTCAATGGACCCAAGGGCATTGCCCTGGGTGGGAACGTCCTCTACATCGTGGACACCGAGAACCATGTCGTCCGCGGCATCGATCTGCCGTCTGGCACCATTTCCACCGTGGCCGGCACGGGCCAGCGCGGTGATGGGCCTGATGGCGATCCCCGCACGTGCCGCATGGCGCGGCCACACGGAGTCTTCATCCAGGGCCGTGCCATTTACGTCGGCGACAGCGAGAACCACCGAATCCGAGTGCTCGGTTAACCGCTAGCAAATGACCGCATCACAGGCTTCAGCTAGGAATGACCTATCGATAGCACATGATCGCCTCACAGGATCGCATCGAGGAAACTGGACCCCACGTTCAAACAGTCGAACACGTGCAGACCAAGACGCGATGCCAGCTCGACGCAAACCTCGGTGCCGCGACAGCTGTTTCCGTAGGGATCCAGCCGCGGTGAGTAAGTGCCGATCCCGAGCTGCCTGTTCACGACAGTAATCACGCCGCCGCTGACGCCGCTCTTGGCTGGCACTCCCACGCGATAGGCCCATTGCCCCGAGTAGTCGTACATGCCGCACGTAAACATGATCGAGAGCATGTCTTTGACGTGCGTAGCCGAGTAGGCGCTGCGCCCCGTCATCGGATGCCGTCCCATGTTGGACAGCGTGGCCGCCATCACTGCGAGATCCCGGCAGGTGACCAGGATCGAGCACTGCTTGAAGTAGACGTCCAACGCCGCTTCAGCCGCTTCGTGGACCAGGCCGAAGTTCAGGAGCAGATGCGCGATGGCGCGATTCCGGTGACCGGTCCGGCGCTCCGAGTTGTAGACGCCGTGATCGAGTGAAAGCTGGCGTCCGGCGATCACGCTGAAGCGGTCGAGCAGATATTCGAATGTCCCGTTGCCGTAACGGGAGTGAAGCAGCGCCGTTACCGTAATCGCGCCGGAATTGATCATCGGGTTGAACGGCCGGTTCGACCCGTTCTGCAACTCGATCGAATTGAATGCGTCGCCGCTTGGCTCGACCCCGACGTGCTCGAACACCCTGGCCGGCCCGAACTCTTCGAGCGCCATCCCGTAAGTGAACGGCTTGGAGATCGACTGAATCGTGAATGGCCGATCGCAATCGCCGGCCTCGAAGGTTCGCCCGTCCGCCGTAACCAGGCATACGCCGAACGCTTCAGGGTCGGCCTTCGTCAACTCCGGGATGTATGTCGCGACCTCCCCGATGGTGTGTGGCAAGTACTTCTCATAGACGCCGTCAATCAGAACCTGCAGTTCATGGCCGCGCGCAACGGCGCTGGCGGTTTCGGATATGGACATGGAGTCTTGGCCGAAGAGTGTGTGACTGCTGTGAGCACGATGAGACGTGCCTCAGCCGTAGCAATCGCGGTGCCCACGCGGGCGCGATCGCTGGTTCCGTCGATCTGATGAAGCTCAAAGACTTACGGTAAAAATGAGGATTCCGCGACAGGTGCACTTATGCGACAAGAACGTCGGACCTCCAGAAATTGCAGACATCTTCGAATGAATGCCGCTCTCGCCTATAATCCGCGCCGGAGAGCGGCTTATATCGGAGAGAGGGCTTACATCGGCGAGAGGGGCTTTCATCGGAGAGAGGGGCTTATGAAGAGGATGGTACTGTGTCTGGCGGTGTATGCGCTGTTGGTTGCGATGTCGGCATCAGGGATCAGCGCTCAGGGCGCTGGCTGGACGACGTTGTTCGACGGAGCCAGTCTCAAGGGTTGGAATGTCGTCGGCGACGCCAACTGGGAGGTGGCTGAGAAGGCTCTGCAAGCCAACAAGGGTACCGGCTTCCTGGTAACGCCGATGACGTATACCGATTTTCAGTTCACCGCCGACTTCTGGGTCACCGACGATGCCAACAGCGGCGTTTTCATCAGGTGCGAGGACCCGAAGACAATCAACGCGATGAACGCGTACGAGGTAAACATCTACGACAAGCGTCCCGACCAGAGCTACCGGACCGGCGCGATTGTCGACGTCGCCAAGCCCGCAAGCGTGATCATGACCGGCGGCAAGTGGAACAGTATCGACATCACCGCAAAAGGCAGCAAGCTGACGGTGCTCATGAACGGGATGAAGATGGTGGACGTGGACGACAAGAAGCACGCGAAGGGACCGATCGCGCTCCAGTACGGCGCTGGCACAGTGAAGTTCCGAAACGTGCGAGTCAGATCGCTGTAGTTGGAACGCTTGTCGCTTGATCAACTCCCAACCTCCAACTCTCAATTCCCAACACTCGATTCGCGGCGTTGGGAGTTGGTCTTTTGGGAGTTAGGAGTTGACAGGACATGTGGCCGTCAGGAGCGGGAATCAGCCGCCATGATCAACGCACGGCTGAATACGTCCGTTGCCTGCGCGCCCGAGATACCGTACCGACCATCGATCACGAAGAACGGGACGCCGGTCACGCCGAGTGACCGCGCCTCGTTCAGGTCGCGCCTGACGTCGTCGACATAGCGGCCACCTTCCAGCGCCTCGCGCACCTCCGCGGCGGCGAGACCTTCGTCCGTCGCCAGCGCCTGCAGCGAGTCGATGTCGAAGACCGAGCGCTGCTCGGTGAAGTACGCCTTATACAGACGCTCGATCATCTCGTCCTCGCGTCCGTGGGTCGCCGCCAGGTGGACGAGTTGATGTGCATCGAGCGTATTGCCAGTGAGGCCGGCGTCGGTCAGGTGGTACTCGAGGCCTTCGGCGGCCGCCATCTGTTCCATCTTCAGGTCCATCGTGCGGACCTGTTCCTCAGACAATCGGTATTTTGATTGAAGCATCGCACGCCGGCTTGGGGTTTCGCCCTTGACGCGCGTAGGGTCGAGTTGGAACGAGCGATGCGCTACGCGCACCTCGTCTGAACCCTCGAACGCGGCGAGTGCCTTCTCGAACCGGCGCTTCCCGAGGTAGCACCACGGGCACACGATGTCAGACCAGATATCAACTCGCATTTTGATTGTCACGGCGGGTCTGCTACAGGGCAAGACCTTCGAACTATAGCTGACCACAAGGTCGACACGTCAGCGGCGGCTGCCCGGATTCCTTGCACAGGAAGACGTGTGCGGGAACAATGACCGCGTGCTGCCGTACCTGGCGCGACGCGTCGTGCTCACGATTCCCGTGCTCCTTGGTGTCGCCACGCTCGTCTTCGCGTTGATCCACTTGATCCCCGGTGATCCCGCCCGCGCAATACTCGGCGACGTAGCCTCTGAGGCTGACATCGCGCAGCTTCGAGGTCAGCTCGGTCTCGATCGACCACTCTCCGTCCAGTACGTGTCGTTTCTCAGCGGCCTCGCGCGCGCGGATCTGGGAACATCGCTCAGGACGGGCACGCCGGTCGCAAGCCAGATTCTCGGGCGACTCCCGGCCACCTTCGAGCTCGCGCTCGCCGCGATCGTGGTCGCGCTGACTCTGGCGATTCCGCTTGGAGTGGCCTCGGCTGTGTGGCGCGGGACGTTCGTCGATCATGCGGCGATGACGGTGTCGCTCGCTGGAGTGTCGATGCCGAATTTCTGGCTGGGACCGCTCCTCGCGATCGTGTTCGGGGTGGAGCTGGGTTGGCTTCCCGTCGCGGGTCGGGGCGGACCGGAACACATCATCTTGCCGGCAGTGTCCCTCGGCGCCGCGCTCGCAGCGGTGCTTGCGCGAATGACGCGCGCGACGCTGGCCGATCAACTGCGTGAGCCCTACGTCCTCGCCGCGCGTGCCCGCGGGGTCTCGCGCGCCAGGGCGGTGTTCTTGCACGCGTTTCGAAACAGCCTGATACCCATCGTGACACTTGCGGGGCTCCAGGTCGGCGCCGTGCTCACTGGAGCCGTCATCACCGAAACGATTTTCGCGTGGCCAGGGATCGGACGCCTGCTCGTTCAGTCGATCGGCTTCCGTGACTACCCGATGGTCCAGGGCTGCATCCTGTTGATCGCCGTCACGTACGTCGCCGTGAACCTCGTCGTGGATCTCGCCTACGGCGTTCTCGATCCACGAATCCGATATCAATGAGGAACGCCGGGGTTTTCATCGTCACCGTGGTCGTCCTCGCGGCAATTGCCGGACCGTGGCTCGTGCAGTTTGATCCATCGGCGCAGGAGCTGGCCCTCCGGCTCGAAGGCCCGAGCACGCTACACTGGTTCGGGCTCGACGAACTGGGGCGAGACATCCTGTCGCGCGTGCTCTCCGGAGCGAGAGTCTCGCTGGTCGTTGGTCTCGTCGTCGTGTCGGTGTCGGCCTTGATTGGAGCTGCGGTCGGATCCATTGCTGGCTACTACGGCGGCATCGTTGACGAGGCAATCAGCCGCTTCATCGATATCCTGCTGGCGTTCCCCGGGCTACTGCTCGCGATCGCTCTCGTGGCCGTACTCGGCCCGAGCTTGACGAACGTCGTGCTCGCCTTGGCGTCGATTGGGTGGGTCGGGTACGCAAGAGTCGTGCGTGCGCAAGTACTGCAGGCGCGAGAGTTCGAATATGTCGTCGCGGCGCACGCGATCGGCGCGGCGACGCCGCGCATCCTGATTCGCCACATCCTGCCGGCCGCGTTCCCGGCGCTGACTGTTCAAGCCACGCTCGGCATGGGAGGGGCGATCCTCTCCGAAGCGGCACTGAGCTTCCTCGGCCTGGGCGTGCAGCCGCCCACCCCAAGCTGGGGCGCGATGATCAACTACGGCCGCGTGCACGTGCTCGACGCGCCACATCTGACTGTGTTTCCGGGACTCGCGATCGCCGTCGTTGTATTGGGGCTGAATCTATTGGGAGATGGCCTGCGCGACAGCGTGGAAGAACGTAGCGGCGGGTCTAAAGGCCCGCCGCTACGTTACCAACGAGCGCGGCGTGCTTCGCTTCCGCTTCCTGCGCGGACGACAAGTGGCCGAGCCGACGCGCAGCGGACGCAAGATACTTGAAGGCCATCGGCTCGACGGGAAACTGTTCGCTGGCGCGCCGAAGTACGCGCTCCGCCGCCGTGGTGCTTCCTGATAACAGGAGAGCCCGGCCGTACATCGTTAACGCCTCACTCGTCGCGTTGGACTTTTCCGCGATAGGGGCCAGCGCCTCTATGGCTTTGCTGAGTGCGACGCGATCGCCATCATCCTCGGCGGCATCGAGCCACACGCGACCGAGAGCCGTATAGACGATGGAAGAATCCGGGTGACGCTCGGCAGCGCGTCCAAGCGTGAGAATGGCCGCATCCTTTCGTCCCAGCCGCGCGTACGCCAGACCGACGCGGACCAGCCGTTCGGGCCTAGCTGGCTCGAGTGCAGACAGCGCCTCGAGCTGCTCGATCGCCTGGCGCTGCCGGCCCGACTCCGTGTACAGCGTGACCAATTCTTCGCGCGCTGCGGCCATCGTCGGCTCGAGTTCCACCGCCCGGAGCAAGGCACGCTCCGCCAGTCCTCGAGGCCGGCGGTCGCGAAGGCACAGACCGAGCAGGTAGTGCGCCTGCGGCATTCGTTCATCGAGAGTCACCGCTCGCTGCAACGTCTCGATCGCGGCCGCGATGTCGCCGTTGCGATAGTGAGCGAGCCCCAGCTTGTAGACGACGCGGGGAGCGCGATCATCGAGGCGCAGACTGCGTTCGTAGTTCGTTGCCGCCGCCGCGTACTGGCTCATCGCGGCATGGGCGTCGCCGAGCAACTCGAGCGGCCGCGGGGCAGTGGGATCGAGTGAAGCCGCTTCACCAAGATCTCTCACAGCGGAGGCGAACTCGCCGCGCTGCCGATACGTTTCACCGCGCATCAGGCGGGCAATCATCGATTCCGGCTTGAGTGTCAGAGCGCCGCTGAACGCCTCGATAGCCTCGAGCGTCTGCCCCTGCGCCACGGCCTCGTCGCCCGCCGCCAGCAGGCGGCGATATTCCCGCTGCTGGCGCGCATCCAGCCACACGAACGCCACCGCGCCCGCCAGGGCCATCACGCCGACAGCCGCCACGATCGGCCGGTTCACGGGGGACATGGTAGCTAGGTTGCTGGGTAACTGGGTAGCTAGGTAGCTGGGTAGCTGGGTAGCCAGGTTGCTGCGGCTGGTAACCACTCCACCCCAGCCACCGGGTCCACCTAGCTACCAGCCACCCAGCTACCCAGCTACCTAGCGACCCAGCTACCTAGCGACCTAGCTACCTAGCGACCTAGTCGAGGGAACTAACGCCTTCCCTCGGGGTCTAATGCTAGTAAGGACGGTGCTAGACTGATGGAGACGCGGGTTTCCGGAGGGTTGGTGAAGAACGCTGGCGCTATTGGTTGGTCCTACGTAGATACGGCTGAAGCCGCCCTTATCGAGCGCTGCACAACCGGCGACGAAGCGGCCTGCGCCGACCTGGTAAACAGTCACCAGCGCATGGTCTATACCCTGGCACTGCACCTCCTGCAGGATCCCGACGAAGCTCTCGACCTGTCGCAGGAGGTTTTCCTTCGCGTTTTCCGGACTCTCTCCAGCTTTCGCGGTCAATCCACCATTCGGACCTGGATCTATCGCATCGTCATCAACCAGGCGCGCAATCGCCAGCGCTGGTGGCGGCGGCGTCATCGCTCGAGCCAGGTATCGCTCGACGAGCACCTGCAGCAGTTTGGCGACGTCGAATCGAAGGGCGATGTCCTCCCCGATCGGCTTTTGGCCAGCAAGGAGACATCCGCTCTCATCTGGCAGGCGCTCGACCGGCTGCCGTTCGACCAGCGGACGGCCCTCATCCTCAGAGAAGTGGATGGCCTTCGCTACGACGAGATTGCCTTCTCGCTTGGCGTCGCGGTCGGCACAGTGAAATCGCGGCTCACGCGAGCGCGGCAGGCGCTTCGGGCTGAGCTGCTGGGTCTGCACGCATGACTCCCTACGTTGGCTGCGAGTACGCGCGCGAGCGGCTCGAGGGGCTCCTCGACAACGAGCTGTCCGTGGACGAGCAGGTCCTGGTGGAGAGCCATGTGCGGTGGTGCCGGACGTGCGCCGATCGCATCGAAGACTTTCAACTCATCGGCACCTCGCTTCGCGTTGGTTCGCCGACCTCGCCGCGCGTCGCCAATAACGAGCCTGCGCTGAGCGCCGTCTATTCACGAGTGCTGATGCGGATTCGCGCCGAACGCGATCAGGCATTCGCGGTGCGCGTCCGCGAGATGTTCACCGACATGCGGCTGCTATGGCCGGCCGTCGGCGCCACAATGGCCGTGTTGGTTTGCCTCAGTGTGGCCGTCGGCGTGTTGAAAAGCACGTCGATGGAGCGTCCCGAATCGTTGGCCACAAGACTCGAGGCGATGAACCCGGGGTCCGAAGCCAATCCGCTGAGACCCGATAACAACGCGCGAGTGGATCGTTATTTCGCCAAGTACGTCGACAGCGACAGGGCAGGTGGCATCTCCATCCCGCGCGTCCTGGACGACGGCACGTTCTTCGCCGGTATTCGCGATCAGGAAGCGATGTTCACGATGGCGACCGTCGTCAATCGCGACGGACGCATCACGAATGCCGAGTTGTTGAACACAGAGCGTGGCGGCGCGAAGTCCGAGCAGACGGTGCACGCCAATGACGTCGAGGCGGTGATGGATGCGGTGCGGCAGTCGCGGTTTGCGCCGGCGCAGACGCCGATCGGCCGCGCGGTTGCCGTCAACATGGTGTGGCTGATTGTCGTGACCACGGTGCAGCAACCAACCGTTCCACCGGCGCGAACGGTGCCCGAGGGTCCAGTTGTTGCGCGGACGAGACGTCTGCCACAGGGCGACGGCGTCGCACCGGTACCCGTCGGACGTCAGTCCGCGAGGCTCAGCTCCTCACCGACGGCCTGAGGCTGTCGCCTCCGGCACTTCTCCTCGCGCGCTCGCGGTATTGTTCAGGGCATCGGTCGCCCGCAGCGTGACACCCCTCGACACCGCATCTCCCTCCAGCACGAGCTCGAACTGTTCGAAGCGCGAGTCCGCGATCCCATCCTTCGGGTACACCGACTGCCACTTGTCGCCGTCGAGTGAGTACTCGACCTTCTGTACCGACGAGTTCGCATCACGCACATCGAACGCGATGGTCGCCCGGCCGTTGTCCCGCCGTACCGACGTGACCGTAATCACGGGAGGAACGTTGTCGATCACGAACGCGGTGCTCTCGCGCGCGCCCGAAAGCGCGGTCGAAGTCGAATTCGAGGGCAGATCCGAGGCGACGATGCGAATCGTATAGCGGCCGTTGGGAACCGATGTCGTATCCCAGACGAGGATCTGGTCGCTCATGCCGCGCTTCAGGAGCTTCCACGAGGTTTCACCTTCCCGGCGATAGAACACGTCGAAGCTCAACTCGTCGCCGTTGTCGTCCTCGGCTCGCCATACGAACGTCATCAGCCCTTTCTCATAGACCCGCCGGCCGAGTGACGGAGACGAGGTGCTTGGTGGCTGGTTGACGCGCCTGTCTGGCAGGTCGCCTTCGAAACCTGCGATCTCCGGATCAACAGGAAATGGCCGCTGGAACACCGTACCGGGCGGATGCACCGTAATCGAGGTTACACGTGGGCGCAGGTTTCTCGGGAGATATGCGGCCGTGACCGAGGTCAGGAGCGGTGCTTCGCCCTTGCCGGCGGTCAGGGTGGCGCGCCACTGCAGGTATCGCGCACGCGGGCTCGTGATCGAACTGCCTTCGCGGTCGGCGTACGTGGCGCTCCAGTCGCTCCAGGTCTCGTCTGGCGTGTTCGTGTTCCCGGAACGAGTGGAGATCTCGAGGCGACTGCCAGACGGCGTCACGGCCTCCCACTTGATGGTGCCCCACAGCGCGACGGTTTGCGCGTCGCGCACATCAGAGATGTAGGTACCGCGATCGGCGCGCGCGCCCGCGAGCCTGAGAAGCTTGCCTGGATTGGATGTCGCCACGAGCACGCGCCCTTCGGACTGCGACAGCAGCCCGGTGACCTGTTGCGCATTGGCGCGCGCGATCAGCGTCGGCTGGAGCGGGTCGCCCGAGAGACGGAAAATCTTTCCCGAATTGCCCGTGGCCACCAGGAGGGTTCCATCCGCGTCTATCGCGACGTCGTAGGGCGTATCGGCGCGCGACTCCCACAACAGATCCCAGGCGCCGTCAGGGAGGATGCGGAACAAGGCACCGGCCGCGGTCGTAGCGGCGGCGGCGGCTCGTGGGGGATTCGGCGATCCTTGTGGGCTCGTGACGACCGCGTCACCGACCGCGACCACCGTAATTTCCGTCGAGACATTCGCGCTGAGTGGGGTCGGCGCTGCGGTCGGCGGAGGAGCGGGCGTGCGATCTGGTGCAGACGCCGGCTTGCCGCTTACCGCCGCGACGTAAATATTGCCGCGACTGTCGACGCGTAACGCGTGGACCTCGTTGTAGCTGGAGTCGAGCAGGACGAACGGTTTTCCAGACGCGTCAAGACGGAACACGCGGCCTGGCGACTCGGTGCCGGCGAGCAGTTGACCGTCGCGATCGAACGCGAGCGTCATCACGTGCGTCGCCTTTGTCGCGTAGAACTGGGTACCTTTGCCGTCAGGCGTGATCTTGTAGATGATGCCCTTGTCGCCCGTGGCCGCGAAGACGTTGCCGGATCGATCGACGGCCAGACTCCAGATGTAGCGATCCCCGGGATCGAAGAAGACCGTTCCTACGCCCTTCGCATCGACACGATAGATCTTGCCGTTGGGCGAGGTCCCGACATACAGCCCTCCGCCGGGCGCTGGAGCGAGCGCGTGGACTTCGAGTTCCTCCGTATCGAAGAACACGGATCCTTTGCCCGACGAGTCGATGCGATATACCTGCCCTTCGTTTCCACTGCCTGCGTAGACTGACCCGTCAGGGCCCGTGATGATCGTCCAGACGAACGGGGCGTTGGCCTCGTAGAGAGGCGCGGCCGTCGGGCCCAGCGTCAAGCGACCGAACGAATCGATCGAGAGATTCTCAATTTCACCGCGCAGGAACTCGTTCTCCGTCGACACCTCCCAGAAGGTGGGCGTCGAGGCGGAGAGCGTAACGGCAGCGTATAGGCAGAAAGCGACGAAGGCGAGGCGGGATGCCACTGTGTACTTAGTCCTCTGACTGACGTTTGACCTTTGACTTTTGACCTGGCGTCTGAATTTTTGCTCTGGCGTCATTCTTGGAGCGGCAAGGTAAGTGTCTTCGAGCCACGGACCGCGTACCCCGCCGTGATCTCCCACTCGCCGACCAGCGCGCTGTCCAGGGGCCGGAAGCTCCCGCCATTCCGATCCGACTCCATGACGGCCAGGACGGAGGATGGAAGCGCCGCCAGCGGCTCACCCTTGACGACAGCGCCGCCGTCGCGCGTGACGAGACGGACGTAGAGCCGGTTGTTCTTGCGCGAGCTGTTCAATACACGAATCATCTGCGGCAAGCCAGTCGCCTGCAACGGCTGCACCTGCAGCTCACGCTGCTCGAACTGTGACAAGCGCGCGGCGTCGGCCACCATGATCGAGACGCTGCCACGAGCGTTGGCCGGGATTTGAACGGGCAGCGACTTGGTGACCTCCTCTCCGCGATACGTGCGGAGCAGGATGCGCAGGTCGACAGACGATCCAGCCTTGGCGCGAGTCCCGTCGATCCAGACGCGCTCGAGCGTGGCGCTTCGCGGCTGCTCGCTCGCCTCGATCTCGAGATTCACGCCCTCGAAGTCGACGTCCTCGAATGCATTCCGGAGCAGAACATTGAGCGGCGCCACAACCGAGGCAGCGGCATAGGTCGACGGCTGGTCGCCGGTGAACAGATCCTCGAAGGCGACGTCGCTGTGGTTCTTCACGCGAGCTTCACCCTTGAGCGAGTACGTGCCGACGCCGTTCTGTCGCTCGTACGAGGTCAGCGTGTTCAGGATAGCGACGTACGCGAGCAGCGGCGTGAAGAGTTGATCTTTCACGATCCCGATCGCGAACTTCTTGCGCGTGCCGCGCTCGGAATTGAGCGTCAGATTGATGGGGATCATCGACGGCCCGGGACCGAGCGTCCCGGCAATGCTGGTCGCGCGGTCCTGCTGAACGATGCCGATGACGTCGCCGGTGCTGGCAATCTTCATCGAGCTGGCGAGGCTTGGCAGGATGGCGATGACGGTGGCTCGTGTCATCGGAAATTGCGTGGGGCCGAGGCCGAAGAACGGATGACCGAAGGCGTAGACGCGATTGCCGTCGACTTCGGTGACCGTGCCGGTTGCGCCAACTTGGAAATCGCCATTCATCAGCGCAACGCCGATCGGATCGCCCGGCCGCAACGCCGAACCGGAAGAGCTCGTCGGCGCCGATGCGGAGGCGGACTGCGATCCGAATTGCGCGGCACCCGCCATCACGGGCGAGAAGCCGAGTTCTCGAAACGCCGAGACGACTGGATCGATGGTGCGCGCATCGAACCCCGAAAAATTGATGGGAGTGGCGATCGGACGAAGAAGCGTGGCTATGCCCGCGTTGACCGCGCCGCTGCCGATCACGCTGACGTCGGCGGGGCTTTCGGCGAACGGCTTGAACCACGCAAATGCCTGATGCAGCGAATCGCGTAAGGCTTGCTGTGTCAGTGGGAGCGTGAGTTCGGCTCGCGCAACCTGCGGTCGGCGCTGGCCCGGTAAGGTGGCGTCGGCAACCATCTCGTCGATCGGAGTTATGCCCGCCAGCGGCTCCTTCGAAAATTCACCGAGCGAGTACGACACGGCGCCGACGAGCCGGCCATCGATGTACACGGGGCTTCCGCTCATGCCGGCGATGACGCCTGTATTGGCCAGTGGTCCGCCTTCGAGGCGCGCCAGGATCAGATCGCGTCGCGGCCCGATGCTGTTGTGCAGCACCCCGAGGATGTGGGCCTTGAATTCTTCGATCTGATCGCCTTGAAACACCGTGCGGCCCGTAGCGACCATGCCCGGTTTGAGCTCGTTAACCGGAAACGTCTTCGATTGAGCGGGCAGCCCGGCAACCAGGCCTGACAGTACAAGGAGGGCAACGCCGAAGGTGCGAATATTCATCTGGAGGCTCTGGCTTGATAATACGGGTAAACCTTTGAAATCGCTAGAGACTCAAGGACTTCGGTTGACAGACCTTCCGGGCCTGAGTTACTGTCCCTTCACTAGTTCAGACGTCATGTCGCGTATCTTTAGCCGGTTCGTGCCGACCTTTGCCAGCGGTTACTGGTGGTGGCACAGATCTGCAGCTGAAGGGACCGCCAGCGTCTAAGACCGAGTTTCGAGAGCCCAGAGACGAACGCCCCTTCAGCCACAGGCTGATGGGGCTTTTTTTTTGCCGATGACGCGACTCTGTGAAACGGTGACCGGCCGATCGATGGTCGAGCTCCTGGCTGCCCGCGAAGCTGCGACCGCGGGCGACCTCGTGGAGCTGCGTGTCGATGGCGTGACCAACCTCGATTTGGGTCGCGCCCTTGACGGCCGCCGGGTGCCGGCCATCGTGACCTGCCGTGCCATGTGGGAGGGCGGGCATTTCGAGGGAACTGAAGAGGAGCGGCGGGCGGTCCTTGCGCGTGCCCTCGAGCTCGGCGCCGAGTTCGTAGATGTCGAGTGGAAAGCGGTCGAAGGGCAATTGACGGGCGTGTCTTTTCGCGACCTCGTGCATCGCGCCCCCGAACGGATCGTCGTGTCGTCGCACGATTTCGATGGGGTCCCTTCGGATCTGGAATCGCGCGCCCGGGAGATGCGGGCGACGGGCGCCGGCACGATCAAGATCGCGGTCTCGGTCAGCCGGCTGAGTCAGACGCTTTGCCTCAAGTCGATCGCGCAGGAGGGCTGCGCGGTCGTAATCGGCATGGGTGAGCTCGGCGTAGCATCGCGGCTGTTGGCGGGCCGCTTCGAATCCTTGTGGACGTATGCCGGGCAGGGTCTGGCGCCGGGTCAGTTGCCGGCCCGCCAGATGATCGACGACTACGGCTTTCGTCGTGTCAGTGCGTCGACTCGTATCTTCGGGGTCGTCAGCACGAATGCTCTGCACTCGCTTTCGCCGGTGATGCACAACGCGGCGTTCGAAGCCGCCGCGATCGATGCGGTGTACGTGCCGCTGCCGGTTCAGGATTTCGGTGACTTCCTCTCGTTCGCTGAGGGCATCGGTGTCGCGGGTGTAAGCGTGACGATTCCGTTCAAACTCGATGCACTGCGAGCGGCGGAGTCGAGTGACGCACTGACGCAGCAGGTCGGTGCCGCCAACACGCTTCGACGAAGCGGCCATGGTTGGGAAGCGACCAACACCGACGTCGAGGGGTTTCTCCAGCCATTGGCCTCTGCGTGGGGAGGATCGATCGAGGGTGTGCGCGCGTCGGTGCTCGGCGCGGGCGGCGCGGCGCGCGCCGTCATTGTTGCGCTGGCGTCGACCGGCGCGCAGATCACCGTGCATGCCCGTCGGGATGAACAGGCACAGGCACTCGCTGCGGGTTTCAACGTCGCCTCCGGCACCTACCCGCCGGAGTCGGGATCGTGGGACCTGCTGGTCAACTGTACGCCGCTCGGTGGTGCCGCGCGGCGTTCGGAATCGCCGATGCCGGCGGACAGGCTGACCGGCCGGCTCGTGTACGACCTCACCTACGGACCTGGGGAAGCGACGCTCGTCCGCAACGCGCGCCTGGCCGGTCTGGCCACGCTCGATGGTCTAGCGATGCTCGTTGCCCAGGCCGAAAGGCAGTTCGAGTGGTGGACGGGAAGAAAACCGGAACCGGGAGTGATGGAGGCGGCCGCGCGGCGGCGCCTCGCAGGAACAAGTGCGGTGTGAAGCTCTGTGAAGGGGTCAGACCCCTTCACTGTGAAAACGTGTGAAGGGGTCTGACCCCACCCGAACAGCATATGCATATAACGTCGTTCGAGGAGTTCAAGGAACTGGCACAGCGAGGAACGTTCGTGCCGGTCTACAAGGAGATCGTCGCCGACATGCTGACGCCGGTCTCTGCTTTCCTGAAGGTCGCGGAGCATTCCGACTACGCGTTCCTGCTGGAATCGGTCGAAGGCGGCGAACAGGTCGGGCGCTATTCCTTCCTCGGGAAGGACCCATTCCTCATCCTGCGATCGCGCGGCGGCAAGACGATCGTCGATCGGATGGGAGAAGCCACCGAGAGCGACAAGCCCTTCATCGCCAGCGTGCGGGAGCTGATGGCCGGCTTCCATTCGCCGTTCGTCCCCGGCCTCCCGCGCTTCACCGGCGGCGCCGTCGGATATCTCGCCTACGATGCCGCCGCCTGGTTCGAGCCCGTGAAGCTGCAGGCGACCAGCGACTCCGACGAAGAAGCCGGTTTCATGATCTTCGACACCGTGCTCGCCTTCGATCACGTGCGCCACCGGATTCTCATCATCGCCAACGCCAGGATCACAGGCGACGAAGACCTCGAGTCGCTGTATCAATTCGCCTGCACCAAGATCGAGTTCGTCGAGCGCGAGCTCGAACGCACACTGTCGAGGTCGCCGCGATCCAATGGCGAGCCGCTCGAAGTCTGCTCAAACGTCAGCCGCGATCAGTTCGAGCAGATGGCACGCACGGCGAAGGAGTACATCGCCGCGGGCGACATCTACCAGGTCGTCCTGTCGCAGCGCTTCGAAGCCTCAATCGCCACCGACCCGTTCACGGTCTATCGCGCGCTGCGACACGTGAATCCATCGCCCTACATGTATTTCCTCCGCATCGGTGGGCGCTCGATCGTCGGCTCATCACCAGAGATGCTCGTGCGCGTCGAAGGACGTCGCGTCGAAACCCACCCTATCGCCGGCACACGGCCACGCGGTCGCAATGAGGAAGAAGACCTGCGGCTGGCCGAAGAGCTGAAGCGCAACGAGAAAGAACGAGCCGAGCACGTCATGCTCGTCGATCTCGGACGCAACGACGTTGGCCGCGTTGCCGAGTACGGCAGCGTCCGGGTGCCCACCTACATGGCCCTCGAACGCTACTCGCACGTCATGCACCTCGTTTCAATCGTCGAAGGACGCCTGAGGGAGGAGTACGATCGCCTCGACGCGCTGGTCGCATGCTTTCCAGCCGGCACCGTGTCTGGCGCGCCCAAGGTGCGCGCGATGGAAATCATCTCGGAGCTCGAGAACCGGCGGCGCGGTGTCTATGCCGGCGCCGTCGGCTACCTCGACTTCGCCGGCAACCTCGACTTCTGCATCACGATTCGCACCGTGGTGATAGAAAAGGGACGGGCATTCGTCCAGGCGGGCGCCGGCATCGTCGCCGATTCGAATCCCGCCGCCGAATACGAGGAGACGCGCGACAAGGCCAGAGCCGTCCTCCGGGCACTCGAGCTGGCGGAGGCGGGCCTGTCATGATCCTCGTGATCGACAACTACGATTCGTTCACCTACAACCTCGTGCAGTATCTCGGCGAGCTCGGCGCCGACGTGCGTGTCCGGCGCAATGATCAGGTGACGGTCGGCGAGGTCGAGGCCATGGCACCCGAGCAGATCCTGATCTCGCCCGGGCCCGGACGTCCCGAGAATGCCGGCATTACGACGGATGTGATTCGACGGTTCGGGCCGACGACACCGATCCTCGGCGTCTGCCTCGGTCATCAAGCCATCGGCCTCGTCTACGGTGGCGTTGTCTGTAGAGCGAGTGTCCCGATGCACGGCAAGACGTCCACGGTCGTACACGACGGCAAGGGCGTGTTCGAGGGCATCAACGAGCCGTTTCCGGCAGGACGCTATCACTCACTCGTGATCGGAGCCGACCACGTGCCGAGGGATCTCGAAGTGGCGGCTCGCACCCAGGAGGACGGAACCATCATGGCCGTCCGGCACCGGTCGTATCCCGTCCATGGCGTGCAGTTCCACCCGGAGTCCGTGCTGACAGGAGAGGGACGGAAGATTCTGCGGAACTTCCTCGACTTGTGATGTTTCCCGCCCTCATCGAAAAGCTCGTCCGCCACGAAGACCTCACGACCGACGAGGCCGCGCAGGCGATGCGTGAAGTCATGGAAGGACGCGCCGCGCCCGGCGCCCTCGCTGGACTGCTTGCCGCGCTTGTAATGAAAGGGGAGCGGCCAGAAGAAATTGCAGGCCTGGCGCGCACGATGCGCGAGCACGCAGTCGCGTTGATGACACCGCCGGGCGATGTATTCGACACGTGCGGTACCGGGGGCGATCGCTCGGGCACATTCAACGTGTCTTCTGCGGCGGCGGTTGTCGTGGCGGCGTGCGGCGTCAAGGTCGCCAAGCACGGTAATCGATCCGTGTCGAGCCGCTGCGGCAGCGCCGATGTGTTCGAGCAGCTTGGCGTGAACGTGACGGCGTCGCCGCAGGTGGTTGAACAGACGTTACGTCAGGCGAACATCGCCTTCTTCTTCGCACCCACTTTCCATCCGTCGATGAAGCATGCTGGTCCGATCCGGCGGGAGATGGGCATCAGGACGACTTTCAATCTGCTGGGACCGCTGACCAACCCCGCCGGCGCGACTCGGCAGATCGTCGGTGTGCCGCGGCCCGAGCTGACGCAGGTGATGGCTCGGGCGCTGATGCTCCTCGGTGCAAAGCGCGCGTGGGTGGTGCACGGCGCTGGAGGGATCGACGAGATCTCGACGACCGGTCACACGAAGGTGTCCGAGTGCCGCGACGGCGCAGTTCACACGTTCTTCATTCACCCATCCGAGTTCGGCTTGCCGAAAGCCGCGCCTGGCGATCTTCGCGGCGGCGATGCAGTTGAGAACGCCGCCATCATCCGCACGATGCTCGACGGCAAGCCGGGCCCGGCGCGTGAGATCGTTCTCTTGAATGCCGGCGCCGCACTGTTCGTTGCCGGCCGGACTTCGTCCGTACGTGACGGTATTTCGTGTGCCGGCGCCGCGATCGACTCCGGTGCTGCGCGCGAGACGCTCGACCGCATGGTTCGGTCTTCGCAAACGGCGGTGGCGGTATGACAACAACACCCGACTTGCTGGGAGCCATCGTCGCTGCCACGCAGAAGATCACTGCGGTCCGCCGCGAGCGGGAAAGCCTCTCGTCATTGGAACGCCGTGCCGCGACGGCCGCGCCTCGCGGCGAGATGTTCCTGGCCGCCCTGTCGAGCACCGGGCGCGCGAATGTCATCGCAGAGTGCAAGCGGCGTTCGCCTTCGCGCGGTGTGCTTGCCGTTAACTACGACCCGGTGGCTATCGCCCGTCAGTACGAAGCCGGCGGCGCTGCCGCGATCTCAGTACTCACGGAGCCGACGTTCTTCGATGGCGCGCTCGAACATCTATCCGCCGTACGACAGGCAGTCACGCTGCCGCTCCTGCGTAAAGACTTCATCGTCGACGAATACCAGTTGCTCGAGGCGCGCGCGAATGGCGCCGATGCAGCGCTCCTGATCGTCGCGGCCCTCGAGCAGATGGACCTCGTGCGCTTGCAGCGATGCGCGCAGGACTTGGGACTGGCGGTGCTGGTCGAAGTCCACGACGAGGACGAACTGATGCGCGCGATCGACAGTGGCGCGCGAATCATCGGTGTGAACAATCGAAACCTCCGGACACTGGCGGTGGACGTGGCGGCCTCGCGACGACTAGGCGCGCGCATTCCACCAGAAGTCATTGGTGTGAGTGAGAGCGGGTTGACGAGCCACGCGGATCTCGAAGAACTGGCGGGTCAGGGCTATCGTGCGTTCCTGATCGGGGAGCGGTTCATGACCGCGGCATCGCCTGCGGCCGCGATTGCAGAACTGTTAGGGGGTCGGGAGTCATTTGATCAGGACAGTGCCGACCAGACCAAGGGTGTCCTCAACAAATGACTCCCGACCCCATTTTGAAGATCTGCGGGATTACTCGCCTTGTGGATGCGCTGCATGCCGTGCGCGAAGGTGCCACCGCTCTTGGCTTCGTCTTCTGGCCCGATAGCCCAAGACGGATCAGCCCGGAGCAGGCACGCGAGATTATCGCGGTGCTCCCGAGCGAGGTGACCCCGGTGGGCGTCTTCGTGAATGAGCCGCCGGATGGCGTCAGGGACGTGGTCAGCACTACGGGCATCAAGGCCGTTCAACTTCACGGCGATGAAGTGGCGCACGATTTCCACTTTCTCGAGTGCCCGATCCTGAGATCGGTGACGCTCGAGGAGATGAGCGAGAGATCGAGGCGGTGGCCGGCAGGGACGACCTGGTTGCTCGATGCCGCCGATCGTGTCCGTCGTGGAGGCACTGGCGTGCCGATCGATTGGTCGCGCGCCTATGCGGTCGCGCGTCATAACAAGGTTGTCCTCGCAGGTGGGCTGACGCCGTCGAACGTCGAGGAGGCGATTCGAACGGTTCAACCGTTCGGCGTGGATGTGTCGTCAGGCGTCGAGTCGTCGCCTGGCATCAAGGATGTCGAGAAGGTCGCGTCGTTCGTCACGAACGCCCGCCGCGCCTTCGCGCTTTTGTGAGCTCGCGATGAATACGGTCAAATCCATGGAGATCGACCAGCCTGTGTTCGGTCAACGCGATCCGGACGATCGCGGGTACTTTGGCGCCTACGGCGGCCGCTTCGTCCCAGAGACGCTCTTCGCACCGATCGAGGAGCTGACGCGGGGATACCTCGCAGCGCGCGCTGACGCC
>Ga0111539_10003099_pt1 | contig 22033 bp, 15 predicted proteins | sample RhiMethybrSRZTD1_FD_79667 | JGI IMG/M metagenome (GOLD analysis project Ga0111539, IMG submission 79667) | Populus rhizosphere microbial communities from Tennessee, USA - Rhizosphere MetaG P. TD hybrid SRZTD1 (version 2) (version 2) | ecosystem: Host-associated > Plants > Roots > Rhizosphere >...
ACGGCGAGGTCGCCGCGGCGATCGGACGGCCGCGCGCGGTCCGCGCGGTGGCACGGGCGTGCGCGACCAATCCGGTTGCGGTCGCGATCCCCTGTCATCGCGTGCTGCCTGCGGCCGGCGGCAGCGGCGGCTACCGGTGGGGCGCGGCGCGGAAGAAGGCGCTGCTGTCGAGCGAGCGGCGCGGCTGACCAAATTCGTAGTGTCCGCCTTCAGGCGGACCGGGATGGTCCGGCTAAAGCCGGACACTACGGGCGCCGTTATAGAATGCGGCGGCGTGACGAAATACGGCCGCTCGCCCTGGATTGATCGCTTCCCGAAATCGCGCGTCCCGTCGCACCCGAAATACCGCGGCTCACAGAAAATCGACGCCGTCATCATCGGCGGCGGGCTGACCGGCTGCGCCACCGCGTACGCCTTTGCCGCCGCCGGCGTCAAAGCGGTGCTGCTCGAAGCGGCGCAGATCGGGCGCGGCAACAGCGGATCGTCAGCGGGGTGGATCTCCGAGGATCCGGGCACGCGCTTTATCGATCTCGAGAAGGCGCTTGGCCCGCGCCGCGCGCGCCATGCCTGGCAGTCGTGGCGCCGGGGCGCGCTCGACTTCGCGGCGCTGCTGCGCCGCCTCGGCGTCAAGACCGACTTCGCCGATCAGCCCGCCGTGACCGTGGCGACGAGGCCGGACCAGGCCGCACGGCTGACGCGCGAACAGCAGGCGCGGCGCAACGCCGGGCTCGACGCGCCGCTGCTCAAGGCGGCAGCGCTTCGCAGCGAGCTCGGGGTCGACGGCGTCGCCGGCGTGCGCGCGAAGGACGGCGCGATCGTCGATCCGTATCGCGCCTGCCTCGCGCTCGCGGCCGCGGCGGCGGAGCGCGGCGCGGCGCTCTTCGAGCGGACGGCGGTGAAGAAGATCACCTTCAACCGCAAGACCGCCGATGTGATCACCGAGGGCGGCATGCTTCGCACCGGCCGCGTCATCGTCGCCACCGGCATGCCGACGCCGCTCTTCAAGTCGCTCGCACGCCATTTCTGGTTTCGGACCACGTATCTCGCCGAAACCGATCAGGTGCCGGCGAAGATCCGCAATATCCTCGGCAAGCGCAAAACGGTCGTCCGCGACAGCGCCGAGCCGCCGCACGCGATCCGCTGGGTCGGCGGCGATCGCCTGCTTGTCAACGGCGCCGACGCCGACGTGCCGCCGCCTCGCTTGCGCGACAAGGCGATCGTCCAGCGCACGGGCCAGTTGATGTACGAGCTCTCGACGTTGTATCCGGATATCTCCGGCATCCAGCCGGCATACGGCTGGGCGGCCGACTACGCGCGCAGCGCCGACGGCCTGCCCTGCATCGGCGCGCACCGCAACTTTCCACATCACCTGTTCGCTTTCGGCGACTCCAGCCACACGATCACCGGCGCGTATCTCGCCAGCCGCATCATGCTGCGGCAGCACTTCGAAGAAATGGATCCGGCCGACGAAGTGTTCGGGTTCCACCGCTAGACGCGAACGATCGCCGCAGTTTCGCGTTGTATACTCCGAAAATGCTCAGAATTCTTCTCTCCGCGCTGCTGTCGGTGTCGCTGGCCGCGCCCGCGCTGGCGCAGTCGCAGGCCGCCAACGGCAGCATTGAAGGCACGGTCGTGGACACCTCGGGCGGCGTGCTGCCGGGCGCCACTGTCACCGTGACGAATATCGAGACCGGCGCCGAACGCATCGTCGTCACCAACGACAAGGGGTTGTACCGCGCGCCGCTGCTCGCGCTCGGCACCTACAAGGTGATCGCCGAGCTGCAGGGCTTCAAGAAGTTCGAAGCGACCGACATCAAGTTGTCCGTCGGGCAGACCGCGGTGGTCAACGCCTCGCTCTCGGTCGGCACGGTGAGCGAGACGATCACGGTCAGCAGCGCCGACATTCCGGCACTGGATATCGCGCGCATCGACATCGGCCACACGATGAGCGATCTCGAGGTCCACAACCTGCCGCTCGTCGCCCGCAATCCCTACAACTTCGCGCTGGTGCAGCCGGGCGTGACCGGCATCGAGAACGTCGAGTTCGGTGTGCCGCGCCTCGCCGCCAACGGCGCCGCGATGCGCATCAACTACCAGATCGACGGCAACACCAACACCGAGAAAGATCGCGCCGGCCTCAGGCTGCTGCCGATGTCGGAAGTCATGATCCAGGAAGTGAAGGTCGTCACGACCGGCTTCGCCCCCGAGTTCGGCCAGACGATGGGGATGGTCTACAACGCGGTGACGCCGTCGGGCACGAACAAGTTCCGCGGCGACGGCGGGTATCTCTTCCGCCGCAAGCCGTTCAGCGCCTTCCCGTTCTTCTTCGGCTGCACCGCGGTCGCCTCCACCTGCGGTCCGCCGCCGGCAGGCGCGGCCCGTCCCGATACGAAGGTCGACACCGGCACCGTGGCGGTCGGCGGGCCGATCGTCCGCAACCGCGCGTTCTTCTACACCGGCTGGGAGCAGACGCGGCGCGACCTGTCGTCGAACAGCCCGATCACCATCACCCAGGCCAACGCCGCGGCGATCGGCCTCAAGGCGCAGCCCGCCTTCGTGCCCAACGTTCAGACCGCGAAGTTCTTCATCGCCAAGTCCGATCTGCAGGTGACGCCGGGTAACCGCGCGACGGTTCGCTGGATCAAGTTTGCCAACGACGCCCCGTACAACAGCGGCGGCAACCTCAACTCGCTCGAGTTGGCCACCGACTTCCTCGACGCGATGGACTCGGTCGCCGGTCAGGTCGTGACGACGATGGGGTCGAGCAAGCTGAACGAGTTCCGCCTGCAGTATGCCCATCGACACCAGCAGTCGGTGCGCAACGCCGATTCCGGCACCGGCCCGGCGATCACGATCACGGGTGTCGGCAGTTTCGGCAGCCCGCTGACGGGCACCGGCCAGGGCAACGAGGGCTTCGACTTCAAGCAGAACATCACGCAGGTGATCGACAACTTCACCTACATCCGCGCCGCCCACAGCTACAAGTTCGGCATCGACATGCAGCGGATCCACGACGCCCGGACGGCGGCGCCGCAGTTCCTCTACACTTTCCCGTCGATCGCCGCCTATCAGGCCGCGAAGTCGGGCACGGCGCGCAACGGCTATTCGTCGATGACCCAGATCACCGGCGACCTCAACTTTGCCATGGACACGAGCGTTTACAGCACGTTCGTCCAGGACGACTGGCAGATCGCGCCGACGGTGAAAGTGCTCTACGGCATCCGCTACGACCTGTATCAGTATCCCGACGGGCTCGCGGACGCGCCGCTGGCGCAGACGCGCGAGTTCAACATCGACAAGAACAACTGGGGCCCGCGCGCCGGGGTGGCGTGGGCGCTGACGCCGACAACGGCCGTCCGCGGCAGCGTCGGCATCATGTACGACCAGCCGATTCTCGGCGGCTACGAGCAGGCGCTGCAGCTGAGCGGATCGCCGAAGGCGCCGGCCTTCACCTTCAACGGCAGCGCGGCGGGCGCTCCCGCCTTCCCCAACCAGGCGGGCACGGGCACGCTCGCAGTCCAGTCGCCGTGGGCGGTGTCGTCCGACTTCCAGGTGGCGCGGACGAAGCAGTTCAACGTCCAGGTGGAGCAGGCGTTCGGCCGCGACTTCACCGGCTCGGTCGGCTTCATCTACGCCGACGGCGACAACCTGCCGGTCGTCACCGACGTCAACCTCGGCGCATCGATCGGCCAGCTCGGCGACGGCCGGCCGATCTTCGGCACCAGCCGCGTCGATCCGCGCTTCAACCGGGTCTTCGAAGTGCAGTCGATCGGCGACTCGACCTTCAAGGGCCTGACGCTGCAGGCGTCGAAGCGCCTGGCGCAGGGGCTGACCTTCAATCTGCAGTACGTCACCGGCAAGGGGATCGACAACACGCCGCTCCTGACGCAGCTGACCGTGCAGGCCGAGCAGGGCCGCTCCGACCCGAGCAATCTCGATCGCGACAAGGGGCCCAACCCGCTCGACATGCGCCACAACTTCTCCGGCAACATCGTCTACACGTCGCGGAGCCGGGCGTCGAACGCGGTGGCGCGCGCCCTGCTCGACGGCAACCAGATCGGCGTCCTGCTGCAGCTGAACAGCAGCCTGCCCGTGAACATCCGCTCGAACGCGGATCTGAACGGCGACGGCGTCGCCAGCGATCGGCCGCTCTTCGTCGGCCGCAACTCGATCTATCTTCCGAACCGCTACAACGTCGACCTCCGCTACACCCGCTTCATCCCGCTGCGCGGGTCGGTGCGGGCCGAGGTGCTGGCGGAGATGAAGAACGTGTTCAACACCGAGCAGATGTCGGGGTTCAACTCGGTGGTCACCACGACCGCCGCCGGCGGCGCGCTCACCCCGATCCCCGACGATGGGTATGGGTTCCCGAGCGCGACGGGATACGAGCAGCGGAAGTTCCAGCTCGGGTTCAAAGTGCGATTCTGAGGGCGGCTTACCTGACGCGACACCCTGTCCGGCGGTCCTGCACGCCTTGATAAGATCGGTTTCTATGAAGCGTTTGATCGCGCCGGCGATTCTGGTCGCGGCGTTCTCCGCGTGGCCGGCCGCCCAGCTGCGCGTCGTCCCCCTCGACGAGCTCGAGGGCCACGTCGCGCTCGGGCTGGCACTGCGTCATCTCGGCAACACCGGCATCTTCATGCACACGACGGCGCATCCCGACGACGAGAACAACGGGCTGCTCGTCATGCTCAATCGCGGTCAGGGATACCGCACCGCGCTCGCAACCGCCACCCGCGGCAATGGCGGCCAGAACGAGATCGGCCCGGAGATCTTCGAGGCGCTCGGCGTCCTGCGCACCGGCGAGCTCGCGGCGCTGCACCGCTTCGACGGCGCCGACCAGTACTTCACCCGCGCGGTCGACTTCGGCTACTCGTTCAGCCTCGAAGAGACGTTCGAGAAGTGGGGCCGCGACCAGATCACCGCCGACTACGTGCGGTTGATCCGCATGATTCGCCCCGATGTGATCGTCACGCTGCCGCCGACCGGGAATGCCGGCGGGCAGCATCACATGGCGTCGGCTGTCATCACGCGCGACGCCTACAAGCTCGCCGCCGATCCCACAAAGTATCCGGAGCAGATCCAGGAAGGGCTGCGGCCGTGGCAGCCGCGGAAGCTGTACCAGACCGCCGGCTTCGGCTTCCCCGGCGAACCGCCGCCCACGGGCAAGGTGACGCGCATCAACGCCAGCGTCTACGACACGCTCCTCGGCAAGACCTACCACGAGATCGGCACCGAGGCGCGCAGCATGCACAAGTGCCAGGGAATGGGACAGCTGCTGGCGCTGCCGACGCCGGCGCTGCCGGTCAGCTATCAGCTGGTCGAATCCACCATCCCCAGCCAGCTGCAGCGCGACGAAACGGCGCTCTTCGACGGCGTCGACAGCAGCATCATGAGCCTGGCCAAGTTCGTCACCGGCCGCGTCCCGAAAGACCTCAACGACGGGCTGGTCGTCATCTCCAACTCGGCGCAGATCGCGCAGCGCACCTTCGACACGGTCAACGACGAGGCGACGCTGAAGCCGATCCTCGACGGGCTGTTCGCGGTGCGCGCGCTGCGCCGCGAAGTGCGGGCGATGGCGATCGACGACACGGCGAAGTTCGAGATCGACTTCCGCCTGCGGCAGAAGGAAGGCGAGTTCCAGCAGGCGGCGCTCGTCGCCGCCGGCGTCAAGGTCGACGTGCTCGCCGACGATGGCGTCGTCGTGCCGGGACAGCAGGTGAAGGTGAACGTCGTCGTCGCCCACCGTGGCGCAGGGGACGTGGCGGTCAAGCGCGTGAAGTTCGACGGCTTCGCGGGTGACGCCGCGTGCACCATGGTGGCGTTCGACGGCGGCGGCTTCGGCTTCCCGGGCGCCGGCCGCGGCCGCGGCGCCGGCGCGCCGCCGGCGCAGCCGATGCCGAGCGTCGGCAGGAACCAGGTGGCGCACTGCGAGCCGACGCTGACGATTCCGGCGTCGTCGCGTCCGACCGAACCGTACTGGCACCGTGAGGGGCAGGCCGGCCGCTACACCTTCGATGGCGACGCGCCGTTCGGGCTGCCGATGCGCCCGTCGCCCTTCTACGTCCAGGTGATGCTCGGGCTGCCGGGCGGCGAAGAAGTGATCGAGGGGATGCCGGTCCAGTACCGCTACGAGGGCAACATCTTCAGCGGCGAGAAGCGGACGGAGCTGCTGGTCGTGCCGGCGCTGTCGGTTCGCGTCACGCCCGAAGTCGCGATCATCCCGGCCGCCGCGATCCGTCCGGCACGGCCCGCGCCGACGCCCGCTCCCGCGCCCGCCGGCAGGCCGGCCGGCGCACGGACAGCCGCCGCTCGTGCCGCAGCGGCCCGCGCCGCCGCCGAGCAGCGCACCGCCGAGCAGCGGGCCGCCGCCGAGCGCGCGGCCGGCGCGCCGACCTCGGAGCGCGAGGTGCGGGTAACGGTGATCAACGACGTGCCCGGCCCGATCGAGAGCGTCGTCAGGCTCGAATTGCCGGAGGGCTGGACCGCGTCGCCGGCAGAGCACCCGGTCAAGTTCTCGCGCGCCGACGAATCGCAGACGGTTCGCTTCGAGGTCAAGCCGGCGGCGTCGACCGAGCCGGGCGAATACACGGTCAAGGCGATCGCGACCGCGAACGATCAGAAGTTCGCACGCGGCTTCCAGGTGGTCGAATATCCGCACATCCGGCGCTATCACGTCTACGACACCGCCCACACGACGCTGAAGGTGATCGACGTGCGCACGCCGTCGAACCTGACGATCGGCTACGTGATGGGCGTCGGCGATCAGGTGCCGCCGGCGATCGAGCAGCTCGGCGCGAAAGTCGAGATGCTGTCGCCGGACGACCTGGCGTGGGGCGACCTGTCGCGGTTCAACGCGGTGGTCACCGGCGTCCGCGCCTACGAGCGCCGCGACGACCTGCGCGCGAACAACAGCCGGCTGCTCGAGTACGTCTTCAATGGCGGCACCGCCATCGTCCAGTACAACAAGTATGAGTTCAACGAGGCGCAGTACGGCCCGTATCCCGCGAGCATGAGCTCGAACCGGGTGACCGACGAGGAATCGCCGGTGAAGGTGGTCGCGCCGCAGGATCCGATCTTCACGACGCCGAACGAGATCGGCGACGGCGCCTGGAAGAACTGGGTGCAGGAGCGGGGCCTCTACTTCCTCGGCGAGAAAGACTCGCGCTATCGCGATCTGCTGCAGCTGGAAGATCCGTTTGCGCTGAACGCGGGCCCGAAGAAGGGGGCGCTGGTCGAGGCGCTGTACGGCAGGGGAAAGTGGATCTACGTCGGCCTGAACTTGTGGCGGCAGCTGCCGTCCGGCACCGACGGCGCCTACCAGCTGCTTGCGAACCTCATTTCGCTCGGCAAAAGCGCCTCGCGGTGACATTGCGGATTGCGGATTGCGGATTGCGGCCGATTGATCAATAAATCCGCAATCCGAGATCCGCAATCCGCATTGGCATCATATGGAAGTAGCCCTGACCCCGCTCGAGTTCGCGCGGCGCAGCCGCGCGCTCTATCCCGACCGCGAGGCCGTGGTCGACGGCGACCTGCGGTTCACCTACGCGCAGTTCCTCGATCGCGCCGACCGGTGGTCGTCGGCGCTGCAGGCGCTGGGCGTCGGACAGGGCGACCGCGTCGCCTACATCGCGCCGAACACGCACGCGCAGCTCGAGTCGTTCTACGCCGTGCCGCAGATCGGGGCGGTGCTGGTGCCGATCAACTACCGTCTGAGCGCCGGCGAGTTCGAGTACATCATCAATCACTCCGGCGCGACGGTCGTCTGCGCCCATGAGGACTACCTCGAGTGCGTCGAAGGGCTGCGGCCGCGCCTGCCGAACGTGCGGCATTTCGTCGCGCTGGAGGGGAAAGCGGACGGTTGGAAGGACTACGAGCACTTGCTCGCCGCCGCGCCGGCGGAGTTCGACCGGGCGGCGATCGAGGAAAACGATCTCCTGACCATCAACTACACCAGCGGCACCACCTCGCGCCCCAAGGGCGTGATGATCACGCACCGCAACGCCTACATGAACGTCGTCGGCACGCTGCTGCACCTGCCGATGCAGGTCTCCGATCGCTACCTGTGGACGCTGCCGATGTTCCACGCCAACGGCTGGACCTTCGTGTGGGCGGTCACCGCGGTCGGCGCGAAGCACGTCTGCCTGCGCAAGGTGGATCCGGTGAAAGTGTTCGAGCTGATCGCGCAGGAGGCGGTGTCGATCTTCTGCGCCGCGCCGACGGTGCTGATCGGCGTCGCCGGCGCGCCGCCCGAGGTTCGCGCCGCCGCGCGCCGCGGCATTCGCGTCGTCACCGCCGGCGCGCCGCCGGCGGCGGCGACGATCGAGCGGGTCGAAGGCGAGCTGGGGTGGACGATTTTCCACGTCTACGGCCTGACCGAGACGGCGCCGTTCATCACCGTCTGCGAGCCGCGGCCCGAGCACGACGCGCTCAGCGCCGGCGAGCGTGCGGTGATCAAGGCGCGGCAGGGCGTCGAGCTGATCACCTCGGGCGACCTCCGCGTCGTCGACGAGGAGGGGCGCGACGTGCCGCGCGACGGCGCGACGGTGGGAGAGATCGTCGTCCGCGGCAACGTAGTGATGAAGGGGTACTACAACGATCCCGACGCGACGGCGCAGGCGCTGCGCGGCGGCTACTTCCACAGCGGCGACGCCGCGGTGGTGCATCCCGACGGCTACGTCGACATCCGCGATCGCCTGAAAGACGTGATCATCAGCGGCGGCGAGAACATCTCCTCGGTGGAAGTCGAAGGAGTACTGCTGCGCCACCCGGCCGTGCAGGAAGCGGCGGTCGTCGGGCTGCCGGATGCGAAATGGGGTGAGGCGCCGCACGCGTTCATCGTGCTGAAAGGGAGTGCGGCAGCGACGCCAGACGAGCTGCGGGCGTTCACGCGCGAGCGGCTCGCGCACTTCAAGTGCCCGCACAGCTTCACGTTCGTCACCGAGTTGCCGAAAACGGCGACCGGGAAGATTCAGAAGTTCGTGCTCCGCGGCCGCCGCGCCGCGATTGCCGCGCAATGACCTCGGCGACGGTGCGGCCGACGCGCGCGATCTGCTCCTCGCTCAACCCGGCATAGACCGGGATCTGAATCGCGCGCGAGGCGCGGCGCGCGCCCTCGGCCTCCGCTTTCGCGCCGCGGAACAGATCGAGATCGGGCGGCACGTCGACGTGCAGCGTCTCGATGTCGATGCCGCGCCGCACGCAGCCGTACACCAGCGCGTCGCGATCGTCTTCGTCCCTGCCGTAGACGCAGTACTGGTAGTAAACGTGCGTCCGGTCCGGCGGCGCGCCGGGCACCCTGACGCCGGCGATGCGGCCGAGCACGCGCGCCATGAAGGCCGCGTTGTCCTGAACCTGGCGCGTCCAGCCGTCGAGACGCCGCAGTCCTTCCAGGCCAATCGCCGCCTGCGCATTCGGGAAGCGCTCGAGAAACGACGGGGGCATCGGCGTCAGGCGGCGGATCCTTTCCCACAGGAACACGTCCGGCCTGATGTGGAGGAACGATGCCGCCCAGACGATCGGAAAGAGCGAGATCGAAAAGACCCGCGGCCTGATGAAGATGCGCTGCAGCCTGCCGGTGTTGAGCCGCTTCAGCACGCGGGCCTCCGACGGCCACGGCAGCGCGTCGACGATCCGCCGCACCTTCCCCCCGAGCGCGGCGTCCTTGACGAGCGCCATCCCGCCGCCATAGCAGTTGAGCGGCTTCAGCGTCTGGAAACTGAAAAGCGCGCCGTCGCCAAAGGTGCCGACCGGCCGCCCCTTGTAGGTCGCGCCGAGCGCGTGGGCGCAGTCTTCGATCACCACGAGGTTGTGCCGCCCGGCGATCGCCAGCAGCCGATCCATGTCGCACGGCAGCCCGTACAGGTGCGTCGGCACGATCGCGCGTGTTCGCGCGGTGATCGCCCGCTCGACTGAATCCGGATCGAGGTTGAACGTCCGCGGATCGACGTCGGCGAAGACCACCGAGAGCCCGGCGGCGCGCGCCATCTCCGGCATCACCCAGAAGGTCAGCGACGGCATGATGATCTCGGAGCCGCGCGGCAGGTCGAGCGCTTCGAGGATGTGGTAAAAGGCAGTGCGGCCGTAGGCGGTCGCAATCGCGTGACCGCTGCCGGCACGCGCTTCGAAGGCGCGCTCGAAGTCGGCGATCGCGGGGCCGTGGACGAGCTCGCCGCGCTCGCGGCAGCGCGCGATGAGCTGCTGCGTATCGGGCAGCACCCGCGCGCCGTAGCGTGAGATGGCCGCCCTCATGCCTGCGAGACCAGCGCCGGCGCCTGGCACCTCTTGTGGCGATCGTCGACCCGCCGATCCATCCGGCTGACCCATTCGCGCACCACCGAGTTCTGGATGTTGAGGAACGTCGCCAGATACGAGGGGCGGACGTAGAAACGCGTGTAGGCGGCGCCGAGCAGGTATCGCAGCTGGCCGGCGGTGAGGTTCGGGTGGCGGAACGTCGGCGTGTAGCCGTCGAACTTCTCCCAGTCGGTTTCGACCAGGAGCGGCTCGATCTGCTTGAACATCGGCGTGCCGGGATACGGCGTCAGGATCTTGTACTGCGCGAAGGTCGAGCCGAGGTCGGTCGAGTAGTCGATCGTCGCCGCGATCGAGCTCCAGTCGTCCTGCAGGAAGCCGAAGACGTAGAACGCCGCGGTGACGATCCCCTTGCTGCGGCAGTGGCTGATCACCTCGCGCTGATGCGCCGGCGGAATCGGCCGGCGGCCCGACTTGCGCAGCGTCGCCGGATCGGCCGACTCCACGCCGAAGCTGATCGCGCGCAGGCCGGCCTCGTGCAGCCGGTCGAGCAGCGCGCGATCGAGGCGATCGAGCCGCGTCTCCGCTTCGAAGCTCAGCTCGAGGCCGCGCGACCGGATCGCGTCGCACAGGTGCAGGCAGCGGTCGCGGTGCTCGCTGAACAGCGGATCGCGGAAGATGACGTAGGGGCGCGGGTGCCGGTCGCACAACCGCTCGAGCTCATCGACGATGTTGCCGATGGATCGCGTGCGATATCGCGCGACGATGCGGTGGGGGCAGTAGGTGCAGAACTCGGGGCAGCCGCGGCTGGCGAGCAGCGGATAGCCGCCGCCCACCGGCCGGGTGCACCACTTGAAGCCGCGCTGCGTGCGCTTCTCGCTGACCAGATCCCAGCGCGGAAACGGCAGCGAGTCGAGGTCCCCGATCGCCTCGCTGGTGGTGAAGCCGCGCGGCACGGTCCCCTGCGCCAGCTGCATCACGCCGGCTTCCGGCTCGCCGTTCAGGATGAAGTCGCAGTGCCCGGCGAACAGCTCAGGCAGCTTCGAGGCGGCGATGCCGATGAAGCCGACGGTGACGCCGCGCGCGCGCATCGCGTCGGCCCACGCGGTCTCGTTCTTGTAGTCGACGAGCGAGGACAGCACCAGCGCGACGTCGCCCTCGACCGCGCTGCCGCGCGTCCACCGCACGTCGTGCCCGGCGCGCGCGAGGATGGCGGCAATCGATGCCATCTGCACGCTCGGCGTGTCATGAAACTGCTTCTTGAAATGTGAAATCAGCCGGGTCACGCGCGAGAACGGATCGAGGCGCGATCCGTAACCGCCGACCACGGTGTCCTTGCTGACGAAGCCGCGATCCGACTTCAGGTCCGCGAGCACCACACGCATGGGTCACCTCCACAGCGCGATCGCCTCCGCCGACAGAAAGCGTCAGGCTGAAAGCGGCGGGCCGCGGGGTGACTGCGGGGAGAACGGACGGCTCGATGGGGACGCGTCGCCGCCGGTCGAGATGAACCCGAGCGAGGAGAACGACGGGCCCAGGCTGTCGCGCGCGTCGTCGTGCGCCGCCGGCGCTTCGTCGCCTTGCACGATCGCGCCGGCGAGCGGACGCCGGGCGACGGCGTGGCCGAGCCGCGGCACCAGCACGTTCGCCGACACCCGCGCCCGGCACTTCGCCTTGCGCAGCGGCCGCACCTTCTTCGGCGTTTGCGCCACCGCCGTCGACAGCTTGATGCTCGCCACGGCGAGCGCCGACCGCACGGCGCACCGCGCAGGGACCGCGGCCTGCGCCGAGGCCGCCGAGAGCAGCCAGACCAGCGTCGCGCGGCTGGCGGCTCTCCACAGGCAGGGCGTCAATCGGGTCGCGATCATGGCCGTCGGGCGTGCAATCTCGTTCACTATCCCACAGCGCCCGAAGCTGCTCCGTAAGGAGTTGAGACGGAATCTGTTATTTTTTGCAGGTGGACGGAAGAGCTACGGCGTAACTTCCACGCGGTCCGTCCTTTCCGCGCGCACGCCCCTGCGCTTATCTTTCGCCTTTTACTTCTCACGGTGATCCGCTGTCTGAATACATCGTCGACTCGACCGGATCGTTTGGCGGGGGTTGGTGAGACAATGCCGCTCTCGACGCGGTCGCGGTTCGCCGCAAGCTGACAACGGGAAAAGGCCCATGGCACGCACCTCGGATCGACGGATCGAGCACCTCCTGCGCCGCGCTGGCTTCGGCGCCCGGCCCGACGAGATCGACTACTACACCGAGATGTCGGTCACGCAGGCGGTCGACGCGCTGCTCAACTACGAGAACATCGTCGACGACGTCGATGCATTCATCGGCAAGCCGGGGTACGTCAACACCACGAACCGCGGCCAGTTCCTGCCGCAGTCGAACATCATCGACGCGCGCCAGCGGTGGCTGTTCCGCATGGTGCACAGCGACCGGCCGCTCCAGGAGAAGATGACCCTCTTCTGGCACAACCATTTCGCCACCGGCTACAACAAGATCGCCGGTTTTCTCGGCGCGGCCGAGGCGACGCGCTATCTCGCGGCGAAGGCGAGCCAGGATCCGGGCCGCGTCCGCGGCCAGATCGAGATGCTGCGCGACAACGCCCTCGGCAACTTCCGCGACATCCTGGTCGACATCGCCAAGGACACGGCGATGCTGGTGTGGCTCGACGGCCGCACCAACACGCGGGCGATGCCGCAGGAGAACTTCGCCCGCGAGATCATGGAACTGTTCACGATGGGCGTCGGGGCCTACACCGAGGAGGACGTCTACGCCGGCGCGCGCGTGTTCACAGGCTGGAACCTCGCCCGGCCCGGCGCCGCCGTCGACGGCTCGCAGCACTACGAGTTCGTCTACAACGCCGCGCAGCACGAGACCAATCCCAAGACGTTCAGCTTCCCGATTTATCCCGACGGCAGCCGCACGATTCCGGGGCGCAGCGCCGCGCAGGGCATGCAGGACGGCCTCGATTTCATCGACGCGCTCGCGGCGAGCCCGAACACCGCGCGCTACCTCGCCACCAAGCTGTACCGGTTTTTCGTATCCGAGATCGGTCCGGTCAACACCGCCTTCGTCGAGCGCGTCGCCTCGGTCTACCTGCAGAGCCGCTACGACATGAAGGCGGTGATGCGGGCGGTGCTGACGGCGCCGGAGTTCTGGGATCAGAGCGCGTACTTCGCCCGCTATTCCTGGCCGGTGGAGTTCGTCGTCCGCGCGCTGAAGGACATCGGCTGGGTCGGCTTCTCGGTGAACGACGCGCTCGCGCCGATGCAGAACATGGGGATGATCCTCTACGAGCCGCCCGACGTTGCCGGCTGGGATCCGGGCCAGCCGTGGTTCTCGACCGGCGCGATGCTCGCCCGGATGAACTTCGCGGCGACGCTCGCCGCCAACCAGCGGTTCAACCTCGCGACCGAGGCGAAGTTGACTCGCGCCGGCCGCTCGCCGGACACGCTCCTGTTCCATATGACCAGCGCGCTCAGGACGGCGCCGCTCGATTCGGGCGTCGCCGCCGAATGGGCGAATTACCTGCGGGCCACCGGTCCCTGGACAGGCAGCGATGTGCAGGTCCAGGCGAAGGCGGCAGGGCTCGCGCACCTGATGGCCGGATCTCCGGAGTATCAACTGGTATGAAAGTCACCAGACGCCAGTTCATCGAAGGCGGGATCGCGGCGTTCACGGTGACGTTCGCCGCGCCCGAGTTCTTCGTCGACATCGTGCGGGCGCAGGCGGCGCACGCCCGCAACCTCGTGGTCCTCTACCTGGGCGGCGGCAACGACTCGCTCAGCATGCTGATCCCCTACAACGATCCGTTCTACCGCGTGAGGCGGCCGACGCTGGGCGTGCCGGCGGGTCAGGTGCTGCAGATCGGCACCGACCCCTCGAAGGTCGCGCTCGGCCTGCATCCGCGGCTGACCGGCCTGAAGCAGATCTTCGATCAGGGGCGGCTGGCGCTGATTCAACGGACCGGCTACGAGAACCAGAGCCGGTCGCATTTCCTCGGCACCGACATCTGGTCGACCGCCGACCCGAACAACCCGCAGGCGCTCGGCTGGGTCGGGCGCTATCTCGACACGCTGCCGTCGCCAATCGATCCGCTGGCCGGGTGGAACACGACGGGGACGCTGCCGCGCGTCCTGCAGGCGCGCGCCTCGGTGCCGTCGATCAGCAACGCAGCTGGGTACTCCTTCCTGAGCCCGAACGGCGGCGCCGAAGCCTCGGCCGAGCGCGAGACCGCGCTGCGGATCGCGTCGCACGTCCCTGTGGACAGGCCGGAGCTCGCGTTCGTCTACGAGAGCTCGAGGGCGGCGATGGCGACGCTCGATCGCGTGGCGTCGGTGGCCACGTACCGTCCGGCGACCGCCTACCCGAACAACGGCTTCGGCCAGGCGCTGCAGGCGGTTGCCGGCGCGATGGTGCGCTCGATCGGCACGCGCGTCTTCTACGTGACCACCGGCGGGTTCGACACCCACTCGGGCCAGAACGTCAACGCCGTCGGCGGCGCCTACTACAACCTGATGGCGACGCTGAACGACGGGCTGTTCGCGTTCTACAACGACCTGCGCTCGCAGGGGCTGCTCGAAGACACGCTGGTGCTCAGCTTCTCCGAGTTCGGGCGGCGGATCTCCGAGAACGGCAGCCAGGGGACCGATCACGGCTCGGCTTCGGTCATGCTGGCGATCGGCGGCCGCGTCAACGGCGGCTTCTACGGCACCGCGCCCAACCTCAACCTCGATCCGCGCAACCCGACGCTCGAGAACAACGCCGCGGACGTGCGCTACGAAACCGACTTCCGCTCGGTCTACGCGCAGGTGCTCGACAGCTGGCTCGGCACCGATTCGGTCCGGCTGCTCGGCGGCAACTTCCGCAAAGGCGGCCTCGGCTTCATCTGACGCGCACGTAGCGATCGCGGCGATCGAGGTAAGATTACCCTCCGCGAGATTGGTGTGACTTCAGACTTTCGACTTTCGACTTTCGACTTCTGACTTTCGACTTCTGATGCCGCCGATCAAACGCACCAAGTTCAAGCTCGCCCCCGAACAACTTCTCGACATGTTCTTCTGGGTGAAGCTGATTCGCTCCTTCGACGAGCGTCTCAGCATCCTGGTCAAGCAGGGCAAGGTCCGGAGCGGCGTCTACACCGGCATCGGCCAGGAAGCGATCATCGTCGGCACCTGCTTCGCCCTGAGGAAAGACGACTTCATCTGCCCGCTGCACCGCGACCTGGGCTCGTTCCTGATGAAGGGGGTCGAGCCGCGGGCGATGATGGCGCAGATGTTCGCCAAGACGACCGGCCTCTCGAAGGGGCGCGACTCGGCGCTGCACAGCGGCGTCACCGAGCTCGGCATCTTCGGCAACACCAGCATGCTCGGCGCCAACCTGCCGATTGCGGCGGGCATCGGCCTGACCTTCAAGATGGAAAAGCGCGACAGCGTGGTCGTCGCCTACTTCGGCGAAGGCGCGAGCAACACCGGCGACTTCCACGAGGCGCTGAACTTCGCCGGCGTGCAGCAGCTGCCGATCGTCTTCATCTGCGAGAACAACCAGTACGCCTACTCGGTGCCGCTGGAGAAGAGCATGGCGATCGACGACGTCGCCATCCGCGCCGAAGGCTACGGCTTCGACGGCGTCGCGATCAACGGCAACGACGTCCTCGCCGTCTACCAGGCGTCGCTCGGCGCGATCGCGCGGGCGCGCGCCGGCGACGGGCCGACGCTGATTGAGTGCAAGACCTATCGCTGGCACGGCCACTCCGAGCACGACAAGGCGTTCTACCGCAGCGACGAAGAGCTGGCGATGTGGAAGAGCCGCGATCCGATCCCGACCTTCACCACCTACCTGCGCTCGCGCCACGTGCTCGACGACGAGAAGCTGAAGGCGATCGAGGCGCGGGTCGCCTCGACCATCGACGATGCGGTGGAGTTCGCGATCAACTCGCCGGATCCCGACCCGTCGGAAGCGGTGACCGACTTGTATGCGTGAGATCTCCTATCTCGAAGCGATTCGCGAGGCGCTGTTCGACGAGATGCGGCGCGACCCGAAGGTGTTCGTGCTCGGGGAGGACGTCGGGCCGTACGGCGGGGCGTTCGGGGTCACGCAGGGGCTGTACGAGGAGTTCGGCGAGGCGCGCTGCGTCGACACGCCGATCTCCGAGTCGGCGATCATCGGCGTCAGCATCGGCGCCTCGCTGCGCGGCTACCGGCCGGTGGCGGAGATGCAGTTCGCCGACTTCATCTCCTGCGGCTTCGATCAGATCGTCAACCAGGCGGCGACGCTGCGCTACCGCTACGGCGGCCGCGCCTCGGTGCCGATCGTCGTCCGCGCGCCGAGCGGCGGCAACGTCGGCGGCGGGCTGTATCACTCGCAGAACCCCGAGGCGTGGTTCATCCACCGGCCGGGCCTGAAGGTGGTGGCGCCGTCGACGGCGTACGACGCCAAGGGGCTGTTGAAATCGGCGATCCGCGACGACAACCCGGTCATCTACTTCGAGCACAAATGGCTCTACCGCCGCGCCAAGGGGCCGGTGCCCGAGGGCGACGATGAAGTGGTGCCGATTGGCGTGGCGGCGACGCGGCGTGAGGGCGGCGACGCGACGCTCCTGACCTACGGGGCGATGGTCGTGCCGTCGCTGGAGGCGGCGGATCGGCTGGCGAAGGAAGGCGTCGAAGTCGAGGTCATCGATCTGCGGACGCTGCTGCCATTCGACAAGGAAGCGATCTTCCAATCGCTCGAGAAAACCAACCGCGTCCTCGTCGTCCACGAGGACGTGAAGACGCTCGGCCTCGGCGCGGAGCTCTCGGCCGTGATCATGGAGGAGAGGTTCGATGCCCTCGACGCGCCGGTGATGCGCGTCACCTATCCCGACACGCACCCGCCGTTCTCGCACATCCTCGAGGCGGCCAACCTGCCGAACGCCGACAAGATCACCGACGCGCTGCGGAAGCTCGCGGCGTATTGAACAACGCCCCCAACGCTTCATCGACGGTCCGGTACCGGAACGTGAATCCGAGTTGCTCCGCGCGCTCCGGGACCGCGCGTTGACCAGACAGCAACAGCGACTCCGCCATCTCGCCAAGCAGCAGCTTCAGCGCGAAGGCGGGCGCCGGCATGAACGCCGGGCGATGCATGGCGCGGCCGAGCGCGCGCGCGAACTCGGCGTTGGTGACCGGATTCGGCGCCGTGCCGTTCGTCGGACCCGCCACCGATGTGGTGCGCACCGCCCACTGCACGAGCGCGACCCAGTCGGCGCGGTGGATCCACGGCCAGTACTGCCGTCCCGACCCCACCGGCCCGCCCGCGCCGAAGCGAAACGGCGGCAGCATCTGCGGCAGCGCGCCGCCGTCGCGCGCGAGCACGAGGCCGGTTCGCATCAGGACGAGACGCGTCGCCGGCTTCGCGCGCTGCGCCTCTGCTTCCCATTGCACGCAGACGTCGGCGAGGAAGTCGCTGCCAGCCGGTGTCTCCTCCGGAATCTTCTCGTCGCCGCGAGGTCCGTAGAAGCCGACCGCGGATCCGCTCACGAACACGGCCGGGGGCGTTTTCGCCGCGAGGATGGCGGTGACCAGGCTGCGCGTCGCCTGCACGCGGCTCTCGAGGATGCGGCGCTTCTGCGCCGCGGTCCACCGCTTGCCGGCAATCGATTCGCCGGCGAGGTTCACGACCGCGCCGGCGCCGTCGATCTCCGCCGCCCACGCTCCGGTACTGCCATCAGGCGTCCAGGCGACGGCGCGCGAACGCGTCCCTGCGCCGGCGGGCGCGGCGCGGCGTGACAGGTTGACGATCTCGTGTCCCTCGCTGGCGAGCGCGCCGGCCAGGGGCGGTCCGAGAAATCCGCTGCCGCCCGCGATCACGATTTTCATCAGCACCTCGCCCGCACAGCCTCAACCCCGCGTCGGCGGCAAAAATTCCTCGCCATCGCGCACTGAAGGCGATCGCGTCACGGCCGGCGCATGTTGTGGGGATGCCGAGTCGGCCGGCAGCTATTTCTTGAACGGGAAGACCGAGTAGACCATACCGATCTTGAAGGTCAGGTTGTCTGCTTTGACCCGGCGCCTGTCGACGCCGGCCGTGCTCGTCACGGTGACGTCAGGCCGGGCGAAGACGTAACCGCTGCTCAGCCGGATCCCGATCTTCTTGTTGACGTTGTACCAAACGTTGATTTCGGGAATCACCACGACCGCGTTCGACGCCTTGACGGTGATCGACTGCGCGCCGATGCGCGTCCGGTACGCGTCCATCGCCTCGTCGCTCAGTTTCATCGAGGAGAAGGCGTATCCGGCCATCAACTTGCCGGTTACCGAGGTGCGGCCGTACACCCGCGTATACCCGTAGCCACCCATCACCGGCCGTACCCTCAACGTACCGAAGTCCGTGTTGGGGCCGCCGATCGTGCGGCTGAGGTCGGTGCCAAACCAGTTGAGACCGTAATGCCAGCCCCAGCCCGTCTTGGGCTGACCGAAGCGCCAGAGAAGGCTGACGCCGATGTGCCCGCCGTTTTCGGGCCCAAGCGCCGTCCGTGTGGAGAGCTGTGCGCCTGCCGCAAACTTGCCTTCGGATTGTGCAAGTGCAGGCGTGGCGGTTGCCAGGGTGATCACACAAACCGCGAACGCCGCCACGCCTCTCATCGCCTATGGAAAGTGCAAGCGACATTCCAGCTCGTGATTATGACGGCCGAGCTGCCGTGGACGTCAGTACGTCTGTCGCGCGACCCACTCGCGAAACAGGGAGTCGACCACCGAATACCGCTCGGCTTCGCGCGCGATCACGTCTTCGCGCACGAGCGCGGCGAGCGCCGCTTGAACCGTGGAAGGACCGCCGAGCCGATGTCGCGTGCGGACATCGGCGGACAGGAGGCCGCCCGGCTCGACGACCACCGCGCGCAGCGCCGCCCGCTGCGCCAGCGTCAGCCGCTGCCAGACCGTCTCGAACATCATCTGCTGCTCGGCGAGGAGCCGCTTCAACGCCGCACTGAGATCGTCGAGCGTCGCCCGCCGCGCGCTGCGGCTGCGGCCGCGCCGCTCGGCCTGCACCAGATCCCAGGTTTCATGCGCGAGCCGCTGCACGTCGTACGGCAGGTTGCCGGCCAGATCGACGATCGCCGCGCCGAGCCCGGCCTCGGGCTTCATCCCCGAGGCGGTGAAGCGGTCGTCGATGAACGCGGCGAACTCGTCGGCGGGAATTTTCTCGAGCCGCATCACCGGCCCGGCCTTGTAGAAGGGCCGGCGCGGGCCGAGCATCCGCTCCATCAGGCTCGGCTCCGAGCCGGCGAAGACGTAGCCGACCTGGCGCTGGTGCTGCACCGCGGCGCGCAGCGCGTGCTCGACCGAGCCGCCGTTGAACCCGGCAATGGCCTGGAACTCGTCGAGCGCGATCACCACCTTGCGCCCGCGGCTCTCGGCGAGGCGCGCCGGCAGCGCGAAGACCTCCTGAGCGAGGCGGGACACGTCGCGATCGGTGCGCACGGCGGGGAACGACACCGCCACCGCGCCGGGCGCCGACTCCGGGGCGTCGCGCACTTCGGCACGGGTCGAGCGGACCGCATCGCGCAGCCACGCGCGCGCCCGGTCCCACCGGGTCTCGGCCGCGACCAGCGCCCGCGCATAGCCTTCGAGGAACGCGACGTAGGAGCTGAAGCTGGCGACCGTGACCTCGACGGTCAGCGCGCCGCTGCGCGAGACCGCGGCCAGCGCCCGCCGAATCAGCGACGACTTGCCGTAGCGGCGCGGCGAAATGAGGAAGACTTTCTGCGACGCCGCCAGATCCGCGACCAGCCGCTCGAGCTCGGCGACGCGGTTGACGAACGAGGCCGCCGGCACCACTTCGCCATAAACGAACGGGTTCTCTGTTACGTCGAACACCGTAATGGTTACGGATTATAACGTAATGAAGGCCCGGCGCTGGCAGTTGACGCCGGGCCGTGAAAGTTCGAAGTTCGAAGTCTGAAGTACGAAGTCTGAAGTACGAAGTCACCTGGACGACGGCCGTCAGGCGCCGCGAATTGCCCCACTTCGTACTTCGTACTTCGACCTTTCGCGTCTTTAGTCGCTAATGGCAGAGGTTGCCGAAGGTGGGATCGTGCTGCGCCTCGCTGCCCGACTCGATGAAAACCGTGTCGTAGCCGACGTCGCGCAGCGTCAGCTTCAGCACGCCGAAGGCCTTCAGCCGGAACTGGCTGTTGGGATGCGCCGGGCCGAAGTCGTAGAGCGCCGCGCCGCCGGTGCCGGCGATGAACTGCTGGATGCCGAACGGGTCGCGGCGGCCGGTCACGTCCTGCGGCGCGAAGCGCTCGTAGAAGTGGTCGTGCCCGGTGATCGCCACGTCGACGGCGAACTCGTACATCAGGCTCCACATGTCGCGCATCCGCGAGCTGGTGCCGCCGCTCGGTCCGGAGGTGAAGAGCGGGTGATGCCACAACGCCAGCGTGCAGCGCGTGCGCGTCGCCGCTTCAGCCGCGCGGTTCGCAAGCAGATCTTGTCGCAGCCACACGTACTGCTCCTGACCCTGCGAGACGCCGACCTCGCTGTTGAGCGAGACGATGTGCCAGTTGCCGAGCGTGAAGCTGTAGAAGCCGGCGCCGCGCGGGCCGGCGCGATCGCCGAAATAATCGAAGTAGGGCAGTGCTCCAGGCGACTGGTACTCGTGGTTGCCTGGCGCCGGATAGGTGCGCCCTTTGTGGCGTCCCCACCGCGGGTCGTAACAATTCTGGAAGTCGGCGGTCGTGGCGTTGAAGTAGACGTTGTCGCCGGTCGTGAAGACCGTGCCGGCGGTCTTGTCGAGCAGCTTCGCCGTCGCTTCGGCGCTCGCGCCGCGATCGGGGGCGGCGCAATCGGCGATGTCGCCGGCGCCCGCGAACACGGCAATTTGCGGCGCCGGGGGCGTAGTCCCCGGGTTGATCGGATCAGGTCCGGGACCGGGGGCGTTGGTCGAACCGCTCCCGCACGCGCCGGCCAGGCACGAAGCAACCAGCACCGCCGCGCCGAGCGATCGCGTCCCCATCGATCCTTTCATCGGCCGGTAAGGGCATTATCCTTCAACCCCCGTGCCGAAACGGCCCCGCCTCCGTACATGGGCTGTGCCGCAACTGTCCGGCTGCATTGATGTTATAGTCGCCGCCAGCACCTCATGCCCAGAGCGACGGTCGGCGACCGTCTCGTCATGTCGCCGATGGAACCCCTCGTGGCCGGCGGAGCCGCCGAGACTTTCGAACGCCATGTGCAGCAGCTGTTCCGCAGCGGCTATCGCCATCTGGTCGTCGACCTGAGCGGCGTGCCGGTGATCGACAGCGCCGGCATCCGCGCGTTCGTCCGCGGCCATACCTCGGCTCAACGCGTCGGCGGCACGCTCAGGCTCGCCGCCGCGCCGGCGGCGGTGTCGCGCGTGCTCGAGCTCGCGAACCTCGCCGGCGTCTTCGAAATCTACCCGTCAGTCGAAGCGGCGCGCATGGCGTCGTGGCCGTGGCGCGCGATCCGGATCGCGATCGCCGGGGCGATCCTGTGCACGGCGCTGGTCTGGGCCGGCATCCGCTGGCCGCTGGAGCTCGCCGGCGTGAGCTACGCGCCAAGCGGCTTTCCCGACGGCGACGGACGGATGCCGCCGGTGGTCGGGCGTCCGTTTCTCGAGCTGCTGAAGCTGGTGGCGGCCTCGCTGATCGGCCTGCTCATCACCGCCATCCATCAGCCGGTGGCGCGCGATCGCGGCCGCACAATGGAGCAGGCGCAGACGCTGCTGTGCGTCTCCGGCGCGATGATGATGATCATCATCGGCAACAACCTCGCGCGCG
>Ga0111539_10003100_pt1 | contig 22025 bp, 18 predicted proteins | sample RhiMethybrSRZTD1_FD_79667 | JGI IMG/M metagenome (GOLD analysis project Ga0111539, IMG submission 79667) | Populus rhizosphere microbial communities from Tennessee, USA - Rhizosphere MetaG P. TD hybrid SRZTD1 (version 2) (version 2) | ecosystem: Host-associated > Plants > Roots > Rhizosphere >...
AACGGCGCGGGCAAGACCACCACCATCAAGATCCTGTGCACGCTGCTGCAGCCGACGTCGGGGCGGGCGCGCCTGGCGGGAATGGACGTGACGACTTCGCCCGGCGACGTGCGCCGCCGCATCGGTGTCATCTTCCAGGACCCCGCCCTCGACGATCGGCTGACGGCCGAGGAAAACTTGATGCTGCACGCGGTCGCCTACCGCGTCCCGCGGGGGGAGCGCGCCGGCCGCATCGCCGAGGGGTTGCGCTTCGTCGACCTGCACGAGCGCGGGAAAGACCTGACCCGAACCTTTTCGGGTGGCATGAAACGCCGGCTGGAGATCGCGCGCGGTCTGATCCACCGACCCGAGATCCTGTTCCTCGACGAGCCGACGACGGGCCTCGATCCCCAGACGCGCGCGCGCACCTGGGAGGTGCTGCGCGCGTTGCGCCGCGACTTCGGCACGACGCTGTTCCTGACCACGCACTACATGGACGAAGCCGAGAACTGCGATCGCATCGCGGTGATCGACCACGGCAAGATCGTCGCGCTGGACACGCCCGCCGCGCTGAAGCAGCGGGTCGGCAAGGATCTGGTCACCGCCCGCAGCGACAATCCGAACGAACTCGCGCGCCTGCTGTCGGAAAAATACGGCATCACCAGCACGCCCGTCGACGGCGGCCTGTCGTTCCTGGTCGAGCAGGGGGACGCCTTCATCGTCAAGCTGCTGACCGCGGATCGCCCGACGCTGGGCGGGATCAGCGTTCGCCGCCCGACGCTGGACGACGTGTTCCTGTCGCTGACCGGGCGCCAGATCCGCGAGGAGGGGGCGGAGGGTCAGTTCGCCCGCCTGCGCGCGATCGCCAGGAGGCGCGGTTGAAATGATCGAGGTCATCTACGCGCTGTGGCGGCGCGACATGGTGAAGTTTCTGCGCGATCGCCGGAACCTGATCACCAGCATGGTGCGGCCGTTTCTCTGGCTGGTGGCGTTCGGTTTTGGCCTGCGCGCCTCGGTCAAGCTGCCGGAGGCCGGCGCGGGCACCGACTTCGTGTCGTTCCTGGTGCCGGGGATGGCGGCGATGACGGTGCTGTTCGCGAGCATGTTCGCCGCGATCTCGATCGTCTGGGAGCGCGAGTTCGGGTTCCTCAAGGAGTTGCTGGTCGCGCCGATCCCGCGCGGCGCCATCGTCGCCGCCAAGCTGGCGGCGGGGAGCGCGACCGCCACGGTCGAGGCCGGCCTGATGCTCGCGCTGGCGCCGCTGATCGGCGCGCGCTTCAGCGTCACCGGCGCGCTGCTGTCGCTGCCGCTGCTCGCGGTGTTCGGGATGTCGGTCAATGCGCTCGGGATCGTGGTCGCGGCGCGGATGAAGTCGTTCGAAGGCTTCGGCAGCGTCGTCAACTTCATCATCCAGCCGATCTTCTTTCTGTCGGGCGCGCTGTACCCGATCGACGGGCTGCCGCGCGTGCTGCGCATCGTCGTCCTCATCAATCCGATGTCATACGCCGTCGACGCCGTGCGGGGGCTGTGCATCGGCCCGCACCACTTTCCGATCGCGCTCGACGTCGCGGTCGTGCTCGCGGCCGCGCTGGCCTTCGGCGCGCTGGCGCGGCGCGCCTTCAACAAGATGGAGGTCTAGTCGCTCCGCGCCGCAGGCGCGGTGTGCGACTATTGGTTTTTCAGGTAGCCGCACTCCCGCGCTTTGCGCGGGAGCGGCTAGCGCGTCGGTGCTAACCTCGAAGACATGGCTCCGACGGACAAGGTGACCACCGCGACGCTGCGCGCCCGCAAGGGCGGCGGTGAACGCATCGCGGTGCTGACCGCCTACGACGTCGTGTTCGCGCGGCTCGCGGACGAGGCGGGGATCGACGTCGTGCTGGTGGGCGACAGCCTGGGCATGGTCGTGCAGGGCGAGCGCACGACGCTCGCGGTGACGCTGGACGACATGGTCTATCACACGCGGATCGTGTCGCGCGGCGTGCGCCGGGCCCACCTGGTCGCCGACATGCCGTTCATGAGCTACCAGGCCTCGATCGAGGACGGCCTGCGCGCCGCGGGGCGGCTGCTCAAGGAAGGGCGGGCGGAGGCGGTGAAGCTGGAGGGCGGCGTGGAAGTGGCCGAGCTGGTGCGCCGCCTGGTGGCGGCGGGCATTCCGGTCATGGGGCACGTGGGGATGACGCCGCAGTCGGTCCACGAGTTCGGCGGCTTCAAGCTGCAGGGCCGCACCGAGGAGCAGCGGGCGCGGATCCTGGCCGACGCGCGCGCGGTCGCCGACGCCGGCGCGTACGCCGTCGTCGTCGAGACCGTGCCGCAAGCGCTGGCGGCGGAGATCACGCGTGCGGTTCCGGCGGTCACGATCGGCATCGGGGCCGGCCCCGACTGCGACGGCCAGGTGATGGTGATGCACGACCTGCTCGGCCTGGAGCCGGCCTGGAAGCCGCGCTTCGTTCGCCGTTACGCGGAGATGGGCAAGGCGGTCGGCGATGCGTTCGCCGCCTACGCCGCCGACGTACGCGCCGGTAAGTTCCCCGCTCCCGGCGAGAGCTACGACTGAGATGGCCGCGTCGGCCGAGCCGGCTGCTGTTCTCACGCTGCGCGCGCCGGCCGAGATGACCGCCTGGTCGCTCGCCGCGCGCGCGCGTGGCGAGCGCATCGCGTTCGTGCCGACGATGGGGGCGCTGCACGAAGGCCACGTGAAGCTGCTGCGCGAGGCGCGCGCGCTCGGGCAGCGGCTGGTGCTGTCGATCTTCGTCAACCCGACGCAGTTCGGGCCGAACGAAGATCTCGCGCGCTACCCGCGCGATCTTCAGGGCGATCTGGGCAAGGCGGCCTCGGCCGGGACCGACGTCGCGTTCGTCCCCGAGGCCCGCGACGTCTATCCCCCCGGTTTTCAGACCACCGTCCAGGTGGCCGAGCTCGAGCGCGGGCTGTGCGGCCCGTTTCGTCCCGGCCACTTCGCGGGCGTCGCGACGGTGGTGTGCAAGCTGTTCAACGTGGTCAGGCCCGACGTCGCCGTGTTCGGCGAGAAGGACTACCAGCAGCTCGCGATCGTGCGGCGCATGGTGACCGACCTGGACATGGGGATCGAGATCGTCGGCATCCCGACTGTGCGCGAGGCGGATGGGCTGGCGATGTCGTCGCGCAACGCCTACCTGTCGCCGGCGGAGCGGGCGCGGGCGCTGTCGCTGTCGCGCGCGCTGTTCGCGGCGCGCGACGCGGCTGCCGGTGGCCTGCGCGCCGGGGAACGTCTGGTCGCGCAGGCGCGCGTCGCGCTGGACGTCGATCGCATCGACTACGTCGAGCTCGTCGACGCCGACACGTTACAGACTGTCACCGATATCAGGCGGCCGGCGGTGCTCGCGGTGGCGGCCTTCGTCGGCCGCACGCGTCTGATCGACAACGTCCGTATTGGATAGTCGGGGCGGTCCCCCGACACCGCGTCGGGCGGTGTCGCTACGAACGGGTATCGGGGCGGGAGGCGCCAGGGCGCCGGCGTCGGGGGTGAAACCGGTGTGCTATCGGCGGATCGCGTGCTGTACACCATTGCTTGATGGTGCTGGCACGCGGGGTGCTCACAGGGGGGAGGACAAGGAACGAGGAAAAAGGTGGGACGAGCGTGGTGTGGGGCGGGTTGGTTTCTGGGCGCGGGCGTCGTGCTGGTCGGGGTTACGGCGGCCGGGTGTCGGGAGGATACGCAGGTGCCGGTCGCGCAGAACCGCGTGGTCAGCGCTCTGGTCGAGCCGCAGCGGACGATGAGCGCGCTGTCGCTGGCGGCGGGTAGCAACCCGGCGCCCACGACCACCGCTGCTCTCGCGGACAACGTGACGCTCGACGCGCGCCTGCTGGTGATCACCGCCGGCGGTACGAACGCCGCGTTCGCCGCGATCACGACCACGCTCGACTATCTCGGTACGCCATACGACGTCTTCGACGCGTCCACCGGACCGACCCTGACCGCCGACGTCCTGGCCGCGGGCGATCATGGGCGCTATTACGGCATCCTTCTCGACACGGGCGATCTCGAGCTCGGGTCGGCGAGCGCATTTTCGGACGCGGAGTGGATGGCGCTGGCGGAGTACGAGGCGCGCTTCGGCGTCCGGCGCGCCGTGCTCTACGCCATCCCGACGGCGGCCTACGGGCTGGAATCGATGGGCGGCTTCGACGTCCGGGCCCAGCCGATCGCCGCGAGCTGCACGCCGGCAGGCCACAAGGTGTTCGTGGGCGCGAACTGCTGGGTCCCGATCGACATCACCGACGGTTGGGCTTATGGCGGCCAGCCGACCGATGCGGCGACGGTGCCGTTGCTGGCCGACGCCGCGGGCAACGTCTACGCGGCGACGCGGACCTATGCCGACGGCCGCGAGGCGCTGGTGCTGACGTTCTCCCAGTCGCCGACCGCACTGCACACGCTCGGGCTCACCTACGGCGTCGTCAGCTGGGTGACGCGCGGGCTGTTCGTCGGCGAGCGCCACGTCTACCTGTCGGCGCAGCTCGACGACTTCTTCCTTGCGAGCGTGATCTATCCGGTGACGGGCACCACCTACCGGTGCAGCGCCGCCGATCTGCAGGCGTTCGCGACCTGGCAGAAGACGGTTCAGGACGATCCGGTGACCACTCAGTTCCGGGCGGCGTTCGCGTTCAACGCAAACGGCGCCCGGCCGGCGGGCCAGGACCCGCTGACCGACAAGGCACGGGAGCTCGGGCCGACCTTCGCCTGGATCAACCACACCTGGGACCACGCGGACCTGAACCCGATGGCATACGCCGCGGCGTTCGAGGAGTTCAGCAAGAACCACCAATACGCCTCCGGGGGCCTGTCCCCTTACAGCGTCGAGAACCTGGTCACGCCCGGTATCTCGGGGCTCGACAATCCGGAGGTCATGCGCGCCGCCTATGACGTCGGCATTCGGCAACTCGTCAGCGATACGACCAAGCCGGGTCAGAACAATCCGTCGCCCAACGCCGGCTACTACAACGCGCACGTCCCCGAGCTGCTCACCATCCCGCGCCGGGCGACTGATCTGTATTTCAACGTGTCGCAGCCGTCGGAGTGGATCGCCGAATACGGCGCCCTTCAGTCCGGGACGTTCAGCTACGAACAGATCATCGCCGACGAAAGCGAGAGCCTGGTTCGTCACTTGCTGCGCGGCGAAAACGATCCCTGGATGTTCCACCAGGCGAACATTCGCGACCTCGGCGGCGGCCACAGCCTGTTCACCGACCTGCTCGACGCGGTACTCGCCAAGTACAAGGCGCGGGCGACGTTCCCGGTGATGAGCCCGACGATGGACGAGCTCGCCGGGAGGGTGAAGGAGCGCATGGCGCTCAACGCGTCGGGCGTCAGCGCGACGCTCGAGCCAGGCGGGAGGCTGACCGTGCGCGTGACCAACGCGGCGACGGTGCCGGTGACGGGCCTGTGCACGCCGGGGGCGGAGGCGTACGCCGGGCAGAAGATCTCGTACCTCCAGCTCGCCGCCGGTCAGTCGGTCACGCTGTCGCTCGCCGATTGCGCCGCCGCCGGCGGCGACACCGATCCGGGTGGCACCGGGACGAAGGGACACCTCAGCACCGACGGCGGGATCAACCTGCCTCGCCCCGATGACGATGGCTGCTCCGTTTCAGGGCAGGGCCGCGGTGGCCCGGGCGCGCTGCTGATCGCGTTCATCTTCACGGTCGCCGCGTGGCGTCGCCCGACGCACGCGCGCCGATTCGCCACCGGTCGGTGGCGCACCGCTACGCAAAGGTAGCGGCCCGATCGCGGCCCCGCGGTCCGGCGCCGACCCGAAAGTGCTGTCGCCGCGCGCCGATGGCGTTCCGTACAAGAATCCTCCAACGGGCTGGCACGGAGGGTGCTCGTGAGGCTCGGGGGAGGCGGGCTCAAGATGTTGCAGCGCGTGGCGGGGCGTGGCGGGTGGTTCCTGGAAGTTGGTTTGGTCGTGGTGTGGGCGACGGCGGCCGGTTGCGCCGGCGATGACGGTGCCGCGCCGGTCGCGCGCAACCGGATCGTCGGCCGCGCGGTCGAGCTTCCCCGGACGATGCGTTCGCTGTCGGCGCCGCCGGACACGAACTCGGCGCCCGACACCGGTCTGCGCCAGGTGGACGAAGTGACGGTGGACGCCCGTGTCCTCGTGATCACCGCGGACGGCACGGACTCGTCCGCCGACGCGATCATCGAGACGCTCCGCTACCTGGGAACGCCGTTCGATGTGCTCAACGCGACCACGGGACCGACGCTGACGCCCGACGCCCTCGCCGTCGCCAATCATGGCCGCTACTACGGCGTCGTGCTCGACGTCGGCGACCTGGTGGCGGGGAACCTCAGCGCGTTCAGCGACGAGGAATGGATGACGCTGGCGTCGTACGAGGCGCGCTTCGGCGTGCGGCGCGCGGTCATGTACGGGTACCCGACCGATGCCTACGGACTCACCTCGACCGGCAGCGGCTTCGACGTGTCGACCCGGCCGATCGTCGCGCACTGTACGGCCGCGGGCGCGGCCGTGTTCGTGGGCGCGAACTGCGCCGGTCCGGTCGCCATAGATGAGGGGTGGGCCTACGGGGCGCAGGCGACCGACGCGGCGACGGCGCCGCTGCTGGTCGACGACGCGGGCACCGTCTACGCCGCGACGCGCACCTACCCGGACGGACGGGAGGCCCTGGTGCTGACGTTCGCGCAATCGCCGATCGCGCTGCACACGCTTCAGCTCGGCTACGGCGTCGTGAGCTGGGTGACGCGCGGGCTGTTCGTGGGCGAACATCACGTCTACCTGGCGCCGCAGATCGACGACTTTTTCCTGGCGAGCCAGCTGTATCCGATGGAGGCGGGGACGTACCGGATCACCGCCGACGAGCTGCAGGCGTTCACCAACTGGCAGAACGCGCGCCAGGCCGATCCGCTGACGGCGCAGTTCCGCGCGGCGTTTGCGTTCAACGCGTTCGGGGCGAAGCCGCCCGGCCGCGACGGGCTGACGGACAAGGCGCTGGAGCTCGGACCGACGTTCGCCTGGATCAACCACACCTGGGATCACGCCGAGATGGACGCGATGGGCTACGCGAAGGCCTTCGACGAGCTCAGCCAGAACAATCAGTACGGCGTGGGGGCGGGACTCTCGCGCTACACCGTCGAGAACCTGGTCACGCCCAGCCTGACGGGCTTGCGCAATGAGGAAGTGATGCGCGCGGCCTACGACCTGGGTATCCGGCAGGTGGTCAGCGATGCGTCCGCGGAGTGCCAGGCCAATCCGTCACCGAACGCCGGCTACTACAACCCGCTGGCGCCGGGCCTGCTCCAGGTGCCTCGCTTCCCGACCGATCTCTATTTCAACGTCTCGCTGCCGGCGGAGTGGATCGCCGAATACGAGATGCTTCATTCGGCCCCCGGCGTGACCTACGAGCAGATCATCGCGATCGAAAGTACGTCGCAGCTTCGCTACCTGCTGCGGGGGACCAGCAACCCGTGGATGTTCCACCAGGCGAACCTCCGCGATGTCGGGGGCGGCCAGAGCTTGATCACCACCTTCCTCGACGCTGTGCTGGCCAAATACGCCGCGCGCGCGACGTTTCCCATCATGAGCCCGACGATGGACGAGCTCGCCCAGAGGATGAAGGCGCGGATGGCGTTCGACGCCGCCGGCGTCAGCGCGACGATCGAGCCCGGCGGGAAGCTGACCGTGAAGGTGGAAAAGGCGGCGATCATCCCGGTGACAGGTCTGTGCACGCCTGGCGCCGAAGCCTACGCAGGCCAGCAGATCTCCTACGTACCGCTCGCGGACGGACAGTCGATCACGCTCTCGCTCGCGGACTGCAACCCGGACTTTGTCGCGGCGGGCGGCGCCGGTGGCGCCGGTGGTGACTACGTGCCCCCGGGCCCGACCGTGGGCGGCAACTGTCCGGGTGCCGGCGGCGCCGGCGGCGATGGCGGCGGCACGACCATGGATCCGCTCACCACCGACGCGGGCACCGACCCGGGCGCTTACGGAGGAGGAGGCGGCGGCGGCTGCGGCTGCCTGCTGTCGGGCGGGGCACAGGGACGGGGCGCAGCCGCGTCGCTGCTGATGCTGCTGCTCGCACTGGCGGGCCGGCGGCGGCGCCCGCGCTGATCAGGCGAGCTGCGCGATGCGACCGAGCTTCGCGGGCAGGTCCATTCGGTAGAAACGCCGCACCTCGGCGAGCAACGCGATCGTCTGTTCGCGCGCCACGAACCGGTGCTCCAGCGCCGCGGTGTAGCGGCTGGCCTGCTGGTTCGCGGTGCGATAGCGCTCGCGTTCGTCAGCGTCCAGATCGTCCGCGTAGGCGACGTCGCCGTAAAGCCGGCGGCGCAGGCTGGCCCGGCTCCGTTGGGTGGCCCGGGTCAGAAGCAGGAAACAGCAGACGAACTTGTCCACCTCCGCCTGCAGCTCCAGCTCCAGCTGCGACACCGGCCGGTGCCGGGCGGCGGCGAGCGCGACGTAGACGAAGTGGCTGACGCCCTCCACGGCCAGACAGAAATCGGTGAAGTTGCGATCGTCGAGACGCGCCTCCGGATCGTGCTGCTCCAGGTTGGCCAGCGCCGCCGCGTCGACGAACAGGCCGATCGCCAGCTCGCCGTCGGTCTCGCGCAGCAGCAGCTGCTCGCGCGGCGCGCGCGCCGGCAGCATGCGGTCGCGCTGGTCCCCGTCGATGACGAACGCATCGATCGCCAGGCGCGTCTCCACCCGGTACAGCGCCTCGAGCCCGAGCTGCAGCCGCGCCAGCAACGAGCGCGCGCGCCGTCGCGGCGATCGCGTGAGCGAGGACGAGCTTTGCTTGTCCGAGCTCTTCGCGGGGGGCTCGGGACCCTCCCAGGGTCCCGACTTCATTGCAACCGGCCGTCGCCCTTTGGCGGCACGACGCCGAGGGCGGCCAGCCGCGCGGCAGCGTTGGCGCTCTTCGTCCGCTGCCACATGCGATACAGCCGCAGGATGTCGCGATCGCTGGTCGGGGTGGCGACGCGCCGGCTGATCAGCGCCAGCGCGCCGACGAAGCGGACGAAGTTGACCGCCAGCTCGCCGAACACGTCCCCCAGCGGATCGGCGTCTGCGCGCCCACCGACGCGCGCGAGCTCGCCGTACGCGCAGCCGCCCATCTCGATGTAGTAGTCGACGTCGACCGCGCGGTCGGCCAGGCTGTCGCTCCAGAACCCCGACACGTAGAGCGACGTGTCGCCGATGCTCCGCAGGTGACGCCGGCGTTCTCGCGGCGGCGCCTCGACCGCCGCGAGCATGCGCAGCGCCAGCGGGGCGCTCTCGATCTGCTGGACGGCGTAGCCGGACAGCAGCTGGACGACGTAGTGCTCGACCATGACGCCGGGCGCGAGACCCTCGTCCCGGAACGCCCGCTCGACCTCATCCTGAAAGAAGGCTTCGACGGTGCTGCCGAGATCCATGATCCACGTATGAACATTTATCGACGCAATGTCAAAGAATCATGAATGATTACATATGGATACACGGCGGAAACCTGGCAGCCGGCGGGCGTCAATGCCAACGCGACCGTGCAAGCCATTGACTCGTAAGGGTTAGCGGATAAATTCCCGCGCTGGCAGTCACCGTCGGTGAGTGCCAGGGCCGAAACAACCGGAGGAATCCAATGAAAGTCCGTCCGCTCCAGGATCGCATTCTCGTGCGACGCGTTGCCGAAGAAGAGAAGACCAAGGGGGGCATCATCATCCCCGACTCGGCCAAGGAAAAACCCGCCGAGGGCGAGGTGATCGCCGTCGGTAGCGGCAAGACGGACGACAAGGGCAAGCTGCGTCCGCTCGCGGTCAAGAAAGGCGATCGGATCCTGTTCGGCAAGTACTCGGGCAACGAGATCAAGATCGACAACGTCGACCACCTGATTCTGCGCGAGGACGACGTCCTCGGCGTGCTGGAGAAATAACCATGGCGTCCAAAGAGATTCTGTTCGACGAGGCGGGCCGGGCCCGCATCCTGTCCGGCGTCAATCAGCTGGCCGACACGGTCAAGGCGACGCTGGGCCCGCGTGGGCGCAACGTCGTCATCGAGCGGTCGTGGGGCGCGCCGACCGTCACCAAGGACGGCGTCACGGTCGCCAAGGAGATCGAGCTGGAGGACAAGTTCGCGAACCTCGGCGCCCAGATGGTCAAGGAGGTCGCGTCCAAGACCTCCGACACCGCCGGCGACGGGACCACGACCGCGACGGTGCTGGCGCAGGCGATCTTCCGCGAGGGCGCGAAGATGGTCGCCGCCGGCCACAACCCGATGGAGCTCAAGCGCGGCATGGAGAAGGCGGTCGAGAAGATCGTCGAGGCGCTGAAGAAGATCTCCAAGCCGACCAAGGGGCAGAAGGACGTCGCGCAGATCGGCACGATCAGCGCCAATGGCGACGCGTTCATCGGCAAGCTCATCGCCGACGCGATGGAGAAGGTCGGCAAGGAAGGCGTGATCACCATCGAGGAGGCCAAGTCGATGGAGACGACGCTGGACGTGGTCGAAGGCATGCAGTTCGACCGCGGCTACCAGTCGCCGTACTTCGTGACCGACACCGAGCGCATGGAGGTCAAGCTCGACGACCCGTTCATCCTCATCCACGAGAAGAACCTGTCGAGCATGAAGGACCTGCTGCCGCTGCTGGAGCAGGTGGCGCGCGCGGGCAAGCCGCTGCTGATCATCTCGGAGGTCGAAGGGGAAGCGCTGGCGACGCTGGTCGTGAACAAGCTGCGCGGCACCCTGCAGGTCTGCGCGGTGAAGCCGCCCGGCTTCGGCGATCGGCGCAAGGACATGCTGAAGGACATCGCGGTGCTGACCGGCGGACAGGCGGTCACCGAGGACCTGGGCCTCAAGCTCGAGAACCTGACGCTGAAGGAGCTGGGGCGCGCCAAGCGGGTCTCGATCGACAAGGACAACACCACCGTCGTCGACGGCTACGGCAAGAAGCCCGAGATCGAGGGGCGGGTCAAGCAGCTCCGCGCCGAGATCGAGAACACGACGTCGGACTACGATCGCGAGAAGCTGCAGGAGCGGCTGGCGAAGCTGGTGGGCGGCGTGGCGGTGATTCGCGTCGGCGCGGCCACCGAGACGGAGATGAAGGAGAAGAAGGCGCGCGTCGAGGACGCGATGAACGCGACGCGCGCGGCGGTGGAGGAGGGGATCGTCCCGGGCGGCGGCGTCGCGCTGGTGCGCGCGCTGGCGGCTGCCGAGAAGCTCTCCGGCCTGTCCGAGGAGCAAGAGGTCGGGGCGTCGATCATCCGGCGCGCGTGCGAGGAGCCCTGCCGGCAAATCGCGCTCAACGCCGGCAAGGAAGCGTCGATCGTCGTCAACCGCGTGCGTGAAGGAAAAGGCGCGTTCGGCTACAACGCGGCGACCGACGAGTTCGAGGACCTGGTGGAAGCCGGCGTCATCGACCCGACCAAGGTGGTGCGTTCGGCGCTGCAGAACGCGGCGTCGGTCGCGGCGCTGCTGGTGACCACGGAAGCGCTGGTCGTCGAGCGGCCGAAAGAGGAAGCGCCGGCGCCCGCGCCGGGCGGCGGCGGGATGGGCGGCATGGGTGGCATGGGCGGCATGGGCGGCATGATGTAGCGGAGAGGCCCCTCTCCTGGGGGGCCCCTCTCCCTAACCCTCTCCCACACTGCCGCTTCGCGGGGCGAGGGGACCGGATCTGATCTCCCTCTCCCGCTTGCGGGAGAGGGCTGGGGTGAGGGCAAGCCGCCCTGGATCACTTCCCGAAGGCGAAGGCGAGGGACAGCAGCAGCGTGTGGCGGCGGTAGATGCCACTGCTGGCGCCCAGCTCGTTGGCGTAGAAGGTGTAGCGGACGACCGCGCGCAGCGGTTGGCCGATGTCGTGCGACAGGTCGACGCGCACGCTCGACCGGTTCTCGTCCTCGATGTTGATGTACGGCTTGCCGCCGGTCATCTGCGGCATGTCGATCGCCTGCGCGACGGGGACCGGGTCGCGATAGAAGGCGAACAGCAGGTCGGCGCGCGCCGCCAGGTAGAACCCGAGCGGCAGCGGTGCGGTGATGCGAAACATCGCGACGTGCCGGATCAGCGTCTCCCCGAAGCTGTTCGAGGCGTTGTGCTGCAGCGCGTACCCGACGCCGAGCAGCACGCGGCCCGTGCGTGTCACCTCCGCCTGTCCCATCACGAAGTTATCGGTGCGCATCTCCGGTCCCGGGCACGGGAGGCTGTCGGGCTGGCAGTTGCCCACCTGCGCGGGCCCGCCGAAGCGGCGGTATTCGAGCGCCGCGCCGGCCCGCGCTTCCCAGTCAGCGCCGCCCTCGGTGTCGTACAGCCAGCGCACGTTGACGCCGGCGGTCGGGCCGTCGAAGTCGAAGTTTCGATCGGGTTTGAACACCAGCCAGCGGTAACCGACCGCCAGCCCGAGCTCGACGTTGTCGCGCAGGCCGGTGCGCAGGTCCAGCACCGGCGCCAGCGACCGGAAGTCCCGCCGCTCGCCCGCCGGGTCGAACGCGGGCCCCCAGCTCTGGAAGGCCTCGTAATACGCGCCGGAAGGGGACAGCCACGTGCGTGCGCCCAGCGCCGCCCGCCACATCAGCGCCGACTGCGCGATCGCGACGCTTTCGCTGCGCGCCGCCGGCGCGTCGAAGATCTTGGCCGCCGCCGTCGCCGACACGGCGATCGCATGGCGGGGCGCAACCTGATCGACGAACTGGCCGCTCACCACCAGCCGCTGCAGGAACGATCGCACGAGGCTGCTGTCGGAGCTGGAGAGCTGCTCGACGCGGTGGGCGTTGCTGTCGAACTCCGTCCCGAGCTCGGTGCGCACCTGGTAGTGCTCGCTGTCTGTCTCGCCGGCGGTCTCCTGCGCGCGCGCCGCGGCCGCCCCGAGGGCGAATGACATCAGCATCAACGCCTGCCCGAAGCGCTGCCCCCGCATTCCCGTCGCAGTGTAACCGACCATTGAGTCGGGAACCCTCGAAGGGTGGCTGATGCGACCTCGGGGCATCGCAGCTTCGCTGCGATGTACCCCTCGGTACCCGAACCCTCCCGCGATGGTGCGCGGCGAGCAAAGCTCGCCGGCTCCCCACGCGTCGCTACTTGATCGCTTGCGCCTTGGCGCGCATCGCGCGCGACTGCGCCTCGAGCCAGTCGGCGCGCGTCTTCAGCGCGGCCGCCGCGCGTTCCAGGGTTTGCGGCGACGCCGCGCCTGCCCCCGACGTCTCGAGGCGCCGGATGTCAGTCAGCGCCGCCGTGTCGAGCATGTCGCGAAGCTGCACCGACAGCGGCGCGGCCGCCACCCTCTCAGTCGAGTTCGTGGTCGCCGCCGGCGTCAGAGAGTCGGCGGGCGTGTTCTTGCCGGCGACGTTCTGGCCGCCGAAGTTCGTGCCCGGAACCGCGCCCGTGACGGCGCCGCTGGCCACGCGTCGTTTCGATCCTTCCATCGGCGCGAACGGGTCGCGGTCGAGGTCTGCCGCCCGCCGGCGCAGCTCCTGGCGTCCCTTCAGATCGGCTGCCCGGCGCGCGAGCGCATCCGCCTGCGTCCGAACCCGACGCGACTGATCGGCGAGGATGTCCGCCTTGGCGTCCAGATCCGACGGGCCGTCGGTGGGCGCGGCGGTTGGCGGCGGCTGAAACTTCGCGGTCCCGTCGACGCGGATGCCGAGGCGCGCCTCGATGTCCATCAGCCGCCGCGCCAGCGATTCGGCGTCGGCCAGCCGCGCGCGCAGGCGGTAGTCATCACGGACGCCACCGCCCGCCCGCTTGAGCGCGTCGATCTCGGCGTTGACCTTGTCGAGCTGCGCGCGCAGACGGGACCGCTCGGCCTGCAGCGTATCGGCCGACGACTGGGCGCGAGCCTTCGCCGGCTCGACCGTGACCGCACCCAGCGTCACGAATACGACGAAGACGGCGAGTCTGGCGGTGGGGCGCATGAACGGCTTCCGGGACCCAAGCAAGGGTCGTACCACGATGCGTGAGGGTGGCCACCAGTCGTCGGTCGACCGGCCGTGGTGGGGGCGATGATACATCACACGTCGACCGTGGCGGAGCTTGGCCGCGTGGACCCCATCGCCGGGGCGCCGGGGTCGCGAGGTATCAGATTCTTGAGAACAAAGGGGGAACTGTCGATGCTTCAGCGACCCTGATGCGACTCGACGCTGGACTGCGTTTGTTCTGGCTCTCGACGATGTCGGTGCTCGCGCCCGCGTGCGCGACCAGCGCCGGTGGAGGCGAAGTGATTCGCCCGCGGCCCGGTCTCACCGCCGCCGACTACTACCCGCTCTCGGACGGCTGGAAGTGGGCGTTCGACGTCGAGCAGGAGGGGATGAGCATCCTGGCCACCTATGTCGTGCTGGAACGCAAGGGCGCCATCGCCGTGGTCCAGGCCGGGGATGACCGCCTGACGTACGTCGTCACCGCGGATGGTGTCGCGCAGTTCGAGGGCAACGCGATCGGCGATTACATCATCAAGAACCCGATCCAGCAGAACGCGGAGTGGCCCGTCGCGGGCGGGCGCGCGCGCATCGTCTCGGTGAACGAGGAGGTCAACGTCGAATCGCTCGGGCGCCATGCCGGATGTGTGATCGTCGAGGTGACGCGCACGGATCCGGCGCGCGTGACGCGAACGGTGTTCGCGCCCGATCTGGGGCCGGTCGCCCTCGAGATGCAGGTGCAGGAGGGGCCGAAGTTCGTGACCAAGGTGCGGGCGCGGCTGCGGGCCGTCACCAAACCGGGCGATTCCCTGTCAACACCATAAATCGGTCCCGGTCGGTTCTTTAGCCACTCCGGCCCATGGTTGGTATGTTCGGGTCGGATGAGGGGGAACCTCAAACCGGCGATGGCGGTCCTGGCCGCTGCGCTGTGCGGTTGCAGCGGCGCTTCCACGCCGGCCAGCCACTCAGGCGATTCGCGCACGCCCGCGACGACATCGACGCCCGCGCCGGCTCCCGGCGCGGCGCCGCGCGCCCGGACGGGCGCTCCCCGCGCGCACGTGTCCGAGGAGGAGGCCCAGAAGGCCCATCCCGAGCTGCCGCCCGAGCGGCGCGCCTTGCTGGTGACGGGCGAGCCCGGGCACCCTGAAGAGCGCTGGATTGACGCCGAGGCCGCGGAGGGCGCGGGCTACACGCTGGTCGACCTCTCGGACGACTGGACGCCGTTCATCTTCGCGGAGCAGTGGACGGCGGACGACCAGCCGCTGCCCAACCGCTACCGCCGCATCTTCCTCGGGCTGGCCAACGACGAGCTGGACGAGGACGGTGAGCCGCTGGAGCCCGGGGCCAAGAATTACCTCGAGCTCTACGGCATTCCTCCGTCGCTGTCGGTGCTGCGCGCCCGCTTCGTGCAGGACGAACAGCACCCCTGCCACGATCAGGAGAGCGCCGACGCGATCGAGGCGGTCGAGACCGTCACCTACGTCGCCCCCACCGATCTCAAGAAGGACGAGCGGCGCCTGGCGAAGATCCGGGACGAGCTGGAGAAGGCGCGGCGCAAGGCGCGCGTCGCGACGCTGGAGGAGCTGGCCGAGAAGCAGCCGGCGCTCGCCCCGAAGGTGAAGACGCTGGCCCGGCGCGCCGCCGAGAAGCCCGCGATGGCGGCGGCCGAGCGCCGCCTGACCTGCGAGGGGCTGCTGGGCACGGGCAAGATCAAGCACACCCCCGGCATCTACGACGACGCCATGCGGCTGGCGGTCCGTCATTTCCAGCAGAAGCACATGATCTACGAGGCGAACTACCTGCGCCGGAAGACGGTCGACGCGCTGGCGCGGGCGCTGCTCGACAACGACTACGATTCGCTGGTGCGCGCGCTGCGCGAGCGCGTGGTGTCGGCGGCGGCGATCCTCGAAGACGGGACGGTGTCGAAGGGGCGCAACCTGGTCGACGAATACCTGAAGATCACGCTGGATCAGCTGCAGCTCACCGACGGAGCCGCGGCGCTGGCGTTCTTCAAGCGCCACCCCGCCGCCGAGTTCAAGCGGCTGCGCGCGGCGATCAAGCTGCCCGCACGGCCCGACTACTACGCCGACAACATGGACCTCTCGATCGTCGTCGATCGCGGCGACGTCTGGTACGACCTGCCGTTCGACGCCAGCGGCCACTACAAGCCGCAGCCGCGCAAGAAGTACCCGAGCCTGACGCTGTACACGAAGGCCGGCGGGAAGCAGGTGGCGCTCGCGCGCTGGCGCACCACCATCGGCGGCTGGCGGGCGGAGCAGGCCGGCAACGGCTACGAATATTTTCGCTACAAGCAGTCGGACGTCGGCCCACGCGTGATCCGGAACGTCGTCTCGGGGCCGGTCTGGATCGCGCCGGCGTCGACGCCGATCCGTTCACTGACGAAGGGCAAGACCGTCAACGATCGCTGGATGCGGGTGGTCAACTACGACGAGCTCGGCCCGGGGTACCTGTCGGCCTACGGCGTCGTCGCGGGTTATTTCGTCGTCCCCGGCCAGCCCGGCCGTCCCGACTGGGACAACGGTGTGCGCGCGCACGGCTCATCCGACTATCTGTCCATCTACAGCGCGAACGGGTTCTCGCACGGCTGCCACCGGCTGCCGAATCACATCGCGATCCGCATGTATTCGTTCATCCTGCGGCACCGCCCCATGACGGTCGTCGGCGACAAGCCGATGAACTTCGCGCGTCAGTTCTTGTTCAAGGACCACGTCTACGAGATTCGCTTGCCCTCGCGCGGCTACTACTTCGTTCTCGAACCGCCGCTGCCGGTCAACGTGCTGGAGGGCGAGATCAAGGGCGATGCCAAGAAGCCGATCGCGGGTTACGTCGCGACGCCGTGGACGAAATATCCGCCCGGGCTGGCGGTCCCACCGGCGCCCGATTCCGCCGAAGCGAAGGCGGGCGGCGGCGGTGGCGGCGCGGCGGCGGGCGGGGGAGGGGACGACTGATGATGCGGCGCGTGTCGCAGCAGCGATTGGGCGTGGCGGTGTCGCTGACCGCGGCGCTGGCTTTCGTCCTTCTGGCCGTGGCCGCGGTGGCCGACGATCGCGACAGCGGCGGGCCCGCGGCGGCAGGCGCCGGAGCGCCCGCCCCGGCCGCCGCCAAGGCACGGAGCGCGAACGTGCGCATCGTGTTCACGGTCCTGCCGTCGTCGAAGAAGGCGACGGTCCAGTGGGGGAAGAAGCGCCTGGGCGTCATCGGGCCGCAGGCGCCGCTGATCGTGCAGCGCCCGCGCGACTCGGGTCCGCTGGATGTCGTCGTGCGCGCCGAAGGATGCCTTCCGGTACAGACGCGCGCGTACACGTTCGAGGACAGCAAGGTCGCGGTGAAGGTGACGCCGATCGAACAGAAGAACACGCTGCACGGTTACCGCGAGGAAGTGCCCGCAGGGGACGGCGGCGTGCCCGCGTCGAATCCGGACGGCGGTTCGTTCTTTTCGAGATAGGCGCGGCGCGGAGCGACTGACCGCGCACAGGTTCGCGGCGCCGACGTCGCGCGCGTGGTGCTATTTCAAAAAATAATCCGATCGAGTATCAAAGAGGTGAGTGAAGAAGTCTCATCGGGTGTTGGTTCTCTTCGACACGGACGGCGAGCCGCCGGCGTCGCAGGACTGGAAGAAGCAGATCGAGTCAGGCGACGAGGCTGAGTTCGACGTCGCGCGCGCCCTGATCGCGAAGGGCCACGAGGTCCGCCTGTTCGGTTTTCGCGACAACGTCGATCACCTGACGGCCGGCCTGCGCGCCGAACCCGCGGACGTCGTCTTCAACCTGGCGGAAGGCTTCGCCGGGAAGTCGGGGCTGGACTACACCGTGGCCGCCGTGATCGAGATGCTCGGGCTGCCGTACACGGGCGCGTCGTCGGAGGGGCTGATGCTCGCCCGCGACAAGGCGCTGACCAAGAAGGTGTTCGCCTATCAGGGAATCCGGATCCCGCACTTCATGGTCTGTCCGCGCGGCGCCGCCACGCAGCGTCCCAGCGACCTCCGCTTCCCGCTGATCGTCAAGCCGCTGGACGAAGACGCGTCGGTCGGCATCGCGCAGGCGTCGGTCGTGCGCGACGACGACGCGCTCAAGGAGCGGGTGACCTTCATCCACGATCGCATCAAGACCGACGCGATCGTCGAGGAGTTCATCGCCGGCCGCGAGCTGTACATCGGGGTGATGGGAAACGACAAGCCGCTGCCGCTGCCGCCGATCGAGATGGTGTTCGGCGACGACGTCACGACCGAGAGCCGGATCGCGACGTTCAAGGCGAAATGGAGCGTTCGCTACCGCGAGAGCCGCGACATCCAGAACATGGTCGCCAAGAATCTGTCGGCGGACGTCCGCCAGCGGCTGGCCGAGGTCGCGGTGCGCGCCTTCCAGGCGGCGGGCTTGCACGACTACGGCCGTATCGACGTGCGGCTCGCGCACGACGACGCGATCTACGTCGTCGAAGCGAATCCGAATCCCTACCTCGCTGAAGGCGAGGACCTGGCGTGGGCGGCGGAGGAGGGGGGACACGCGTATCCGGATTTCATTGAAAAGATTGCCGAGATGGCGATTAGCCGCCACGCGTCGCGCGGCTGATTCGCTGCCCGCCGACCGCATCTTGTGTTTGAATTGCCGCCATGCGTACAGCCAAGACGGTTGTCCCCTGGGCCCTTCGTTGGAGCGCGCCGATCGCGCTGCTCGCGTTCGTCGGCTGCGCCGATAGCGATGTGCTGACCCTGGACGCCAGCGCCACCGGGTCCGGGGGCGGCGACGCGTCCGCGTCCGGCGGTCGAGGTGGGACCACGGGCAGCGGCGGAACGGCGGGGACCGCAGGGACGACCGGCAGTGCGGGACGCGGCGGCACGACCGGGCAGGCCGGCGCCGGTGGCCGTGGCGGAACGACGGGCCAGGCGGGACGCGGCGGCACGACCGGGCAGGCCGGTCGCGGCGGCACCGGCGGGGCCGCGGGCAGCGGCGGTCGTGGCGGCACCGGCGGTGCCGTCGGGCAGGCCGGCCGCGGTGGCACGGGCGGCGCGGGCGGCGCCGCGGGTCGCGGCGGCACTGGTGGCACCGCTGGCGCAAGCGGCGGCGCGGGCGGTCGCGGTGGTACGGGTGGCGCGGCGGGGACGGGTGGCGCAGGCGGCGGCACCGCGGGTCGCGGCGGCACTGGTGGCACCGCTGGCGCAGGCGGCGGCGCGGGCGGTACGGGCGGCGCGGCGGGGGCGGGTGGCACCGGCGGCGCGGCGGGCGGCGCGGGCGGCGCGGTTGGCGGCCGGGGCGGCGCGGCGGGCGGCGCGGGCGGCGCGGCTGGCGGCGCTGGCGGGGCGGGCGGCGCGGGCGGCGTGGCCGGCGGCACGGGCGGCGCGGCTGGCGGCGCTGGCGGCGCGGCAGGCGGCGCGGCCCTCGACAACGCCGCGAGCGCCGACGAGGACTGAGGTCAACCGCAGCCTCCGGTGCGCCGCCGATGCGCAGCGCGCCACCCGATCGAGTCGGTTAGAATCGACGGCGAATATTGAGCCACGCGGCGTGGCATTTGACTCCACAGCAGAGAGAGTCTTTTCGTTGGAGGTCTACCTTGGCGCGTCTTCGTAGTTTCATAGCTTTCGTTCCGCTCTTGTTTCCGCTGGGTTCGGCGCTGGTCGCATCGGGCTGCGACGTCTTGTTTCCGTCAAGCCCCGATCCGGCCCCGGTCCCCAACGAGATGTTCGTGATTCACTCGGTGCGCGCCGATTCCGTCGGCTACGTGACCAACCGCGAGAAGCGGGTGACGATCGTCCTGCCGGCCGACATGACCGCGCTGGCCGATCCCGCCGCGGACGTGCGCGACACGAGCGACACGGTGGTGTGGTCGTGCACGGTGCAGGGCCCGCTGACGGACAGCGGGACAGGCGCCACGTATTACGTCGGCGACTTCACGCCGTTCAACACCCCCGGCAGCTACTACATCGCGGTCCCCAGCCTGACGACCGCCAACGGCATGGCCAAGTCGGCGACGTTCAAGATCGGTCCGGATGTCTTCCGCTCGGTCATCACGTCCGGCATGCTCGGGTTCTACGGGCAGCGCTGCGGCACCAGCGTCAACATCAGCACCAACGGCCAGAACTGGTCACACAAGGCTTGCCACGCGAACGACGCCTATCAGACCTACCTCGACGGGGTCATGAGCGACACGATCAAGCCGAGCCTTCACGGCTGGCACGACGCGGGCGACTACGGCAAATACACGACCAACGGCGCCTTCACGGTGGGGATGATGCTGATGGCGTTCGAGCACTTCGGGCCGACGCTGTCGACGCTGCCGCTGCCGATTCCCGAGAAGGGCGGCACCTTCCCGGATTTTCTGGACGAGGTGAAGTGGCAGCTGGATTGGCTGCTGACCACGCAGGGCATCGACGGCTCGGTGTCGTTCAAGGTCACCGCCCAGAGTTTCGAGCAGTTCGTCATGCCCGAGGCCGACGGGGCGCGGCGCTACTACACGCCCGTCAGCACCTCGGCGACGGCTGACTTCGCCGCCGCGATGGCGCAGGCGTCGCGCGTCTACCGCCCGTACGACGGCGCTCTGGCGGACACGTACCTGGCAGCGGCGCGCTTGTCGTACGCGTTTCTGAAGGCGAACGGCTTGATCAAGCCCGACGTGTCGATGTTCGGGACGGGCAACTACGACGCGAACAGCGGTGACAGCGACAACCGCCTGTGGGCCGCGGCTGAGATGTGGGAGACCACCGGTGAGCCGGAGTTCCTGACCGACTTCGAGGCGTCGCCGGTTTCGATCGCGGTGGCGGACAACTTCGACTGGGACAACGTCGGCAACCTGGGGATGTTCACGTATCTGCTCTCGGCGAAGACGGGCCGCGACCAGGCCAAGGTCGATCTGCTGACGGCGTCCGCGATCGCGAGCGCCAACACGATCGCGTTGCGCGCCGACGCCGCGGCGTTCGGACGTGGGCTGACGAACTACTGGTGGGGCTCCAACGGCGCGGTCGCGCGCCTGTCGATGAACCTGTGGGTCGGGGGCCTGCTCAGCCCGACGGACGCGGATCGCTTCCGCGACGCGATCGCGATGCAGCTGGACCACCTCTTGGGCCGCAACATCTACGACCGCACGCAGGTGACCGGCGTCGGCTATCACCCGCCGAACAAGCCCCACCACCGCCCGTCCGAAGCCGACAACGTCGGCGTCGCGTGGCCCGGGCTCTTGGTCGGCGGCGCCAACCCCGATGCAGACCGGAATGTCCTGCCCGCGCTGACGTGGAAGGATAACTCTGACGACTACGATCTGAACGAGGTGGCGATCAACTGGAACGCGCCGCTGATCTACGCGGCGGCGGCCCTGACACCGCCGCTGTAGGCGGCGCGGAGCGACTCGCCGAAGCGCGGGATATCGGCTACTTGAAGAAACAGTAGTCGCACACCGCGCCTGCGGCGCGGAGCTACCTGAAAAAGACAGTAGTCGCACACCGCGCCTGCGGCGCGGAGCGACTAGCCGCTCCCGCGCGGAAGCGCGGGATATCGGCTACCTGAAAAAGACAGTAGTCGCACACCGCGCCTGCGGCGCGGAGCGACTAGCCGCTCCCCCACGAAGCGGGTACCATGCGCGGCATGACATCGGCACTTCGGTTGATCGGTCTCGTCGCCGCGCTGGCGATCGGTGTGGGTTGCAGCGAAAAGACAGGCGCGGACAACTTCGTCGGCACCTGGACGTACGCCGGCACGATCAATCCGAACTGCATGGACGTCGCGCCGATCGATCTCACCGGGTCGTCCGCGACGATCACGGCGACCGATTCGTCACACATCGTCATGAACCTGGTCGGCTTCTGCATGGTGAAGTTCGACGTCGACGGATTTGTCGCGACGGCGTCGGCCGGACAGAGCTGCTCGCTGAACATCCCCGGCCTCGGCCCGGTGCCGATCGCGATCACGCGGTGGACGATGATGGTGACGGGCGACGTCATCTCGTCGGATGTCACGGGCGCCGCGTTCGGCTGCTCCCCGGGCGGGGTCGGCACGCTCACACGGCAAGGCGACGCCGGCGCCACCGACTGATCAGCGCACCGCGCCTGCGGCGCGGAGCGACTAGTACCTCGCCACAGTGAAGATGACTGGTTCGATCCAAAGGACCTCAGACGTCGGACTTCGGGCCTCAGGTCCGGATCCGGAGCCAGAAGCCCGAGGCCTGAGGTCCGAGG
>Ga0111539_10003101_pt1 | contig 22024 bp, 18 predicted proteins | sample RhiMethybrSRZTD1_FD_79667 | JGI IMG/M metagenome (GOLD analysis project Ga0111539, IMG submission 79667) | Populus rhizosphere microbial communities from Tennessee, USA - Rhizosphere MetaG P. TD hybrid SRZTD1 (version 2) (version 2) | ecosystem: Host-associated > Plants > Roots > Rhizosphere >...
AGACCTCGACCGCATCGGCCACCCCGCCCAAGCCCACGCCTGTCCCGGCACCCAAGAAAAAGAATTGAACCGCCAAATCCGCCAAGGCCGCCAAACCCAGAAGAGATTTTTTCTGGTTTCTGAACCCAGAAAATTCTGACTTTGGCGTGTTTGGCGGTTTTGGCGGTTAACTGCTCTTCTGTTTCTGCGATCCCTCTTGCAAGAGGTAGGTCCTGATCAGGTCGTCGAGGTCGCCGTCGAGGACGGCCGAGACGTTGCCTATTTTCATGTCGGTGCGGTGGTCGGTGACCTGCTGGTAGGGGGCCAGCACGTAGGAGCGGATCTGCGAGCCCCACTCGATCTTCTTGCGCTCGACCGAGGCGGCGAACTTGGCCTCGGCCTCCGCCTTGCGCACGTCGTAGATGCGCGAGCGCAGGACGCGCATCGCCTGTGACTTGTTCTTGTGCTGCGAGCGCTCGCTCTGGCACTGCACCACGAGGCCGGTCGGCAGGTGGGTGAGGCGCACCGCGCTCTCGGTCTTGTTGACGTGCTGGCCGCCGGCGCCGCCCGCCCGGTAGTAGTCGATACGCAGGTCCCCCTCGTCGATGTCGACGTCGATGTCCTCCTCGACGTCCGGCGTGATGGTCACCGCGGCGAACGAGGTCTGCCGCCTGGCGTTCCCGTCGAACGGCGAGATGCGGACCAGCCGGTGGACACCGGTCTCCGCCTTGAGCAGGCCATAGGCGAACGGCCCCTCGACCACCAGGGTGGCGCTCTTGATGCCGGCCTCCTCGGCCGGCTGCTCGTCGAGCACGTCCACCTTCCAGCCCTGCCGCTGGGCGTAGCGCACGATCATGCGGACCAGCATCTGCGCCCAGTCGGCGGCGTCCACGCCGCCGGCCCCGGCGTTGATCTCGACCACCGCGTTGTTGCCGTCGTTCTCGCCCGACAGCATGCGGCGGAACTCGAGGTCGGCGATCGCCTTCTCGATCTCCTCGCCCTGCTGGGCCGCCTCGCGCGCCGATTCGCCGTCCTCCGCCTCGGCGGCCAGCTCGGCGAGCGCGATGGCGTCGCCCAGCTTGCGCGTGAGCCCTTCGATGGTGTCGATGATCGAGCGGGCGAGCTTGGTCTCCTTGAGGACCGCCTGCGCCTCGGCCGGCTTGTCCCAGAAATCCGGTCGGGCCGCCAGCGACTCCAGCTCGGCTACGCGGCGCGCCTTGCCGGCGACGTCAAAGATGCCCCCGGAGCTCGGTCAGCGTGGCGCCGAGCTCGTCGAGGTGGGAGCGGATGCCCTTGAAGTCGCGTTCGTCGATGGCCATGAGACGATTTCTATGAGCGTGGCGCGGTCAGCCGGCGCAGCGGCACCGGCGCGGCCGCCTGCGCGCCGACCGGCACCGGGTAGGCACCGGTGAAGCAGGCCGAGCAGAGACCGCTCTCGCCGCTCGCGGCCGGCGCCGCGCCGGCGGCCGCCAGCATGCCGTCGTGCGACAGATAGCCGAGCGAGTCGCAGCCGATGTAGGAGCGGATCTCCTCGGTGGTGTGCGCGCTGGCGATGAGCTCCTCGCGGGTCGGCGTGTCGATGCCGTAGAAGCACGGGTGCGTGGTGGGAGGCGCGCTGATCCGGAGATGCACCTCGCTGGCGCCCGCGTTGCGCAGCATGGTCACGATCTTCCGCGAGGTGGTGCCGCGCACCAGCGAGTCGTCGATGACCACCAGCCGCTTGCCGTCGACCACCGAGCGCACCGGGCTGAGCTTGAGCCTGACGCCGAAGTGGCGGATCGAGTCCTGCGGCTCGATGAAGGTGCGCCCGACGTAGTGCGAGCGGAGCAGCCCCATCTCGAGCGGGATGCCCGACTGCTGGCTGTACCCCATCGCGGCCGGCACGCCGGAGTCCGGCACCGCCACCACCACGTCAGCATCGGCCGGATGCTCGATGGCCAGCTGCCGGCCCATGCGCTCGCGCGCCCGGTACACGCTCTTGCCGTTGAGGACGCTGTCGGGCCGCGCGAAGTAGACGTGCTCGAAGACGCAGAAGCGCGCCGGCGCCGGCGCGAACGGCCGGTGCGACCGCACCGCGACGCGGTCGGCCACCACCACCTCGCCCGGCTCGATCTCGCGGATGTACTCCGCCTCGATGAGGTCGAAGCAGGAGGTCTCCGAGGCGAAGACGTACGAGTCGCGCAGCCGGCCCATGACCAGCGGGCGGAAACCGTGCGGGTCGCGCACCGCGATGAGCTTGCCCTCGGCGAGGAGGAGGAGCGAGTAGGCGCCGGTGACCTGGCGAAGCGCGGCCGCCAGCCGGTCGAGCAGCTCCGGCTCGTGCTGCTGGGCGATGAGGTGGACGATGACCTCGGTGTCGCTCGAGGTCTGGAAGATGGAGCCGGCCCGCTCGAGCCGGGTCCGGATCTCGTGGGCGTTGACCAGGTTGCCGTTGTGCGCGATGGCCAGCCCGCCGTGGGCGTACTCGAAGAGGAACGGCTGCGCGTTGCGCAGCTCGGAGCTGCCCGCGGTCGAGTAGCGGACGTGCCCGATGGCGGCGCGTCCGGGCAGCGCGGCCAGCGTGTCCTTGCCGAACCGCTCGGACACCAGCCCCATCGCGACCTGCCGGTGAAGCTTGCTCCCCTCCGCGGTCACGATACCGGCCGATTCCTGGCCGCGATGCTGGAGCGCATGAAGGCCGAGGTAGGCGATGTTCGACGCCTCATCGTGGCCGTAGATGCCGAATATGCCGCACATTCCGCGCGAGATTTGTACCACGCCGCTGCGACATCGCCACGCGCCTCCTGGCCGGCTGCAGGCGGCGGGCACTCGAACTTGTCCACCCCACCGTCATTGCCCGACAATCCCATGGTGAGCCGTCTCCTCTGGCGCGACGCGCAGGGCGTCGAGGGCTCGCTCGAGCTGGACGGTCGCGAGATCCAGGTCGGGCGCGCCGTGGAGTGCGCAATCCGGACCGAGGACGCGATGGTGTCGCGCGTCCACGCGCGCGTCTTCTACCTGAACGGCCAGTACTACGTCGAGGACATGGGGAGCTCCAACGGGGTCTTCTTCCAGGAGCAACGGGTCGCCCGCCACGCGCTGCGCCACGGAGACGCGGTCAGGTGCGGCAGCCTGTGGCTTCGCTTCGTCGACGCCCCCGCCGGTCGGCCTCAGGGCAACAAGACCGGCATCGGCCGGCGGCGTTCCGGGCACGCGACCAGCGCGCCGCCCGACGGATTCAACCCGAACGCGCTTCCCGACCCGTCGGTTCCCAACCCGGTGCCACACGATCGGACGCCCGGGCCGGTGCACGGGCCGCGCGGCGGTGGCGACGGCGAAGAAGTGCCGCGCATGCGCCGGCGCATCGAGCAGCTGCAGGCCGAGCTCAGGCTCTACCGCGGCGGCGGCGAGGGAGCCCAGCGGTTCGAGCAGCTCGAGGAGGAGATCGCCCGGCTGACCGAAGAGCGCGACCGCCTCAAGACGCGCGCGAGCGAGCTCGAGGCGACCCTCCGTGCCGAGGGCGGCGACGCCAAGGTGCAGCGCGCCGGCGCCATCGCGCAGACCGCCGCCGAGATCGTCTCCGGTCTCAACGACGTCCTCTCCAACCTCCGCATCAACGTGATGGCGGCCGAGGGGGAGTTCGATCAGTACGCCAGCGCCATCCCGCGCGCCTCGTTCGAGCTCATCCGCGAGGCGCTGCGCTCCTCGGCGGTCGACATGGAGACCGCCCGCGAGCTCCTGCGCAAGCTCCGCTCCCTCGCCATGTAGCCCCGGCGCATTTGTTGAACCGCCAAAGCGCCAAGGCGGCTGCGCCGCACGCCAAAGAGTGCTCCGGGAAAGCTGCGCTTTCCCGTCGCCCTTGCGCCGGGAATACGTGGGCGCGACAGCGACCGTCCGCTCGATGACCTGCTCCTTGTCGCAAGTGCGAGAAGGAAGCGAAGCTTCCTTCGAGCGTTCTTCTTTGGCGAACCTTGGCGCCTTGGCGGTGAAAACTGCTGTGCGCGTCAGGCGAAGATCATCTTGTCGAGGACCAGCCAGCAGGCGCCGTGTGCCGCGGTGAGGATGACCGCGAGCTTGACGGTGGTGAAGAAGCCCTCGATCTGGAGCGGGCGGATGAGCTTCTCGGTGCCCCAGAGGAAGGCGCCGTTGAGGACGAAGGGGATGAACAGCCAGGCGGCGCCGAGGGTGGCGACGTTGAGGACCGGCTTCAGCAGCCAGTAGAGCCCCACGTTCAGGATCGCGAAGACCAGGCCGACCAGCGGCAGCGCGATCTTCGGGTGGATGCGGACCTTGGGCATCTTCCAGGCCGCAAACGCGAAGACCAGGAGGAAGACGCCGAAGCGAACGGCCAGCTTGACGAGGAGCTCGGTCATGTCAGCTCAGCATGACACACGGCGGGGCGATGACGCACAACCTCGCCATAAAATGAGGGAATTCACTGTCTTGTAAATGTATTGGCAAATGTAATTGCCCCATTACATTCATCTGGACAGCGGGCGGGTCGTTCATTACATTTGTAATCATGCGCGGACACTCGGCTCTGTACAGGCTGAGGAGAGGGGTTGAGCGTTTCGCTCGTCCGGGTCTGGTGCTCGCCGCTCTGGGGGCCGCGGGAGCGGCGCTGGCAGTTCCCGGCCCAACCGGTGAGCTCAGTGGAATTGCTTCGATCCTTGCCGTTGCTGGGCTCGCGGTACTGGCCGGACATTCCTGGGGATCGCTGGTCGGAGGCGCGGCCTCGACGATGATGCTGGCGCATGTATGGCCAATTGTCGCGTCCGGCAAACATTCCGGCTGGGGTGCCGTGGCCGCCATCGCCGCGTTCACCCTGGCGCTTCCGGGCACCTTCGCGTTCGCGCGCGGCCTGCCCGGTCGCATCCACGGTCTGGTCGGGCGCCGGATCGCGCGCCTGCCCGGCGCCCCGATGGGCGCCAGCGCGGCCGCCCTCGCGGTCCTAGTCGCGCTCCCCGTGCTCAACGCGCGGCCGCAGCCCACCGGTTCGTCCAGCCCGGCGGTGGTCGCCGTCAATCATCCGGCGGCGTCTCCCGTCAGCCCGGCGTCAGCCGAGCGCGACGCGCAGCCCGTCACGCCAGGCCCGCACGAGACGCTCCAGCTCGAGCTCGACCGGCTTGCCGCGCGAGAGGACCGCCCCATCGCCCTCGAGGGTGATGCGAAGGCGATCGCCGCCGACCCGTCCGATCGCCGTGAAGAGCGCGCCTCGGCTGCGCGCCGCACGCTCCGCGTCGTCGGCGCGCTCCTGTGGGTAGGATACGACGAAGCGCGCCGGCGCCTCGCCGAAGAGCAGCTGGTCGACGCGGTCTCCGGCGCTGCGTGGCAGCCGGACGTCGAGCCCGACCGGGCCAGCGGGCCCTGACACCGCGCATTCGGCCAGGCACACGGCCAGACCGCCGTCGGACACGTCCTGCGCCGACGACACGATGCCGGCCTCGACCATCGCGCGCACCGCGTCGAACACCGGACGGGCGCGGGCGACATCCAGCGGGGCCGGCACGCCGGCGCACAGCCCGTGGATCCGGGCGAGGTACTCGGAGCCGCCGAGCGAGCCGCCCAGCGAGGCGCCGGACGGCGAGACCAGCGCGACCAGGTCGCCGGCGCGGCGGAAGCCGGCCGCGGCGGTGCGCGCGGCGTCGGCCAGGAGTCCGACCATCGCGATCATCGGGGTGGGCTTTATCGCCTGGCCGTCGGTCTCGTTGTAGAGCGAGACGTTGCCGGAGACGATGGGCGTCTCGAGCTCGCGGCAGGCGTCGCCCAGGCCGCGCACCGACTCGGCGAACTGCCACATGATCTCCGGCTTCTCGGGACTTCCGAAGTTGAGGCAGTCGGTGACCGCCAGCGGAGTGGCGCCGACCGCGACCAGGTTGGCGTACGCCTCGGCCACGCACAGACGCGAGCCCTCGTAGGGGGCCAGATAGACCATGCGCTGCAGGCAGCCGGCGGTGATGGCCACCCCCTTGGCCCTATCACTGCCGTCAATCAAGACGCGGACCACGCCGGCGCCGGCGGCACCGGGCCGGAGCACCGTCCCGTGCCTGACGTTGTGATCGTACTGCCGCCAGACCCATTCCTTGCTGGCCACGCTCGGGCTCGCCAGCAGCGACTCGACCAGCGACGGCACCTCGCTCTCCGCCGGGTCGGCGATCGAGCGGACCTCGAAGCTCTCGGTCTCGGCCAGGTAGCGGGGCCGCTTTCGCGGCCGGTCGTACTTGAGCCCCTCGGCCAGGAGGTCGGCCGGCAGGTCGGCGCACACATCGCCGTTCATCTTCATCACGACGCGGCCGCTGTCGGTCACCCGGCCGATGACGGCGGCGTCGAGGTCCCACTTGTCGAAGATGGCGAGCGCCTCGGCCTCGCGGCCGCGGTGGACGACCAGCAGCATCCGCTCCTGCGACTCCGACAGGCAGATCTCGTACGGCGTCATGCCGGTCTCGCGCTGTGGCACCTTCGACAGCTCGATCTCGATGCCGGCCCCGGCGCGCGCCGCCATCTCCACCGACGACGAGGTGAGCCCGGCCGCCCCCATGTCCTGGATCCCGACCAGCGCGTCCGACTCCATCAGCTCGAGGCAGGCCTCGAGCAGGAGCTTCTCCATGAAGGGATCGCCGACCTGCACCGCCGGCCGCTTGCTCTCGGAGTGCTCGTCGAACTCGGCCGACGCCATGGTCGCGCCGTGGATGCCGTCCCGTCCGGTCTTGGCCCCGACGTAGAGCACCGGATTGCCGACCCCGCTGGCGGTCCCCTTGAAGATGCGGCCCTTCCGCGCCAGCCCGAGGCAGAAGGCGTTGACCAGGATGTTGCCGTCGTAGCTGGGATCGAACTGGACGTCGCCCGCCACGTTGGGCACCCCGAAGGAGTTGCCGTAGCCGCCGATCCCGGCCACCACGCCGCCCACCAGGTACGCCGTCTTCGGGTGGTCCGGCCTGCCGAAGCGCAGGCAGTCGGCCAGGGCGATCGGCCGTGCCCCCATCGTGAAGACGTCGCGGCAGATGCCGCCCACGCCGGTCGCCGCGCCCTGGTAGGGCTCGATGAAGCTCGGGTGGTTGTGGCTCTCCATCTTGAAGACCACCGCCTGGCCGTCGCCGATGTCCACCACGCCGGCGTTCTCGCCCGGCCCCTGGATGACCCGCGGCCCCTCGGTCGGCAGGTTCTTCAGGTGGACGCGCGACGACTTGTAGGAGCAGTGCTCGCTCCACATGACCGAGACGATGCCGAGCTCGGTCCAGCTCGGCTCGCGCCCCAGCCGGTCGCACAGCCGCTTCCACTCGTCCGGCTTGAGCCCGTGCTCCGCCGCTGCCTTCTGGTCGACCTTCACGGCTGGGTCCCGACCCGGGCTGGCGACCCGGTCTTCCAGGCCAGGGCGCATTCGAACAGCATCCGGCCCTCCTCGCCGCCGCCCCCGAGGATGTCCTCGCAGGCGCGCTCCGGGTGCGGCATCAACCCGACCACGTTGCCGTCGGCGTTGCACACCCCGGCGATGTTGTTCTGCGACCCGTTCGGGTTGGCCGCCGCGGTCACCGCTCCGTCCGGCTCGCAGTAGCGGAACACCACCCTGCCCTCCTTCTCGAGCCGCTCGACGTCCGGGTGGACGTAGCGCCCCTCGGCGTGGGCGATCGACATCCTGACGTGGCGGCCGGCCGGGATGGCGTGGGTGAACGGTGTCGGCCGCCCCTCGACGACCAGGTGGACGTCGCGGCACTCGAAGTGGAGGCTCACATTGCGGGTCAACACCCCCTCGAGCAGCCCCGCCTCGCACAGGATCTGGAACCCGTTGCAGATGCCGATGACCGGGCCGCCGCCCCGGGCGAACTCGGCCACCGCCCCCATGATCGGCGAGTGGGCCGCGATGGCGCCGACCCTGAGGTAGTCGCCGTAGGTGAAGCCGCCCGGCACCACCACCACATCGACGTCGCCCAGCGCGTCCTCCTTGTGCCAGAGGATCCGCCCGCGGGCGCCGCGCGGGCGCAGCACCTCGTCCACCACGCGCAGCGCGTCGTCGTCGCAGTTGGAGCCGGGGAAGCGGACGACGCCGAACAGGGTCATTGCTCGATCTCGACGCGGAAGTTCTCGATGACGGTGTTGGCCACCAGCCGCCGGCACATCTCCTCGACCCGCGCCCGGGCGCGCGCCGCGCCGTCGGGTCCCGGCTCCTCGAGCTCGATCTCGACGTACTTGCCGATGCGGACCCCGTGCACCTCGCGGTAGCCGAGCCGACCGAGCGTCTTCGCCACCGCCTGTCCCTGCGGATCGAGGACGCCTTCCTTGAGCGTCACGTAGACGCGCGCCTTCATGCCGTCACCCCCAGGTTCCTCGCCACCCGCGCGGCCGGGTCCGGCGCCCGATCCGGCTCGAACTCTCGTCCGGTCACCAGCTCGAAGATCTCGATGTAGCGGGCGGCGGCCTCGACCCGCACCTCGTCCGGGATGGCCGGTGGCGCTCCCTCGCCGCGGTAGCCGCGCTCCTCCGCCAGCCAGCGGCGGACGAACTCCTTGTCCAGGCTGCGCGGCTCCTGGCCGGCGCCCAGCCGCTTCTCGTAGTCGTCGGCGTACCAGTAGCGCGAGGAGTCGGGCGTGTGGATCTCGTCGATGACCAGCAGGGTGCCGTCCTCTGCCAGCCCCATCTCGTACTTGGTGTCGACCAGGATGAGGCCGCGCTCGGCCGCTCGCTTCTGTCCGAAGCCGAACAGCCGCTCGGCCACCAGCGCGGCGGCGTCGAAGTGCTCGGGGCTCACCGCGCCCATCGCCAGGATCTCCTGGCGCGAGGCGGAGACGTCGTGGTCTCCTCGCTCGGCCTTGGTCGACGGCGTGAGGAGCGGCCGGGGCAGCGGCTGGTTCTTGACCATGCCGTCCGGCAGGGCGTGGCCGCAGAAGAGCCGCGCCCCCTGCTCGTAGGCCCGCCAGATCGAGGTCGAGGTGACCCCGGTCAGGTAGGCGCGCATGATGAGCTCGACCTTGAGCGGGGCGCACTCGCGCGCCACCGTCACCACCGGGTCCGGAATGGCGAGCACGTGGTTGGCCGCCAGGTGGGCAGTCTCCTCGAACCAGTACTGCGCCATCTGGTTCACCACCTGGCCCTTGAACGGGATGGTGGTCAGCACCCGGTCGAACGCGCTCAGCCGGTCGGTGGCGACCAGCACGCGCCGGCCGTCGCCGGTGACGTAGTTGTCGCGCACCTTGCCCTCGTACTTGGCGCCGAGGACGTCGAGGTCGGTGCGCTCGAGGGTGGCGCCGAGCTGCGCCCGGGCCAGCGCGCGGTGGTCGCTTGTCATGATGCCGTGTCTCCGAAGACGCGCCGGTAGATGGCGCCGATGTGCCGCAGGTGGTGCTCGAGGTCGAAGGCGGCGTCCAGCTCGAGCGGAGTGAGCCGCCGGGAGATCTCGGGGTCGGCGGCCAGGAGGTCGCGGAAGTCGCCGCCGCCGGCCAGCGCGGCCAGCGCCGCGCGCTGCACGTGCTCGTACGCCGTCTGGCGCGGCAGCCCCGTCTTGACCAGCGCCAGCATGACCGCCTCGGAGAAGCAGAGGCCGCCCGAGCGGGCGAGGTTCTCGGCCATCCGGTCCGGGTGCACCACCAGGTTCCTGATCAGGCCGGCTGCCCGCGCCAGCATGAAGTCGAGCAGGATGGTGGCGTCCGGCAGGACGACCCGCTCGACCGACGAGTGCGAGATGTCGCGCTCGTGCCAGAGCGCCACGCTCTCCATCGAGGCGACCGCGTAGCCGCGCACCAGGCGGGCCAGCCCGCACAGGTTCTCCGACAGGATGGGGTTCTTCTTGTGGGGCATCGCGCTCGAGCCCTTCTGACCCGCGGTGAAGCCCTCCTCCGCCTCGCCGACCTCGGTCCGCTGCCAGTGCCTCACCCCGACGGCGATCTGCTCGATGGCGGTGGCGGCCAGCGCGAGCGCCGCCATCACCTCGGCGTGCCGGTCGCGCGCCACCACCTGGCTGGCGGCCGGCTCGGGGACCAGACCGAGCGCGGCGAGCGCCCGTGCCTCGATGGCGGGCGACAGGTTGGCGTAGGTACCCACCGCACCCGCGATCTTGCCGACCCGGATGGCGCGCCGCGCGCGCCCGATCCGCTCGGCCGCGCGCCCGACCTCGGCGTACCAGCGGGTGAAGACCAGCCCGGCGGTGATCGGCTCGGCGTGGATGCCATGCGACCGGCCGATGCACGGGGTGGCGCGGTGCTCGAGCGCCCGCTGGCGCAGGGCGGTCATGAGGTCGTCGAGCCCGATCGCGACGAGATCGAGCGCGCGCCCGGTCTGCAGCGCCAGCGCGGTGTCGAGGACGTCGGACGAGGTCATCCCGAGGTGGAGCCAGCGGGCCGGCTCACCCGCCAGCTCCTCGACATGGGTGAGGAAGGCGATGACGTCGTGCCGCGTTCGCCCCTCGATCTCGAGGATGCGGGCCGGGTCGATGAGGTCGCGCGTGGCGGCCGCGACCTGGTCGGCGGTGCCGGCCGGGACGAGTCCCTCTTCCTCCATCGCGCGGCAGGCGGCCAGCTCGACCTCGAGCCACAGCTGGTAGCGCGCCCCGTCCGACCACAGCGCAGCGAAGTCCGGTCGGCTGTAGCGCTGGATCATACGGCTCGGCTGGACTCTACTTTCCGGGTCCGACCTGGGCAACCGGATCGGCGCAGCAGCGGAATCCCACGTCGCCGAGTGACGAAGCCGGCGTCACCTCGCGCTTCTCCGAGCAGCGGCCGCGGGTGCCGTCCACCGCCGAGGCGCCGCGCACCGCGCCGCTGGAATCCCACTCGGCCGCGTTGCCGCTCATGTCGATGGCCCCCGCCGCGCTCATGCACTCGGGGAAGGAGCCGGACGGCGCCACCTCGCGGCCGCGCGTGTTGCACTTGCGGGCCACGTAGCTCGAGCCGTAGGGGAAGCTCGAGCTGTCCGGTCCCTGGCAGGCGGCCTCCCACTCGGCCGGACTGCACAGGCGGGCGGCGCGCGCCTGGCAGGCGGCCTGGGCCGAGTCCTTCGACAGCCCGACCTGGGGCGGCTTGCCGGGGCCGGGCGCCTCGTGGCGGTCGATGCAGAACGGCTTCTTCGCGTGGTGGGCCAGCTCGACGGGCACCAGCAGCATCTCGGTCGCGCAGGGTTCGACCGGCCGGACCACCGGCTCCGGCGGCGCCGGCTGCGGCGCCACCGCCTCGACCGGCGGCGTGTCGGGCACCGGCTCCACGGTGTCGTCGTCCTCGCCGCCGGCGTGCCGGCCCCGGGTGACGGCGAGCCCGATCGCCAGGCCGGCGGCAGCGGCGATGATCATCGCGGCGAGCAGGAACCAGGGCCACCGGCGCCGGCGCTCGCCCGCGGCCGGCACGGCGGCCGCCGGAGGCGCGTAGTGGCCGAGCGCGCCCGGCGGATGGGACGGCTTCTTCACGCTCGAGATCGGCCGCAGGACCGGCTGCATCTCCGGCCGATCGATGGCCGGCATGACCGGCGTGGCCGGCGGCGGGATCGGTGTGACCGGCTTGTGCGACTGGATCGCCACCTGGACCGGCGCGGCGGGCGGCGGCGCGGACGACGGGGCGGCGGGTGCCGGCGTACGGTCGATCACCGTCTCGGCCAGGGCCGACTCCTCGGAGGCGGACACCGCGGTCGGTGGACGGACGGCGGCCGCGCGGCGGCCGAGCTGCGTCGGCGCGTTGGGGCCGAACAGCGGCGACTTGGGCGCGGCCGACGGGTCCTTGAACAGCGGCGAGGACTCCTCGATGGTCTTGTCGGCGAGATCGTCCTCGTCGAAGCGCGGCAGCGTGGTCGGAGTCGCTTCGGGCGGGACGTCGCCCCGATCGATGGTCGCCCGGCTGTCGACGTAGAGGCGCCTGATCAGGCCGAGCAGCTCGGCCGGTCGCCCGGGTCGCTTGTCGGCCAGCCGCGCCACCGCGCGCGCCACGACGTCGGCCAGCGCGCCCTGATCGCCGGCGAGGAGCTCGATGGTCTCGTGCAGATCGCGGTGGGTCATGCCGGACGCCAGCTCGGCGAGGATGGCGCCCATCGAGTAGACGTCCGAGCGCGGCGTCGCGGCGCCGCTCTCGAGGACCTCGGGCGCCAGGTAGCGGCGAAGATCGCCCCAGCGCTCCGAGACCAGGATCGGGTCGAGCCCGCGATAGAGCCCGATCCCCGAGATCTTGATCTGCCCGGCCACCTCGACGATGTCGGAAGGGACCAGACGGCCGTGGACGTAACCGGCCGAGTGGCCCGCCTCGAGTCCCTCGCACAGCGCGGTCGCGTAGCGCAGGATGTCCATCTCCCCGCCCGGCCGCCCGCTGCCCAACCGCGACAGGGTCGGGTCGAGGGCGCCGAGCTGGAGCGCAGCGTAGAGGCCGGTGCCGTGGCGGCCGGCCTCGTAGAGCCGCCGCACGTGCGGATGGCTGAGCTTCTTGACCGAGCGCGCACCCGACTCGAACGCGGCGCGCGGGTTCTCGTCGCCGTACAGGGTGGGATCCATCCACCAGAGCGAGAGCTCGACCTCGATCTCGCGATCGAACACCCGGTAATCGACGTAGGCCGGGCCGGACAGGGTCCGCCCGCGCACCTCGTAGCGCCCGGCGACCAGCGCACCGATCTCGAGGCCCGCCGAGCTCACGGCGCCTTCTGCCCGGTCGAGCCGAAGCCGCCGGCACCGCGCTCGGTCGCCTCGAGCTCGGTCACTTCCTCCACCTCGGCGCGCGCGACGGGCGCGATCACCAGCTGGGCGATCCGCTCGCCCGGTTCGATGACGTGCTCGCGGACGTCGAGGTTGACCAGCAGCACCAGGAGCTCGCCGCGGTAATCGGCGTCGATGGTGCCGGGCGCGTTCAGGACCGTGATCCCGCGGGTGAGCGCCAGGCCGGAGCGCGGCCGCACCTGGCCCTCCCAGCCGGGCGGGATGGCGACCGACAGACCGGTCGCCACCGCCAGCCGCTCGCCGGGCGCCAGCCTGAGCGGCGCGTCGAGCGCCGCGCACAGGTCCATCCCGGCCGCCAGCTCGCTCATGGCCCGCGGCAGCACCGCGTCCAGCCGCAGCCGCTTGACCAGGATGCGCGGCGCCATGGGAAAGGCCCCAGCCTCAGCCGACCAGCCGGTGGACCTCGTCCGGGTTGGCGTTGAGGGCGTCCTTGCGCGACAGGCGGATCTTGCCGTCGCGGTCGACGTTGATGACCTTGACCACCACCTCGTCGCCTTCATCGACCACGTCGGTGACCTTGCGGGTCCGCTCCTCGGCCAGCTCACTGATGTGGATGAGCCCGTCGGTGCCCGGCAGGATCTCGACGAACGCGCCGAACTCCACCACCCGCTTCACCACGCCGTGATAGAACTGGCCGACCTCGGCCTCCATGGTGAGGCCCCGGATGAGGTCGATGGCGCGCTGCAGGCCCTTGGCGTCGGCCGAGGCGATCGACACCGTGCCGCTGTCGTCCACGTCGATCTGGGCGCCGGTCTGCTCGACGATGGCGCGGATGGTCTTGCCGCCCGGGCCGATGATGTCGCGGATCTTGTCCGGCTTGATGGTGATCTGGACGATGCGCGGCGCGTTCGGGTTGAGCTCGTCGCGCGGCGCCTCGAGCGCCTCCGCCATCTTGTCGAGGATGTGGAGCCGGCCGTGGCGGGCCTGCTCGAGCGCCTCGTCGAGGATGTGGCGCGACAGACCGGTCAGCTTGATGTCCATCTGCAGGGCACAGACCCCCTTGCGGGTCCCGGTGACCTTGAAGTCCATGTCGCCCAGGTGGTCCTCGTCGCCCAGGATGTCGGAGAGGATCATGTACTGGTCCCCCTCCTTCATCAGGCCCATCGCGATGCCGGCGACCGGCGCGCTGATAGGCACGCCGGCGTCCATCAGCGCCAGGGCGCCGCCGCACACGCTCGCCATCGACGACGAGCCGTTCGACTCGAGGATCTCCGACACCACGCGCAGGGTGTAGGGGAAGTCGTCGTGGTTGGGCAGCACCTGCTCGATCGAGCGGGACGCCAGGTTGCCGTGGCCGACCTCGCGACGCGAGGCCATGCGCAGCATCTTGGCCTCGCCGGTCGAGAACGGCGGGAAGTTGTAGTGCAGGAGGAAGGGCTTGCGCTTGTCGCCGAACAGGGTGTCGAGCCGCTGCTCGTCGTACTTGGTGCCGAGCGTGGTGGCGACCAGCGCCTGGGTCTCGCCACGGGTGAACAGCGCCGAGCCGTGGACCCGCGGCAGCACGCCGACCTCACATGAAATCGGGCGGATCTCATCGCCGCGCCGCCCGTCGATGCGGGTCCGGGTCTCGAGCGTGTGACCGCGGGCGAAGGCCTTCTTCACCGAGCTCACCGCCTCGCCGACCTCCTTGTCGCGGCCGGCGTAGTCGCAGTCGGGGCCGCACAGGGCGGCGGCGACGTCCACTCCGACCTGGTCGAGCGCGCCGTAGCGGGCGTGCTTCTCGCGGATGGCCATCGCCTGCTGGATCTTCGCCCAGGCCATCTCCTTGACCCGGGCCAGGAGCGCCTCGTCCTTCTTCGGCGGAGCCACCTCGCGCTTGGGCTTGCCGGCCGCGCCGCGCAGCTTCTCCTGCAGGTCGAGCAGCGGCTGGGCCGCCTCGTGGGCGAACATGAGGGCGTCCACCAGCACCGACTCGGTGACCTCCTTCATGCCGCCCTCGACCATCACGATCGCCTCGCGCGAGGCGGCGACGATCATGTCGATGTCGCTCTCCTCGCGCTCGGCGGTGTTGGGGAAGGCGACGAACTGGCCGCCGACCCGGCCGATCCGCACGCCGGCGAACGGCCCCGCCCAGGGGACGTCGCTGAGGTGCAGGGCGCAGGAGGTGCCGGTCATCGCCAGCACGTCGGCCGCGTTCTCCTTGTCGAACGAGACCACGTTGGCGATGATCTGGGTCTCGTTGCGCCAGCCCTTGGGGAAGAGCGGGCGCGACGGGCGATCCATCAGCCGGCAGACCAGCACCTCCGACTCGGAGGGCCTGCCCTCGCGGCGGAAGTAGCTGCCGGGGATCTTGCCGGCGGCGTAGAACTTCTCCTGGTACTCACAGGTGAGGGGCAAGAAGTCGAGCCCCTCGCGGGCGCTCTTGGCACCCACCGCGGTGACCAGCACCATCGTGTCGCCCAGCCGGACGACGACCGAGCCGGAGGCCTGCTTGGCCCACTTTCCGGTCTCGATGGAGATTTCCTTGCCGCCGACGGTGACGGATTCTCGGACGTAATTCTGAGTTGTCATGGGTCCTCGTTCGGCCCGAGTCCGTGGCTGGTCCCTCGGCCCCAGGCGCGACCGCGGTCGCGCTCACGGCAGAAAGACAAGACCCACCGCACCCGAGCAGCGTGGGTGAGGCGCCGGCGACCACCACGGCCGCGGGCGTCTCACCCGTTGGATTGCTTGTTACTTGCGCAGACCGAGGGTGTCGATGAGCCGCTTGTAGCGGTCGAAGTCCTTGCGCTTGAGATAGTCGAGCAGGCTGCGCCGCAGGCCGACCATGCGCAGGAGGCCACGCCTCGAGTGATGATCCTTGGCGTGGGTCTTGAGGTGCTCGGTGAGATGGGCGATGCGCTCGGACAGAAGCGCCACCTGCACCTCGGGCGACCCGGTGTCGCTCTCGTGCTGGCGGTGTTTCTCGATCGTCTCGCGCTTGCGAACGGTTGAGACAGGCATTCCTCGAATCCTCTACACCGGTCCCGCGTGCGGGCCGGTTCTAAAGCCCAGTTTTCTCGCTGATTTTTCTGCCGCGGACTTTGCCGTCAGGGGCCGGTGAAGTCAAGCCGCTCGAAAGACCCGGCGATAGCGGACGCGACCTGTCTCTGGATCGACCTCGGCGAGGGCCAGGAGGGCGTCCCCGGCCACCAGTGCGACCGTCTCCGAGGGAGCCGGATCCGACGATAAATCGTTCCATTTCATTGGCTTGCCGGTCGAGACGGCGCGCGCCAGCCCGGCGCCCTCGACCTCGACCTTGCGGAGGTGGCCGACCGAGTCGGCCAGCGAGACCAGCCGGGCGGCGGCCGAATCCGGCTCCACCTCGGCGAGCGGGAGCGCGCGACTCAGGTCGAAGGGGCCCGAGCGGGTGCGCCTGAGCCGGGTCAGGTGGCCGCCGCAGCCGAGCGCCTCGCCGAGGTCGGCGACCAGGCTCCGGACATAGGTCCCCTTCGAGCAGTCGACCGCGAAGCTGGCTCGAGGCGGGTCGAAACCGACCAGGTCGAAGCGGGTGATCTCGACCGGGCGGGCGGCGCGCTCGACCTCGACGCCGGCGCGGGCGATCTCGTGCAGCCGCCGGCCGCCCTGCCGGATCGCCGAGTACATGGGCGGCGTCTGCCGGCCGGCGCCGACGAAGCGCGCCATCGCCGCCTCGAGCCCCGCCCGATCGATCGCTGCCGCCTGCGCTCGCCGCTCGCGCACCACCTGGCCGTCGGCGTCGAGCGTGTCGGTCTCCACGCCGAGCTCGAGCTCCCCGTCGTAGGACTTGGCGTCGGCGGTGAGGACGGCGGCCAGCTTGGTCGCCTCGCCGACCAGGACCACCAGGACGCCGGTCGCCATCGGATCGAGCGTGCCCGCGTGTCCGGTCTTGACCCGGCCGAGCCGGCGCGACACCTCGGCCACCACCTGGTGCGAGGTCCGCCCGGCCGGCTTGTCGACGACGAGCACCCCGTCGATCACAGCGCGTCGATCCACAGACTGACCGATTCGCGGCCGTCGTCGTCGACCGCCTCGCTGGCGAGCGGCGGCATCCCGGTCATGTTTCCGCGCACCCCCATGCGATACCAGACCGCACTGGCCATGTGGTTGCCGGGCGCGATGATCGCGGTGACGTCACCGCCGAGCGGCTTGGCCTCCGGCTGACCGACCGCGGTCTGGTAGGCCGGCGTCTCGTTCACCGCCCCGAGCGAGCCGACCAGGAGCTTGAGCTGGAGCGGCGTCTGCTCCTGAACGTCCGACTGCGCGTAGTGGCAGCCGCCGCAGTTGCCGTGCAGGTAACCGAGCGCGGCGCGCGCGGTCGGGCTGCCCGGCAGGGGGAAATAGGGCGCCGGGCCGGCCGGCGTGTTGGACAGCGCGCCGGCCTCGACCAGGGCGCCCAGGTTCATGTCGCCCTGCTCGTGATCCAGCTGGATGGCGGCGAAGCCGAGGACGAAGTCGGGCTGGCGGTCGTGGCAGCGGTGGCAGTCGTTCTGGCGCGGGATGTCGTGGGCGGTGCCGAGCGCGTCGTCCTCGCCGAGCGGAACCGCCACGGCCTCGGTCCCCTCGGCGTTCCAGGCGAAGGCGACCGCGAACCAGTCCTCGAGCTCGGGCCCGCGCTTCCAGATGAGCCGCGTCTCCAGCCGCGTGCCGTCGACCGAGAACTCCTTCCAGATCTTGGTGCCGACCGGCAAGACCCAGAAGTCCATGTCCGCGCTGTCGATCACCTCGCCGTCCGGCAGGAACACGAATCGCCGCTTGCTCGCGCCGTCCGCCCACAGCTCCCAGCTCACCTCGTACTCGAGCACGCCCGGCGCCAGCACCTGGCCGGCCGGGTCGCTGTAGAGCCCGGTGTCGGCCAGCGTCGCGGGATCGCCGCCGGCGTCCGGCAGCTCGGGTCCGGCGTCCGGGAACGCATCCGGCGTCCCCCCGCCCCGCTCGTTGCAGCCCACGAGCAGTGCGCACGCCAGGAGCAGTCGCCTCATCGCAGATGATTTAACCGCCAAATCCGCCAAAGGCGCCAAACCAGAATGTGGTTGGTTCAGAACCAGAAAAATCTCTTCTGAACTTTGGCGGGTTTGGCGGCTTTGGCGGTTCAAACCTGCTCGGGCTACTTGGACACCGCCGCGGCGTCGGCCGGCGAGGGGGCGGGGGCGACGCCAGCCTCGGCGAGGGCACGCGCGAGCGCCTCCTCGATCGTCTTCCTGGCGACCGCAAGGTCGGTCTCGGCGAGCGTGCAGCCAGCAGCGCCGCGGTGGCCACCACCGCCGAGAGCGAGGCAGACCTGGCCGGCGTCGATGAGGTGGCCCTTCGAGCGCATCGAGACGCGGGTGCCGCCGCGCTTGGCCGGCGTGATGAGCACGCCGCACTCGACGCCCTTGATCGACCGGGCATGGTTGACCATCCCGTCGGTGTCGTCCCAGCTGCCGCCGGCGGCGGCGACCATCTCGGCGGTGATGGTCATGAACACCACGGTGCCGCCGAGGGCCGGCTGGAGGGTGCCGAGCGCCGCGGCGAGCAGGCGGCAGCGGGCCAGCGTGCCCTGCTCCGACAGCTTCTCGCTCACCGTCCAGGGATGGACCCCCTGGGTCTCGACCAGGTCGGCGGCCAGCCGCAGCGCCTCGGCGTTCGTGTTGGCGTAGCGGAACGAGCCGGTGTCGGTGAAGAGCGAGACGTAGAGGGCGAGCGCCGCGTCCGGGGTGAGCGGCCAGCCGAGCCGCGCCGCCAGCCGCGCCACCAGCACCCCGACCGAGGCGGCGTCCGGGTCGCAGACGACGACGTCACCGAACGGCCGCCCGCTGGCGTGGTGATCGAGGATGAGCAGCGTCCCGGTCACTTCGGGCGGCGGGAAGTCGGGGCCGAGCAGCTTGGGGTCGCCGCAATCGACCACCACGGTCAGCGGGAAAGCGGCGGCCCTGGGCAGCCGGTGGACCAGGCCCTTGCACAGCGGCAGCCATTTGAGGTGGCGCGGGACCAGATCCGGGTTGTAGAGCGTCACCTCCGCCCCGCGCTGCCGCAGCAAGGAGGTCAGCGCCACCATCGATCCCACCGAGTCGCCGTCCGGCCCCAGGTGACAGGTCACCAGCACCTTCGGCGCCGTGGCCAGAAGCTCCGCCGCCCGGTCGAAATCACTCACGGGAATCCCCGGGTCCGGAGTCAGAACCAGAGCCAGAACTTTTCACAGGGAGGATGGGGAGGTCGGGGAGATCAGAGTTTTCTGGGGGAAGATCGCTCCCCATCTCCCCCTCTCCCTGTGAATCCCTTCTTCGTTCTTCGTCTTCTCTGACGATGTCGTGAATGCGTGAAGCCATCTCCTGGCTACGGTCGTGGTGGAAGCGGAGCTCGGGCGAGATGCGTAGGTTCAGCCGGCGCGCCAGCGGTCCGCGCAGGAACCCGGCCGCCTTCTCCAGCCCCTTCATCACGCCGGCCGGGTCGCCGACCAGGATCGAGACGCCCACCTCCGCCACCGAGAGGTCGCGATTGACCTCGACATGGCTGACCGAGACCAGACCCTCGCGCACCCGCGGGTCCTTGACCTCGCGGGCGATGAGGTCCGCCAGCTCGGCCTTGATCGCCTCTGCCACCCGTCTGGGCCGGTCACTCATACTTGGCCCCGTTGCCGCTCCTGACCGGCGCGAACTGCTCCTCGCCGTAGCGCAGGACCTCGCGGTCGATCGACACCACATCGCCGTCGACGCTCGACTGCATGCTGCGCACCACCTCGTCGGCGATCGACTCGACCACCTGCGACTCGCTGCCCACCACCGCGAAGCCGAGCTGCGCCCGCTGCCAGGTGTCCTGGCCGCCGACCTCCGCCACGTGAAGCTTGAAGCGCGCCTGGATCCGGTCGACCAGCTTCCGGATCACGGCGCGCTTCTCTTTCAGCGAATGCGAGTGGTGGATGTAGATCGAGAGCCGTACCACCGCGACGATCACAGCGTCGCGGCTTCCTCGATGATCTCGTAGGCCTCGATGATGTCGCCGACCTTGACGTCGTTGAAGCCCTCGACGATGAGGCCGCACTCGAAGCCTTCCTTGACCTCGCTGGCCTCGTCCTTGAACCGGCGGAGCGAGCCGACCCGACCCTGGTGGACGTGCACCGCGTCGCGGATGACCCGGAGGAGCGCCTTTCGCGTCACCTTGCCGCTGGTCACCATGCAGCCGGCCACCGTGCCGCGCTTCGGGATGTTGAAGGTGTCGCGCACCTCCAGCTTGCCCATCTCCTTCTCCTTCTTGATCGGAGCGAGCAGGCCGGCCATCGCCGCCTTCACCTCGTCGAGCGCCTCGTAGATGATGTCGTAGAGCTTGATCTCGACGCCTTCCTGCTCCGCCAGCTTGGCCGACTTGCCGGCCGGCCGGACGTGGAAGCCGACGATGATGGCGCCGCCCGCCTTGGCCAGGTTGACGTCCGACTCGGTGATGCCGCCGACGCCCGACGAGATGACGTTGACCGCCACCTTGTCGGTCGACTGCTTGGTCAGCGCGTCTCGCAGCGCCTCCGACGATCCGTGGACGTCGGCCTTGAGCACGACCTTGAGCTCCTTGGCCCCGCCCTCGGAGATCCGCTCCATCAGGTTCTCGAGTGAGATCTTGCCGGTGGTGGCCAGCTCCTTCTTGCGCTTGGCCTGGCGCCGGTGCTCGACCACCGTCTTGGCCATCTTCTCGTCGGGCGCGACGTTGAAGATTTCGCCGGCGTCGGGCACTCCATCGATGCCGAGCAGCTCGACCGGGGTCGAGGGACCCGCCTCGGTCACGCTCTCACCGGTGTCGTCGAGCATGGCTCTCACCTTGCCCATGTGCTCGCCGACCACCACGATCTCGCCGACCCGGAGGATGCCCTCCTGGACCAGCACGGTGGCCATCGGGCCGCGCGAGCGGTCGAGCTTGCTCTCGATGACCACGCCGAGGGCCGGCTTCTTGGTGCTCGCCTTGAGGTCGAGGAGCTCGGCCTGGAGCGCGATCGACTCGAGCAGCTTGTCCACGCCGTCGCCCTTGAGCGCCGAGACGTTGACGTACATGGTGTCGCCGCCCCACTCCTCGGCGATGAGGCCCTTGTCGCCCAGCTGCTGCCTGACCCGCTCCGGCTGAGCGTCCGGCAGGTCGGTCTTGTTGACCGCGACGATGATGGGGACCTTGGCGTCCTTGGCGTGGCTCAGCGCCTCGAGCGTCTGCGGCATCACGCCGTCGTTGGCCGCCACCACCAGGATGACCAGGTCGGTCGCCTGCGCCCCACGCGCCCGCATCTCGGTGAAGGCGGCGTGGCCCGGGGTGTCGATGAAGACGATCTCGCCGAATCCCTCGCCGGCATCGACCCGGTAGGCGCCGATGTGCTGGGTGATGCCGCCCGCCTCGCCGGCCGCCACCCGCGCCTTGCGGATGTAGTCGAGCAGCGAGGTCTTGCCGTGATCGACGTGGCCCATCACGGTCACCACCGGCGAGCGCGGCTCCATGTCCTCGTCCGCCTCGGGACCAGTCTCGAAGAGCTTGTCCTCCTTGAAGGCGACGTTCTGGACCTCGTAGCCGAACTCGCTGGCGATGACGCCGGCGGTGTCGAAGTCGATCGAGGCGTTGATGTTCACCCCGACCATGCCCATGCCCCACAGCTTCTTGAGCAGCTCGGCGGCCTTGATGCCCATGTTCTTCGCCATGTCGGCCACCGCGATGGTGTCCTCCATGCGAATCACCCGCTTGTGCTCGGCCGGCGTGGTGATCTGGGTGGACTTGCCGCCCTTCTTCACCACCTTCTTGCGCATGTCGCGCGCGCCGCGCCGCCCGCGCTCCTGCTGCTGGGCGTAGAGGCCGCGCACCTGGCCCTGGCCGGGCATCTGGCGCCCGCTCGGCCCGCGCTCGGTGATCTTGATGCGGGTCATCGGCAGGCTGATGATCGAACCGACCTCGGGACGCCCTTCCTCGCGCGGCGCGGTCGGCACCGCGGTCTCGGCCGCCTTCTTGGCCGCCCGCTCCTGCTCGCGCTGGGCCGCCTGGGACCGCGCGCGCTCGAGCTCGGCCTCGAACCGCGACCGCGCGTCGCCGATCATGTCGCGCTCGGTCTTGGGACCCTCGACCACCGGCGGACGGGTGCCCTCGGCCGGGCGCACCACCCTGACCTCGCTCTGCATCGGCGGCGGGACGGTGCGCTCGACCTGACGCGGAGTCGGCGCCGAGTGCGCGGCGCTGGCGCCCGCGCCCGCGCTGGCGCCGGCGCTGGCGCTCGCGTTGGCGTTGGCGTTGGCGTTGGCTCCCGCGCTGGCACTGGCGCTGGCCGCCGACCGACCCGGCAGATCCACCACCCGCGGCCCCTCGATGACGTAGGCCTGCGGCCGCTCGGCTGCCTGCGGCTGCTCGGCGCGGGCCGCCGGGGCGGCGGCGATCGGCGCCGCGACCTCGGGTACCGGACGCTCGATCGGGCGCACCGGCGGGGGCGGCTCGACCCTCGGCGCG
>Ga0111539_10003104_pt1 | contig 22012 bp, 24 predicted proteins | sample RhiMethybrSRZTD1_FD_79667 | JGI IMG/M metagenome (GOLD analysis project Ga0111539, IMG submission 79667) | Populus rhizosphere microbial communities from Tennessee, USA - Rhizosphere MetaG P. TD hybrid SRZTD1 (version 2) (version 2) | ecosystem: Host-associated > Plants > Roots > Rhizosphere >...
CACTGGCGGCCACAGACGGGCGCATCCTCGCGGAAGGCCATGGGCCGTGTGGCGGCTGCTCCTGCTGCTGATTCCTGGAGGACGTGCGGCGTTCTTGACGTTGTACTAATCTACTAGTACAATCTGACGCGTGGCGATTGTCTCCGTCGATCCACGGGACCGCACGCCGCTCTACGCACAGCTCGATCGCGCCCTGCGCGCGGCGATTGCGACCGGCCGACTCGCCACCGGCGACCAGCTGCCGACCGTCCGTCAGCTGGCCGTCGAGCTGAGCGTCAACGCCAATACGGTCGCGCGCGTCTACGCCGAACTGGAGCGCGCCGGCATCCTCGAAACGCGCCGCGGCGTTGGCACCTTCGTCACCGCCACGCCGGCCAAGGCCCATCCGCCCAGGCAGCATGAACGCCGGCTGCGCACTTTTCTCACGCGCCTGCTCGCGGACGCGACGGCGGCAGGTTTCACGCTCGACGAGGTCGTCGAAGGACTTCAGGCATACCGAAAGGAAGTTGAGTAATGGCCGACATTGCCGTTCCTGGAAACACCCTCCGCCTCAACGTCATCTCGACGGCGATATTCATCTTCTCCGTCGCGCTGGCGGTGATCGTGGGGATTCAGACCCGACGAGCGATTCCGCCGATCGTCATTCTGCTCGCCGGCTTCGTGCTGATGCAGTCGCCGCGCGTGGCGCAGCAGTGGGAGCGCGGCATCGTGCTGCGACTCGGCCGCTTCGTCGGGCTGCGCGGCCCCGGCCTGTTCTGGGTCGTTCCGTTCGTCGATTCCGTCTCATCCTGGATCGACCAGCGCACGATCACCACGGGATTCGCGGCCGAACAGACGCTGACCTCGGACACGGTGCCGGTCAACGTCGACGCCGTGCTGTTCTGGATGGTGCACGACGCGGAGAAAGCGGCGCTCGAGGTGCAGAACTATCGCACCGCCGTCAGCTGGGCGGCGCAGACGGCGCTGCGCGACATCATCGGCCGCACGGGGCTCACCGATCTGCTGCGCGGTCGCGAGAAGATCGAAAACGACCTGCAGCAGCTGATCGATCACCGCTCGACGCCCTGGGGCGTGACGGTGCTCGCCGTCGAGATGCGTGACGTCGTCATTCCCGTCGCGCTGCAGGATGCGATGTCGCGCGAGGCGCAGGCGGCACGCGAGAAGCAGGCGCGCATCATCCTCGGCCAGGCGGAGATGGAAATCGCCAACTCCTTCCAGCAGGCGGCCAAGGCGTACCACGACAACCCGACGGCCCTGCATCTGCGCGCCATGAACATGCTCTATGAAGGCTTGAAGGAGAAAGGCGCGCTGATGCTGATCCCGAGCAGCGCGGTCGAGTCGATGGGCATGGGCGGACTGCTCGGCGCGGCGGCCATGCGTCAGCAGTCTCTGGCGGGAGGCGGCGACGATGTCAAGTAGATAGTTTCGCGACCTACGTCGCGCTGCGGCTTGGAGAGCTTGTTCCGGTGACCGTTCGCGGCTGTCCAGGTTGCAGCGTCCGGCTCGACGCCCTGGAAAGACGCACCTCCGGCCGTTGAAGCGAAGAACACGTTTATCTTCCGGGGTATTTGCACCGACACACCCGCGTGGTGCGCCTGCGGTGCGTTTTTCGGTCGTGCTGATCAGGGCGTCTCGAACGGCCGCGCAACTGGACACCCGCGAACGATACGTTCAGGTATGTCAGGGAGGCGATCCGTTGAGGCGGCGTGATCAGCGCAGGCCGTAAAATCGCACTGGAGGCTTCCCTACTGGCGACGGCGCTGCAACCAGCAGGGAAGATAAACGTAGGCCTACGGCGACGGCCGGAAGTGCGATTTTTCCACGACGCCGAACCGGATCGTCCTCACTGACATACCTGAACTCTCGGCGAGTGCAGACTCGCTGAGCTGAATGTCGCATACAGGTTGGAAAATCGCCCTACGGTCCGATCAGCCGTTCGGCGGGAATTTTCACGAGGAACGCGTCGAGACGATCTCCGCCGAGGTTCGTCGTCCACAGGAAATAGCGTCCGGTGACGTCGAGGTTCCCCTTCGGCAGCTTCGCGTAATCGCCGCCAGATCCATCGTCGCCGCCTGGTGCGTTCAGGTCTGTCATGACCTGGCCGACGACGAGCACGTCGAGCGACCGGTCGGCATTGCGGTTGGCGTCGAGGGAGAAGCAGACGATCTCGTCGGCCATGTCGGCCACGCGGCTGGCGTTGCTGCCGCAGGCGTACTGCTTTTCCGGCGCAATTCCGGCGGCGGCATTGCCGTGCGTCACGTGGTTGGCCGCGGCAATGTCCCAGCGTTTGTTGTAGTGGACCACGGGGCCGATCGGACGGGTCGTCGACTGCACCGGGAACTTCAGGAGGATCGTCGCGTTGGGCTGACTGTTGAACGTGTCGGCACCCACCGCGTATCCGTAGCCCATGTCGAGGTGCCCGAGAGCACCGTTGACGTCCAGGATCGATCGAATCGATCCGTTCCGCAGATCGACCACCCGGTTCAATCTCCATCCTTCCGGCGACGTCTCGAGAAACAGCAGCCACCGGCCCGACTTGTCGACATGGCACTCGTCGAACGAGTATCCCGTGGTCACCGGGTAATAGGTGTATTTGTTGTTGCGTACGACCACGCATCCGATCCGCTGCCACGACGCGTTCTGCACTGAGGCCGAGTGCATGTCGTCGTCATCGCTCGAATGCGGCTGCGTGATGAAGGCTGCGTCGGCGGGGCACACCCGGGGGCGGGGACACTTGCCGAGGTCGAGCGCCGCGGTTGACTCGAACTGGTGGGTCAACACGTCATACCGTCGAAGCTGCGTCGACCCGGGCAGAAACGCGTACAGCTTCGTCGGTTGCGTACCGCTGAAATACCAGCCCTCACCCGTCGCGAAGTAATACCCACTCGACGGCTGGAACAGCGGCCCGAGGTTCTGCACCTGATCGGTCGTCTTGTTGTATCGCAGCAGGATCGGCCCGTGCCCGCCGCGGTTGGGGTCGGTGCCGAGGAAGATGTACATGTCGGAGCTGGCGACGTGGTTATTGGTGTTGCGCCAGTACGAGTAGCCGACGTACCAGAGGCAGTCGTTCGCCGGACAGTCGAGCGCATTCGTCAGTCGGACGGCGTTTGTGTTGTACGGCGCGGGAAACCGGAAGGGCCCCGTCGCACCGCCCGCAGGAAGGAACGCGGCGATCTGTTCGCGTGTGAACCGGGCACGCAGCGCCGGCGAGCCGGCCTTCTCGAGGAACCCACCTCCCGGCGGCGGCGGCGGAAACGCGCCGGTCTTCGCACTGCGGACCGTCGCGCCAAGCGAGCCGAGCGTGACGTCGAGGCCAAGCGGATACTGCGGAACCCCCGCGCTCTCCATGAGGTAGATGCCGTTCTTGAAATACTGCACGCGGCCATTCACGACCGCCACGCGGAAAACGTCTCCGACTGCGTAGGAGGTGTCGGCACCTGGCCTGTAGACGCCGTTCTCCATCACGTCGGCGGTGCCGACTCCATTGAACCGGAAGGCGAAATCGATATCGGTCCAATCGGTGCCGCTGTTGCCGTGGCTGAGACCAGCCATCCAGAACGTCGTCGTTTCTCCGACGGTGAATTCGACGTAGCCGTCGCCGGCATTCAACTGCTGCTGCGAGGTCGCGCCCGCGTCCGCACAGCCATCGCACCCGCCGGTTTTCTGCAGAATGGCCCCGCTCGGATCGACCGTCGCATTGACGAGGTTCGTCCACTGGACGAGCTCGTCCGCCGCATGCACTGCGGGGAAAAAGACTGCCCACAAACACACCGCTGACAACAGCACCAGTGTCTGTCGGGAGGAGAACTGGGGCGAAAACATTGGGCCTCCGGTGACGCGCCGCGTTGCGGCCCTTCGCCACAGCAGGATAAATGCCAGAGTTGGCGCGTTATCGATAGGTACGCCGCCGCCACGGCGAATTCATGCGCGTGCGCGACTTCGGCCGCACAGGGCGAGGCAGGTCAGGAAAGAACTCGAACAGATCGCGCAGGTCGCCACCATCCGGACGACGCACGACCATCGGTCGTCGGGGATTAGGTACTGTCGCGACCGGCCGCTGCCGCGGAGTACGTGTGGCCTGAATCGGCGGCACCTTCGTCACCGGCTGCCTTCGAGTTGCCTTGGGCGGCGGTGCTGAAGCCAGCGGTGAACGACGCGGTCTTTCCACGGACGCGCAATGTTACGGCAGAACGCCCTGTGCGAACATAAGACCGGCTTGCGCGGTACCATCGCCGTCACAATCGCAATTCTTCTCCTCGTTCCCGTCCTGCTCGTGCAGGCGCAAGGCACTCCCCCACCCACTCCGCTGACGATGGTGACTCGCGAGGGCCGGCGCACGGTTCCAACGGTGCTGCTCAGCAATCAGGAGCTGATTGCGCTGGACGACGTGGGGACCCTGTTTCAGGTTGCGGTCGCCGAAGACGCCACCGGTGCAGTCACCGTCACGTATCGCGGCCGGACGATCGTGCTGTCCACGCAACAGCCGATTGCGTCGGTGAACGGCCGAGTCGTCACACTACCCGGACCAGTGACGCGTTCCGCGCGCCGGCTGCTGGTCCCGGTCGAGTTCCTGTCACGCGCGCTGGCGCCGATCTACGACCGGCGCATCGATCTGCGGCGCACGTCGCGTCTGCTGATTGTCGGAGACGCCAACGTTCCGCGGGTCACTGCGCGGGTCGACACTGCGGGTCCGCCCACGCGCGCAACGATAGAAGTGGCGCCGGCGGCGACAGTCGCCGTCACCTCCGATAACGCCCGCGTCATCGTCCGTGTCGAAGCCGACGCGCTCGACCTGTCCTTGCCCGGCGGCGGAAGCGGTCTCGTCGAACAAATCCGCGCCGGGGATCAGCCGAACACGATTGCCGTTGTTCTATCAGGCGCGGCCGGGATGCCGCGCACGGCCCAGGCGACTGCCGACGGTGTCACCCGCGTGACGATCGACGTGCCGGGGACGGCGACTGCGCCGCCGCCCGACACCACGACGACCACAACGACGCCAGGTCCTGCTCCACCGTCGGAAGGGCTGCCGGCGGCGCGCACCCACTTTGCGCTGGTCGTGCTCGACCCCGGCCACGGCGGTGACGATCGCGGCGTGCACACGCCGGATGGCCTCGACGAAAAGGAACTGACGCTCGACACCGCACGACGGCTGCGCCAGCGTCTGGAGGCGAAGCTCGGGCTCCGCGTGATCCTGACGAGAGAGGACGACCGTGCGCTCGGACTGGACGAGCGGGCGGCGCTGGCCAACAACAGCAAGGCGGACCTGTTCCTCAGCCTTCACGCCAACGGCGCACTCGGGCCCGTCCTCTCCGGAGCAGAGGTCTACTTCCTGAGTCTGGACCGCGAAGGAGAAAACGTTCGCCGCGGCGCGAACGCCGAAGCGATCTCGCTGCCGGTCCTCGGCGGCGCGCGACGCGTGCTCGAGGTCGTTCCCTGGAACCTCGCACAGGCAGCACACATCGAATCCTCCGCATCGCTGGCGACCATGCTCGAGGAGGAGTTGCGCAAGCACGTTCCAATGAGCCCCAGAGGGCTGCAACGAGCCGGCATGCGTGTGCTCACCGCCGTGAACATGCCGGCGGCGCTGGTCGAGATGGCGTATCTCACGAACCCGGGTCAGGCGTCGAAGGTGCGCGGCGATGAATTCCGTAACGGCGTGGCCGATGCGCTGTTCGAGGCGATATCGCGGTTCCGCACCTACGCGGACGAGAAGTCCCTTCCGTGACTGCTCGACGACTGCTTCCCGCGGCCGTCGGCATCGTGATGCTGGCGCTGGTGGCGTGGGGCGTGACGTCGCTGCTGGAGCGGATGACAGGGCGCCCCCCGGAGGCAACGCCGGCGGCGACGTCTCCGATCAACAGCGAGGCTGCACACATCGCGGTCACGCTCTTCTATGTCGCACCGGGTGGCGACGCGTTGGTCCCCGTCCGGCGTGAAGTGCCGCTCGCCGAAGGCGTCGTCGCGCAGGGACGGCAGATCATCGCGTCGCAGCTGCAACCGGCGCCGCCGCCGTATCTGTCGGCCATTCCGGCGGCAACGACGCTGCGCGCCTTCTACGTCACCGAGAGCGGCGACGCGTTCGTCGATCTTGGCGGCATCTCGAGTGCCCATCCTGGCGGTTCGCTGGCAGAGATGCTGACCGTACAGGCGCTGGTGAACGCAGTGACCGCCAATCTGCCGGCGGTGCAACGTGTGCAGATCCTGGTTGACGGCAAGGAGATGGACACCCTCGCCGGGCACGTGGACATCCGTCGTCCGCTGGCGAGGGATACGTCGCTGGTGCGCGAGGCTGAAGCGTCGCCTTAGGGCGAAATGCAAAATTCAAAATGCAAAATGCAAATGGAGCGGCGCGCGATTTCCTTTTTCCTTTTTGCATTTTGCATTTTGCATTTTGAATTACAGTGAAAGTCTATGCGTTCCGACGGCCGTCTCCCCGAGCAGCTGCGCCCGACCCGTATCACTCCCAACTATCTGGTCCACGCGGAAGGATCGGTGCTCATCGAGGCGGGGCGCACGAAGGTCATCTGCACAGCCAGCATCGAGGATCGTGTTCCACAGTTCCGCAGGAATACGGGGAAAGGCTGGGTCACGGCCGAGTACGGCATGCTGCCACGCGCGACCACGACACGCACACAGCGTGAAGCGTCGGCAGGACGCGTCGGCGGAAGGACGCAGGAGATTCAGCGCCTGATCGGGCGGTCGCTTCGCGCCGTGACGAAGCTCGAGGAGTTGGGGGAGCGGACGATCACGCTCGACTGCGACGTCATTCAGGCTGACGGCGGGACGCGGACCGCCTCCATCTCCGGCGCGTTCGTCGCACTCGTGCTCGCCCTCAGCAAGCTGCGCGAGCAGGACGTGATCCGCACCATGCCGATCACCGATTACGTTGCGGCCACGAGCGTCGGCATTGTCGAAGGCGAGCCGATGCTCGACCTCGCCTACAGCGAGGATTCCCGCGCCGACGTCGACATGAACGTCGTCAAGACCGGAGGCGGGCTCTACATCGAATTGCAGGGAACGGCAGAAACATTGCCATTCGGCCGCGAGGCGCTCAACCGCCTGCTCGATCTGGCTGACACCGGCACGCGTCAACTCTTTGCGCTGCAGCGCGGGCTCGTCGGACAGCACCTGAACAAGTGACCTTGCTGATCGCGACGACCAATCGCGACAAGCTCCGTGAAATCTTCAGCGTCCTCGATCGATCGCGGTTCGATCTGAGGACGCTCGCGGACCTGCCACCGGTGGCCGAGCCGGATGAAACGGGTGAGACGTTTCAGGAAAACGCGCGGCTCAAGGCGCTGCACTACGCGCAGACCGCCGCCGAGCACGTCAACGACCCGTCGCTGCTGACGATTGCGGAGGATTCGGGGCTGGTGGTGGATGCGCTCGACGGCGAACCCGGAGTCCGGTCGGCGCGATTCCTTCGTCCCGATGCGACGTATCAGGAGCGGTTCGACGAAATCTACCGTCGCCTGGCGAGCCGCGCCGACCGCCCGCTCAGCGCGCGATTCATCTGTGCACTCGCCGCGGCGCGCGGATCGTCAGCGGTGTTCGAAACCACCGGCATCATCGAAGGGGAAATCAGTCCAAGACCGAGCGGCAGCAACGGTTTCGGGTATGACCCGATCTTCTTCTTTCCGCCATACGGCGCGACGCTGGCCGACGTGAACCACGAGCGCAAGATGCGCGTGGCCCACCGCGGGGAGGCGTTCCGAAAGCTGGCAGACTGGCTGGCGAAGGGAATGTAGAACGGAGAACATCGTTCTCCGTTCCATCACCCAGAGTCTCGGCCGCGAGCGAAAACTTTCCGCTCGGGTGCGTGGGGGCGGGACGTTTTGGCCGGTCGGTCTTACGGCTCGTAGGAAGGAACTACACCAACCGGCCCGGCAGGAAACTTACGATGCGCCGACCGTATGGTCGGAACGCATAAATGCTCCATCACGGGTTCGAAACAGGAATTTTGCTTCGACGAGCGCACCCAGAAGCGCGTCGCAAACTGCACGATCTAAACCCCACAGCCGCTGCGCCTGCGCGATGGTGAGGCGCAGACCGGGCATCTCGATGTACTCGCCTTGCACACGCCGAAGCACGTCGAGTGGCTGTTTCTGTGCCGCCATGAATCGCTCTCCTCGGATTGTCGGGGTGGACCGTAGGTCAGGAGGAGCAACCGGGATGCCACGCGCTGGAAGGCTTCCGGCAACAACCCGATCCACCGGATTATTGGGAATTTCGCCGACCTGCGGACGGTCCTGGAGTGACGCCGTGACCGAGGTCAGCCGTTTCCAGCCGTGGGGTGTAGCGGGGTGATGGGGGCGCTGTCTTGATTCCGGTCACTTAAGCCGAGCCGTCCGAGCCGGAGCCGGCAGGGCATATCCGTTGCACCGACTGGGTTCGGAGGCTCCAAATGCCATTGAACCTGGTACAGCATCGCGCGGAACCCAACGTGTGGGACCAGATCGACGTCCGCCGCGACTGGGACCTCGAGCGCTGGCTGACGGCCGTGGCCGCGGGCGTCTTCCTGGCGAGCGGCCTGCGACGGCGCGGGCCGGCCGGGCTGCTGCTCGCGCTCGGAGGATCTTCGCTGGCGTGGTGGGCCTCCGCCGGCGTGGATACACGGAATCAGCGCAGGGGTCAGTTGCGAGCGGCTCTGCCGCGACGCCGCGCCGCCAACGCCGACCCGATCGGGGAAACCTCGGAACAATCATTTCCCGCGAGCGATGCGCCGTCGTGGACGCCGACGACAGGGAACACCAGCACCTGTGCAAATGAGGAGGCGCGCAAGCAGTAGCTGCTCGGGGTCACCATGGCCTGGATGCTCGCGTATCTCGCGGTCCCGCTGTCGTGGCGCGAAATCGGGCGCCGCACCTTCAAGGAAGCGTTCTACCGGGACAATTGCCTGGGGATGGCGGCGCAGCTCGCCTACTACTTCTTCTTTGCCTTGTTCCCCACGCTGCTCGTGCTCCTGGCAGTTGCCGATCTCTTCGCCACCGACGTTTTGAAAATGATCCAGGGAATGGCGGGTGTTGTGCCCCCCGCAGCCGTCCGGGTGATCACCGATCAGCTCATGCGGATTTCAGAAGGCGAGCGCAGCGGACTGTTCACCATCGGTATGCTCACCGCTCTCTGGAGCAGCTCGTCGGCGATGACCGCGATCATCGACACGTTGAACGCCGCGTATGACATCGAGGAAGGCCGTGCGTGGTGGAAGGTGCGGCTCACGGCTATCGGGCTGACCATTGGCCTCGCCGTCTTCATCATCGCCGCCTTCGCGCTGGTCGTCGGCGGCCCGACAGTCGCCGAGCGTCTTGCCGATCGGTTCTACCTTGGTCCGGCGTTCGAATGGACTTGGAAGATCCTGCAGTGGCCGGTCGTCTGTGTACTGGTCAGCGGCGCTATCGGGCTCGTCTACTATTTCGCGCCCGACGCCGAGCAGGACTGGGTCTGGCTGACGCCAGGGTCGATTGCGGCGACGGTGATGTGGCTCGTTGCCTCGTTGGGCTTCAAGTTCTACATCGCCTCCGCCAATCCGTACGAGAGCTACGGGTTGATCGGCGGTGTCATGGTGCTGATGCTCTGGTTGTACATCTCCGGGCTGGTGATTCTGCTCGGGGCGGAAATGAATGCCGAAATCGAGCATGCGTCGGACTACGGCAAGGCGCCCGGCGAGAAAGTGCCAGGCCAAAAGCGCACCATCGGTCCGGCGCTCCGGCGCGCGTGGGAAGCGCGCCACAAACTTACCGGCGCTACGCCCCAGCGCCGGTCGTCACCAACACTAGAACGCGCCGGCCGCCTCGATTGGCTCATCGCCGCGCCGCTTGTGGTGGCGCAGACCATCTGGACGCTCCGCTCGTACCGGAATCGGATCAGGTCCTGAATCGTTCGAAGCGTTCGAAACGTTCGAGGCGTTCGAGGCGTTCGAGGCGTTCGAGCCGGTACGCATTCGTTGCGATGCGTCGCAGCGAACAGGACTGCAATATTTGCCACGTCTAGACTGCCTCCAAGCGATTTTCCCCGGAATCCGAGTTGGCATCGTTCGAGCCCTACGGTGGGCATGTCCACCGCTGAGAGATTCCAAGATCTTCTGACCTGGCAGCGCATGTACGAACTGAGTATCGAAGTGTGGCGGTTCACGAAAAAACCGCCTGCTGCTCGGGATTTCAAGTTTCGAGATCAGATCCGTGATGCCAGTGAACGACTCGAACGATCCGAACGATTCGAACGTTTAGATCTTCCTCAACTTCACGCGACGGATCGCGTGATCCCGTCCCTTTTCGAGAATGAGATGGGCGCGTTCGCGTGTCGGCAGGACGTTCTCGCGCAGGTTCACCAGGTTGATCGTCTGCCAGATCCGTTGCGCCGTTTCGCGCGCTTCGTCCTCCGAGAGCGCGACGTAGCGGTGGAAGTAGGAAGAAGGATCCCGAAATACCGTCTCGCGCAGCATCAGGAACCGCTCGATGTACCAGAGCTCGATATCTGCCTCCTGCGCGTCCACGTAAATCGAAAAGTCAAAGAAGTCCGAGACGAACACGCCGCTCCCCGCCTGCAGCACATTCAGTCCTTCGACGATGACGATGTCGGGCGCGCGAACGACTTCGAACTGCCCGGGCACCACGTCGTAGGCGACATGCGAATACACGGGGGCCGAGACCTCGGCAACTCCGGACTTCACGTCCGCCATGAAACGCAAGAGCCGACGGACATCGTAGCTTTCGGGAAACCCTTTGCGCTGTGCGATGCCTCGCGCTTCGAGCACACGCTGCGGCAGCAGAAAGCCATCGGTCGTGACCAGGCTGACGCGGGGGTGGCCGGGCCAGCTGGCCATCAGCGCCTGCAGCACGCGTGAGGTGGTGCTCTTTCCTACCGCGACGCTGCCGGCGATCCCGATGACGAATGGAACGCGCGGTGTGTCGTTGCCAAGAAAGGTTGCCGTGGCGGTGTGCAGACTGCGCGTCGCACCGACGTAGAGGTTCAACAGCCGCGACAGCGGCAGGTAGACGTCCTCCACTTCGTCGAGCGACATCCGCTCGTTGACGCTGACGAGTCGTCGCAGCTGCGGCTCGGTCAGCGGCAGTGGCGTCGAGGCGCGCAGCTGCGCCCAGTCCGCCCTGCTGAACTCGACGAAACGCGAGACGGCGACCTGCTCGCTCATAACGTGAGAAACATCGAAAGCGCCATGACGAGCCCCACTGCCACGACGACGTGCCGCACCGCCGCCGGGCCGACGCGCCGCGCCGTCACAGCACCGAGCAGTGCACCGATGATGGCGCCGACGGCCATCACCAGCGCATCGTCCCATCGAATCAGGTCGGTGAACACCAGATAGGCGATGGCAACGCCGTTGATGGCGACCGCCAGCAGATTCTTCAAGCCATTCATCTGGTGAATGTCGGTGTGCCCCATCAGACTCAGCGCCGCCAGCATCATGATGCCGATCCCGGCGCCGAAATACCCGCCATAGATCCCGACCACCAGCTGGAACAGCATCGTCCACGACAGCCAGTGCGAGCGGGCCTGATGCAGGGCGGCGAGGTTGAACCGCCGCTGCAGCGGCTCCTGCAGCATGAAGAGACAGGTCGCAAACAGGATCAGAAACGGCACCAGCCGCTCAAACAGTCCCGGCGGCGTGCGATGCAGAAGGACGGCGCCGGTCAGCCCCCCGGCCAGGCTCGGGACGACAAGGGCGTAGACGCGAGGGTCCGCGTGCCGCATCTCCCGGCGGAAGCCAAACGCCCCGCTCAGCGACCCTGGCCACAAGGCGACGGTGCTGGTGGCGTTCGCGTTCAAGGCCGGAACGCCAACCCAGACCAGCGTCGGCACCGTCAGCAGCGTCCCGCCGCCCGCCACGGCGTTGATGGCGCCCGCGGCCAGCGCGGACAGGAATACGAAGAGCTGGTGCACCCGGAAAGCATAAGGCGATTGAACTCATTCGAGGACGCGAGCGCGTCGACGCCAGGGACAGGGTCACGTGAACGGCCCAGTATTCGAGCGGAACCTGCTGGCGCGTCATTTGCCCTTGCCGCCATGTTCCAACCTCCGTTCGCTCGGCGAGCGTCGGTTGGCGAGCCAGGGTTCCTCAATGCTGCGGAGGTGCAGCCGATGAAATCCTGTTTAGCGCTCCTCGTATTCCTGGCCGCGGCGCTGCCGGCTTCGGCACAGTCTCCCATCAGGCGTTCGGCTCCTGACTTCCTGTTCGAGAAGCCGCACGGCGCGGTGACGATCCGGGGCAGCTGGCTGTTTTCGCGCGGCCAGAGCGATTGGTACGACTTCGTCACCGACCAGTTGACACTCGAGCGACAGGATTTCAACGCGCCCGGCTTCGGCCTTGACGTCAGCGTTCCACTCACAGCCCGCCTCGAGGCGCAGTTCACGTTCGACATCAACCAGGCGAAGACACTGTCGGAATACCGCGACTTCGTCGACAACAACCGGTTCCCAATCGAGCAGGAGACCAAGCTGCGGGAAATCAATCTCGGCGGCAACCTCCGGTATAACCTGACCGGCCGCGGGCGCGAGGTCAGCCGGTTCGCATGGGTGCCACGCAAGTTCGTACCGTATGTCGGCGCCGGCGCCGGCGCCCTGCGCTACGATCTGCGGCAAGCGGGAGACTTCGTTGACTTCACTGACTACGGTGTCTTCACCGACGCGTTCCTGTCGAGTGGCTGGGCACCGAGCGCCCAGGTGTTTGGCGGCGTGGACGTGCGCGTCTTCAAGCGTCTCTACGTGACCGCCGATGGACGCTATCTGTGGGCCACCCACGACCTGGGACGTGACTGGATTGACTTCGACCCAATCGATCTGGCGGGGTTCCGCCTGTCGGGAGGCGTCAATGTCATTTTCTGAAACGGCAAAGGGCGAGACGCTCGCGATCGCTTTGGCTGTTGGTCGTTGGACGTTGGGAGTTGTTATGAAATCCGCACTGCTCGTCGCTGCCTTGGTCGTGCTCGCCGTTCCCGCGCATGCGCAGACAGCGGATCAGCGCTGGGAGCCGTGGCTCGGATGCTGGGAGCTTGCTGCCGACAATCAGCGCGACGCCCACGCTCCAGACGGGACGATTCCGCGCGCGTCGCGGCCCGCCGCCGTCCGTGACGGTGCGCCGCGGGTATGCGTCACGCGCGTGCCTGGAGGCGTCCGTTTCGAGACAACGGTCGCCGGCCAGTCGGCAATCGATCACACAATCGTCGCTGATGCCGTCTCGCACCCGCTGAATGACGCGGAATGCACGGGCAGTCAGCGGGCCGAATGGTCAGCGAACGGATTGCGCCTGTATCAGTCTGCAGAACTACGGTGCAACGGTGACGACGGGCCGCGTCGTGTCTCCGGGCTGTCGCTGATGGCACCCAACGCGACATGGGTCGACATCCAGACGGTCGCGGTCGGTTCCCGCGAGACGATACGCGCCAGGCGCTACTACCGCGCCGCTGATTCGCCCCGTCCGAATCGTCCGAGCGTCGTTTCGTCGGCGTTGACGCTGGACGAAGTGAAAGAAGCATCGATGAAGGTCACGCCGGCCGCTGTCGAAGAGGCGCTGATTCAGACGAACGCCGGCTACAATCTGACCGGAAAGAAGCTCATCGAGCTCGATGACGCGGGCGTGCCGGACCGCGTGATCGACATGCTGGTTGCGCTGTCGTATCCGGAAAAATTCGTCGTCGAGCGGGTGGTCAACAATGCATCCGGAGGATCGCAAACGATCGTCAGGGATCCGTTCTTCGCCGGGTGGGCGTTCGGTTATCCGTACTATTACGACAGCTACTACCTCTCCCCGTACTACTACGAGCCGTTCGGCTATCGAAACGTCGTGTTCGTCGATTACGGCGGCGGATATGGCGGAGAACGGCCAGAGCTGCAGCCGTCCGGCGCCGGGCGTGTCGTCGATGGCAAGGGGTATACGCGAATCCACCCGCGTGAGACGGTCACGCCGACGAGTACTTCAATGTCAACCGCCGCGCGGACGGCATCGAGTCGCGGCGCCGACGCCGGCGGCGGCGGGAGCAGTTCCTCGTCTTCTTCGTCCGGTTCGTCAGGCTCGTCATCGTCGTCCGGATCGTCGAGCGGAACTGCCTCGTCCGGCGGCGGGTATACCGCCGGCAGTTCTAGTGGCGATACGGGACGAACCGCAGTGCCGCGCTAACCGTCGAGGCGCGCTTCGATTTGGATCGCGACGACGCCGGGCCGCGTATGAACCGCGACCCGGCGGACGACGCTCAGCACGTCCTCCAAACCCCGCGATCGCAGCAACGCTCGCAGGTCCACGACGATGATGTCCCCGTCGATTCGAAGGCCGTCGGGGAGTGCCTTGAAGTAACCCGCCAGTTTCCCCGCGACGATCGCCAGCGGCCCCGCAGCCGGCATCGACCATCGCAGCCGCAGTGTCGGATCGTGTGGAAGGTCCGGCTGCCGCTCGATGCGCACGACAGCGTTCAACGACGAGATGAAGCGTGACCGCGTCTCGACGCGTAGCAGACACCGGTCGTCGGCCTGCGCAGCGATGCGAACGGAAGCGATCTGCGCGTGCCGGCCGAGTTTCTGTTCGATGAGCCGGTTGATCAGGCGCTCCGCCAGCGGGATCTCGGCGGTCAGAAACGTGCCGGCAATCTCCGACGGATCGACGCCGAGTCTGCGAAACAGCGGTTCGAGAATCACGGAGGCCGGGGCCTTAGCCCCTGGCCCTGAGGGAGAGAGGTGCGAGACGCGCCGGTCTGCTGACGAGCAGCCATGCCGCGGCGAAGGCGATCAGGATTGCGAGGCACCGGGTCATGGCGGACAGCACGTGCGGCCAGACGCCGCGGTCGACGCGGCGTACCGGTGTCGCTGCAGCAGGTTCCTCTACCCACAGGTTCTGCACCGGACCGGTGGTCGGCACCATGGCGACAATTTCTGTCCTCACCTTGGGTGAAAGGACAGCCGGAAGTGCCGCCGGCTCCCCGGAAAATGCCACGGCTTCCGCGAACCGGCTCGTCGGCGGAGGGCCGACGGCACGGAGGTACACGTCGTTGAAGTAGCCGAGGCGCGCCGGGTGCGGGACGACGTGAAAGACAAGTTGCTTGCGTTCGCCGATGAACAGGATCTCACCCGCATCCTGCATCCGCTGCAGCACATCGCGGATCTCGTAGACCGTCTTCATCGGCGTGTTGATCAGGCCGATGTCCACGGCCAGTCCCATGGTGTGCATCGGCACCGAGGTGATGGCGTTGGGATTGGTGGTGCGCAGCACTTCCTGGTAGTCGCCGTGACGAACGAGGCTGGTCACCTCGACCGGACCGCTCTTCACCCGCGACGCGATCTCGATCAACGCGCCGATCGTCGCCGCCCGCGCCGCCGTGTAGCTGCTCTGGTTTTCGAGATCCATTTCGCCGATCGGGTGATCGCCGTCCAACCGCGGCCGGATATTGAAGCGGAGAGGATCGTCCGGCAGCGGCACGAGGCCGCCGTTGTCCAACGCGTTGGCGAGCTCGGTGTATTCGTGGAGGGCGAGCACGTCGAGATGATCCTGATAGACGCGGCGAATGGTCTGCGCCGTCTCGGCGCTCTCGGGCGCCAGCTCGACCATCATGTAATCGAGAAGTCTCATCCCGCCGAAGGCGTGCGTCGCACAGGCGAGAACTGCAGCGACAGTGATCAACGCTGACGCTGGGAGTCGTCCGAGCATAGGTGCTTACCCAGTGTAGCAACGGCGTCGAGCTCAACTGGGTTACGTGCGGTCCGGCTAACAGCCCTTCCGCGCTCTCGGTGTCTCAGTGCAGGGACGTCACCGGTGTCGCAGAACGTCGGTGATGAAAATCTCAGTGAGGCGAGGCTCGTAGCGACCGCGCGCGACGCCGTCGCGCAGCATGCGCACTGCGTCCTCCGCGCTCGAGCTGGCCGATCGGTAGGCGCGCTCGGATCCCGCGGACGTGACGGCGTCATAATCGTCGGCGATCGTCACCACGTTGATCTCGCGCGCCCACCAGCAGCCCTGACGCTCGTGGCAGTTGGTGTTGTAGTCCTCGCCGTGCCGACGGGCGACGGTGGCGATGAAGGGATTGTTCAGCTCCGGCCGACCGGCTTCGCGCAAGCGGTCAATCATGCAGGGCCCCTTCCGGCAGTGCACGTCGCGGACGATCCCGAGGTAGTCGGCGCGGCGCGCCGCGTCGCTCGAGTCGCCCCGCAGATCCGTCTCGCGCAGCAGCTCGATGAACGGGGCGCAGTCCTCGTGCTGCTTTCCCAGATCGTGCAGCAGCGCCGCGAGCATGATTTCGCGGATGGTGACGCGCAGCGGCTGCGTGCCGTCCGGCCGCTCCCCGTCCTCAATCGCCCGCTGGTTGACGCGCAGCGCCAGCTCGCCGGCGAGCTTCATCACGCGGAACTCGGGGCAGTATTCGCGGTTGAAAAAGGTCGCCTGCGAGGGGCGGCCGTCGATGACGATGTTCTGCCATCCGGCATAGCGGGAAAAGATACTGTGGGCGAGCGCGTCGACGTCGACGTCGGTCCGGACGAAATCGGGAAGGTCGCTGCGCCGTCGTCTTACGGTTCCTGGCCGCATCCGCCTGGGTGGTTTTCTAGAGTCGTGCCAACCGTTATCGCTGCAAAATCTCCCATACGTCTCAACCACATGATACGGCTGCGCTTGGCTGCCGACCACTTTTGAAAGCACGCGGTCATCCGCGGTTTGTCCGCTCGCCGGCGTACTCGCCGGCATGGTCCGCGCGTTCAGGTCGGCCTGTCAACGGCGATTCCATTGCGACTCAGCGTGAACGCGTCCGGCTGATCGCCGAACGTGAAGTCAATCGACGACATGTACTGCTTCAGTTTGTGGAAATGCAGGTACATGACCTCGCGGCCTTGGGCGTCGAACGCCCTGCCCTGCTTCCATTCGAAGCGCCAGTCGCGTTCGTCGGTGATCAGCGCCTTCTGGTAGGCGGCGGTGATCGTCATCTCGTCTTCCCAATAGATCTTCGGCCGCGCCTTGAACGAGCTGCGCGCGATGAGCTCGCGCAGGCAGGCGGTCAGCACGTTTTCGTCGAGACGCAGGTATTTCGGGTTCAGCAGCTGTTCGACGACGTTCGGGATCAACTCGTACGTGCGGTTGGTGGCGTCGGTGTTCCGCACGAACGTGCCGTGCCCGCCGAGCTTCCGTTGTCGCGGCGAGACGATGATGTGGGTGTTGAGCAGATCGTCGGTGACGAATCGGCGAACGTCACCCCAGACGACGTCGAGGTCCGAATAGGCCCACCAGTCGAACGGGCGCAAGTCGTCGGCGAACATCAACCCATAGACCGGCTTGAAGTCGCAGACCTTCCGCAACGAACCGTCGTCGATGCTGATGGCGGCGCCGACGGCGTCTGACGCACGGGCATTGAATTCGCGCAGGTCCGTCGGCCTGATGGCCACGTTCGACGGCGTCGGGAACGTGACCTCGAAATCGGCATAGAGCAGCCACTGAACGTCTGGATTCGTCTCGCAGGAACGGAGGAACGCCGGCAGCCACGGCGGCGCGCTGCCGAAATAGGTGACGACGATCGCGATGCTCGGTCGCGAAGCGGCGCTCAACGCGTCGCGACCCAGCGATCCCGTCGTTCCGCGTCCGTCAACTCGAGCAGCCGGTTCTTGCCGGCAGTATCAGGACTGAAGCGCGCCTGGTAGAAGTAGCGCAGGAAGTCCTCCGGCGCATCCTCCGGGATCGACGCACCGTGCGCTCCCGTCGAATTCAGAAAGATCACGCCGCTGTTGGCGATGCCGGGGACGTCGTGAACCAGCTCGCACTCCGCCGGGTCCACCCACATCGGCGACGTGTGCGCTTCATCGCGTTCGACCTTCAGCCGGTACAGCTGCGTGCCGTAGCTGTGTGCGGCGCCGCGCGGCGGGAAGTAGAACAGCGCCACGAGAAACGCCCAACGCGGATCGCGGTGAGGCTTGATGACGTATCCAGGACGCCGCAGCATCAGCCTCGGGTTGGCGGCTCGTAAGGTGATGCCCGACGCCTCCCACGAGCCGAGCGTCGGCCATGACGCGCGAACGAACTCGTCGAGCGCCGGACGGAACTTCTCGATCACCGCCGGCAGGATCGCGGTCTCGATGGCGTCGTGAAAAAGCTGCCAGACGAGGCGGCTGTAGGCGGGAGCGAAGGGGAATGGCACCGGCATTTCGTCGCGATGCTCGGCCACTTTCTCGAAAAACACGGGCGACGGCAGCGACTCGATCAGGCGGTCGTAGACGGCTTCGGGAAATACCCGCTCGACGACGATGTGCGGACAGGGGTCGGTCTGCAGCCGGGCGCGTTCGATCGCCTGCCTCGCATGCGCCAGGGCCGCGGCGCGATCGACGGTGCTGCAGAACTCCTCGATGCGCCGCGGTGAACGGCTGTCGCTGATATACGCGGCGATGCAGCGATCCACGCGCGCCTGAATCTCCGGCAGCACGGCAAGCGCCTGCTCATGGGCGTCGAGGGCGCGGTCGATGCGCGACTGATTCTGCTCGGTGGTGCGCCTGATCTCGCGCAGTTCGCGGACCACGCTCTTGTGATCGCGCGAAACCTGCTCGCGCAGCTCCTCGATCAGTCGTTCGGTTCGACGCCGGCGCTGCGGCAACAACCAGGCGGGCCAGTAACGGGTAAGGGTGTCCGCGGGCATGCGTGCTACTTCTGTCGGCTAACCTCAGCTGATTATGCAGTGGCGAGCGAAAGTTGTCATCGTTTTGCTTGGCAGCGCGTCCATCATTGATGACGCTGCGGCGCACGATACACCAGAACTGGCCTGAAAACGTGTGGTCCGGATCTTGCCCCATTGCTGGTCGGGAGGGACGAACCGATGTTCCGCAGTGCAGCAGTAGCGTTTGGAATCATTTCTCTTCTTGCCGGCTCGGCGTTCGCGCAGGGGAACGGGCGCAACAGCGCCCGCAATCAGGGCATTCCCCCCGGCCAGATGCCGCCTGCCGGGATGTGCCGCGTGTGGTACGAGGGACGACCGCCCGGACAGCAGCCGCGGGCGACCAACTGTGACGACGCCGAACGGGTTGCATCACGCAGCCGCACCGCGCGCGTCATCTACGGAGATAACGCGGGCTACGGCCGGAACGATCGCTACGGCCGTGACGATCGTTACGGCCGCAACGACGGGTGGTACGGACAGAATGATCGCAACGGTCGCACCAGCCGGACGAACGGTCGCTACGAGTCGGGTTACGCCTTCGATCAGGGCTTCCGCGACGGCGTGACGAAGGCCCAGGAAGACATGCGCGACGGCGACCGCTACGACCCGGCGCGGCACGGCTGGTACAAGGACGGTGACCGCGGCTACAACAGCCGTTACGGCACCAAGGACGAATACCGCGCATCGTATCGCTCCGGCTTCGTGCAGGGCTATGACGACACGTATCAGACGTCGCGAACCACGACGACCGATCGACGTGATGGCCGCAGCATCTGGGAAGTGATCACCGGCAACGACCGGTAACGAACGGCAAGCAGGTCCGCGCCGCAACGCAGCGGCGCGAACCTGCCCCATCGATCAGACCGTCTCTCTACTTCAGCTCCTCAATCAGCGCGTCGATCTGCTGGTACTGCAGGCAGCCGGCCGTCATCTGCGGTGGCGGCGGGCAACCGGTTGCGCGCCAGCCGTATTCCTTCTCGACGGTCTGTACGACGTCCGCTTTGCTCGCGCCCTTCCTGATCATGTCCTGCAGCCGCATCCGCATCGCCGCCACGCTGTCCTTGAAGCGCGCGAGATCCGCCTTCCTGGCAACCGGTCCATGGCCCGGGATGACGATGTCGAAATCGAGTTGCAGCGTCCGCTCGAGCGTCCGCGGCCAGTCCAGCAGACTTCCGCCCTGCACGGCGTCGACGTAGATCGGCACCCCTGACCGCGTGCTGCTGATGAACAGGTCGCCTGTGTGAATCGCCTTCAGCTCGGGGAAATAGATGATGGCGTCGCCGCTCGTGTGACCGCGGCCGAAGTAGTAGGCCTCGACGTCCTTGCCACCGAGATGCAGGTCCAGCCGGTCGTTGAAGGTCACGCGTGGCAGGCCGATGGGCGCGCCCGGCGTGTCCTCGTAATACGGCCGTTTGAGATTTTTCAGGTTCGCGTAGACGTTCTGGTGCGCGATGACTTCGGCGATCGGCAGCATCTTGAAGTCGCCGCCGGCGTGATCGTCGTGCTGGTGGGTGTTGACGACGTAGCGAAGCGGCTTGTCCGTAACGCTTCTGACCCGCGCGAGGATGTCGGCGTGGTTGCGGTCGAACATGTCGTCGACAAGAACGACGCCGTCGTTTGTGGCGTAGGCCGCAACGTTTCCGCCCTCACCGGAGATCAGGTACAGATCGCCCTTGACGCGATCGATCTTGAGTGGTCCTGGAGGTTTCGAGGTCTGGGAATACACCACCCACGCGCTTTGCGCCGCGAACACGCCGACCACGATGGCGGCGACCAGCAGACGTCGATTCATTGGACGGCGGAAATGGATTCGACCTGAATCGTCTTCGTCTTCGCGTCGAGCGTGCCGGTGACCCTGACCTTCTGTGCCGCGAGTTTCTCGGGAGTCTTCTGATCGCTCAGCACGTAGGCGGTCTTGCCGTCGTAGAGCACGTACTGCGAGCCGTGCGACATGACGCAGGCCCTCGTGCAGTCAGCGTCCGTCGGGCCCATGCGCATGTGCGCATGGCTGCCCATCGGACACATCTCATCAGTGATGATGCCGGTGAACGTCTGCTTCCCCTGCGCCGCCGAGACGGCCACCGCGATGAACAGACTCAGGATCACCGGCTTCATATCTCACTCGCCAGGAATCATCAGGTGGGCCGTCGTCGTCCCCGGATTCATGATCCACACACCACCCGCTTTGCCGGTGTCCGGCAACCCAAGCGACTGCGACGTCGCGTTGGGCACGGCGATGGTGAAGTGCGTCCGCGCCGTTGCCTGATCGGCTCCCATCAGGTGCCAGAAGATCGAACCGAATTCCGGTTTTGCGCGCGACCCGTCCTTTTCCGCGGCGTCGAGGGCCGCCTGCCGCTTGGCGCGGTCGGGTTCGGCCTCGAACTTCATGTTCTGCGTGACGCGCGGCAGGTTGCCGAGCATGGTGCACTCGACCGAGAACGGCTGCTGTCCGGGCAGCCCGGACTTGTCGAAGCAGACGATCGTGTTCGTGCCTTTGCGCAGCGTGGTGTAGGTCCAGTCGGCCGGATTCCACTTGATGACCGTCGCCCCATTGCGGACCTGTGCCGGAGCGGCGAGCACCGCCTTGTCCACGTCCGCCTGTGACGCGCCCGGTTCGAGCGGTGGCGGCGGCGCCGGAGCGCCTCGTCCTCCCTGAGCCAGAGCGCTGGTGGAAACTGCCAGTATCCCCATCGCGATGATTAGTGCGCGTTTCATCAACAACCTCCAGTTCATCGTTTTGCAAGTGGTTTCGGCGCTGGGGCATCTCCCGGCCCCAGCACCCTGCCATCAGGCAGCGTAATTCTCACGAGCAGGGCGTTCGGCCGGCCGTCCTTCAGCGGATTGCCGACAACGACGACACGGTCGCCCTCTTTGAGCGTCGTGCGCTTCCATCCTGTACGAGACATCATATTCGGACTTCCGCATTCGAAGCCCCATTCCGTTTGCCGGCCCTTCCCATCGGCCACGAGCACCTGAATCCAGGTGTGCGGGTTGTTCCATTGCACTTCGCGGACGACGCCGGTCAACGTTACCTCCTTCGAGCGATCGAAGGCGGCAAAGGAGTGGTGGGCATCGAGCGGCGCGCCGACCGCAACCAGTGCGAGCGATATGAGGACGGCTCTCATGATCCGGCCGCGGGGGCGTGCACGACCTCGTCGGACGATCGCGGCTTTTCGCCGCAGTAATACTCCAGCACCTCGATGTCCGGGCGGCGCTGCCAGTAATGCTTGAGAACCAAGGGCCTGGTGTACGCCTTCGGGTCCGTAATCGTCATCTCGTCCTCGAGCATTTCTCCGTCGGCGACGAGGCGAATGCGTTCGACGAGGTGCAGCTGGTCGCTTACCGGCAGCCGCGGGTTGCTGTCGTCCCGGCTGACCTTCGCATTC
>Ga0111539_10003105_pt1 | contig 22008 bp, 23 predicted proteins | sample RhiMethybrSRZTD1_FD_79667 | JGI IMG/M metagenome (GOLD analysis project Ga0111539, IMG submission 79667) | Populus rhizosphere microbial communities from Tennessee, USA - Rhizosphere MetaG P. TD hybrid SRZTD1 (version 2) (version 2) | ecosystem: Host-associated > Plants > Roots > Rhizosphere >...
AGCCCCGCAGCGCAATTCCTTTCGGAGCCACTGGCGGTCGCCCGACCGAGAAAGTGGGACTCAACTACGTGAGCCATGGCGATTCGCCCTGAAGGTCCATTTCGATAACAGCTGCACCAGTTCTGTTCTGAGTAGTCAAGATCTGGCCCCGGGTTCCTCTCGATGCAACGTTGCTGTTACCCGTTCCCTGCGCGCGCCCCCCTTGCTAATGAGGGGGGCGTGCTCACTCACTGGACGCTGGTTGCGACTGAGATCACTGTTGGCGGTGCGCGGTGAGCGAGCATCGCGGTGAGCTTCTCCATCGGCGTGCGACCCGCCAACGCCATCGAAAAGCGCTCGTGGTTGTACCGATGGGCCCAGTGCGCCAGCTCGCGGGTGGCGTCGGTGAAATCCTGGCCGGAGTACTGCGACCAGAACTCCTCTTCATCGATGCGGTGGCTACGTTCGACTTTGCCGTTCTGTTGCGGGCGCCGCGGTTTGATGTAGCGCACGCGAATCCCGAGATCCCGACACGTCAGAGCGAAGGCCAACGAAAACTCGGTGCCGTTGTCCACTTGAATCTTGCGGATTGGAAACGGCATCTCCTCCTGCAGTTCGCGGAGAAACAGCAGGCTGGATTGCTGGTTCAACTGGCGGTACAGCCGCAACACGCGGATGCGCGTGCAGTCGTCGATTCCGGTGTACTGGAACCACTTCATGCGTCCACGCTTGACGACCTTCACGTCGACCTGGACGGAGTCTCCGGGTCGATCCTTTTCGAACAGCTTCAGCTGCCGCGGCCGCCTGCGTTTGGTCAAGTACGGCAAACCCAGATCGCGGAACACCCGCTGGATCGTGCGCGCTGTCACCTGCACCTGATGCACTCGCTCGAGCCAAATCTTTGTGCGGCCTGCACCGAACCGATGCTCCACTCGGGCCTGCCTGATGAGGCCGATCACCCGGTCATCTAGGCGGCGGCGCCGCCGGCGCGGCGGATACCGCGGCAACAGCCCTGCGTCACCATCTCGGCGCCATCGCTCGCGCCACACGCGAATCGTTTTGCGGTTCAACCCAAAACGCCGGCTCGCCGGCTTCACGCCGTACTCCTCGGCGTACGACACGACGGCCAGACGCTGTTTCACTCGGAGCCGGTAGCGGACAGGAATCACGATGGTCGCCATAGCCCTCCTCAAAGGCGCGGGCATTATCCCGCGCGAGAAGGGGCCGGATCTTAGGTAGATACTTCAACCTGGACACCTGCGACCAATACATCCCGTTCGCTACGGAGGTCAGGCCGACTCGAACGTACCGACCGCGCGAGAAGGCTGAGGGGACGACGGTACTCGCCATTCGAAATGCAGAATGGAGAATGCAGGATGCAGGTACGGTTACCCTGACTTCTGAACTCTGAATTCTGCATTGCGGGCCGCGGGATGACCACGCGGCCTTATAACCGGCGATCCTGGAAGTCATTGTGAGTACCGGAACAGTGAGCCGAATCCCTACGGAGGTCAGGCCGACTCGAATGTACCGACCGCGCGAGAAGGCTGAGGGGGACAGCCAGGTCACGGACCTGGCGGCTCGCGGTCATTCAAGCCCTCGCAGCGCGGTCCGGCCACCGTAGTCGGGATTCGGATCACGTGTTGCGGTACTCACGAATACATCCCGGTATGTCAGGCGATCCTTTGAGCGGTGCGACCTCCTGAGTACCGGAACATGAGCCGAATCCCTACGGAGGTCAGGCCGACTCGAATGTACCGACCGCGCGAGAAGGCTGAGGGGGCGCGGTCCGGCCACCGTAGTCGGGATTCGGCTCACGTGTTCCGGGACTCACGGCTTCTTTAACCGCGCGACGGGCTGCGGGCGAATCGGAAGGGTTTAGCGGGGAACCGCGCGACTCAGCGCCGACGCGCTGACGATGCGGACGTCGTAGAGCTGCCAGACGCCGTTCTTCTGCGTCCACATGTGCGAGACGAACGACACAGCTTCGGCCATGCGCCCGGCGGCGACGTCATCCATCCGCTCGGTCATCTTGGCCGTCAGCATCGCCTCCGAACCGAACACCTGCACGCTCACATCGTCCAGTGATCGGCGGACGCCGGCGAGCCCGCGAGGGAGCTTTTCCTTCTCCGCGCGGTCGTCCGAGACGTTGACCTGCCCCGAGATGGACGCCATCGTTGCGCGGTCCTGCCGGTAATAGGCGTCAAGATAGCGAGCCGCCTCGGTCTGCAGAGAGCTCTGAAGGGTCTTCGACCCCGATGGCGCGGGGACAGATGGCGCCGGTGGCCCCGCGGCGACGGTTGCCGGTCTGCCTGCCGTCGCCGTCGCCGCCGGTGTCGTGGGGATCACTGGCATCGGCATTGGCACTGGAGCAGGCGTGAGATCCGCAGCCCGCGGTGGCGGGCTCGGCAACGACGAGATGCTCTTCGGCGGAACCGAGGGTGCAACGGCCGGGGACGGCGCAACAGCAGCGGGCCGCAGCGTCGAATTCGCAACCTGGGGGGCCGATGGACTCGTCGTCGGCGGCGCCGGACGCGGCGTTTGCGGGGCGGCCGCTTCGAGCGTGAACCGGCGGGTCATCACTTCGCCTTCGTCGCCGAGAGTGACTGGCTGCCGACCATCGACAGAAACACTGACCGCTCCGGCATCACCGGCGCGGACGCTGACTTCACGCGTCCCGCGCACCTGTTCCGTTTCGCCTGCCTTGAACGTGCGTTCGACGGCGATGCGCCCGTCGACGGTCACGCGCACCCACGACGTTCGCCGCGCTGTGACGATCACCGGTGTTCCCGGCACTTTGGCGTCGACGACATTCCGTGAGCGGCCGGCAGCCGCGTTCGCGGCACCAGCGACTTTTGCGCCTGCGGTCTTGCTGTCCGTGACGGCCGACGCGCGCTTCTCGCCGGGGGAGCGGTACGCCCACCAGGCGGTTCCCATGAGCAACATCGCCCCGACGCTCGCCGCCGCGACGACCATCGTGCGCATCGGGTAACCGAGCCGAACAAACGGTTCCTCCGGATCATCGGTGGCGATCGAGGTGAACTCGAAATCCACAGGCGGCTGGTTCGATCGCTCTACCGTCAGATCCTGCAGGACAGGGATGGGACGCCCCACCTGCCGCGGTTCTCCCGGCCGATGTGGATGCAGCGCTGAGCGGAGCGCCTCGCCTTCGGCCGCGAGCCCTTCCAGCTCCGGCCGCGTTTCGTCGAGCACGCGGCGCACGTCGTGGCGCGCTGTGGTCAACGAAGTGCTGATGTCGCTGAGGTCGTCGGCGGGAAGGAAGTTGACCGTGTCGGGCGAATCGTCTGGTTCGCCCAGCCGCCCGGCCGCGCGCACCTGGGCAGCGAGGACCAGCAAGTCCCGCCTTGCCTTGAGCAGGATGCGACGAACATCCGCACGGGCGGAGGTGACGATATCTTTCGCTTCGCGATCGGCCGCCGCCAGCACTTCCTCGCGCATCCGCGCCAGGTTGCGCGCCTGCTCGCGCCAGGCCTCCCGCTGAGCTCGATAGTCGTGGATCAGCGCGGGAACGCTGTTCGTCGTTCCGGGCTTGTCGTCTTGCGGGTAATCAGGGCGATCCATGATGGGGATGGGCTAACTTTCAACTGCCGGGTTCCAAGTTCAGATCCCGGACAGAGCCGGGTCCATATTGGAGTTCGGCCTTGGCGCGTCGGAGCTTTAGTTAACCGCACCGATTGTCGCATCCGTTCGGCCGGAAGTCGAGAGTCTACGCGGGGATACGCCCAAGAATATGCCCAACGTCACGACAGTGGCGGCGGTCGCCGCGGTTGTCGTTCTGGCTGTGCTCGCGCTCTCGTTGTGGCGCTCGCTTCGACAGGCGGAGCAGCTCATCCGGCAGCTCAGCCAGCGTATCGGGATGCTCGAGCGCGAGCGTTCAAGCCGCCCGTCGCCGCGTTTGCGGTTCGAATTCAACGCCTCGACGCGCGAAGCCCTTCTCCACATCACCAACGACGGCGGAGACGCCGAGGTGTGGGCGCCGCTGTCAATCGAAGGCGCGCTTGCGCATCAGCTCACCGAAGACGTCTGCGCGGCGTGGACGCATGGCGGCGGTGCGCACGCGCGGCTCGGGCGGGGGCAGTCGGCCACGCTCAGGCTCGCGCAGCTCGATCTCAGCGTCTTTCCGTACGCGCAGTGGCAGATCTATGGAGTCGGTCGCGGCGAGACGTTTTCAGTGCGCGCGATGCACACGAGCATGATCGGCGGAGATCCCGAAACGCATGCGCCCGCGCTCTTTCTGCAGATCGCGCTGGCGACCAAGCCGGAAGCGGGCAGCCCGCCGCCGCAGTGCACCATTGCCTTGCAACCGTTCGAGGCCGTTCGCCTGCGGCCGGTCTGAAACGCCGCCTCAACGGATCGCCTCCCTGACATACCTGAACTTGTTGTTCGCGGGTGTCCAGTGGCAGCAACCTGGACACGCGCGAACCGATTTCGCGGTTACGCCGAATGAGAGGAAGGCTAATCGAACCGAAACACGCTTTACAGTTTAGAAGTGGGCGTACTTGGTGATCGTTGCGACCGCCAGCAACGAGACGCCGAACGCGACGAGCGCCGCGGCGAGCATCGGCCAGAACTGGACCTTCGCCGACGGCTCGGGCGTTGTCGGCACGTTGGTCGCCTGTTTCCAGATCACTTCGATCGGTTCGAGACAAACTTCGAGCGGTTCGACTTTGGGAAGCGGATGGACTCGAGATGCGCGTGCGTGGGCGGCGCCGACACGTTGAAGCGTGCTCTCGGAAACGAATTCGTCGAGTGCATCTCGGCGTCGAGCACTCATCGGGATGATTCTCGTCGACACGTGGACCTCTGCCGCCTGTCGAGCAAACGGCACGCCCGTGCGGAGGCGATGAAATACGCACAATTTGCTGCCGCTGCATCAGCGAATCCTGTGTCGCAAATGGTTTTCTGAGAAAGTCAAGACGGAAGGCAGACGGTCGGTTCAATCGCTCGGTGGTACCATGTCATGCGCTCATCGACAGTACCTCTGAGAAAGGTACCAATACCCACATCGTTCCCGGCGGAGTGTATCCCCAGTGCCTGACGTGCAGTACCCGGACGAAACCCCTTCCAACTCCACGATCCGAATCGAAGAACTTCTCGCAACAGACGAGGCGTCGACGCCGCCCGTTCGCGAGGGCCTGCCGAGAAGCTTCCGTATGCGTGCCGACAAGCATTACGTCGAGATGCTCGACACGCCGGCACAACCTGCGGCCGCACCGGGCGAGACGCCGAAGGCCACAAAAGCGCAGAAGGCGGAGTCCGGCGATCAGACGGCGGTCGCCGCAAGCGCGCAGGCCACCAGCGAGCTCGCCCAATCGCTCGCCGCTCTGCGCTCGTGCACGACGCTGTTATCCGATCGCGGGCCGGCGCTCGCATCCACAGTCGCCGCCAATGTCATTCGCGCGGAAGTGTGGCGCTCGACCTGTCTGCTCCACGCGTCGCGGTTTCTGCGCGGAGAAATCACGCCGGCGTCGAAGCCGGTTCGCGCCTACGCCGTCGTCGACGAGGTGCTGAAATCGATCGAGCCTGAGCGTCGTCTGCGCGGCGTCACGATCGATCCCCGCATCAACCTCGGTGACAGCAGAATCTCCGTCGACGAAACCCTCTTCGTTACCGCACTCTCGGGAGTGCTGATGGCGACGATCGCGCTCGCCGAAGAAGGCTCCGAGCTGCTCGTGAACGTCGCGGCCGAATCTCAAGGCCAGGAGATTGTCTTTGGCATCGTCCAGGACCTGGCGAGCGCGCCAGCGGCCTGGGCGACCGCGTCGGTCGGGATCGCCGCCGCCGCCCGCATCGTTGGCGCGAGCGAGGGGCGGATGACGGTGAAAGCGACGGTCAAAGGAACGGACGTTCGGGTGGCCGTCCCGAGGGTTCGCCAGGTTCCTTCCGCCTGAAGGCGGAAGCCGCAAGAAGGCTCCCAAAAGCCCGCCTGCGCGGGCTTTTTTGTACGACTTCCGTCAGAAAAGCATACGGGCGAGATCCGTTCTGGTACGTTGGCTTCGCGAGGCGGCCAGCGCGAAATGAACCAGAATTGCCCGCCGAGGCATAATTCGGGACGCATTCGGCCGGGTGGCGCGGGTCGTCTGTTCACGCCACAGGTGAACGGCATGTGATACGCATGGCAGCCCATTAAATCCGGATTGATGGCGGAAAAGATTCTTGTCGTCGACGATGATGAGCCGACCCGCGTCGGGTTGGCGATGTTGCTGGCCGAAGCCGGTTACCGAACGGTCACCGCGAGCAGCGTGCCGGTCGGCATCAGGCTCCTTACCGACGAGAATCCCGACCTGCTGCTCGTAGACATCAGGCTCGACGCCTACAATGGGCTCCACCTGGTGGCGATGCGCCCGCACCCGATTCCCGCGGTCGTGCTCACGGGGTTTGCCGATAACGCCATCGAGGCCGACGCGCGCCGCCTCGGCGCCGAGTTCCTGCTCAAGCCGATTGCGCCGCAGGTATTGATCGCGCTCGTCGCGCGGCTGCTGTCGGACTCGAAGGTCGGTCACGCGCCGCCGCGACGATGGCCGCGCAAGCGTGTGGCGAGAGACGTGCGAGTTGACATCGACGGTGCGGCAACGGCGCGCATGCTCGATGTGAGCTACGGCGGTGTGTGCGTCGAGATGCATGGGACGCTGGCGTCGGCGCCTCCCCAACGCTTCCGCATCTTCGTACCTTCCTCCGACAACGCCGTTCCAGTTGAAACCGTCTGGACCCGTCGCCGCGACGACTCGACGTGGCTGTGCGGCGGAATGATCAGCGACGATGCGGCGACGAGTTGGCGCAGCGTCGTCGATTCATTGACCTGATTTTGCCGTCAGCCCCTTGATCGTTTGGGTCGAGGAGCGTATTTTGATCACACCGTGATCAGTTCCATTAGCCTCGCTATCGCTGTCGGAGTGTTTCTTCTCGCTGCGATCATCACGTTGACCGCGCGCCGCCGCGTAAGGTCAAACAACCCATATGAGCTCGGCACTGTCAGCCAGCAGTGGCTGGTGGGGCACAAGGGGGACGAGCGTTGAACGACGCGCGTCAGGTATTCACAGCCACCCTGAGACGACATCGCGAACAACTCGGCATCCCGCTTTCGGCAATCGCAGAATCGACAAAGATCAGCGCCAGTCTGCTCGACGCCCTCGAACGCAGCGACCTGTCACGCTGGCCGAGAGGAATTTTCCGGCGCGCGTTCTTTCGCGAGTATGTGACGGCCATTGGCCTTTCAGCGGAGTCGCTGGTCCCTGACTTCGCGCGTCTCTTTCCGGACGAGCCGGGCGGAGCCATCGCCGACGACTCACCATCCGAACTCCGGCTGGTGCTGGCTGCGGCCGAGACGACGCCGGTCACCGCGCTGAGGCGTGTCGCCGTAGCGGCCGCTGAACTGGCCGCCATCGCGTCAGTGGGATTAGTTGCCGCGTGGTTGCTTCACGCGAACCTGTGGTCCGCGAGCGGCATCGTCGCGCTCGTCTATTACCCGGTCAGCAACCTATGCGTGGATCGGAAGCCCGCCTGGCGCGGTATGCGGGCTCTGATCAACTCCCAACTGCCAACGCCCAACTTCCAAGCGCAGAGACAGGCACAGACAGACCGCGATGAAGAAAGCTTCGGAAGTTGGACGTTGGAAGTTGGACGTTGAAGACTAGCGAACCCGCATGACGTCGATGACCGGTGCGCACGATTCCGTGCGCGGCCGGTGTCGACGCAGCGCCGCCACGGCATGAAAGACCGTCGCATGGCGCGACAGGCGCAGGACGACACTGGCGGACGGTTCGGAGGCGTTGGCGATATCGATCCACCATTCGCGATCGTCGCCGTGGACGCGAAGTACCGACGTAACCCAGCTCTCCACGCCGCGTCCGATGACGCGTTGATCCAGCGCTTCGAACCAGCCCGTTGCTTCCCCGAATGTTCTGTCGGTCCCGCCCTGCTCGGGACTGCGGATCATCATGTGCGTGGCACCGCTCACCAGAGTCGTGCCAGCAGGTGGGATTTTCGTTCGTGCGAGGGAAGTACTTGTGAAAAGGTAAGTTGCGCGCGTTCGACCTGAACATCGAACGCGCGCGCGAATTTCAGATTCGTCGGCGACTCTACGGAATCGTCGCCGCAGGTCGCTCAGCGATTCTGATCACGGTTGCCGCTCTGTCCGCCGCCGCTCTGACCGCCCTGACCGTGTCCGGTCTGCGGGCCGCCGCCTTGCTGCCGGTCGCCGCTGCCAGTCGTCCTATCGCGATCGCCCTGCTGTCCTTGATTGCCGCGCTGACCGCCCGGGTTCTGTTGCCGCTGCTGTCCCGGGTTGCCCTGCTGACCCTGATTCGGGTTCTTCTGCTGCTCCGCCATGGGGTCTCCTTTGGGTACGGGCATCGTGGCCCGATACGGAGGTTACTCATTTCGAGCAGCAGGAACCAATGAGCTGTAGCAATCGCGAACCGTTGACCCTGACAACCGTTGAGGCAGCCCAAACCGTTGAGCCCAAACCGTTGAGCGCTTGTTGTCACGGCGCTTGCACTAGTGAGGGGGCAGGGAGGGACAGATGCTCTACGTTCTCGCGGTCATTCTGCTAATCGCGTGGCTGTTGGGCGTCGTGGGCACGTATACGATCGGTGCGTTCGTTCACGTGCTTCTTGTGATCGCCATCGTGCTCTTCATCGTCGGCCTGCTGTCGGGCCGGCGGACGGTCATATGACGCTAATCGGTTAGCGCTGTCACTGCCCGGCTGATTCGTCAATAGCCGGGCAGTACGCGCGGAGTGCGGGGGCGTGCCGCCATATGTGCGGCCGCACCCGGCTCGATCTCGTGCAATAACCCCGGAATATTTTGCTCAGCCGTGTAAGCGAGCCGACCAGTCTGCAACTGGGTGGCCCGGCACGGTTCGAATTCCCCCGAAACTACAGCCCAACTGTTCGGCAGGCTCCTTGCCTCGGAACCCAGTTCCGCACGTCACGCGGACTAGCTCAACCGTTCTGATCGCGTGCTGACCACCAAGCTCTTCGAACGTGGCCTACGCTGGCCATTTGTATACGTTGCGGCGTTCGGCCTTGTCGGTCTCGTCGTAATTGCGTTCGAGCGATGGCCTCCGGCGACACCTCTCGCCTGGCCACTGCTGGTACTCATGCTTCCTGTTTTGGGAAGCGCGCTCATCGCCGGTCCGCGCACAGCGCTCTTCGCTGCGGCCATTGCGCTCGTCGCTGCTGACTGGTTCCTGCTGCCGCCTGGACACGGATTCAAGGTTCCGGACCGACTCGACTCGTCAGCCATCGTTGTGTTCATCGTCGCGTCAGGCCTTGTGGCGCTCGTCTCTCAGGCACGACACCAGGCGGCGGTCGCGAAGGCGCGATCTGCAGCGCTCGGCGCCGCGCTCGCCGCCGAGGCACAGCGTCGCCGCACGCTTGGTGACGTGTTGGCGCGGACACTTGCCGCCGGAAGTGTCGAGTCGGTGTGCCGCGACGCCGCAAGCCTCGGGGCAACAGCGCTGGAGTGCGACCACGCGCTCGTCCTCGAACTGGGCAACGAGGGTGCGCCATTCACCGTCGTCGCGGCATATGGCTGGAGCGCCGACGCCGTTGAAGGGCTGACGATTTATACGGGCATCGACACTCAGGCTGGCTACGCCGTCTACGCGCGCGAGCCGGTGGCGGTCGGCGACGGCGAATCCGAGGCTCGGTTTGCGATTCCCGCGGTTCTCCGCGGTCACGGCATCCGCAGCGGCCTCGCCGCGCGAATCGGCACCGCGGTGCGACCGTTTGGCGTGATCGCCGTTTACTCATCTTCACCGCGCCGCTTCAGTGAAGAAGACGGTCAGCTGCTGACCGCCATCGCGACGACGCTGGCGGGGCTGTACGAGCGCAAACGGCTCGAAGCCGAAGGCGCCGAACTGACGAACCGCGATGTCGCGCAGCGCGCGGCCGCCGATCTGGCGGCGCGGCGCGCGGCTTTCCTGGCGCAGACGGTGCCCGTTCTCGACTCCGCGCTGGAGCCGGAGGCGACGCTCGTGAGCCTGGCGCGTCTCGCGGTGCCCGCGCTCGCCGATTGCGCCATCGTCGATCTCGTCACCGACGATGGCGAGGTGCATCGAATCGATGCCATCGACATCGATCCGACGCGCCGCGGCGCGACGGAAACCATCCGCCGCATCCCGCCCGAGATCCGCGGCGACGGGCCGTTCGCCCGTGCGATTCGTACCGGCCAGCCGGTGCTGTTGTCGAACATCGCCGAAACGATACGAGCGACCAGCGGTCGCCAGGATTCGGAGTATCAGCGACTGATTCGCACGGCGGCCTGTGAGGCGCTGCTGCTGATTCCTCTCGTGGCGCGGGGCCAGACGCTCGGCCTGCTGACGCTGGGCTCGCGGACGGCGAACCGATATGGTGCCGCCGATTTGTCACTGGCGCAGGAGTTGGCGGCGCGCGCAGCCGTCGCCCTCGATAACGGTCGTCTGTACCGCGAAGCACAGGCGGCGAGTCGCGCGAAGGACGAATTCCTGGCGACGGTCTCGCACGAACTGCGGACGCCGATCAACGCCGTGCTCGGCTGGGCGGCAATGCTGCGCAACAAACAGATCGACACCTCACGGGCCGAGTATGCGTGCGAGGCGATTGAACGCAGCGCCCGTGCGCAGGCGCAGTTGCTCGAGCAGCTGCTCGACGTTTCGCGCATCGTGTCGGGCAAGCTCGAGCTGCGCCTCGCGCCGGTGCACGTCGAAACGATCGTGGCGGCGGCATTCGACGCCGTGCGTCCAGCAGCGGACGACAAGAAAGTGACCGTCTCGACGCAGCTCGAGCGCGGCATGCCGCTGCTGCTTGCTGATCCGGAGCGCCTGCAGCAGGTCGTGATCAATGTGTTGTCCAACGCGATAAAGTTCTCTCCAGAAGGCGGTGCCGTAGAGGTCGAGCTGACCCGTGACGAGGGCTACGCGCACATCATCGTCCGCGACCACGGCGTCGGCATCGGCAGCGAGTTCCTGCCGTATGTCTTCGATCGCCTGCGACAGGGCGAGAGCGCGAGCAATCGCGGCCTCGGTCTTGGCCTCTGGATCGTTCGCGACATCGTCGAGCGCCACGGCGGAACGGTCACCGCGGCGAGTGCAGGGGAAGGCATGGGGTCGACATTCACGGTCTCGCTGCCGCTGCGTGCCCAGGCTGAACCGGCTGGCTCGGGTATGCGTCTGGCGGTCTCCCGATCGGCGTAATCAGTTGGAGGTGCGAATGCGATTTCTGCTCGACAACGTCAACGACATGGAACCGACGCCGCCGCAGACAGAAGACTCCCGCGAACGCGGGTTCGTCCGCGATCTCCAGATCGAGGACCTGGGCCGGTCTCAGGAACTCGACAACGAAGATTCCGGCGACATCGCCGACGAAGGTCCCGGCCGCCGCGGTTAGTGCCATTTTCCGAGACGCCGCGGTTAGTGCCATTTCGGAGACGCGTTCGCGCGTGTCCAGGTTGCTGCGTCCGGCTCGACGCCCTGGAAAAACGCACCTCCGGCCGTTGAAGCGAAGGACGCGTTTATCTTCCGGGGCATTTGCAGCGACACACTCGCGTGGTGCGCCTGCGGTGCGTTTTTCGGTCGTCGCCGATCAGGGCGTCTCGAACGGCCGCGCAACTGGACACCCGCGAACAACATTCAGAGTTCGGAACGCTCGACGATATACCCGACATGGATTCGAACACGCCTGCGAGTGGCCATAACGCTGTCCAGAACGGGCTCGTTCTGACTTTCGCCACCTGCTTAGCCGCTCGCCAGCCGGGCGCCTGCGCACAGCGATGCGAGCTTCGCCCAGGCGATCTGCGGGTGCGTGCGACCGCCAAACCCGCAGTCGGTGCTGGCGATGACCCGTTCCGGACCGGCGATCCGCACAAACCGTCGAATCCGCTCCGCCACGAGATCCGGATGCTCGACGAGATCGGTTGAATGGGAGACGACGCCGGGGAGAAGCACCTTGGCATCGGGCAGCTGCACGCGCTCCCAGACGTGGTACTCGTGCTCATGGCGGACGTTCGCGGCTTCAAAGGAGTAGAAGCGCGCGTGGACGCGGAGCAAGACGTCCACGATGTCGCTCAGTGGCAGGTCGTGGGCGTGCGGCCCGTGCCAGCTTCCCCAACAGAGATGGTAGCGGACACGTTCTTCGGGAATGTTGCGAAGGGCGTAGTTGAGCGCCTCCACTCGAATCCGGCTCCGCTGCTTGAACGCCTCGAGTCCCATGCCGATGCCGATGCGATCCCATAAGGCGACGAGCCAGGCATCGTCGATCTGCAGGAGAAACCCCGCACCGACAATCGCCTCGTATTCGACGCGCAGCGCTTCCGCCAGCGCCGAGACGAATTCCTCCTCCGTTGCGTAGTACTCGTTGCCACGATACGGCTCGAGGCTCGCCGGTGCGGTGCTCGTCAGGAAGCAATTGCGCGTATCGCCGACCGCGGCACGAAAGGTGGCGAGCTCGCGCTCCAGGGCGGCGGCGCCCGTGTAGGTGATCGGCGCGGTGCAGGCCAGGTAGCGGCGAACCGTTCGCATCCGTTTGTCGGCCGTGAAGAACAGCGTCTGTCGCTCGGCCGCGTACTTGTAGAAGTCGGCGAACTCCTCGCGATCTTTGCCCTGTGCGATCACCGAGCCGGCGGCGGGCGCAGGACGCTCCTCGAACCCGCCAAGCCGCTCGTCCATGAAGGCGAGCCAGTCACCGCCTTTGGTCAGCTCCCCTTCGTTGATGATGTCGATGCCTGTCTCCCGCTGCCGCGCGACGATCCATTCGACGGCGCGGGTAAGGTCCTGTTCAGTTGTGGTAGACGGGTCGAAATCCGCTGGCCCGGGAAGGCTGCCGACGTGTGTGGTGAGGATTTTCATCGCGCAAAGATGATCCTCTCGACTTTGAAAAGCGTCGTCATGATTCTGATCAGCAGGGCAGCGCCAAGCGCGGCAATCAGTGCCGCGGCAACGAACGCCCAGGGACTTGCCGGCTGACCGCCAAGCACGCCCATCACGAGCACGTGCTGGCCGAGCACGGGAACGATATACATCCACGATTCCTCGCGGATGGTTGAAACGGTGGCAATCACCCCCGGCAGCATCGGCAGCAGCACCAGCACGCCCATGTAGGTCTGCGCCTCCTTGAACGACCGCGCCAGCGTCGCCACCGCTGCCTGCAGCGCGGCGGAGAAGAGGCAGACCGGCAGCATCGCCGCCAAGATGCCCATGAATTCGTTGGCGCCGATCCGGAAGCGGATGCCCATGTCCTGCAGGGGGAGGAAGCGCGGAATGTTGGCGGTCAGCGTCGTGGTCAACACGATTGCCGCCATGGCCAGAAGCGCTGCGGCGATGCATTTGCCGGCGACCAGTGCCATCCGCGGCACCGGGTTCACGAGCAGCGCCTCCAGCGAGCCGCGCTCGCGCTCGCCGGCTGTCGAATCCGTGGCGATCGACATGCCGCCGACGAACGCCGCCAGGATGATGAACATCGGGATGAACGTCAGGACCGCGACCGCACGCTGCTGCGCGGTCGCGATCTCGATTTCCTCGAGTTTGAGCGCCGTGACGCCGGCCGGGCTGACGCCGCGTGTAATCAGCCGCAGCGCGCCGACCTCGGAGTTGTACTGCTGCAACAGGCGCCGCACCCGTTCGATCGTCGGCAGCGACGCGTTGCGTGACGAGTCGCCAACGAGGCTGACCGTCGCCGGCCGCGACGTGCGGAACCGGTCCGCATACTCGTTCGAGATGATGACCACGACGTCGTGCTCGCCGTCACGCACCGCCTGTTCCGGATTGTCCGGACCTTTGGTGACCGACACTCCGGCCTGCTGGCGCAGCCAGTCGATCAACGCCGGCGCATGTTCCTGACCAACAATCGGGATGGTGATGTTCTCCGCTTCGCGCTGCCGATCGGCGAGACGGTTCATCATGAACGCCACCAGCACCGGACCGATGACGATGCTGAAGGCGATCGAAAAGAGGGCGCGCCGGTCGCGCAGCGAGTCTTTCAGCTCCTTGCGGATGACGACCAATGTCTGGTGAAACGGTCTGTGGCCCATCACTCCTCGATCAGCTCTGCGCCCGCCAGCGCGACGAAGGCGTCCTCCAGGTTCTCGCGCCCGGTCTGCACGCGCAGTTCGTCCGGCGTGCCGCGAGCCACGACCTGCCCGCGGGCGACGACGACGATCGCGTCGCAGAGTGCGGACACCTCCTGCATGACGTGGCTGGAAAAGAGCACACAGTGGCCGGAGTCGCGGAGGCGTCGGACGATCGTCCGTACGGCGCGCGTGCTCATCACATCGAGACCGTTGGTTGGTTCGTCGAGAAGAACGTTGCGCGGGTTGTGCACCAGCGCTCGCGCAATCGCGACCTTCGTGCGTTCCCCATGGGAGAAGCCACCGGTCCGGCGGTCGGCGATGGCCGACATGTCGAGCAGATGGAGGAGTTCTTCGGTTCGGGTGCGCAGCGCCGCGCCGCTGATGCCGTGCAGCTCACCGAAGTAGTGGATGTGTTCGCGCGCGGTCAGCCGCGGATACAGTCCGAATCCGTCCGGCAGCACGCCTAACCGGCCCTGGGCGGCCTGCGGTGCCGCCACGGCGTCCACGTCATCGACGTGGATCGCGCCAGCGTCCGGCTTCATGACGCCGTACAACATGCGCAGCGTCGTCGTCTTGCCGGCGCCGTTCGGTCCAAGCAGTCCGGTGATGGCACCGTCGCGTGCTTCGAACGCGACCTCGTTGACGGCCTGCACCGAGCCGAAACGCTTCTTCAGCCCTTCGACGCGAATCACTGCGCACCACTCGGCGTCAGGAAGAACGGCGGCCGCTTGATTCGAGCGACGCAGCTCACGTCCAGCGACGCCGGCTCGGGCTTGTCGATGAAGTCGCGGATCAAGGCCTGCCCGCAGGGCGTGGCCAGCACGCCGTGGCCGGTGGCGGGCACGATGATGTGGCGCGAGTTCTTGAGGTGCCTGGCCACCGAATCGCCCCAGCCCGGCGGCGTTACGGGATCGAGGTCGCCGGAGAGCACCAGCGCTGGAACATCCGCGTCTACTGGTTCGAAATACGATTCGTCAACGTTCCCGCGCGGCCATATCTCACACGCCTTCAACTGCCCGCGCTGCAGGTGCAGGCCGAACACCGTCGATGCGCTCTCGCGGCCGATGTCTTCCGCCGTCAGGTGTGTCGCGTCCTCGCTGCAGAGGACGGAGAGCTGCATGCCGAGGCTCATGTTGTCGCTGCTGTCTTCACTGGCGTAGGCAAGTGCGAGCAGATTCTGAAAGTCGTTCTGCTCCGCGCGGGCAATCAGCGTCGGCACCAGCGATGCGGTGAGCGGTGAATACAACGCGCCGAAGAGGATTCCGGCAACGACGCGCGCTTCGATCGTCACCGTCTCGCGCACACCGGTACGCGGGTGCATCACCTCCACGCGTGGAGCGTTGGCCTCGAGGCGCGCGAGCAGGTTGCGTACCCGAGCGGCGAGGCCCGGATGCATGCCCCGGCACGCGGCGTCCGCCTCGCAGTCCGCGAGCAGCCGATCCAGCGCGCGTTGCGCATCACGGGCTGCGAACATCGGAATCCGCATGTCGGTGGGCGCCACGCCGTCGAGCACGATCGCCCGCACGTGCTCGCCATGCTGCCGCACGTAGACGAGGGCGGCACGTGTGCCGTACGAGCCGCCGTACAAATTGATGCGGTCGTATCCCAGGTAGTTCCGGACATCGTCCAGGTCGTCCATGGCGATCGGCGTGGTGTAGAAACGGACGTCCGCGTCATAACCGGCGAGGCATTTCTTCAAGCGCGCCAGCGCCTGCTCGTCGCGTTCTGTCAGCTCCTGGAGGGAGTTCGACTCGCTCTTGCAGTTGAGCGGATTGGACTTACCCGTGCCGCGCTGGTCGACGAGGACGATGTCGCGGCGGCGGAGGATGCTGCGAAATATTGCCCGCACCTCGGGAGCCAGCTGGGCGGCGGATTGTCCCGGTCCGCCGGCGAGAAAGAACAGCGGGTCCGCCTCGGGCTCTGGCGCGAGCGATGGAAGGGCGACGATGTTCAGGGCGATGCGACGGCCGCTTTTAGCGGCCCGGTTTTCGTAGACCTGCAGGGTTCCGCACGACGCGTCGGTCGGTCCCTCGCCCGTGGCACAGGGGTGCAGCCGCGCCAGCCCGGTCTTGCCCGAGGAGCGCGTACAGGCGAGAAAAACGACCGCCAGGACCGCGCCGAGAAGGATGACCTTGGGCAGCCGGGGGTAAGCAGTCCGCAACGACAGTCGTATTCCTTCCAGCGCCGGGGATTTGCGCGCGTTGACAGCGTATGATGCGGGCGCGAGAATAAATGCTCCCGGCCGAGTCTGTTCCTGCTGGACGGATTCCGTGTACCCGGGTGCCGCCGCCGGAAGACATTCTGCGATATAAGTCATGAAAGTTGAAGGAGAGGGTTGTTCGATGCGAACGAAGTTTGTTGTCCTCGTGGCTGCAGCCGTGCTGCTTGCGTCTGCGGGTCGGGTCCTTGCGCACCACTCGTTCTCGGCCGAGTTCGACGCGAACAAGCCGTTCAAGATGACCGGCACGGTGACCAAGGTTGAGTGGATGAATCCACACACGTTCTTCTATATCGACGTGACTGACGAAAAGACCAAGAAGGTCACCAACTGGGCGATGGAAATGGGCAGCCCCAATGGCCTGATGCGTCAGGGCTGGACGCGTAACTCGATGAAGGCTGGGGACATCGTCACCGTCGAGGGCAGTCTGGCCAAGGATGGCAGTCCGACGGGCAATGCTCGCAGCGTCACCCTGCAGAAGACCGGCCAGCGCCTGTTTGCGGCGTCGAGCCAGGGCCAGACCCCGTAACCCTGGAGGGGCCGTGCGGAAAACCTTCCGTGCCGCGTTAGTGTCCGCGGCGGCAGCGGCGGTGTTTGCGTCCACCGTGTGGGTCCAGGCGCAGGCACCGCAGCAGGCGCCGCCGGCTGCGGCCGCTCAGGGCGCACCCGCGCCCGAGGCGGGCGCACGTCAAGGAGGCCGCGGCAGGCGAGGTGGCGGGCCGCAGGAACCGACGCCCAGGCTCGCCGACGGCACCGTCAACTTCGGCCGGGTGCCCGGCGAAAAGGGCACCTACAACGTTCCCTACATCACCAACATGGCGGACCGGGTCGTGACCGGTCCTGGCAGCACGCAGCTCGTGCCCGAGTTGCAGGCTGCTGCTGCAGCGAGAGCAGCCGCGCGCGGCGCCGGCGGTGGGGGACGTGGCGGCGGTGGTGGCGGCGGCCGTGGAGGCTCGAAGGCCGAGCCGTGGATGCCGTGGCTGCCATGGTCGGCGGCGATCTACGACTACAACTCCAGGAACGAGTCGAAGTACGACCCCGAGGGCTACTGTCTGCCGCCTGGCGGCCCGCGCATGATGGCGACGCCGTATCAGATGGAGATCATCCAGCTGCCGGAGCACAAGCGCATCCTGATGGTCTTCGAGGGCGCTACGCACATCTGGCGCGAAATCTACATGGACGGCCGTCAGTTCCCGGAAGGCGACAAGCTCAATCCGACCTACCTCGGATACTCAATCGGGCGCTGGCAGGACAAGGACACGCTGGTCGTCGAGAACAAAGGCTTCAACGAGAACAGCTGGCTTGATTACTTCGGCCATCCGCACACGGACATGATGGAAGTGACCGAGCGCTGGACTCGTCCGAGCAAGCAGACGCTGCACTACGAGGCGACCGTCAACGATCCGGGCGCCTACGCGCGGCCATTCACCATCGCGTGGGACATTCCGTTTGATGTCAACGGCGAGCTGCCCGAGTACATCTGCCAGGAAAACAACCGCTACCTCAATCGCCTCACCGACGACCTGGGCGCGCCGATCTTCGGCCCGCGGCCCCAGCCCGGTGAAAAGCCGGGGCGCGGCACCCGATGATGCGCGCGACTCGTTTACTGCTTCTGGCGGCGCTGATGATCGCGCTGCCCGTGTATGCGCTTGCCCAGTTCGGCCATCCATTGAAAGGGCAGTGGAGCGGCGAGTGGGGTCCGAAGAACGATCCCTCTCGTCTGCTGCTCGACATTCACTGGGACGGCAAGGAACTGACCGGCAGGATCAACCCTGGCACCGACGGAGAAGGCACCTTCAAGAAGGTGACGATCGACTACTCGCCGGTCACCTCCTGGAAGGTGCAGATCGAGGGCGAAGCCAAGGACGCCGGCAAAGTGGTTCCCGTCCGCGTTGACGGCACGCTCGAAAACCTCGGCGCCTACTCGAAGGTCTTCCACGGAACGTGGACGCAGGGGACGAAGAAGGGCGACTTCACGGTGACGCGGAATTAGCGGCGTTCACTCTTCCAGGTTCTCGCTTCCCAGTTCGTGTTCAGGTTCGGTTCGGGGAGAACATCGAACCTCAACGAACACCGAACACAGCACCGAACATGAACACGAACAGAGCACCGAGCACCCGGAAGTGTGAACGATGGTGATCGACTGCCATGGCCATTACACGACTGCGCCGAAACAGCTGCAGGCGTTCAGAGACGAGCAGATTGCCGCGCTGAAAAGTTCGGCAGGCGCCCCGCCGAAGGTCCTCGCGTCGATCACGGACGATCAGCTGCGCGAGAGCGTCCAGCCCCAGCTCAAGTTCCAGACCGATCGCGGCACCGACCTCACGATCTTCTCGCCGCGCGCGTCAGCGATGGCGCATCACATCGGCGACGCGACGACGAGCCTCGACTGGACGAGACACTGCAACGATCTCATCCATCGCGTCTGCACGCTGTTCCCGGATAACTTCGTCGGCGTCTGTCAACTGCCGCAGACTCCGAGCGCGCCGCTGGCCAACTGCGTCGAGGAGCTCGAGCGCTGCGTCAACGAGTTTGGCTTCATCGGCTGCAACCTGAATCCCGATCCGTCGGGCGGCCACTGGACGGCGCCGCCGTTGACCGACCGGTTCTGGTATCCCTTCTACGAGAAGATGGTGGAGCTGGACGTGCCGGCCATGGTGCACGTCAGCGCGTCGTGCAATCCGAACTTCCATGCTACCGGCGCACATTACCTGAACGCCGACACGACGGCGTTCATGCAGTTCCTGCAGGCGGATCTGTTCAAGGACTTTCCGACCCTGCGGATGATCATTCCGCACGGCGGCGGCGCCGTCCCGTACCACTGGGGGCGCTATCGCGGCCTGGCCCAGGACATGAAGCGGCCGCTGCTGACGGATCTCATTCGTGACAACGTGTTTTTCGACACCTGCGTCTATCACCAGCCCGGAATCGATCTGCTGCTGAAGGTCGTGCCGGTCGAGAACATCCTCTTCGGCTCGGAAATGGTGGGCGCCGTCCGCGGCGTTGATCCGCAGACCGGCCACTACTACGACGACACGAAGCGCTACGTGGATGCGGCGGCGATTGACGCGGATGCGCGCAGCCGCATTCTCGAGGGGAACACCCGCAGGGTGTATCCGAGGATTAACAGGCTGCTGGAATAGTGACCAGTCGAATGCAGGATGCAGAATGCAGAATGCAGGAGATGCGGCGGCCTCAATTCTGAATTCTGCATTCTGAATCCTGAATTTCAAATGAAGCCAACCATCGTCCGCAACGTCCGCCGCGCCGACGCCGAGGTGATCCGCACGCTCGGACGGCAGGGTGTCGCCACCGTCCACGAAGCGCAGGCGCGCACCGGCCTGATGCGCCCGTACATGCGTCCGATCTATCCGGCGGCGCGCGCCGCCGGCAGCGCGCTGACGATCCTGTGTCAGCCCGGCGACAACCTGATGATTCACGCCGCGATCGAGGTGTGCAAGCCTGGCGACATCCTCGTGGTGACGACCACCTCGGAATCGACTGACGGCATGTTCGGCGAGCTGCTGGCCGTCTCCGCGCGTGCGCACGGCGCGATCGGCCTCGTCATCGACGCCGGCGTCCGTGACGTCGCTGATCTGACGTCGATGGAATTCCCCGTCTGGTCGAAGGCGATCTCCGCGCAGGGAACGGTGAAGGCGACGGCGGGTTCGGTCAACGTGCCGATCGTCGCCGGCGGTGCGCGCGTCAACCCCGGCGACGTGATCGTCGCCGACGTGGACGGTGTCGTCGTCGTGCCTCGGGATCTCGCTGAACAGGTCGCTAAGCTGGGCGAGGAACGGCTTCTGAAGGAAGAGAGGTCGCGCCAGAAGCTGCGCAACGGCGAGCTCGGTCTCGATTTCTACGGCCTGCGCGCGAAGCTGACGGAACTGGGAGCGCGATGGGTGGATGAATTCGAATAGCAAGCTGGCGGTTCACACTTCCAGGTTCTCGGTTCTCGGTTCGTGTTCAGGTTCGGTTCTCTGTTCCGGGTTCGGGTGCCGCGTTCGGTTCAGGTTCGGAGTTCCTGGTTCGGAGTGCCTGGTTCGTAGTTCGCGAACCGAACCCCGAAGCAGCATATCGAACCCCGAAGCAGCACATCGAACCCCGAACCGAACACCGAACACGAACCGAGAAGTGAGAACATGGAAGCGTGAACGGCAGTGCGCTATCCATCGCTTTCGTCGGGTTCGGCGAAGCAGGGTTCACCATCGGCAACGGTCTCACGTCGGCTGGCCTCGAGCGGCTCCTCGCCTTTGACATTGCGACGGACAGCGCAGATCGCGGTCCGCTGATTCGAGAGCGCGCCGAAGCCGCGGGTGCCACGCTTGTTTCCTCATCCGAGGAACTCGCCCGCTCGGCAGACATCCTGTTCTCCACCGTGACCTGCAGTGCGGCGCTGGACGCTGCCCGTCAGACCGCACCGTACCTCACCGCACGCCACATCTACGCGGATCTCAATTCCGTCTCACCGGCATTGAAGCGCGACGTCGCCGAGGTGGTTCAGCGCTCGAGCGCGAGCTTCGTCGAGGCGGCCGTGATGGCGCCGGTGCAGCCGTACGGCCAGCGCGTGCCGATGCTGATCGGCGGACCGGCGGCGCGGCGATTCGCCGACTTGATGGCGCCGTTCGGGATGGCGCTCGAACCGATAGACGGTCCGATCGGGAAGGCTGCTGCCGTCAAGATGTGCCGCAGCATCGTCGTCAAAGGCGTCGAGGCGCTGCTGGCCGAGTGCGTGCTGGCGGCGACGCTGTACGAGGCTGACGACAAGGTCTTCGCATCACTGCAGGAGACCTAGCCGGGTATCGACTGGAAGAAGCTCGCCGACTACACGATCGGCCGGATGGTCGTGCACGGTGAGCGCCGCGCGCGTGAGATGGAAGAAGTGGCGGAGACGCTGAAGGCGATCGGAGTCGAACCGCTTATGGCCGAAGCAACGGCCCGGCGGCAGGACTGGAGCGCGCAGCTCGGTCTGAAGTCGCACTTCGGGTCGGACGGCCCGCGCAGTTACCGGGAAGTCGTCGAACTGGTGTCACGTTTGACGCAGACATCTTCCTAGCGATGGAGGACACGGAGGCAACGGTTGAACAGGAGGAACGGAGTAACGGAGGACGAACGGAGGGCATCGGCGTGGCGTGCGACGTTTCGAGCCGTTCGACGCGCCGGTGAGGGCGCTTCGCGCCCCACGATCGAGCAAAGGCCCGATCGCAAGCCACAAACGAATTCCGCATTGGGCTTGCGATCGGGGCCTTCGCTCGATCGTTGAAAGCCGGCCATGGGCCGGCTTCACCGGCGCGCCGAACGGCCTCCGTTCGTCTTCGTTCCTCCGTTTCTCCGTGTTGAAGCCGTTTCCTCCGTCCGCTCCAGGCCCTGACGGGGATCCCGAGCGCTAGCCGCAGTGCGACAATCCGCGCACCATATACAGCCGATAATTGGCACCGACTTTTTGCCGGTCCGCCCATCGCTTTGACGACGCGGTCGTAGTACTGGGTGCTGTTGAGCGGCGAGATCGGCGGATCGTTCCAGCCGTGGTACTGGATGACCAGGTCTTCGCATCGCACTTCGGGTGCAGTGGAGGACACGGAGGCAACGGTTGAACAGGAGGAACGGAGGAACGGAGGACGAACGGAGGGCATCGGTGTGGCGGGTGACGTTTCGAGCCGGTCGACGCGCCGGTGAGGGCGCTTCGCGCCCGTATCGACCGAGTGAAGGGTCGATCACAAGCCACGCAACCTACGCCATCGTGG